>Ga0126373_10003238_pt1 | contig 12150 bp, 5 predicted proteins | sample PanSoiMetPlot_11_FD_92545 | JGI IMG/M metagenome (GOLD analysis project Ga0126373, IMG submission 92545) | Tropical forest soil microbial communities from Panama - MetaG Plot_11 | ecosystem: Environmental > Terrestrial > Soil > Tropical forest > Bulk soil | place: Panama | collected 2016-02-17
ACTATTGCGGAGCCGGCAATGTGCCGGTGCTGCTGCACTGGTTCGATCCGCTGCCAAACGACAGCGCGAATGGCGGTTGCTCACCATAGCACAGGAACGAATACACCATCGGAGGCAAAGCCAGGCCGGTCCAGCTGCTGTTGAGAATCCCCCTCGTGTCGTTCCCGTTGATAGCCCAGTACGTGAACTGCAGGTCCGAAACGTTGTAGCCGGAATTGCCGGAGTGGGTGTAGCTGCTGTAAATGAAGTTGATCATGTCCGTCCACCACTGCCCCTCCGATCCATTGCCACTGTAGTAGAGGTTACTGCTGGAGGAATTCTTGACTCCAAACTCCCCGATCCAGACCGGAGCCGAGGTGTACGCTGTGGCGCCGGTGTTCGACCACGGATACCCGCTGTGGCCGGGCCACGTAGGATTGACCTCGCCTTCGTTGATGTAGGACCAGAACTGGTGCCATACATCGGCCAGGCTGCTGGAGGAACAACCCTTCGCATAACACGTGCTGGTGTTGAACCAGGACTGGCCATTCAAGTCCGGGCCGTAGTCGTGCGCAGAATATATGACCTGGTTGTTCACGGCCGGCCCCAGGCTTGAGGCATTACCGCCCGCGTTCAGCACGATGGGCGCTCCAGGGTTGCTGGAGTTGCCATTTACGCAGGCCAGATTACCGCCCCACCAGTCCCAAATGAACGGGCCATTGGGCCAGCTTCCACTGGAGGTCGGGCATACCTGAATGCCTTCAACTGCAATGAGCGGCCAATCCCAGCCATGCGCAGCCGCTTCACCAAGCATGCTATCGCCCATCCGTTCCGCGCCCAGTCGCCAGTCGGTGCAAGTCGACGTCGAAACGCAGGCTGGTGAGAACGGGTTCGGATTCGGATTCGTAGCTGGGCTGATCCCATCGCCCGAGCCCCACATCGAGCTCGTCGTGTATTGGCAGCCCGACGCGTTGCACTGCGTATGGGGTTCATTTTTCAGGTCGAAGGCCAGCACTTCAGGATCACCGTCCGAGGCCAGGTAATTCACGGCCACGCTGTCGCCTGGCTCCACAACCCCATGGGTCCAGTCCAGAATGTGAACCCAGTCGTCGATCAAGACCGTTTCCGTATAGCTGCCGTCATACCACAGGGCGGTTATACCCGAAGTGTTGCTGACATTGTGATCATCTATGATCACATGCAAGCCAATCGAGCCCGCATAGTTGAGGATATTCGCCAAAAGATCGCGAAAGGGAGGGTTGCCGTTTGCCACCGGATCGGTCTCCCAGTTCTGGTTGGAGATGGGAAGACGGATGGTGTTGAACCCGTAAAATTTTATCTGGTTCAGGATGTACGTGTAGGGCACCGCCCACAGGCCACCGGGCTCAGCCTTCCTCGATTGGGCGCCGTACCAGCTTACGCCGGCGACCGTCCACACCTTCCCGAACCCGTCCACGATTTGATTTCCGCTGGTATGCCATGCCTGAGCGCTCGCCGGCATCGCGCCGAGGACCATGAGACACGAAAGAGCGAGAATTGCGCTCCAGTGGAGCGCTCTATAGTTCGTTTTTACGTGGGACATGTGCTAACTCCTTTGTATATGGATTGTCTCTATTTTCGCCCCCTCTCACGAAAAACGAGGAGCAGCCTAGCATTCAGAGAACGTTCTCGCAACTATGAAAAACGATTTTGCGCCACTGTACTTTCGGAAGGTGGATTTTCATATCGGCTTGGAAAAATGAGACATAGGTTCATGTGGCTGCACGGCCTCGGCAATCGTCTCGCGCGAGAAGCCCCTGAGCACAAGCTTAAAAAACGCAACCTAGTCCGGGAGCCGGGGTCAGAAGGAATAAAGCAATGAAACGCCTGATCGTTCCGATCCAGGCGGTTGGTACGTTGTTCTTCCTAGGTTCGTCGGTCTATGCTCAGCAGCACGGTCGCTGAGCGGGCACGCCCGGCAACATGGGCGCTTCAGGCACGCACGGGAACAGCGCTTCCGCTGGAGGGAGCCATGGTTCATCGAATCCGATGAACAGCACCGATCCTGGCAGCGTCCTGCAGCACAACTCGAATCTGGCAATCAAGCTCGAGACCCTGACAGGCGCCGGCAGATGAGCTTAGCCGGCACTATTGATCTGCGTGGCGTCTCGTCAAGGGTGAAGGAATCATTCGGCGTTCGCTGCCAAAGAACGTCGCGATTGCGCTTCCCGGTCGTTGACGCGCGCCCTAGCTGCGCTGGCCCGCATTCATGGCCGTAGATTCCCGAAGCACTAAGTTCGTCTTCAAAACGTATTCCGTTCCCTGCGGATTGGGCGTTTCCCGCCTTACGTCATTCAGCAGCGCCTGAAATGCCAGCCGCGCCAGGTCTGCTTGCGACATCTCGATGGTCGTCAGTGACGGGAAAGTGTACTGGCTGAAACGGATGTTGTCGAATCCAATCACTGACAAATCCCGCGGCAAGGCGATATTTTCTCGGTGGCTTTTGCGCATTACTCCGATCGCCGTCATATCGTTCGAGCACAGGACCGCCGTCGGCCGCTGCCTCGATGCCAGCAATTTCGCGAATGCTTTCTCTCCCCCTTCCAACGTGTGCGTGCCCTCTACAATCCAACCTTCATTCACGGTCATTCCAATTTCGTTCATCGCTTTCACGAACGCATCTCGCCGCGTCGCCGCCGACTTCAACGTCAGCGGACCACTGATGAAGGCGATTCTCTCGTGCCGCAGCGCCACCAGATGTTGCACGGCCTGACGGATGCCGTGAAGATAATCGATACGGATATTGCTCACCCGCGGGCGCGCCGGGCCTACGTCAACGAAAACCAGCGGCACGTTCCGCAGCTTCAAATCATTTAGCAGCGCTTCCTCCATGCCGAAGGTCATCACCGCGACGCCTTCCACTCGGTGCTCCAGCAACCGCCGCACCGCCGTCTTCATTCGTTCACGATCATGCACCGTCGAGGTCATCAAGATTTCATAACTGTGCTGGACCGCGATTTCCTCAAAGACGCGCACGATCTCCGGGAAGAACGGGTTAGTGATCTCCGAAACGATCAATCCAAAAATCCGGCTGCGCCCCGACCCCAGCATGCGCGCCTGCGTGTTTGGGAAATATCCGAGCTGCTCGACAACCTTCCATACGCGCTTGGCCAGCCGCGGATGAACCGTAGGAATCCGGTTGATGGTGCGCGAGACCGTCGCCGTCGACACTTTCGCCCGTTTGGCGATTTCCCGGATATTCATGGCCGCTGAAACAGACGCGCTCATCGCAGAAACTCGATAACTGTGTCTAACTTTTCTGTTACTCCGTGTCAGTAAGCGGTTACGCAAACCTCTACGACAAATACACCGCTAACATGCAGGGCGTCAAGGGCAATTTAGCTCCCATTGCAAAAAGCACTGTAGGTCTTACCAAAAAAGCTCTTGACAACCGGCTTCCCACAAGAGCCAAATATCGGCCTAGGCGAGTAAACGATTACTCACTATCTGCTCTGTGTCCTCTTTGAGCACGCGCTGCCCTGCAGGGTAGGGCGGCACGATTCCAAGTTAGTCAGCTTGCCGAGTCACAGCAGAGATGGGCACCCTAGCCGGCCCACCACTTTCCTTTCTGGAGGGCACCGTGCTACGCTTAAAATTTGCTCTACTCTGGGCCCTTTTGCTTTTCGCTCTTCTGTTTTTTCTGCCTCACCTCGCCGCGCAAGGACTGTTCGGAAGTATCAGCGGCATTGTCACTGACTCGAGCGGCGCAGTGGTCCCCAACGCCACCGTCAAGGTCACCAATTTAGACACTAACGTGGTGATCTCTGTCAAAACCAACAGTGCCGGCGTTTACAGCGCCACTAGCTTGAATCCGGGTCGCTATAAGGTTGAGGCCGAAATGCAGGGCTTCAAGACCGCCGGCGTGAACGAGATCTCGCTCGAAGTGAATGCCAACCCTAAAGTTGACGTAACCCTATCGCTCGGCCAAGTCAATGAAACAGTGCAGGTAACCGCCGCCAACGCGCCCATGCTCCAAACGCAACAGTCGGACCTCGGCCAGACTGTGAATGAAAGGGAGTTGGAACAACTGCCCACTTTCAGTAACTCAGGCCGCAATGTCTACAGCCTGCTCCCACTCGCGGCAGGCGTATCCCAGCAGACCGGCTGTGATGGCTGCGGCAACTACGGCAATCTGCGTATCAGTGGCAGCCGCCCGCGCAACGACGACAGCATCCTCGACGGCAGCACCATCACGGCGCCCGTGTTTGGTGGCGCCGCAGTCACGCCATCCCTGGACGCGATCCAGGAGTTCCGCATTGAGCAGAACAGCATGTCTGCCGAATATGGGAAAGCTGGCGGCGCTATCCTGATCGCCGTGAGCAAGAGCGGCACTAATCAATTCCACGGATCTGCTTACGAGTACAACCGCAACCAGCATCTTGACGCCCGCAATTTCTTCGAAGACCCCACTCAGCGCAAGAATCCCTTCGATTACAACGAGTCCGGCGGCAGTGTTGGCGGACCAATTCTGAAAAACAAACTCTTCTTTTTCACCGATTACCAGGGGATTCGTTCTCACGGCAGTTCCGCCAGCGCAGGCAACTTCGTTCCCGATGCTGCATTTCGGAGCGGCGACTTGGGCGCCGTGTGCACCACAGGCTTCAATTCATCCGGGACTTGTACCACGGCGAGCGAGCAAATCCATTTCCCAGGCACTACCACTGCCGTCCCCTTTAATAACGTTTCGAACACCGGCCAAATGAGCCCTATTTCCCAGAAGCTGTTAGCGGTATGGCCCACCAGTGCGACGCCTGCTCCCGGCACAGTTGGCGCCGACATATTGAGTTTTAGTTCGCCATTTAACAGCACGGTGAACAGAGTCAATCCTCGCATCGACTTCAATCCTTCTCAATCCGACCACTTTTTCGGGATGTTCCACAGCCAGAGCGGCCGGAACCTCGATTACGACCTCATCGTCGGTCCAGCCGGCCAGCGCTTCCAACGCTCCCGCGATTACGCAACCACCGTCGGTTGGACCCACACTTTCACCACTAATGTGCTGAATGACTTCCGCTTCGGGTATATGCACCGCATCGGCGACCGAACACCTTACGGCGCTGGCGGCAGTACGCCCAGCGCGTTCGGCATCAGCGGTATTCCCAACTGCTTGTCCAGCGTTCCGGACACGTCAGGCGGCGCAAAATGCGGAACCCCGGGCGTGACCATTACCGGATTCGCCGGCATCTCCAACGGCGGAATGCTCTACGAACCCGCGTCCACCGTGCAGTTCAGCGATACCGTCACAAAACTTGTAGGGCGCCATAGCATCAAGGCTGGGGGCGAGACACGCCGCTACTCCATCGACAACTATCAGCCGAATGGCGTAGTGGGCAGCTTCTCCTTCACTGGCTCGCAGACAGGCAATGGCTTTGCCGACTTCCTCTTTGGTGCAATGAATTCGGGCAGCCAAGTTCAAGTACAGAATGCTTTCGTTTCCTCGCGGGCTTGGTCCTATGCGCTTTTTGTCCAAGACGATTTCAAGCTCACCCCAAGGCTGACTCTAAACCTCGGACTGCGCTGGCAATACGATCAGTCCTTTCATGAGACACATCACGGCGACGCTTTCTTCAATCCCTTCACCGCGCAGTGGGAGCAGTTCGGTGTGAATGCGCCGGATACTACGTTCGATCCATCAACGAAGGAATTCGGGCCTCGCGTGGGTTTCGCATGGAATCCGCGAGGTCGCTTCGTCGTTCGCGGCGGTTACGCCATCATGTATCCCAGCACCACGGGGCACGGCCGCGCCGGAGACGGCCAGCCCGGGCCGAATCTCCTCGCCACCACTCCCTTTAATGCGGGCACGAACTGGGGTAGCCTGCCAGCCGTCACGAACCCAAGCCCTTCCGCAATCACGGCGCCACTACCGGTGAACGCGGACGTTTCTTTCTCTTTCTGGGCGCCCCGCAAGCAAACACCGACTTACGTCCAATTGTGGAACCTCAATCTCGAGCAGCAATTCGGCAAGGATACCGTCGCACAGCTCGGCTATGTCGGCAGCCATGGTACGCACTTGCCCATCAACTACGCTTACAACATCTGTCAGCAGACACCCTCTAGTACCGCTCAAGAGCCTAATCCTTTCAACTTTGTTGGCCCCAGCACCAGTCCGTACTGCCCATTGGCCGCCGCTGCGGTGATCGCTGGCGGCGCGTCCGTCTATTGTTGCCTGACTGTAAATCCCGGCTACTGGGGGCTCTCCAGCTCCGTGTACCATTCTCTCCAAGCCAGACTTGATCACCGTTTCTCCCACAATTTCTCGCTCCTCGCCAATTTCACCTGGAGCAAGCTCATTGACGATTCTTCCTCCGACTGGGGCGGCTTCTGGTCCCTCGATGTGCTCGGACAAGACTTCTACAATCGTAGAGCTGAGCGCTCCGTCAGTGCCGGCGACGTGCCCGCGCGCTTGACCGTCGCGCCCATTGTCGAACTTCCGTTCGGCCCGGGAAAGCGATGGTTCAATAACGGTGTCGCCAGCGAAGCGCTGGGCGGCTGGCGCGTGAGCGCCCTCTACACCATAAGCGCTGGCACTCCTTTCGGGATCACGGATAACTCCTATGGATTCTGCAATGGCGCCGGTGTGCTATCTGACCGCCCCAATATGATCGGCAATCCTCTTCCCTCGGGCTTTCATCAGAGCATTCAGGAATGGTTCGACAAGACAGCGTTCGATTTTTCCGGAACGTGTCCCGCCTCTGGCTTAATCACTCTCACTCATCCATTCGACGTGACCAAGGCCTTCGGCAATGCGCCTCGTTATTTCTCGAACATCCGCAATCCGGGCGTCGATAACTTCGATTTCTCACTGCAAAAGGATTTCAAGCTGCCCGTGGGAGAGGGGACGCGGCTCACATTTTCCGCTGACTTTTTCAATCTGCCCAATCATCCCGAGTTTGCCGAGCCCAATGCAGACCCGACTGCCGGAAACTTCGGTACCATCACACGCACGGCCCTGGATAACCGCACTGTGCAGCTAGGCCTGCACATATATTTCTAAGCTGCTCTATTTTGCGGGCTGGCAGAAAACTGCGTCAGGCAGGCCGCCGACTGCTTGCCTTTGAGCCCAACACAAGTCTGCCAGTCCGGCCCGACGGGCTTACAATTCTTCGACCAAAATTCCGGCGCCGGTGAGACTGTTCAGCTCACCCGGCCGCGAAAGGCGAACCGATATGTGCAGAGTCCCGCTGCAAACGTTTCTCTTGAGTTTTTTCCTCACCGGGTCCGCCACAAGCGCCTCGCCTCAGACCGCGCCGAAACCTCAGCCCTTCGCTCCCGACAAAATGGAAACCGTCCTTTACGGCGTCGCTTACTATCCCGAGTACACGCCGCATGACCGCCTCGACCAAGACGTCGAGCTGATGCGCAAGGCCGGGATCACCGTGGTGCGCGTCGGCGAGTCCACCTGGAGCAGTTGGGAGCCTCGCGATGGCGATTTTCAGTTTGCCTGGATGCAGCGGGTGCTCGATCGCCTGCACCGGGCCGGCATCAAGGCCATTCTCGGCACGCCCACTTATTCCATCCCGACCTGGCTCTACAAGGAGCATCCCGAAATTCTTGTCACGCACAATGGCGTTGCCCCTGCGCTCGATGACCCCTACTCGCCTACTTATCCGCCCGCTCTTACTCCTGGCTACTACGGCCCGCGGCAAAATTACGATTTCCTGAATCCGTATTTTCGCCAGGCCGCCGAGCGTGTCATTCGCCAAATCATCAGCCACTTCAAAGATCATCCCGCGGTCATCGGCTATCAAATTGACAACGAAACTTTTCCCACCGGCGTTCCCACGCGCTACATGAACGCCGCTTTTCTCGATCGCCTGAAAGCGAAATACAAGACTCCGGCGACCATCAACTCGATTTGGGGACTGGCCTACTGGGGGCAGCTTGTGGACAGTTGGGAAGATCTTCCTCCCCACGACGGCATTCTCAATCCCGGCTACAAGCTCGAGTGGGAAAATTTCCAGCACGATGTCGTCACCGGGTATCTCGCCTGGCAAGCCAAAATCGTGAATGAATACAAGCGTCCGGACCAATTCATCACGCAAGACTTCAGCGGCGGAGTTCACACGAACCTAGACCAGTGGGCCATCGCGCGCAACCTCGATATCGTCGCGGAGAATCCTTACTTTCAGGCTCAGCAGCACCTCGACGCTCGCGGCGTCTGGCTCTCCGGTGATCTCGGCCGCTCGCTCAAACATTCGAACTATCTCGTCACCGAAACGAACGCCCAAACCATCGGCTGGGATTCGCGCAGCCAATATCCACAATATCCCGGGCAGCTCCGCCTGGTCGTCTATACGCACTTAGCCGCGGGCGCCAACATGGTCGAGTATTGGCATTGGCATTCGCTGCATTACGGCCAGGAAACTTACTGGAAAGGTGTGCTCTCGCACGACCTCGAACCAAACCGCACTTACGCCGAAGTCTCGCGCGTCGCAGCCGAACTGAAAAAGCTCGGGCCGCAACTGGTGGACCTCAAGAAAGAAAATAAGGTCGCCATTCTGTTTAGCGCCGACTCTGCCAACGCCATCAGCTACATGCCCTTCAGCGATCACGTCAGCTACATGACCGTGCTTCGCCAAATGTATGACGCGCTCTACGATCTGAACGCCGAACCGGATTTTCTTTCAGCCGATTCGGCCGATCTCTCGTCGTACAAAGTTCTGCTGGTGCCGCCGCTGTACAGCGCCTCTGATGCGGTGCTGCAGCGGCTTTCCGATTACGTGAAAAATGGCGGCCATGTCGTGATGTCCTTCAAAAGCGGTTTCACTAATGAATACTCCACCGTGCGCGATGTGATGGCGCCGGGGCCACTCCGCGCCGCTGCCGGCTTTCACTATCAGGAGTTCACCAATTTAGCCGAGCCGCAGCGCCTCAAGCCCGACCCTTTCGGTCTCGGCGAGCAGAACAAAGGCAGCGTGTGGGAGGAATTTCTCATTCCCGACACAGCGCAGGTGATCGCTTCTTTCGAGGACCCCTACTGGCATTTTCCGGCGATCACGCGCAATCAGTTCGGCAGCGGCACACTCATCTACGAAGGCACTTACCTCACGGAGCCTCTACAGCGCGCACTCATCCACGACGCGCTCGGGCGCGCCGGGCTGACTGGCCCGGACCAAGCCCTTCCCGAGCAGGTGAAAGTTCGCCACGGCCGTAACGCGCAAGGAAAGCTCCTGCATTACTACTTGAACTTTTCCGGACAGGAGCAGTCGGTCTCCTACGCCTATGCCCACGGAACGGAACTTCTGACTCACACTCCCGTGGCCCAGGGCCAAACCCTAAAATTGCAGCCCTGGGACTTAGCCATCATCGCCGAATAATTTTCTTTTACGCCTGCGCCATGTCTGCGGGCTTTGCCTTGCCCTTGCATGCCCACCGTGACGGGCGTCTCTCCGATTGTGTTCCTTTTGCCTCGTTCCTCCCGCCATCGCTAAAGCTCAGGTCCGCTTCTCAGGGCCTTGTGAGATTCCTTTTCCTACTGGTTCGCCAAAACTCCGACCGACTTTAGAATCAATCGAATAGATTGCTGGCCGTGCCCAAAAACCTCACGGGAGAAGAAGCCCTCTCCGCCAAGGTTGGCTGCTGTAAAACTGTTACAAAGATGATTTTGGCGAGGGACAGGCTTTCCTTGGTGCGTCCCGCCTCAGCCACCGATCCAAATAAGGAACATCAGCCCTCGTTGACGAGCCCTTCAGCACGCAGGAAGAACGCACATCTGTGACATCCGATCTGCTCCAGCGGTGATAATGGTGGCGGCTTGGTTGACCGCTTTCGGAACCCGTTGTGACGTGCAAACAGGAAGGAACCGAAATTAGTTTCACTGCTTGCCGACAGGTCGGAAATTGATGGCAAGAGCAGACCTAGCTTGTCGGCCGGAACCTTGCGTTCGGACCAACACTCTGAAATAGTAAGAAGCATGCAGTCGCTTTTACCATTCAATGGCGCGATTTGAATCAACAACAGACCGAACTATATGAAGTAAGTAGAGCGACCTTTGGTATAGAATTCGCGGCCTGCAGCTCATTCCACGGCTCCGCGGGAGGAACCTCATGGCCAAACCTGTGCGGTTTATGTCTCTCATAATTTGCCTGTTGCTTGGCGCTGAATTGGGTTTGGGACAAACCCTGAACCCAAACCAGCCCACTTGGTGGCAGAAGTACCAAACTCTATTGAAGAATGGCGCTGCTAACGGAGCAGGCCCGAGGTCTTCAGTGACCGTCGGCTCCAACGTCGACCTGTCGAATGAGTGCGGCCCCCAAAGCGAGACCTTCATCACGTTGAATCACCAAAACACAAATATGCTGGCCGCCGGATCAAATGAGATTTTTCGCCTCCCAATGCGCGGGTATTTCTCTTCTGATGGAGGCTTGAGCTGGGGTGGAGTGGATTTGCCGCTTCCGCCCCCTCTTTCCGGGACCAATGACACACGTTTTGGGTCTGATCCGTCGCTGGCCTTTGACACGCAGGGAAATGTTTTCTACGGCTATATCGTCGTTTTCTTTGGAAATGGCAGCGGTATCAACGGAACTGAAATGGCGGTTGCACGTTCCTCTGACGGCGGCCAAACTTATCCCGAGGTCAGTCTCTTCTCGTTTCAATCGGGCGAAAATCACTTTAACGATAAACCCATCATCACCGCTGACATCGATCCCAGAAGCTCGTTCCGTGACAACGTTTACATCGCCTGGGACGCAGCGTCCGGTGGCTCGACTGGCGGCGGAATCCGGCTGGCACGTTCCACCGATCACGGACTCTCATTCACTTCCACTCGCGTGGACAGTCCCAGCGGCCCTGGGCAAGGCATTGGTGCTGTGCCATTCGTGGGTCCCAATGGCGAGCTCTACGTCGCGTGGAATGATTTCAAAGCAAATAACATCTCTTTCAATCGTTCCTTCGATGGCGGCGTGACATGGGGGCGGCAGAACGTGGTGGCTCCCAAGAACATCCCCTTTGAAATTCTTCTTCCAGCAGAATCGTTCCGTGGTGCGCTGATCTATCCGGCTTGTGACGCCGATCGCTCTAATGGGCCTCATCGCGGGCGACTTTACTGCTCGTGGCTCGACCAAAACTCGGCGGGCTTTGGCGACATCTTCCTTTCTTTTTCCGATGATCAGGGTTCTACCTGGTCTGTTCCGCAAGCCGTACCCGATCCTCTTCCGGCAGATCGCTTCAACCACTGGCTTTCAGCTGATCCGGTTACCGGCGACGTAAATCTTTCTTTTTATGACACGCGTAACGACACCACGGGCCAGCGCCTCCAAACCGACGTGTATTTCACGCAATCGAAAGATGGCGGTGTCACCTTCCTCTCGCCCAACGTGCGTGTCACAACTGCCAGTTCCAATGAGCACGATTGCAATGGAATCTTTCCCTGTAGCGCAATCGATTACGGCAATCAGCAGGGTGATTACGAGGGGTTGGTTTCATTCAACGGTGTATCGCATCCAGTATGGACCGACAGTCGCCGACAGCTCCAGCCTTCGAGCGGCTGCTCAGCCAACCTGCTGATGGAGGAAGTTTTTAGCGCGAGCGTGAAGACGGGAAAATGATCGATTCAACAGTGGGACAAAACGGTCCTGCCGCTGAAGTTCTAGGATCTAGGCTGGCATGCTGAAAATGGCCGCCGAGTCATCGAAGAAGGCGTTACAACGCACGGCAACGGACTGAGGCGTCTCCACACAACCGTGGAGCCCTTCTACACATCGACGCTTAACGTCCTCGTTTCTGCGCTGAAAAGTAAGATATTACGGCGTGAAAGGGTTTGGCGTGTTAATTGCTTGCTATACTAGCGCGAGGCAGCAAAGCAGGCCGACTGTCATTCATTAGCCTCTCCTGCCTTGCCCAAAATCGCATAGCGTGAATTTGGGCAAGAGGCCCCGGGTTGCAAGGAGCGTCGCTTGCATCCGCACAGGCAATCTTGGCATCCTAAGCAGCAAGGTTCCACTTTCTGTCCCCAGCTGCCCAGTCAATTCGTTCTTGAGGAGGATTCTGTGAGAAATGTCCGTCTAATATTGTTGGCAGCTCTAACCGTTGCAGGCACTTCCCCAGCATTTGCGCAACGGACTCATCCCGGAGGCGGGCCGCCCTCGGCAGCCGGAAACCATGGTTCCTCGACGGGAGCGGAAAACGGAAACG
>Ga0126373_10003240_pt1 | contig 12150 bp, 8 predicted proteins | sample PanSoiMetPlot_11_FD_92545 | JGI IMG/M metagenome (GOLD analysis project Ga0126373, IMG submission 92545) | Tropical forest soil microbial communities from Panama - MetaG Plot_11 | ecosystem: Environmental > Terrestrial > Soil > Tropical forest > Bulk soil | place: Panama | collected 2016-02-17
CGACCTCGGGTTCGCTGGCCCGCGCCGTATCGGCCGAAATTGACGGCCAGCTAGCGAACCTGCCGAGCACGAATCTCGCGCGCCGATCCCTGGAAAGAAACGGCCGGGCACTGATCGCCCGCGATTCGGCCCATGCGGCCGCCTTTGTAAATCGCTTCGCTCCGGAGCACTTAAGCATCATCGGCGGTGCCGGCGGGTTCCTCAATCTAATCAACTCCGCCGGCAGCGTCTTTCTCGGTGGCTGCAGCGCCAATTCATTAAGCGATTATGCTAGCGGAACCAATCACGTCCTGCCGACCGGCGGGGCGGCGCGCACGCGCGGTGGCCTTTCCGTCGCAGATTTCGTGAAATGCATCAGCGTGCAGGAAATTTCGCGCGTGGGTCTGAAGCGACTTGCCTCCGTGGTCGAACAGTTCGCTCGAGCCGAGGGTTTGCTCGCTCACGCGCGTTCGGTCGAGGTGCGCCAGTGAAACCACTTCCGATCCGGCGCGCCGTCAAACGCATGCGGCCTTATCAGCCGCCGCTCGAGGGCCGCACAAATAAGCTGCGCATGGATTTCAACGAAAATCCCATCGGCTGCTCGCCGTCCGTTCGCCGCGCGCTTCGCAGACTGGCCGCTTCGTCGATTTCCGCCTACCCCGAGCAGGTAACAGTTCGCCGCAAAGTGGCGCGGCATTTCGGCGTTGGTCCCGACGAGCTTCTCCTCACCAACGGAACGGACGAGGCGCTGAGCCTGGTGGTAAACACATTCGTCGAATCTGACCATCGCGTGCTGCTCGTCGAGCCGACCTATGCGATGTACCGTTTCTATTCTGAACTAGCCGGCGCGCGAATCGCTGCACCTCGTTACGATGCGGAAATGCGTTTCCCGTGGAACGGCGTGCTGACCGAACTTAAAAAACGCCCGCGTGTTTTGTTTCTCCCCAATCCGAACAGTCCAACTGGCAACCTGCTGTCAGCTGCGGAGCTTCGGCGCATTCTGCAAGCGGCCGTGCGTACGATAGTGGTGATCGACGAAGCATATTTCGAATTTTCCCGCGTCACCGTGGTCCCCTGGATTCGGCGCTGTAAAAATCTGATTGTCACGCGTACCTTTTCAAAAACAGCTGGCCTGGCCGGCCTGCGCCTCGGCTGCCTTTTTGTCAATGCCGACATGGCCGCTGATATGCGAAAGGCACAGTCGCCATATCCGGTAAACGTCGCAGCGCTGGCCGCAGCAGAAGCAGCCATTCAAGACCGTGGTTTCCTGGCGCGCACCGTTCGAGAGGTCTGTCGCGGCCGAGCCGAACTCGAACGCGGTCTTGCGCGCCTCGGCGTCAGATCGTTTCCTAGCGCGGGGAACTTTGTCTTGGTTCATTTCGGTGAACGAACGAAGGCCATCGTCGCCGCGCTCGAACGCAAAGCCATTTTGATCCGCGACAGGTCGAGCGATTTCGGCGGCGAAGGCTACGCGCGCATCACTTTCGGGACTGTGGAACAAACGCGACACCTGCTCCGCGAATTGGAGCGCGTCCTATGAGACGAGCGACTTTGCGCCGCGCTACGAAAGAAACGGACATCCGTCTCCGCTTGAATTTAGACGGCCACGGTGAATCGCAGATCACCACGGGCATTCGCTTTTTCGATCACATGCTCGAACAGGTGGCCCGCCACGGCGCGCTTGATCTCGCCATCGCTGCCCGCGGCGACCTCGATGTCGACCAGCATCACACGGTCGAGGACGTGGGTATCGCACTCGGCGAAGCCGTAAAAAAGGCGCTGGGCTCGAAACGTGGCATCCTGCGCGCCGGATACTTTCTAATGCCCATGGACGATTGTCTTGCGGCCGCCGCGCTCGACTTTTCCGGCCGCGCCTATTGTGTGTGCGACTTCACAATTTCGGCAACGCGCGTCGGCGACTTCCACACCGAATTGCTGGAAGATTTTTTCCGGGCTTTCGCGCATGCCGCAGCAGCCAACGTACATCTGCGGCTTGTGTACGGCCGCTCTTCGCATCACCAGGTTGAGTCGATTTTTAAGGCTTTTGCCAAGGCCTTGCGTTTCGCCGCGACGCGCGATAGACAACTGCGCCGCGTGCTGCCATCTACGAAAGAATTGCTATGAAAATCGCGATTGTCGATTATGGCGCAGGCAATTTGCCGTCGGTCGAACGCGCGCTGACAAAACTCGGCGCCGATATCGAACGCGCCGCAGAGCCCGACCAGGTTGCGTCCGCTCAAGCCATCGTCCTGCCCGGCGTTGGCCATTTCGGCGCGTTTGTCGAGGGCTTGCGTGAGCGCAGTCTCACAGCCTCTCTGCGCGCCGCGTTCGATTCCGGCAAGCCCGTTCTCGGCATCTGCCTGGGTCTTCAGGCGATGTTCACCAAAAGCGAAGAAGCGCCGGGACAACCGGGCCTGGCCCTCTTTCCTGAGGAAGTTCGGGCTCTCCCCACGACCGTGAAGTCACCGCACATCGGCTGGAACCAATTGCGCCGTCTGCATCAAAGCAAATTACTCAGAGGTCTTCCCGAGGACGCTTATTTCTATTTCGCGCATTCCTACGCGGCGCCCGCTTTCGCCGAATATGCGGTCGCAGCGTGCGATCATGGCTTCCCATTTGCCGCCGTAATCGAGCGCGATAATCTCGCTGGGGTGCAATTTCACCCCGAAAAATCGGGCGAAACGGGCGCTCAGGTACTTCGCAATTTTCTGGAGTGGATCTTATGACGCTCGCCCATCGCATCATTCCCTGCCTGGATGTGGACGCTGGCCGCGTCGTGAAGGGCATCGAGTTTGAGGGCCTGCGCGATATGGGCGATCCCGCCGAGCTTGCTGCCCGGTATAACTGCGAGGGTGCCGATGAACTCGTCGTGCTCGACATCAGCGCCGCACATCAAGGACGCAGCACGTTTCTTGAAGCAATCCGGCGCGTCGCCGAGCAATTAAACATCCCCCTTACAGCCGGGGGCGGCATTCGCACCATGGAAGAGGGGCGCGCTGTATTGCGCGCCGGCGCCGACAAGGTCGCCGTCAACACCGCCGCCGTGAAACACCCTGCATTGCTCTTTCAACTCGCGCAGCAGTTCGGGGCTCAGGCCGTGGTCCTTTCGATTGACGTAAAGCGGAAAGGCAACTCGTGGGAGCCCTATACGCGAGGTGGCCGCGATGCTACCGGGATGGACGCCGCTGAATGGGCCGCCGAGGCCGTATCTCGTGGCGCAGGAGAAATTTTGCTGACCTCGATCGATCGCGACGGCACTTGCAGCGGGTTCGATTGCGAACTCACGGCAAAAATTGCATCCACAGTTCCCGTGCCAGTGATCGCCTCCGGTGGCGCCAGCACGTTCGACGATTTTCTCGCCGTCTTCACCGACGGACGCGCCGATGCCGCCCTGGCCGCGTCGATCTTCCATACCTCGACTCATTCGATTGGCGTATTGAAAACGTTCCTGGCCGAACGCGAGGTTGCCGTCCGCCTGAGCCGCTGAACCGAATCCATGATCATTCCCTGTATTGACCTTCAGGATGGCAAGGCCGTGCAGCTGGTGCGTGGACGCCGACGCGCCCTCGCCGTCGACGATGTGTTGGGTCTTCTCGATCGCTTCCGCGACTATCCAATTCTGCACGTCATCGACCTCGACGCTGCCATGCGCAAGGGAAGCAATGCGCGCTCTATTAAGCAGATTTGCCGCCGCGCGAAAATGAAAGTGCGTGTCGGCGGAGGCATTCGTACTGTCGCTCACGCCGCAAAACTCATCTCTTGGGGCGCGCAGAAAGTAATCGTGGGCAGCGCGGCCTTCAAGAACGGAGAAGTCGATTGTGATTTTCTCGGCCAGCTCGCCAAGCGCATCGGCCGGGAGCACATCATGATCGCTTTGGACACCCATCGAGGCCATATCGTCGTTCGCGGCTGGCGCGAGCGCCTCAATCTCCGGCCAAATGAGGTCATCTCTCAACTCGAGCCTTTCTGCTCCGGCTTTCTGTCAACCTTCGTCGACCATGAAGGAACCATGAGAGGCACCGATCTCTCCTGGTTCCGTGCCCTGCGCCGTTTGACTTCTTTGCCGATCACCGCTGCGGGCGGCATCCGCAGCCTCGGCGAAGTCCGTGCGCTTCAAAGAGCAGGCATGGACGCCGCCGTGGGCATGGCGATTTACACTGGCAAGCTGGCCGCGCATCGAACCGGTTTTGGCAAACCATAGTTCGGCAAAACCAGGACCTCCGCATCGCCAGAGAGGCGGAAATGGCAGGGGCGATTTTTCTGAGGCTTTCCACCAGGCCCGGGGCGCGAAGCGTAGAGCACCGCACGGGAAAGGCAACCAAGGCCTCCAGGGGGACAGAAATAGCTTGGTCTCAGTTCAGCTACAGCAACCGCAGGCGCCCTCCCCATCGCGCGAAAACCTCTCGATAGTGTATAGTTTTTTGAGGCGCGGCCGTCCCGAAAGCCGGACTAGCTCATGCTCCAGGCCATTTCGAATCGCTGTGCGCCTGGATTCTCCTGACCAATGACGAAACGCTTACGAGTCATGAAATTTGGCGGTACGTCTGTAGGCGACGCTCCATGTATAGCGCGCGTCGCGCAAATTGTGAAAGGCGCCTCGCGCGAAGGCGCCGTGGTTGCCGTTGTCTCGGCCATGGGCGGTGTTACAAACCGCCTGATTGAAGCCGCTCGGCGTGCGGAAGCGGGCGATTTGGAGCACGCCCACAGAATTTTCCAGGCCCTCCGAAAGCAACATGAAACTGCTATCTGTGAACTGATTCACGACGAAGGCAAGCGCACTTGGTTATCCGGGTGCCTGAGCAAGCTCTTTGCCGAAGGCGAACAGCTCTGCAAGGGAACTTCGCTGCTGCATGAGCTGACCCCGCGTGCGCTCGACACAATTTCGAGTCTTGGCGAACGCCTCTCCTCTCCCCTGCTCGCCGGCGCACTTCAGGAACTTGGGGTGGCCAGCGAAGCTGTCGAAGCCACCGAGCTGATCGTAACGGATACCTACCATGGCGGGGCCGACCCGGTCATGGACCGCACCCGGGAGCGTTCCCAGGCTCGTTTAGGGCCTCTGCTGAGTCGCGGCGTCATTCCCGTGGCAACCGGCTTTATCGGGGCCACGGAAAACGACGTGCTCACAACCCTTGGCCGCGGCGGCTCCGATTATTCCGCCACAATTCTGGGCGCCGCCTTGGGTGCTGACGAAATCATCATCTGGACCGACGTGGACGGGGTATTGACCGCTGACCCCCGTCTTGTCAGCGAAGCGCGCACGATTCCGGAGATTTCTTACCGCGAAGCAACCGAGCTGGCTTATTTTGGCGCCAAGGTGCTCCATCCCAAGACTCTTCGCGCTGTGGAGCAGGCGGGCATACCGGTATGGATTCGCAACAGCTTTGCGCCCGAGCGCACTGGCACAAAAATTACACCCAAAGGCCGCAGCAATGGCGGCGGCGTGAAAGCACTGACCGCGATTCGCGATGTGGCCCTGATCACGGTCGGTGGACCGGGAATTGTCGGGTTGCCGGACGTGGTCGGCCGCACGTTTTCAACCACCGCCGAACTGAAAGCAAACGTCCTGCTCATTTCGCAGTCGTCCTCGCAAAACGATATTTGCTTCATCGTCGCGACGCAGGATGCCAAGCGCACCGTTGAAGCGTTACGTAAAGAGTTCGCGCAGGACGTTGCGCATGAGAAAGTCGAGCACATTACGCTCGATGCGAGCATCGCTATCGTCGCCGTGGTCGGCGAAAACATGCGCGGCACTCCAGGTGTAGCGGCGCGGACCTTCGGTTCTGTGGCCCGCGAAAACGTCAACCTCATCGCCATCGCGCAAGGATCATCGGAAAGCAACATTTCGTTCGTCGTCGCCGAAAAGGACATGAAGACCGCCCTCGAAGCCGCCCATCGCGAGTTTGACCTCGGCGCGCCTGTCAGTGTTGAGTCCGTAGTCAAGGTCTCCTGATATGCCCGGGAGCCCCGCGCCCGCGGACAAAAGCACCGCCCAACCCGGCGTGCAGCGCTGCATCAATTCCTCCTGCGGCGCTACCTTCGGCCTTCGCGAACGCATCTACGTTTGCGCACGCTGCGGCGAGACGCTCGAAATCGATTGCGGCGTAAACGCCCGAGTCGACGGCCGGGCTCTGCGCGACCAATGGGCGTCCCGTCCCGCCCGGCGCGCCGGCTCAAAAGCCCCGCGGGAGACAAGTGGGGTCTGGCGTTATCTCGAGTTGCTACCCTTCGAACCCGACGCGCCGTTCATCACCCTGTTTGAAGGCAATACTCCCCTTTTCGATGCGCCGCGCTCGGCGGAGTATTGCGGCCTGAGGGCGCTTCGTCTGAAGCATCAGGGCTACAACCCGACGGGTTCGTTCAAAGATACCGGCATGGCCGCAGCCATGACGCAGGCCGTCATCTCGGGTGCGCGCACGGCAGTCTGCGCGAGCACGGGGAATACCGCGGCAAGTCTTGCCGCTTACGCGGCGCGTGCTGGACTGCGGGCCGCGATTCTGCTGCCCCGCGGCCAGGTATCATCTTCAAAACTCGCACAGAGCCTCGATTACGGCGCGCTGGTGCTGGAAATCGAGGGTAATTTCGATGCGTGCATGCGTCTTGTGCAGCAAATTGGCGACGAACCGTCGGTCTACGTAGCGAATTCGATCAATCCATTTCGCGTCGAAGGGCAAAAAACCGTAGCATTTGAAATCATGGAGCAGTGTAACTGGTGCCTGCCGGATCATATTGTCGTTCCCGGCGGCAACATGGGCAATAGCACTGCTCTTGGCAAGGGGTTTCAGGAGTTGCTGGTTCTTGGCTTGATCGATTGCCTGCCCAAACTCAGCGTGATTCAAGCGGAAGGCGCGGCGCCGCTCGCACGCCTGTTTGCAAATCTTGACGGGAAGGGCCGCGGTCGCGGCGAACACCTTCCCGAAAAGCTGGATCCCGTTGAAAATCCGCAGACATTGGCAAGCGCTATCAAAATCGGCGCTCCAATCTCGTGGAAGAAGTCGCTAAGCACGGTTCTGCGCTCCGGCGGACAAGTCATTTCCGTAAGCGAACATGAAATCGCGGACGCCAAGGCAATGATTGGCCGCGACAGCATTGGTTGCGAGCCTGCTTCCGCCACGACCGTGGCGGGCGTAAGAAAGCTCGTCGCCGCGGGTCAGATCCACCGGGATGACGGCGTTATTGCCGTTCTCACAGGCCATGCGCTCAAAGACCCCGATTACATGATTCGCTACCACGACGGAACTCTCTCGTTTGCCTTGGACGCCAAAGAAGCCTCGGGGCCGCTCCGGCCCCTCGGGGGCGCCTTCCGCAACGCACCGCGGCGCGTGGCGGCCAATAAAGCTGATATCCTCTCAAGCCTGGAGCGTCGGCAATAACGTATTTTCTCGAGAGCAGCATAGCTCTGGTCATTCTGCGCCTTCGCAGGGACCGGAGAGCTCGTCTGGTATGGGCCCTGAGCAGGATCGGAACGGCTCAATGACCACCTCGCGCCGAGTTTCGTTTGAAGTTCGCGTCCCGGCCTCGACCGCCAACATGGGCGCTAGTTTCGATTGCCTTGGCTTGGCGCTCGAAATGTATCTAAACGTGCGCGCCACGCTCGTTTCCAAACCCGAAGGTCGCACTCTCGCGCGAAGCCGCGGCGTGCGGGGCACCTCGGAACTCCCCAAATCTCCTGAAGAAAATCTCATTTTCCGCGCCATGCGCCATGCCGCCGAGCGCGAAGGGTTCCCCCTGCCGCGCATGCGGCTGGCCGTGACAAACGAAATTCCAGTCGCGGGCGGACTCGGCAGTAGCGCTGCCGCTACGGTCGCAGGAATCGCGCTGGCTTTTGCCGTTACCAACCGCGCGATACCGAAAGAAACGGCGCTTCGCTACGCGACCGAAATGGAAGGCCACTCCGACAATGTTGCCGCCGCGATGCTGGGCGGACTCGTCGTCACCTTTACGCGCAGCGATGGCAGCGTCGCTGCCGTGCGCAAAGACTGGCCAAAAGTGATTCGCCTGGTCATCGTCACGCCAAACGTCAAGCTGGAAACGAAGAAGTCCCGCGCCGTCCTACCGGCGAGCGTTTCTCGCACCGATGCCGTGTTCAATCTGCAGCGCTCCGCCCTGTTCGTTGCTGCGCTCGAGGACCGCCGGTACGATCTTTTGTGGGACGCCATGCAGGATCGAATTCATCAGGCTGCGCGGCAACCACTCATCCCCGGACTCGGCGAAGTCCTGGCCCTCCCCCGCACCCCAGGAGTTCTCGGAATTGCGCTGAGCGGCGCGGGACCGAGCGTCATTGCGCTAGCCACGGCTCGTTATCACGAGATCGGCAAGGCCATGGCGCGGTGCTTCGAGAAACACAATCTTTCGCCCACGGTTCAAGTTCTCGAAGCCGCGCAGGAAGGCCTTAACTCCACCGAGAAATAGATCGCGGCGAAGCCGATAACCCGGCGCTCCGCTGATCGATGCCCTCCCAAATTCTTCCGCCGACAGCCCCAGTTTACTGTCCAATCCGCGACAGTTTCTGAATGGCCGTTTGGCGGATCTGCGCAGACTCCCTTTCCCGATGTACCCTTCCCGTACGTGTATGCGTTTCATCTTTCGTGGAATTCGACAGTGCAGTTGTCTTCATGGCTTCAATGAGCCCGCTGTGGGGGGCACCGGCCGATCTTGCCTTGAGTGCTTGAGTGTCTGTCAAGGTCGGCTGACTTTGCATCCGCAGGTCAGTAGGCGACATCTAACGGCCGTCGCGGAGTGGATCTACGATGTGCGAGAATCATTGGCCGCGTACGGTTACGGCGCACCCGCAAAACGAAATGTTGTCCTTGAAGTGGGAGTGCGATAATGATGCGGCACGTTTCGCCCAGTACGCTCAATAGGTCGAGGTCTCCGGCCTTCGGGTTCCATGCCTTCGTGCCTTGATTGCAGCCACCCGCCCTGCCAGGCAGACCTCGGTCTCATGGAGAACACCCGGTACAACTGTGCTCAGGTCAGGACCGGCTTGGATTACGCTCTAGGTATCTTGCTCGCAAGCTTCAGGAGCTGACAATAGATGTGGATTGTTCGGCTGGCCTTACGACGTCCGTACACGTTCGTCGTGATGTCGATTCTGATCCTCCTTTTGGGAATTCTGGCCATTGTCCGCACCCCGATCGATATCTTCCCCAACATCGACATTCCGGTCATCACGGTGGCCTGGACCTATACGGGCCTTCCCCCCGAGGAGATGTCAGACCGAATTATTTACATTTTCGAGCGCTCGCTCACAACGACGGTCAACGACATCGAACACACCGAGTCGCAGTCGCTCAACGGCGTGGGCATCGTTAAGATCTACTTCCATCCGCACACGAACCTGGCGAGCGCAATCGCGCAGGTCACCGCCATCAGCCAGAGCCAAGTCAAGCAACTGCCCACCGGGATCACTCCCCCATTCATCATCACGTACAACGCTTCGTCCGTTCCGATCCTCCAGCTCGGCCTTTCCGGACCAGGTCTTACCGAGCAACAGCTGGCCGATATGGGGATCAATTTCATCCGCACACAGCTAGTGACGGTCTCGGGGGTCGCCATCCCGAATCCGTACGGCGGCAAGCAACGGACGATCATGGTCGACCTCAATACTGCAGCTATGCAGGCTAAGGGACTTTCGCCTGCTGACGTCGTGAACGCAGTAGACACCCAGAATCTGATTCTTCCCTCGGGCACCGCGAAAATCGGCTCATACGAGTATTACATCGAGTCCAATGCTTCCGCCCCGACGATCCGAGCCTTGAATGACCTGCCGGTCAAGACGGTGAATGGCTCGACCATCTACATCCGTGACATCGGTTATGTCCGAGACGGGTTCACGCCGCAAACCAACATCGTACGAGTGAACGGATCACGGTCCACGTTGATGTCGATTTTGAAACTGGGCGAAGCCTCGACGCTCGATGTGATTGCGGGCATTCGCAAGCTGCTGCCCACGGTTCAATCATCGCTTCCGGTACACGTTGACATTCACGCGCTGTCGGATCAGTCGATATTCGTGAAGGCCTCGATCATCGGCGTAGTTCGTGAAGGTGCCATCGCGGCGTGCCTGACCGGGCTGATGATTCTCGTCTTTCTCGGCAGCTGGCGCAGCACGATCATTATTGCGGTTTCCATTCCGCTATCCGTACTGACGTCGCTCACGCTTTTGAGCGCGCTCGGCGAAACGATCAACATCATGACACTCGGTGGGCTGGCCTTGGCCGTCGGCATCCTCGTCGACGACGCGACAGTAGAGGTGGAAAACGTCAACCGCAATCTGGATCAAGGCAAAGAAATCATTCAGGCCATTCTGGATGGTGCGTCGCAAATTGCCGTTCCCGCGCTTGTTTCGACCCTTTCGATTTGCATCGTGTTCGTGCCGATGTTTTTTCTGACCGGGGTGCCCCGATACCTATTCGTCCCGTTGGCGGAAGCCGTGATTTTTGCGATGCTGGCTTCCTATCTTTTGTCGCGCACACTGGTGCCCACCATGGCGCGGTATCTTCTACTCGAACAAACCGAAGAAGAACGGCGGGAGCAGACGGAGAGATCGCGAAATCCGCTGGTGCGTATGCAGGCCAGGTTCGAGACCGGATTTGAGCATTTCCGCGAGCACTATCACCGGCTTCTCGCCGCGGTCATGCGCCACCGCTTTTTGTTCGTCGCCTGTTTCCTGGGATTCTGCGTTCTTTCTTTCGCCCTGTTGCCAATCATCGGGCAGGATTTTTTCCCCAGCGTCGACAGCGGAGAATTCAAGCTCCACATGCGGGCGCCGACAGGGACGCGCATTGAAGACACCGCCGCGATCTGCGACAACGTCGAAAAAGAGATTCGGCAGGTGATTCCTGCCTCGGAGCTGACCACGATCATTGACAATATCGGGCTGCCCTACAGCAACTTGAATCTCTCCTACAGCACGTCCGCTCCGATTGGGCCCGCTGATGCCGATATTCAAGTCGAACTGGCGCGCCAGCACCGCAAAACCAAGGAATACGTTCGCGAGCTCCGGGCCCGGTTGCGACACGACTTTCCGGGAGTCACGTTCTATGAGTTGCCGGTTGACATCGTAACCCAAATTTTGAACTTCGGCCTGCCCTCCCCCATCGATGTGCAAGTCATCGGGCGCGACATTTACGCAAATCATGAGTTCGCCGGCCGGCTCATGAATCGTCTCAAGTTCGTGCCGGGGGTAACCGATCTGCGCATCCAGCAGCCCTTCGATTACCCTCGTTTTTACGTCGATGTCGATCGCACCAAGGCCAGCCAGGTCGGATTCACCCAGAGCAACGTGGCGCAGAACATGCTGATCGCGCTAAGCGGGAGTTTCCAAACGCAGCCTCAGTTCTGGCTGGATCCCAAGACGGGCGTGAGTTACAGCATCACCACACAAACGCCGCAATACAGAATCCAGTCGCCGCAGGACCTCGCGAACATACCGGTTGCTTCGAGCGGCAGCACGGCGCAACCGCAAATCCTTGGCGCTCTGGCGTCCTTTACACGCGGCGCTGAAATCGCCGAAGTCACCCACTACAACATTCAGCCGGTGATCGATATTTATGGTGGAGTGGACGGTCGCGATTTGGGAGGAGTCGCGCGAGACATCACGCCGATCATCGAGCAAAGCAAGAAAGAGTTGCCGGCTGGATCCTCTGTCGTTGTCAGGGGACAGATTCAGACCATGAATGCCTCCTTTATAGGCCTGCTGGCCGGGCTGGGTTTCTCGATCGTGCTAGTCTATCTGCTGATTGTCGTAAACTTTCAGTCATGGCTCGACCCCTTCATTATCTTGACGGCTCTGCCGGCTGCTCTGGCAGGTATCCTGTGGTTTCTATTCGTCACGGCAACGACGATCAGCGTCCCGGCGCTTACCGGCGCGATCATGTGCATCGGCGTAGCGACCTCCAACAGCATTCTGTTGATCAGCTTTTCGAAAGAAAGGCTGCAAGCGGGCAAGACTTCGATCGAAGCGGCTCTCGATGCCGGATACACACGTTTCCGCCCCGTCCTGATGACGGCACTGGCCATGATCATCGGCATGCTCCCGATGTCGCTGGGGCTTGGCGAAGGCGGGGAGCAGAATGCGCCGCTCGGGCGGGCCGTCATCGGGGGCCTACTGTTCGCCACCGTGGCCACCCTTTTCTTTGTCCCGGTGGTTTTCAGCGTTCTCCACGGCTC
>Ga0126373_10003241_pt1 | contig 12147 bp, 12 predicted proteins | sample PanSoiMetPlot_11_FD_92545 | JGI IMG/M metagenome (GOLD analysis project Ga0126373, IMG submission 92545) | Tropical forest soil microbial communities from Panama - MetaG Plot_11 | ecosystem: Environmental > Terrestrial > Soil > Tropical forest > Bulk soil | place: Panama | collected 2016-02-17
CTCTCTGCCTGAAGACTGAGGATTGAAACGCCAGGCCCGGCCGCACGGCGATCCCGGTGGCGCGGATGTCCCGGACTTGCGCCTGATGGCTGGGCCGAGGGCCAGGACGAGGCTAGCCGCGAGCCGCTGAGTCCACCCTAGATCACCTGCCCGCCGCGTCCATCGAGCAGCACCGCCGGCAAAGGGTGACCACTAACCGGGCCGGTGCGTTGGCATCGGCGCAGCAATGCTCGTTCCGTGAATTTTCGCGGGAACGTGCCGTTTTAGCCTGGCGGCACTACCGTCACCCCCGGCCACCTGGCCCGAACGCGCTGCCTCGCCAGCCGCGCCCGCGAGATCGCGGGCGTCACCCGCACCGGGTTGACCCGCCACACTCCGCCCAGCAGGTCGGCCAGTCCGTGCGGCGCGCAGATCTCGACTGCGACTGGCCCGTGCCTGACCCCAACGCAAGTAGCTGTCTCCGGCCATGTTGCGATGGCGTCGTGCACACAGGTGAACTTCTCGACCGGGGCGCCACCGAAGTGGTGGTGATACCAAGTGTGCACGGCTGCCTGGTTGGTCGCCTCCCATGGCAGGTCAGCGAGCCTTGCCAGCGTCTCCCCCGCCTTGACATCGCGGTCCGCGCTGAGGTCAGCCGCGTCGAAGTAGGCCACGTCCACGTCCCTGACCGATCCGGGTTTGAACTCGCCGTGCAACTGGCCCCACACCACGTCTCGGACCGCGCCGGCGCCGATCCAAGCGTCCGGCAGGCCGCTCGCCGCCACTGCGCTCAGCGCCCGCGCGAGCCAGGGTTCACCAAGCACCAACTCGGTTAGCCGGGCAGCGTCCCTCCGCCCTCCCTCCCGCCCTCGCTGAACCCCTGGGCAGAGGTGTACATCCTCCGGCATGGACATCCCCAGACATCGAGTGGCTCAATATCGACGTGATCCGGCCGAACCAGGCGGGCTACGGTCGGACTATGCAGACCATGCTGACGGCAGGTGCCGACAAAATCTGGGTTGAGGACTCGGGCGGTTCCGGGCAGCCGTTGTTCCTGCTGCACGAGGGTGTCGGGGATGCTCGGATGTGGGAGCCGGTGTGGGAGCAGCTCACGGCCAGCTTCCGGGCTATCCGCTACGACGTGCGCGGCTTCGGACGATCGCCCGAACCGACCGAGAACTTCACCTTGCTCGGGGACGCGCTGTCAGTCCTCGATCAACTCGGCATCGACAGCGTGCATGTCGTCGGCTGCAGCATGGGCGGCATGACCTCGCTCGAGCTTGCGCTGGCGCAGCCTGACCGGGTTCGCACGCTGGTGCTGCTATGTCCCGGCATTAGCGGCTACCCCTATCCCGAGTATCCCGAACTTGAGGCGCAGTTCGAAGCACTGGAGGCTGCTGGTGACCAGGAAGGCCTCGTTAGCTTGAGCCTCGAGCAGTGGGCAGCGGCGGGCCCCGATCCCCTGATAACCGAACTGATGCGCTCGGCCCAGCGAGCCTGGGCCAGCGAGGAGCAGTTCGAGCAGGCCGGCGAGCCTGTCTATGACCGGCTGGGTGACCTGCGCGCCCCGACGGTGCTGATGGTAGGAGACAAGGATGAACCCGGTCTCATTGCCAGCAATGAGGCGGCAGCCGCCCGGATCCCGGGCTGCGAGCTGATCTGGATGCCCGGCGTCGACCATTATCCGACGGTGCGTGTACCGGCGCCGGTCATCGACACGATCCTGCGGCACTGCACCGATTAGCATCCTTAGGCACTACCCCGATTGGACGGCGCGGAGGAAAGGCCTAACCGTCGCGATTGGCGCACTCAGTGCCTGGCGCGGACGTATGGTTTCTGCCAAGGTCCGCCGAATCCGGGTCAGCATCTGCACTCGGGTGGCGGAGAGCAGGCGCCGAACGTGCGGAGCAGTTGGGTGAAGCAGATCGCAAGAACCTTTAGCGAGATCGTGAAATGGATCAGGGAGGAAGCTCCGGCCACTCAGGCTCTGGTTCAGGCTTTGGTGGCGCTCGGCGTTACTTTCCAGTGGTGGCACTGGACTGACGCGCAGACCGGAGCGGTTGTCGGTATCACCGCAGTCATCCTCGGAATGTTTGTCAGAAGCCAGGTCACGCCCCTTATCAGGCCCAGGGATAACGGTCGTGAGCTGGTCGCTGCTGATGCGCCTCTCACCGGGACCGGTCACCGGTAGGCCGGTAAACGTTCCACGCCGGCGCGCTTGTGCCGGAATCACGCCAGACCACTGAGGTCGCCATCCGCGTCGGCGACGTGTAAGCAGCAGGCCTACGCGGGCCGCGAGACATACTCTGGGATTGTCAATGCCGCCCCCTTGCGGTTTGGCACCGGCATTCGGGGACCATTTCGCTTTTTCCGGCATGCGCTTGATCAAAGGAGCAGCTCCTGCTCGCATGGATCCGGCCGGGCGCTTCGAACACGACACGCCAGGCCAATCTCGGGAAGATCAGCCGACGGCCAGCCCGGTCACGTCACGGGACCGCCGTCAAACCAGCGTAGGGACATCACTGTTTACCCGCCGCCGTACCACTACCTGATGCCGACGGGCCGGGTTACATTGACGTAAACGTCAATTGATGGCTGAGCCATCAGAAGCTAGGCCTGCGCAAAGACTCTGGACGGTTCGCGCATCTCCAAGGCCACCGCGCACCCATGGGCCCTGATTCCCTCCGGGAGGAGTCGTGTGCGCTAGCCAGCAGGACACCGGCGAGGAGCGGCAGCCGCCGGACACGCCACAGCTGCTCGCGCTGTCGCCACCGTCGTCTCGTACGCCGCGGCGGTCTCACATACTGCGTACGTTCCGCGCGTCGCGTGGGCCGCGGCCGGTTGGTGAGCCGTTGCCCGGCGAAGCTCAGGTGCCCGCGCCCGAGCCCGTGTCCGTTGCCCTTGAACCGCGGAACGGCAGCGAACCCCCGACCCGCAGTGGGCCTCTGCCTGAGACCAAACCCCCGACCGCCAGCGAGCGCCCTCCCGGCGAGGATTCGCCGCACCCGCTTGGGCAGCCGCAGTCGTTCGAGACCGCCGACGCCGGGCTGCATGCGACCCGCTTGCTGGACGCGAGCCTGATTGTCATCGGAGCCGCCTTCTTCCTCAGCGCGCTCGCCACGCTGAGCAGCACGTGGGCCTGGTCCTGGCACGCTGGCGCGGGCCGCACCTTCAACCTGTCCCACATGCACGGAATCTGCACCAGCGCTATGGGCGAGCTCGCGCAGGGCGCCTCGGGCACCGTCGCGAGCCACTGCCTCTGGGTCGACGGCATCTGGACCGAAGCAATTGGCCTCACGGGGGGCGGCTGCATACTCGTCGTGATCGGAATCGCACGCATCCTGGGCGCGTTGAGAACTCCAGCCTGACCTGGACCTAAGCACCTGACCAGTCTTCACCGGGCGAACCGCACGCCACGACGGGACCGCCGACCCGGCTAGTGCGCGAATTCAGCTGCGTGGTTACGATCTCACCTCGCCGCCGAGGGCGAGGCAGTAGGTTGCGGCAGCGCAGGCGACGCTTGGATCGCCCTGAGTGCTCGCAAGCGGCGTCGGCGACGACCATCGATCGGCTTTGAATGTCACCGCGAACTCGCGCGGCGGCCCCGACCAGGTGCCGGCCGCGGCGCAGAAGCGGGTAGTGGGGCACGACACCGAGGTGAGCCGGCTATACCCCGACCGCTTGACCACTGCTACCGGTGTCGACCAGACATTTCCGTTGTAGACGCTGGCCATTGCTTCTCCCTGGACGTTGCCGCCAACGGCGACGCAGAAGCTCGGGCTGGCACACGAGAGCGCCGTCGGGTCCAGCCAATGCGACCCCGCAAGAGGAAAGCCTGTCCGTCGGCCCGGCGTCCATCCCGTGCCGTCGAAGATCCAGTAGGCGTAACCCTGAGCCATGCCAAGGCAGAACGTCGGGCTGGCGCAGCTGAGCAGGTTCGGGAGAAGGTTCGTCCCAGGTAGCGGGGCGATGATCCGCGGGGCAGTCCAGGCGCCGCGCTGAAACGTCTCGTACCGGTACTCAGTTGGTTGCACCTCCGCGCAGAAATCCGGGGCGGCGCAGGCGACAGTCCGCGAACCGTTGCCGGGGAAGGCTGGGCCTCGCTTCCACGCCGCGCTGTCGAGGACGTAGGTCGCCGTCGACCCGACGGCAACGCACGACGAGACGCTCGCACAAGACAGCGCCCCTGGCTGTTCCGGGCCGCCGGGCAGCCGTTCCGCGGCCGACCAGCGACCCTGCACCAACCGCGCGACGAGTCCGGCGACGACCCGACCATCAGTACGGCGGACCCCTGCACCCGCCACGAAGCACGCCCGCGCCGCCGGGCAGGCGATGAGATTGAACTCCGTGTTCCACCTGCCGGCCCCGAGGTCCGACTGCATGGCAGCCGGCCTCGCCGGCATCCAGTCGTGACCGTCGAACGTCGCCGCGACGACCGGCGGCGGCCGGCCATCAGCCGAAGTGGCACCGCCCGAAGGCCCTAGCAAGCCGCACCCGGCTGCCACCGCGGCCACGACCGCCGCCAGCGCAGCACGCATGCTCGCGGCCGCGCTCAACCGGCGGTGCATGCGACGCGTCTGCGGTTTGCCACCGTGCGAGCGACGCGCGCAGCGTCGCCTTCGCGGCGGCTCAATCGGCCAGTCGACGTCGTCTGTCACGTGACCATGATGATGCGATACGGCCAGCCGGCGTGCCCGATCTACGGACTCCTCAGTTCCCGCACCGCTGGCCAGTGCTGGGAAAAGGGCCGGTACCGGGACCGGGCGTGCATGATTCTGGGCATGAGCAACGAGGTAGCACTGCGCCCGGTGCGCGAAGACGATCTGGCACTGCTGGAAGATCTAACCCAGAACCCGCAGAAGGCGGGTGAGTTTGAGTGGTTCGGCTGGACCGATCTCCGGCACTGGCGGCGCGGCTGGGACGAAAATGGCCTGATCAGCTCGGACGGCGGGACGCTGATCGTCACCTGCGGCGATCGGCGGCTGGGAATGGTCGACTGGCGTCGCCGGCCAATCACCGTGCCCAGCTCATACTGCTGGGAAATCGGCATCTTGCTGCTCCCGGAGGCCCGGGGCCGCGGTTACGGCACGCAGGCACAACGCTTGCTCGCCCGCTACCTGTTCGCCCATACAACAGTGCACCGCATCTGGGCGGGGACCGAGGTGGAAAACATCGCCGAGCAAAGAGCCTTGGAGAAGGCGAATTTCACCAGGGAGGGCGTTACTCGCGCCACCGGATGGCGCGATGGCGCCTGGCGGGACGGGGTGATCTACAGCATGCTCCGCACCGATCTGGATGAGTGACAGGTGCGTCCTGGTCGAGCCCGGCTAGCGGCGTGAGCGCGGCAGCACTGATCGCGCTGCTCACGGGCTGGCGCCGTGGTGGTCGTTCATCAGCCATTGACGGGGATGCTGGCCGTCGATGAACCCGAGATAGGGGGATGGCTGGTTGAAGCCGAGTAGCTCCTGAAGCCGCTGCGGCAGCAGGCGAACCTGGGCCGGGTAGTGGTGTTGGCACCGGCGCCGTGGTAGAGCCTGCCGGAGAACAGCAGCACCGATCCGGCGGGCATCTCTACGTCGTCAAGCGCCCAGATCGCGGTCAGCATCACGTCGCGGTCGCGGGGCAGCGGGTAAATACCCTGCTCGTAGTGCAAGGCCTGGGCGCCCTGGCCGGGGAGCACGAGACGATCCAGTGCGACCCGGTCCATGCACCGGGTCCTGGCGAGCAGCGCCCAGACCCGCTTGGTGCGGGTGCCGTCGAAACCCGAACCCCAGCCGGCTGTGGCCATCAACGCGCCGAGTTCCTCGCGGGCCGCGGCCAGGTCCTTGTCGTCCATGCGCCGCGGCAACACGGCGTCACCGCTGCGCTCCAGCTCTTGCAGGATCTCGGCCGGGCCTGTCATCAGGCCAGTGTCGTGCGTTCCCCGCGGACTAAGTTTGAGCCCAGTCGGATTAGGCGGAACTGACCTCGTGCGGCCGGTCTGGCACAACGCAGACCATTCCATCACTGAAGCCCGCTGAGCCGATCCTGAACGCGGCGTTGAAACGGTCGAGGTTCACCAGTGTCAGCAGGGCGGTGATCTCTACTATCTGGCGATCGTCGAAGTACGAACGCACTCGCGCGAACAGCTCGTCCGTAACCTCGACCGGGGTGCGCATCACCGCGACCGCGTAATCGAGGGCCGCTTTCTCACGATCGGTGAACAGATCGCTGGTCTGGTAGCGCGGCAGGGCGAGCAGTTCGGAATCGGAAAAACCGGAGTTGCGGCAGACCTGGGAGCCGAGGTCGACGCAGAACTCACACCCGATCATCTGCGCGCCCTTCAGCTCCACCAGGTTCTTGGTCCGTTCATCGACGGATTTGCCCTTACGGACCGCCTGGTTGAACTTGCCCATGCCCATCATCATCTTCGGCTGGTGCGCCCAGATCTCCATCGGCTCGATCCCGCTGCCGGTCTGCGGATCGCGGCCGGTCAGCTTCTTCATCATCCTGGGACCGAAGCTGTACACGAGCCTGACCACCGGACCGGCCTGAGACTTTGATACGCCCTCAATGCGTGCCATCGGGCACCCTCCTGCCACATCGGCTGGGTAACTTACTCATCCCCATGACACGCCTCCGCCGGGAAATGTGACAGAGCTCGTCAGTCCCTGCGGCGAAGTCACGTGGCGTGCAGCGGCGGGTCAGCTGCCACCTCACGCGCGGTTTCCCTGTCGAGCTTCCCCGCGCCGTCCGGCCACGGGCGCACCCACCGCTCGGCGATCTCGCCAAATCGCTCGAAACGTGCCCTGCCGGGTTCACCGAGCGCGTCCACCACGGAGGTGATGAGCGTCTCCACCACAGCCAGGGCCGGAGTGAGGCTCTCGAACGGGGCGGGGCCTGATACCTGGGCAGTGAGCACCGCGTCGGCGATGTCGGCCACCGGCGACAGCCAGGGGTCGGTCACAAGGAGTATCCGTGCACCTGCCTCGCGCGCCGCGCGTGCAATCTCCAGCGTGTCGCGCTCGTAGCGGCGGAAGTCGAAAGCGACCACGGCATCCCGCTTGGCGATGTCGGCGATGGCGCCAGCGCGATCACTGGCTGATGGCCCGACTAGCCGGACTCCAGGGCGCAGCTCGCGAAGCATCGAGGTCAGGTGCGCCGCCAGCAGCTGGCTGAACCACCCGCCGGTGACGAGCACCTGGCGGCCGCCGTCGGCGACCAGCGACACCGCCCGCTGGAACTCATCAGGGTCCAGCCCGGCCACGCTGGCCGTTACGGCCTCGCCGAGCGTACGCGCGCTCGTACCGAGCACGTCGACTGACCGCTCCGCCTCCTGATGCCGCCGGTATATTTCCGCGGGCGTCATCATGCGGGCGGTGATCTCCTCATGCAGCGCACGCTGGAATGCCGCGTAGCTGCTGAACCCCAGCTCGGCGATGAACCGGCTGACGGTGGGACCACTGACGCCGGCGACGCGCGCCAGTCGCGCAGACGATTCGAGACCGATCGTGGGCGGCCCCGCGAGCAGGGTTCTGGCAACCCGGCGCTCAGACGGCGACAGCTCGCCAAGACGCTGGCGGATCTGCTCCGCGACGCTCAGCGGCCCGCCAGAACTTCCTTGCGCCGGGCGTGAACGCGCCCGCGTTCGCCCCTCGGGGGAGCTCTCCTCCCGTGGCTCAGCCATCGGTCCACCTCGTAACACTATTGAAATGATCCGCTCAGGATAGCGTCTTGACCGCTGATTCTGAATCATGTAGTACTCATGCATGCTTCTGGCTGAATGTCTGAATATGGACAGCAGCTACCGCCCGACCGCACCTCGCGCGCGGCTGTCCTCGCGCTGCATCTGCAGCGATAGCTGCCGCCGGGCGCGCGGCCGGATTGTGTGCGCGGCACGCCGTGTCGTGAACTCCCCAGCGGCCACGAAGGAGTCCAGCTCATGAAAATCACGCGACTCGCCCGTCGCGGGCGACCATGCGCACACCGCCCCGCATCCGCATGGCGAGCTAAGGCTTTGCTGGCCGCCGTCGCCGGGATCACCCTGGCGTCCGCCACGGCGGCCGTCGGCGCTGCCGCTCCCGCCGCCGCCAGCAGTTCGCCCGGCTCCACGCTAACCGTGGAGGCGGGAACCGCGTTCTCCACGTTCAACCCGTTCACCGCTTACAACTCCGGTGATCTGGAAGTGATCAACGAGATCTACCCGAACCTCACCACTACCAGCAAGCAAGGCGCGCCCGAGCCGTACCTGGCAACCAAGTGGAGCCTCTCACCGAACAAGCTCACCTGGACCTTCGCCATCAAATCCGGCTTGAAGTGGAGCGACGGCAAGCCCCTGACCGCGGCGGACGCAGCATGGACGCTGAACCTGATCATTCACAACGCGGCGGCGGGCGCCGCCAACGGTGCGCTAGTGGCCAGCTTGGCGACCGTGACCGCACCCAATCCCACCACGCTGGTCATCACGACCAAGAGCCCGGCAGCGAACCTGCTGTACAACCTCGCGATCATCCCGATCGTGCCCGAGCACATCTGGGCCGCACAGGTCCCGCACCTAGGCAACTTCACCAACCACAGCACGCCCGCCGTCGGGTACGGGCCGTTCATATTGACTGGCTTCGTGCCAAACCAGTCGGCCACGCTGACCGCGAACACGAGCTTCTTCATGGGCGCGCCGAAGTTCCACACCGTGATCGTCCAGTACTACTCAAACGGGGACGCCGCGGTGGCCGCTCTGCGCAGCGGGCAGCTCGATGACATCGACGACACCCTGACTGCGACGCAGTTCAATGCGCTGAAGAGCGCCAAGGGCATCACCGTGACCCCGCAGGTCTCGGCCGCCTGGACCGCGATCGAGCTCAACCCGGGCGCCCGGACCAGGACGGGCCGGCACTTCGGCAACGGCAACCCCGCGCTGCAGAACATAAAGGTACGCCAGGCCATCGAGATGGCGATCAACAAGCAGGAGCTGGTGTCCAAGAACTGGGACGGCCTGGCAGTATCGGGACAGGGCTACCTGCCGCCGGCCTACCCGCAGTGGCAGTGGACGCCGCCGTCCTCCGAGCAGCTCACCTACGATCCGGCCAAGGCCAACCAGCTGCTCAACGCGGCCGGCTACAAGATGGGCCCGAACGGGATCAGGATCGACCCGAAGACTCACAAACCGCTGACCTTGCGGCTAGGCATCCACTCCGACGAGTCCACCGACGCCGCGATGGCTCCCTACATCGTGGAGTGGCTGAAGGCCATCGGGATCGGTGTGACCGTCGACTCGATGAGCTACAACCAGCTCAACGCAGACCTGCCCAAGGGCGACTGGGACATGCTGTCGGACACCTGGTCCACCGGCCCCGACCCCACCTACTTGCTGTCGATCCAGACCTGCGGGGTGCTGCCGCTCAACAACGGCAACGGCTTTAACACAGACTCATTCTTCTGCAACCCTTCGTACGACAAGCTTTACGCGCAGCAGGCCACGGAGTTCAACACCGCGCAGCGGGCGGCCACGATCGGCAAGATGCAGCAGGTCCTTTATTCCAATGCGGTCGACGTCGTCCTGTACTACCCCGACTTCCTCAGCGCGGTCCGAACCAGCGCGGTCAAGAATTACTTCTTCGGCAAGCCCAACGCCCAGGGCTTCTACCCGCAGCAGAACCTGTTCATCAACTGGCTCGACGCCGCACCGGTCGCGAGTGGCAATACCAGCTCATCGTCGGGTACGACGCTGGCAATCGTGATCCCGATCGTGATCGTGGTACTGCTCGCCGGCGCGGCGATCGTTGTCTGGCGCCGCAGGACAGCAGGCGAGCGGGAGTAACGTCTTGAGCACCTCGGCGCCGCTTTCGGCTAAGAGCCTGAGCGCTCTGGAGGTCCCGCCGTCCGGCGGGGCCTCCGGCGCGCGGGACTTCGCCCGCTACCTCGGCACTAAGGTCACCGCGGCCCTGGTGAGCTTCGTGGCCTTGCTGGTGGTCGGCTTCATCATCTTCAGCCTGATGCCATCGAACCCGGTCGAGTCACTCACCAGGGGACGGCCGACCAGCCCCAAGCAGATCGCGTTCCTCACCAAGGAACTCGGGCTGAATCAACCAATCTGGGAGCGATTCGGCCACTACGTGGCTAACACCCTGCAGGGCCACCTCGGCTACTCCTTTCAGTTCGACACGCCGGTCGCCACGCTGATCGCCCAGCGGCTGTGGCCGACGATCCTGCTGATGGGCGCGTCCACGATCGTGTCGGTGCTGCTCGGCATGTGGCTGGGCATCCACAGCGGATGGCGGCCCGGCAGCCTGCTGGATCGCCTGTCCACCGGCTCGGCCATCACGCTGTGGTCGGTGCCGACGTTCTGGCTAGGCATCATCCTGCTCGTGCTCGGCAGCACCGGCTTCGGGCCGGTCCCGCCGCTGTTCCCGGCCGGCGGCATGGCCACCGCCGGCACTGCCGGAGGGTTCGGCATCGCGCACATCCTCGACGTGGCCAGGCACCTGGTGCTGCCCTGCCTGACCCTGGTGCTGGTGGTCTTCGCGCAGTACCAGATGATCATGCGCTCATCGATGATCGACGAGACCGGCAACTCCTACCTGCTCACGGCCAGGGCCAAGGGCCTGCGCGACGCCGAGGTCAGGCAGCACCACGTAGTGCCCAACGCGCTGCTGCCCTCGGTGACCCTGATCTTCCTGCAGGTCGGCACGATGATCAGCGGTGCGATCACGGTCGAGACGGTGTACTCCTGGCCGGGTCTTGGCTATCTCACCTACCAGGCGCTGCAGATCCCGGACCTGCAATTGCTCGACGGCACGTTCATCATCTTCAGCGCCTCGGTGATCGTATTCAACGTGCTGGCCGACCTGCTCTACCGCGCTCTCGACCCGCGGGTACGGCGGGCATGACCGCGACCACATCCCAGGCGCCAGCGGCCTCCGCCACGCCGCCGCGGCTACTCGCGCTGCGCCGGTTCGCGCGCGAATTCGCCGCCAGCCGAGCCGCCATGGCCGGGCTCGGCATCCTGGTCGCGTTGACCATCCTGGCCTTGGCCGCCCCGCTGTTCATCCACGCCAGCGACCTGGACGTGGTCAACGCGCCTGGCCAGCCGCTGTCGCCTCCGTCGGCGCGCTTCCCGCTCGGCACCGACTACGCCGGCCGGTCGATAATCCCGCTGTTGATCTGGGGCACCCGGCCGTCGCTGGCGATCGCGGTGGTCTCGACCGCCCTCACGATAATCCTCGGCAGCGTCATCGGGCTGCTGTCCGGGCACTATGGCGGGATCACCTCGCGCGTCTTGATGGCCCTCACCGACTGGTTCATCGCGCTGCCCGTGCTGCCGCTGGCCATCGCGCTGGCCGCGGTCCTTGGCCAGGGCGACACCTCCATCACTGTCGCGATCGCCGTCACCTCCTGGCCTGGTACCGCTCGGCTCATCCGGGCACAGACGCTAGCGGTGGAGGCCCGCCCGTTCATCGAGCGCGCGAAGGCGCTGGGCGCGCGGGACGGCCAGCTCGTAGTCCGCCATGTGCTGCCGAACGTGGCGCCCTTCGTGCTGGTCTCCGCCACGCTCACGGTCTCTGGCGCGATCATCACTGAGGTGACGCTCGCGTTCCTTGGCCTTGGCAACCCGATCGACGTGTCCTGGGGAGCCATGATCAACCAGGCGTTCTTCCAGGGCGCGGTCAGTGCCGGGGCCTGGTGGTACATCCTGCCCCCTGGCATCGCGATCGTGATCGTTGCGCTGGCGTTCACCATGATGGGGCGCGCGGTGGAGAATATCCTCAACCCCCGGATGGCGAGGAGGCCATGACAATGGCCCCGGAGACCCAGACCACGGCTCCGCTGCTGGAGGTGCGTGACCTCGCGGTTACCTACCGGTCGGCCGCCGAGAGCGTGCGCGCGGTCCGCGGCGTGAGCTTCAGCCTCGCGGCCGGGCAGACTCTCGGCATGGCCGGCGAGTCCGGCAGCGGCAAGACCACCGTCGCGCTCAGCCTGCTGCGGCTGCTGCCGGGCTCGGCGAAACTGAGCGGCGAGATCCTGTTCAAGGGCGAGAACATCATCGGCATGGGCTGGCAGCGGCTGCGAGCGGTGCGCTGGGCTGAGGCCTCGGTGGTGTTCCAGGGCGCGATGAGCGAACTGAACCCGGTCCGCACCATCGGCGAGCAGATCTGCGAGCCAATCCTGCTGCACGAGAAGACCGGTCGGAAG
>Ga0126373_10003242_pt1 | contig 12146 bp, 10 predicted proteins | sample PanSoiMetPlot_11_FD_92545 | JGI IMG/M metagenome (GOLD analysis project Ga0126373, IMG submission 92545) | Tropical forest soil microbial communities from Panama - MetaG Plot_11 | ecosystem: Environmental > Terrestrial > Soil > Tropical forest > Bulk soil | place: Panama | collected 2016-02-17
CGTCGGTGAAGAATGGCCGGCCAGTGCGCGTCCAGGCAACGCCCGCGTCCCCGCCTGCTACACCGAACCGGTCACGTGCCGCGTCGGGCGTCTGGCACACGAGGACGACACCGCGCGAACCCATGTGTTTCTCTTCGCACACCACTTGGTCGACGCCTTCAGCCCGGAACCCGGCGAACGCCTGCTCCGGATGCTCGAGCATGTCCGGGATCGCCGCAGTCGCCACCGGGCTCATCGTCGGCGGCAAGTAGACGAGCCACCGCGGGTCAATCGCGAAGCGGCTCATCACCTCGAGCGCAGCTGCGGCGTTCTCGGCGCGAACCCCGATGCGCCGCTGATAGGCGGTGTCGATGACGCGGCTGCCGGTCACGTCGGTAATGTCGAGCACGTCCGGTTCACGGCGCCCGGCTCGGGTCGGACTGGCGCTCGCGGCCTGCGACTCGGCGGCCGCTGCGGCCGCATTCGCCGGGAACGGTCGCGCCGGCTCGTAGTACACCTCGGCGGCGGGCACGCTGACCAGCTCCCGTTCCGGGTAGCGAAGCGCGGTCAGCCTCCCACCAAAGACGCAGCCGGTGTCCAGGCACAATGTGTTGTTGAGCCACTCCGGGGTTGGTACAGGCGTGTGGCCGTACAGCACCACGGCCCGGCCCCGGTACTCCTGCGCCCACGGATATCGCACAGGCAGCCCGTACTCGTCCGTTTCCCCGGTCGTCTGACCGTAGAGGCAGAAGTCGCGGACTCGCCCGGACGCGCGACCCTGCAGCCGCTCGATCAGCCCGGCGTGTGAGACCACGAGGCGGCCGCCGTCGAAGACGTAGTGCGAGATCAACCCGTCCAGAAAGCGCTCAACGTCACCCCGGAACTCGGCGGTCTCGCCGTCCAGCTGGGCGAGCGACTCCGCGAGGCCATGCGTGACCTGGACGTCCCGGCCGCGCAGCGCGCGCAGCAGCTTGGCCTCGTGATTGCCGGTCACGCAGAACGCGTCGCCGGCCGCGACCATCCCCATGACCAGCCTCAGCACCCCTGGCGTGTCCGGCCCGCGATCCACCAGATCGCCGACGAAGATCGCGCGCCGCCCATCCAGATGCGCCCCGACGGCCCGGCCGTCGGCGTCGCGGGTCACGTCGTAGCCGAGATCGGTGAGCAGCGACTCCAACTCAGCCCGGCAGCCGTGTACGTCACCGATGACGTCGAACGGGCCTGTCTCGTTCAGACGGTTGCTGTGAAGCTTCGTGCGCGAGATCGCCACGTCACCGGTCTCGGCTTCGCCGTTGAGAACGTGAACGGTACGGAAGCCTTCGCGCTGAAGCCCTCTCAGGCTGCGGCGAAGCTGGTCGCGCTGACGGCGGATGACATGCGGACCGAAGTCGCGATCCGGGCGGGTGGCGTTTCGGGCAGCGCAGACGCTCTCGGGTACATCGAGCACGATGGCCACTGGTAGCACGTCGTGTTCCCGCGCAAGCGCCACGAGCGGCTTGCGTGCATCCGGCTGCACGTTGGTAGCGTCCACGACAGTCAGGCGGCCTGCCGCCAGCCGCTTACCGGCGATGTAGTGGAGGAGCTGAAACGCCTCGGGGGTCACATCCTGATCGTTCTCGTCGTCGGCCAGGAGGGCCCGGCAGAAGTCCGAGGAGATTACTTCAGTTGGCCGGAAGTGCGCCCGGCTGAACGTTGACTTGCCCGAGCCGCTGATGCCGATGAGCACGATCAGGCTGAGCTCAGGGACGGCGAGGTCCCGTGTCACGTCGCCACCAACTTGCTGAAGATGGCCAGCTGCGTCGGGGACCCCACCTGGGGGTCTTCTGCTCCGACCGGAAGATGACGCACGTGGTAGCCGTAGCTGGCACCAATGTCGCCGGTCCACGCCGCGAACTGCGATCGCGTCCACTCAAAGCGGTGGTCGCGGTGGCGCATGGCGCCAGCAGGCAGCGTCGCGAACCTGACGTTGTACTCGGCGTTCGGCGTAGTGACGATCACGGTCTGCGGAGCCGCGTATCCGAACACCGCCCGGCCAAGTGCCTCCAGCCGAGACGGATCGACGTGCTCGATGACCTCCATCAGGATCGCGGCATCGAGGCCAGCCAGGCGGTCATCTCGGTAGGTAAGCGCCGACTGGAAGACCTGCAGCCGAGCTCGCTGGCGCTCGGGCATCGTGTCGAGGCGAAGCCTCCGTCCGGCCGCCTGAAGCGCACCGGCGGAAACGTCAGTCGCCACGATGCGGTCGATCGCGGGCTGCGCCAGCAGATCCTTGATCAGTGCACCTTCGCCGCAGCCGAAGTCACCGATGGTCCGTGCGCCCGCCGCCCGGACAGCAGCAAGGACAGCGCCCCGTCGTTCCTCGGCGAGGGGCACTGGTCGGTCCGAGGCGTCGATGATGACGGCGTCCTCGATAGCGTTGTCGAGGTCGTCGACGTCGGCGTCATCGATGTCGGCGAGACGGGCCAAGGCCACCTGCGTCAACCGTCGGCGGTGCGCGAGGTAGCGACTGCTGATTATCAACCTGTCGGGATGCGAGGCGAGCCACCCACCCCCGGCTCGAATCAGCTTGTCGACCTCATCGTCGCTGACCCAGTAATGCTTTGCGTCGTCGAGGACAGGCAGCAGAACGTAGAGCTGGTTGAGGGCATCGGCGAGCCGGACGCGACCAGTCAAGCGCGTGTCGAGGTAACGCGAATCGCCCCACTCGGGGATGTCCGGGTCGAGCGGGACTGCCGCGGCCGCCACCTCCCAGCCCAGCGGCTCAAACAGCCGAGGTAGCAGGTCGACGCCGCCGCGGCAGGGTACGGCGGGCAGGTGCAGTTCCAATGGGATCGCAGCTGCTGCCAGCTCAGGCCGAGAATCGCAGCGGCCAGCCAGTGCGGTCCGAAATACGTCCTTCAGCGCCATGGCTAGCATGCTCGAGGCGGCGTAGGGACGGTCATTGACGTACTGCGCGAGCGCGAAGCCGTCTCCCGACGGCCCTCGCCGCCCGCGGACGAGCCCGATCGGATCCACCTCAAGAAGCAGCGCGGCCGTGCAGCGACTTGGCTCAGCCAGCGGGTAGAAGACGTGGGCAGTCCCCACTGACTGGGGGAACGACTGAAGCCGGCCGGGGTGCTTGTGCAGCAAGTAGCCCAGGTCGGTCGCCGGATCATGAGTCGTGGAGATCGTTAGCAGCACAGTCCAACAGTCTCTACGAAGTCACCGCCCAGGGCGCAGTGAATTTCGGCCGGCGCGGACGGCCGCCCCGGGGCGGCCGGGCACAGCACAGACGAGATCATGATGGCAGCGAAGGGCTCGTGGCGTGGCCCGGCAAAAGGAGGAAGTGTGCCCGGAATCGTGGTGGGCCTGGACGGCTCGCCCAACTCAGAACGGGCGCTCGACTGGTCGCTCAGGCACGCGGCGGCGCTTCACAGTTCGCTGACCGCCGTCGCGGTGCACCAAGTCACGAAGAGCTACTGGGGCCATGAGCCTGTCGTCGGCGCAGGGGACGTTGCGGCAGTGGACCAGCTGCAACGGTCGGCCGAGGAGATGACGCAACGCGCGCTTAGTCGGCTCACCGAGGGCAAGCCTTCCTCGGTGCAGGTGCGCGCCGTGAACGGCTTTGTCGTCGAGGAGCTAGTCAACGCCTCGCACGACGCTGATGAGCTCGTACTGGGTTCGCGATCGACAACGGGACTGACCCGGCTGGTCATGGGGTCAATCAGCAGCGAGGTCATGCAGCACTCGGCTTGCCCGGTCGTGATCGTCCCACACCACCGGTAGTACCGCGCAGGTCAGGTAGCGATGTCGGGGTAGGGGAGGCTCCAGTGGCTGAGCCACGCCGCGAATTCCCGCTGAAAGGCTAGCGGCTCGGCGTAATCCCGCTCGAACAGCGCGATGAACAGGGTCAGCAGCAGGAAGTTGTGCGCACCCATCTCGAACAGGGTGACGTAGTCGTGCGTCGCTAGCGCCTCCCGCTCGGCAGGAGTGAACTCGAGCCAGGTGCTCCGCTCGGGAGCTGCGCAGTTGAGTATCACGCCGGCGCGTTCGGCTTCCCACCACCGCACGGTGCCGCTGGGATCCTGCCGGTAGCGTTCGACCAGGTCAGGGTCACGGTCTACGGTGAACAGGAACTTGTTGAGCAGGTATTTGCTCACGGTGTCCACCTCATAGGGCTCCCTCCGGATACCAGGTGAAGTACGCCTCCATGGTGTGGAAGAGGTCGAGCGAGTCCACGTAGTCGGCCGCGATCTTGTCGCCTGCGACGCCCATCATCAGCATGAAATCCATGAAGCCGTGCGTAGCGTTGCCGGGCAGCCACAGACTGTCCAGGCTGACCTCCGCGAGCGCAGAGTCCAGGTCGCCCGATGCGATCCAGCCCACGGCCTTGCGATCAAACTCCGGATCGGGACCATGCGGGCCGAACTGGCGAGGGCCGCCAAGCTCGAGCGACAAGTGGCCGGTGCCGATGATGGCCACTCGCTTGTCGCTTGGCCACGACTCCACCAGCCGACGGATGGTCCGGCCGAGCTCCACGAACCGGCGGGGCTGCGGCAGCGGCGGCGCGAAGATGTTCGTGTACACCGGCACGATCGGCACGTCCGCCTCAGGCCGCAGCGTGATGAGCGGGCACGTGATGCTGTGATCAATCCGCAGCTCGTTGCTGAAAGCCAGATCGAAACCGGCGTCCATGCCCTCGCGCAGCAGGTAGGCGGACAGGTCCACGTCACCGGGCACCAACATCCGTGGCAGGCCGAACTCGCGTTCCTCGTTGTACCAGTTGGCGTCGTAGTACGGCGCCTTGCCGATCAGGAACTGCGGCATGTTGTCGAGCCAGAGCTGGTGGAAGTGATCGCTGCCGACCATCACAAGCACGTCGGCGCGGGCTCGGGTCAGTGTCTCGCGGAACGCCGTTATCTTGGCCACCCATTCGTCGGCGAAGGGCGGACGCTCGGCTCCGAACGACGTGCTCGCCTTGTAGTAGAACGGGTGGTGCGTCGATGCGATGACCGCGGCGACGGTAGCCATGATGCTCCTCAGGGACTGTCCGAGCGGGCCGCACATGCGGACCTTCCTCGTCCGCTCAGCGGACGTTCGTCCGGAGATGCGCCAGTTTTGCCACGAGCCCGTCGCCGTGTCAAGAGGCGCCCAGCGCGCTTGACACCGGTCAGCGAAACCGGAACGCTTCCGGTCAGGCTCCAGGTGGTCGAGATCCGTACACGTGTCCGCAAAGTCGAGCGCTGACGGGATGCGCGAGTGCCCGGCGAGAATGGAGGTCTGCAATGACGGCTGGACCCGCTGCAGCGGAATCCGAGGTGGCACGAGGTCGCCCGGTTGTGTTCCGGAACGCGACGATCCTCACCATGGACGACGCTCACACCATTGAGCGCGACGCCGACCTCCTTGTCGTCGGCGAGCGAATCGCCGCAGTTGGCCAGAACCTGGCTGTACCGGACGGAGCGGTCGAGATCGACAGCACCGGCGGTCTCGTGATGCCTGGGATGATCGATACGCACCGGCATATGTGGCAGACGGCGATGCGCGGGTACGGCGCCGACTGGACGCTGACCCAGTACTTCGTCTGGTACTACCTGAACTGGGGCAAGGTTTTCCGGCCGCAGGACATCTATGCGGGCAATCTGCTGGCAGCAGCCGAAGCGATCGACGCCGGCGTGACCACCACCGTGGACTGGTCGCATGGGCTTCAGACCGTTGAGCACGCCGAGGCGGCGGTGGACGCGCTGACCGAGGTGCCCGGCCGGTTCGTGCTGGCCTACGGCAACATCCAGGCGGGCCCGTGGGAGTGGTCTGCGGCACCTGAGTTCCGCGACTTCATCAGCCGGCGCTTCGGCACCGCGAACGACATGCTGGGGTTCCAGATGGCGTTCGACGTCACCGGCGACCCGGCGTTCCCTGAGCGGGCTGCATTTGAGGTAGCCCGCGATCTTGGCGTCCCGGTCACGACCCACGCCGGCGTCTGGGGCGCCACGAACGACGACGGTATCCGTCTCATGCACGAGAACGGGTTCATGACGCCCGCGACGGTCTATGTCCACGCGGCGACCCTGACCAGGGATTCCTACAACCGAATCGCCGCCACCGGCGGATCGGCGTCCGTTTCGACGGAGAGCGAGCAGAGCGCGGGCCAGGGGTACCCGCCGACCTGGCAACTACGCGAGCACGGCATCCAGGTCTCGCTGTCCATGGACACGAGCGTCTGGTGGAGCGGCGACCTGTTCTCGGCGATGCGGGCGACGCTCGGTGCGGACAGGTCGCGCGAGCACCTAGAGGCGCACGCCAGGCAAGAGACCGTCACCAACTGCCATTTGCGCGCCGAGGAGGTTGTCGACTGGGCTACCCGCGGCGGAGCCAAGGCGCTGGGCCTTGACTCGGTTGTCGGCGCTCTCGAGCCGGGCAAGAAGGCCGACGTGATCCTCATCAAGAACGACAGGTCGCCGGTGATGTTCCCGGTACTCAACCCGTACGGGCACGTGGCTTTCCAGGCCCAGCGCGGCGATGTGGACACGGTCGTGATCAACGGGCGCGTCGTGAAGCACAACCACCGCCTCAGCGGCGTGGACCTCGCAAGAGCGCGCCAGGTTGTTGGCGACACAGTTGACTATCTCCAAGGCCAGCTCGGGCCGGAAGCCTGGACAGAGGGAATGCACCCGGAGATCCCGGCGACCACTGTGCTGGACAACCCGTACACCTACACCGAGTGGGATGCCGGCTCAGCGCAGTGGAAGGGTGACGCCGGCGGCGACGATTCGCCCTGATCAATCTCGCGGGTACACCAGCCGGGCTATCGGGGCACGATGACCTCGACGGCTGCATCTGTCTTCGGGTAGTACGACTCGATCTGCTCTTCGCCGTATTTCGCCCGGAAGCTTTCGACCACCTGCTGCACGCGCCTAGGGTCGCCGATCGCTGTGCCGGTCGCGCTCACCGTCGCTCCGTCAGCGGTGAGCTGCAGGCGTGGGGTCGCGACGATGTTGCGGTACCAGTTGCTATCTGACCCATAGATGGGGACTAGGTAGACCTTGTCCTCGTCGGCTACGAACCAGACGGGCATGGAGATCTGGCGCCCGGTCGAGCGGCCGGTGACGGAAATCGTGATCTCGTCTGTGCCGTTGAGCGCTTCGGTGAACGTGCCAGGCATCGTTGCTCCGTGAATTTGGGTTGCCCCTCGGGCATCGGGTCGACTCGGTAAGGATGCCCCGCGGTTGTCGATCCCGAACGGAGCAACGATGCAGGAGTTTCGGGGCTTAAGGACGCGGCGCCGGGTACGAGAAACCTGGGGCGCACCGACCGCGCCTGATGACCGATGATCTCGGGGGCGTGATGACAGAACGGACACACCAAGCCATTCCTGACCGCGCGCCTGCGCGCACTACCCCCGAGCGCGACGCCGTCCTCATCGGGGAAGGCTCAGTCCAGGTCGACGCCTTCATCGACTTCCTGTGCCCGTACTGCAAAAGGTTCGAGCTGTCAGCCGCCGACGTCCTGGGCAAGCTGGTGACCGAGGGGCAGGCCAGGCTCGCCTGCCACCCAATGGATTTCCTGGACGAGGCGTCGACGACGAACTATTCAACGCGTGCAGCCGCAGCATCGGCGTGCGCCGCTGACCAGGGCCGGTTCCTGGAGTACGCGCACGCGCTGTTCGTGGCTCAACCGCCCGAAGGCGGTCCCGGCTTGAGCGACACCGACCTGATTGAGCTGGGCCGCGAAGCAGGGCTCGACAGCGCATCGTTCACGGCCTGCGTGTCGGCTGGCACCTATCTGGACTGGCCGCCGTACGTCACCGCCAAAGCCATCGCGGCCGGTGTGAGCGCTACTCCGACCGTTCTCGTGGCAGGCGCGCCGGTCAGCGCGATCGGGAAGGCCATCGCCGCTGCGGTCAGCCAAGCAGCCGACGGGAACTGAAGGAACCGAGTTCGCAGCGACCGCGACAAGTGGCTGTCAGGCCGCCTTGTCGAGCACCTGCCGCTTAATCCGCGCCAGCATCGCGGCCATGCCGCGCAGCCGCAGTGGGCTGACCAGATCCTGTAGCCCGAGCTGGCTAGAGAACTCGCCGGGAGTATCCAGAACCTCCGCCGCGTCCAGGCCGTCCAGCCCGGCGTGCAGGATGCCGGCGAACCCGCGCGTCGTCGGGGATTCCTGCGGCGCGTCGAAAAACAAGTGAACCCTGCCGTCCTCGTCGACGTCGACCGCCAGGAAGAGCGGTGTCTGGCACTCGGGAACGGGCTCGAGGAGGTCGCGGTGGTCGGCGTACTGAGCGGGCAGCGGCGGCAAGTCCTGGGCAAATTCCAGCAGAAGCTGGAGTCGGTCGGCGTCCGGGATCGCCACGAAGTCGTCGGCGATCTCCTGGAGGCGAGGGTGGAGTATGCCCGTCGTCACGGGTTCTCCCCTCGACGGATCGGCACTCGCACCGAGTTGCCCCATTCTGTCCATGAACCGTCGTAGTTGCGCACATGCGGATAGCCCAGCAAGTGATGCAGCACGAACCAGGTATGGCTCGACCGCTCGCCGATCCGGCAATAGACGACCACGTCGTCCTCCGGCCGGAGCCCGGCCTCGCCGCCGTAGATCGCCTCGAGCTCCGCTCGGGTCCGGAACGTCGCGTCTTCCGCAGCGGCGCGAGACCACGGGACGCTCTTGGCGCCCGGAACATGGCCGCCGCGCAACGCGCCTTCCTGGGGGTAGTCAGGCATATGAAGCAGTTCGCCGGTGTACTCGCCCGGAGAGCGGACGTCGATGAGCGGCTGGCCGAGGTGCGCCTCGACCTGGTCGCGAAATGCGCGGACGGTGCTGTCGTCGCGAGGAATCACCGGGTAGTCGGTCGGCTCGCGCTTCGCTACGTCGGTGGTCAGTTCCCTGCCCTCGGCGATCCACTTCGCCCGGCCGCCATCCAGTAGCCGCAGGTCAGGATGACCGAACAGGGTGCACACCCACAACGCGTACGCCGCCCACCAGTTGTTCCGGTCGCCGTAAAGCACCAGCGTAGTGTCCCGGCTGATGCCTTTGTCCGACATCAGCCGCGCGAAGCCCGCCCCGTCGACGTAGTCACGGGTGACCGGGTCATTGAGCTCTGTATGCCAGTCGAGCTTTACAGCGCCTGGGATGTGACCGGTCTCGTACAGCAGTACGTCCTCGTCGGACTCGGCGACGACGAGTTTGTCGTCGTGCCGGTGCTCCGCCAGCCAATCGGTCGTGACGAGCATCTCCGGCCGCGCGTAGTCCTGGAACTTTGCGGCGGAATCATATGGAAGTGCCACGCTCTACCTCGCCTCCGGTCACCCTTCACCGTCCGTTGATGACAGCTGGCGAAGGCCCACCAAGACACGGTAACGCGGTAGCGGGTGCCAGCCTTCCCTCGCCGTCCGCTGTGGCGGCGGTCCGCCTGGCAGCGTCGGCACCAGCTGGTGCTCAGGTCACTGCGGGGAACCGGCGCTATTACAGTGAAACACGGGCTGCAGCGGGCCCACGTGACGATGAAAGCGGGAACCGTGAGCGATCACCAGCCGGACCTCGACGACCTGAGGCGAAGCCTGGACGAGGTCGACAGCGGGATCGTCGGACTCATCGCGCAGCGCGTTCGGCTGATTGCCGAAATCGCCAGCCGCAAGCAGAGTTCCTCATCAGGCATTCAGGACGCTGACCGCGAACGGCAGGTTCTCGCGGGCGTCGAGGCCGTGGCGACCGAGTTGGGCGTGTCGGCCAGCCTCGTGCGCCGCATCTTCCGTGAACTGCTCAGCGACTCGGTCGCACAGCAAGCCCGGCACCTGAACGGACAGGCGGGCGGGCGGCTGCGGGTCGCCTTTCAGGGGGCGGCCCACGCTTACAGTGACGCGGCGACCCGGAAGTACCTGGCGGGCCGCGGCGCGGCGGGTGACCTGGTCGGCTTCAGCACGTTCCGGCAGGCTGTCGGCGCGCTGCTGGCCGGCGACGTCGATCTTGCCGTGCTGCCTATCGAGAACACGACAGCGGGCAGCATCAACGAGGTCTACGCGCTGCTACGGGAGCACCAGTTGTTCATCGTCGGCGAGGAGACCTGGAAAGTCGACCACTGCCTGGCCGCTGTGGACGATGTGCCGCTCAGCTCGCTCAGCCGGATCCTCTCGCACCCGCAAGGCCTGGAGCAGTGTGCGCAGTTCCTCCAGACGTTGCCGGATGCGATTCCGACGACCTACTTCGATACGGCGGGTGCGATGGCGGCCGTCGCCGCGGCCGGCGATCCCACAATGGCGGCAATCGGCTCGGCGGAGGCCGCCGAGGCCAACGGTCTGATGGTGCTTCGCCACGGCATCTCTGACAACGAGGACAATTACACCCGTTTTGTTGTCCTGTCGACCTCCGCGGCGCCAGTTGACGTGCGCATCGCCTGCAAGACGAGTCTCATTCTGGTTACCCGTCACGAGGAGGGAGCGCTCTTGCGCTGCCTGGAAATCCTCTCGGGCAGCGGTCACTCGATGACCAAGCTCGAGTCCCGGCCGCGCCCTGGCCGACCGTGGGAATACTTGTTCTTCCTGGATTTCGAGGGCAACTCGGCCGACCCGCGGACTGCCGCCGCCCTCGACGAGCTCCGGTCGGCGGCTCAGTACATCAAGGTGCTTGGCAGCTACCCGGCGAAGGCCCTGCGACACTCGGCCCAGCCGGGCACCTTGCCGGAGTCCCCGGCGACGGAGTCGCCGGCCGAGTCGCTCGAGGCGGTCGCGGCCGACCAGCCAGCGACCATCCGGCGATCTCGGCAGTACCGGCTGGTCGATCGGGCCGCCCGGCCAGCCGACACGGTCGTTCGGGTCGGTGACCTGCTGGTCGGCGGCGACGGGTTCGCGGTCATGGCCGGACCTTGCTCGGTAGAGAGCACCGACCAGATCACGGAGACCGCCAGATTTGTCCGCGATCACGGCGCCCACATCTTGCGCGGCGGTGTCTTCAAGCCGCGCACGTCCCCGTACTCGTTCCAGGGCCTGGGCTGGGAGGGCCTCGACCTGCTGGTCGCGGCGGGACGCGAGACCGGCCTGCCCGTTGTCACCGAGGTGATGGCGGTCGAGCAGGTGCAGCGGATGGCCAAGGAAGCCGACATCTTGCAGATCGGCGCCCGGAACATGCAGAACTTCGACCTGCTCCGGGAGGTCGGCAAGCTCGACCGGCCGGTCCTACTCAAGCGCGGCCTGTCCAGCACCATCGAAGAGTGGCTCGCAGCCGCCGAGTACATCGTCGCGCAGGGAAACCAGCAGGTAATTCTCTGCGAGCGGGGCATCCGCACCTTCGAAAGTGCAACGCGAAACACGCTCGACCTGTCCGCGGTAGTTGTCGTGCGCGAACGCTCGCACTTGCCGATCATCGTCGATCCGAGCCACGGCACCGGGCTGCGCGGCTACGTCGCGCCGATGGCGTGGGCGGCACGGGCGGCCGGCGCTCATGGGCTGCTCATCGAGGTCCACCCCACGCCCGACGAAGCGCTGTCCGACGCTGACCAGAGCCTGTCCTTCGGTGAGTTCGCTTCCCTCATGCGGCAGCTAGCGGCCGTCCCCGGGCCGCGGTAGGGGCCCAGACCGCCAGCGACTCTGGCCACCGTCGCTGCGCGACGTCGGTATCAGTTGCGCGTCGCAGAACTCAGTTCACACAGGGGATGCCGGTCGACGAGGCAACCTCCCCGCCTTGGGGGCCCGTCGTCGGGATCACGGCGACGGGCGACGGCGCAGGTGAGGACGTCGTCGGCCCAGCGGCGATGCTCGCCGGGACCGAAGCCGTCGTGCCGAGCAGGATCTCCACATGATGGGCTGGCAGTGCTGAACTTCGCTCCGCGGTCACACCAAACAAGGTGGCGATCTGGCGCCCGCTGGCCAACGCGCGGGGACCGTAGAGGACGGCGGTGGTGGTGCGCGAGCTGGTATCGCCGACCAGGCCGGGGCGATACCCGGCGGCGACCAGCGCGGCCGACACGTGCCCAGCCAGGCCGGGGGTGATGCCGCCGTTCAGAACGTCGACAGTGGTGTGGCTGGCCCCGGCGGCAATGCTGACCGTGGAATGCGAGACATGCGGCTCCCGGCGCGGGTAGAACGCGGCGTGCACAATTGCCTTGATCGTCACGGGGTCGACTGTGTTGGCGTCTTGACCGTCTATGGTGGCGTAGCCCTGGATCGGCAGCGTGTGGAAGGCGAGTTTGCCGCTGGTCAGGC
>Ga0126373_10003244_pt1 | contig 12142 bp, 10 predicted proteins | sample PanSoiMetPlot_11_FD_92545 | JGI IMG/M metagenome (GOLD analysis project Ga0126373, IMG submission 92545) | Tropical forest soil microbial communities from Panama - MetaG Plot_11 | ecosystem: Environmental > Terrestrial > Soil > Tropical forest > Bulk soil | place: Panama | collected 2016-02-17
CACCAGTGGGTATGGCGAAACGCAGGACGCGCTGCAAGAAGCCGGGAACGTAGCGGCGCCGGTTCGGGCCGAGCGCCAGCACGAATCCAGGTACGCCGATCGTTACCGCCGAGATCAGGGTGAGCTGGATCGGCGCGAGCGGGTACGCCGATAGCGTCACCGCCGTGATCAACGCCAGCACGAGTGAGTAGACGTTCTTGACCAGGAACAGGTTGGACGCCCGCTCGATGTTGGCGATCACGCGTCGACCCTCGGCCACCACGTCGGGCAGGTGCGAGAAGCGGCCGTCCAGAAGTACGAGCTGGGCGACGGCTCGGGTCGCAGGCGAACCGTTTCCCATTGCCACGCCGATATCCGCGTCCTTCAGCGCAAGCGCGTCGTTCACCCCGTCGCCCGTCATAGCGACGACATGGCCCCGACTCTGCAACGCGGCCACCACGGCGCGCTTCTGCTGCGGCGTGACCCGCCCGAACACCGACTGCTCCTCGAGGATCGTCGCGAGCTTGTCCGTGTCGGCCGGCAGCGTGCGGGCATCGACGGCATCGGCGGCGCTGTCGACTCCCGGTACGCCAACGGCCGTTGCGACGGCACCCACCGTGCGGGGGTTGTCGCCGGAGATCACCTTCAAGCCCACGCCCTGCTCGGTGAAGTAGCGCAGCGTGTCGTGAGCATCGGGACGAATCCGCTCGGCAAGGATCACGAGCGCCGCCGGCGCCAAGTCGGTCGGCAGCGTGGCGTCGCTATCGTCGGCACCGGGCCGCTTCTCGGAGCGGGCCAGCAGCAACACGCGACGGCCCTCCGCGGCCAGGTCGTCGGCGCGCGTCCGCGCGTCCTGCTGCGCCGGGGATGACGGCATGGGCAGCACCATCTCCGGTGCGCCGAACACCCAGGTTCCATGCCCGTCTGCGGTGACCGCCGACCACTTGCGAGCTGATGAGAACGGCACCTCGCCCGTCGCCTGCCACGACGTGGACGGGAACGCCGTAGCCACGGCGGCGGCAGTGGCGTTAGCCGAATCACCCGTGGTGAGCAGGGCCAGGGCGTCACCGTACGGCAACGTATCGAGCGGTTCGACCCGATCGAAGGCGACGTCGCCCTGCGTGAGCGTGCCGGTCTTGTCGAGGCAGACGACGTCGACCCGGGCCAGCCCTTCGACGGCGGGCAGCTCCTGCACCAGCGTCTGTTTACGCGCCAGGGTCAGGGTGCCGAGCATGAACGCCAAGCTGGTGAGCAGTACCAGCCCTTCGGGCACCATGCCGACCAGTGCTGCGACCGTGCCGGTCACCGCATCCTGCCACCCGTGGTTGTCCTTGCTGCGGAACTGGCTCCACAACAGGATCGGCCCGACGATCAGCATCATGACGGAGATCCATCGCAGCAGCGTGTTCGTCCCGGCGACCAGCTCAGAATGCGTGACCGTGAAGCGGCGCGCCTCGGTGGCGAGCTTGGTCGCGTACGCATCGGCGCCGACCGCTGTCGCCTGGAAACGTCCCTGCCCGGCCACCACGATCGAGCCGGAACGCACTTCGTCTCCCGGCTCTTTGGCGATCGGGTCGGACTCGCCGGTGAGCAGCGACTCGTCCACCTCCATGCCGGACGCCGCCGTGACCACGCCGTCTGCCGGTACCTGGTCACCGGAGCGGATCTCCAGCATGTCGTCCTGCACGACGTCGCCGACGTCGAGGTCGACAACCGTACCGCCGCGTACGGCCCGCGCGTGGGGCGCGTTCAGCACGGCGAGCCGGTCCAGGGTGCGCTTGGCGCGCAATTCCTGGAAGATGCCGATCGCCGAGTTGGCGATGATCACTAGGCCGAACAGGCCGTTCTGCCATCGGCCCGTGGTCAGGATGATCACGAACAGGGTCAGCAGCAGGCCGTTGAAGACGGTGAAAACGTTCGCGCGGACGATCTCCCCGACCGTGCGGCTGGTGCGGCTCTCGACCGCGTTGGTCCGCCCGGCGGCCACCCGCTCGGCCACCTCGGCATCGGTTAGGCCGGTCGCGGGCGTACGGAACTCGTCCACGGCAACGGACACGCACCGTGCATACCATGGCGATGCTGTGAGCGGCACCATGACGGTGCCCCGAGGGCGACCAAACCGGAACTACCTCACGGGTCGATCACGGCTGTGCGGTCGTAGTCGCCCATTGCGGTCGTCCTACCGTTGAGCGATGACGAAGTGAGGTGGTCGGTTATGAGCGCGTTCACGGTCGACATGGCCAATCGGCCCGGCGAATTGGCACGCTTGTGCGGGGTCCTTGCCGACCGGGGCGTCAACCTCGTCGTGTGCGGGGTCGCGCACGGCGACAGTGGCACCGTGGCCTTCATCGCGGACGACGAGGACGTGGTTCGCGAGGCGCTCCAGGACGCGGAGATCGACTACGCGGAACGGAACGCGATCACCGTGCGGCTGGAGAATGTGCCGGGCGCGGGGGCAGCCGTGTTCCAGGCGCTACTCGAGGCGAACGTCAACATCGACGTCTTCTTGCCGGTGCGGATCGTCGACGACCAGTTCTACGCGGTGATCTGCCCGGACAACATCCCGGCGGCGCTGGTGGCACTCGGCGACCAGGTCGTCTCCGACTGATCGTCGCGGTGCGAGCCCGGCCGGCAGTCCTCGATCGTCGCGGCCAGCAGCTCGCGCAGCACCCGGTCGGCGTCCGGCACGCGTGCCTGCGCGATCCCGCAGACGGCGTAGTCGACGATCGAGGGGGCGGTGTGCCGGCGAAAGACGCGGCGGGAAACAACGCCGTCGCGCCCGTAGCGCTGTGCCCACGCTGCGGCGCCCGGCACAAGCGCCAGGGCTTCGTGGCTCTCCCGCCGAAGCGGCGCCGTCGGCTGTCCGTCCAGCTCGGCGAGCAGCTGCTCGCACGTCAGCACCGCGACGGCCAGCACCCGCTGCCACTCCTCGGGCGCAATCGGCAGCGCCGTCTGCGCGGCGCGAAGCGCAATGCGCGCATCGACGTGCAGATCCGCTCCGGTCACGCCGATCACATCCGGAACGAGTTCGACCAACTCCTGACGCCCGTCGTCGGACACGTGATCGTTCACTTGCCGCGCGAGCTCGGCGAGCAACGGGTGCGTGCAGGCCGGATGGTCGCTCCATCGCTCGCCGGCGAGGTAGGACGCGTACTCCATGAAGCACGCACCTCGTCGCGGGCTGCGGTGCTTTCCGCGAGATAGCCGCGGGAGAAAGTCGGTCTGATCGGTCAACATGCCAACCACCTCGCAGCGCTTGCGCCGATGGATCTCAGCCGATGGATCTCAATTGTGCAGGACAGCCGCCCCGCTGAAACCCCCATGAGCCAGATCGGCCAAGGCGCGTGGCGCGTCGCCCATCGGATAAGGCACCGTCGTCGCGCGGATACCGAACCGCTCTGCGAGCGTAAGGAACTGCTCGCCGTCATGGCGTGTATTGGCGGTGACGCTGCGTAGGCGGCGTTCGTGGAACAACTCGGCGTCGTAGTTCAGGGCCGGGATGTCAGAGAGCCAGATGCCGGCCACCGCCAGCGTCCCGCCTGCGTCGAGCGCACGCAGCGCGACCGGCACGAGCTCCCCGGCCGGCGCGAACAGGATCGCGCCGTCGAGCGGCTCTGGTGGCGCGTCGGCGGCCTCGCCGACCGAGTCGGCGCCCAGTTCGCGAGCCAGTTCGCGGTTGCCGGCGCCTCGGGTGAGCACATGCACCCGCGTCCCCTCGTGCAGCGCGATCTGCGCGGTCAGGTGCGCGCTGCCGCCGAAGCCGTAGATCCCGAGGCGCCCGCCAGGCGGGACTGCAGCCGCCCGCAGTGCGCGATAGCCGATGATGCCGGCGCACAGCAGGGGAGCCGCGTGCTCGTCGCTGACGTTGCCTGGTAACGCGTACGCGAACCGCTCGTCGACGAGGCACACGTCGGCGTATCCGCCGTCGACGTCCCAGCCGGTGAATGTCGGCGCGACGCAGAGGTTCTCGTCGCCGCGGCGGCAGTACCGGCAGGTGCCGTCGGTGCCGCCCAGCCAGGCGACGCCCACCCGGTCGCCGATCGCGAAGCGTGTCGCGGCAGTGCCAGCAGCATCTACGCGGCCGACCACCTCGTGCCCCGGCGTCGTGGCCGGTCGGTGCGGCGGCAAGTCACCCTCGGCAAGGTGCAGGTCGGTGCGGCACACCCCGCAGCAGCTGACCCGTATCCGCACCTGTCGCGACCCCGGCTCGGGCAGCTCGCGCGTGATACGGCGCAGTGGCTGCTCGTCGATCGGGGCAACGTGATCCACTACCCAGGCATCCATGTCGGCCATTGTGCGTGTCATGCTGCCCGCCATGCCGATGTTCGACATGACCGGCCCGGAATTGCGTGCCCACCGTAGTGACGTCACGCCACCCGATGACCTGCAGGAGTTCTGGGCCGGGACGCTCGCGGCGGCACGGGCGCTCGGCGGTACCCCGACGCTGACGCCCACCGCAACGCCGCTGCGGCTGATCGAGACGTTCGACGTGACGTTCCCCGGATACGCCGGCGACCCGATCAAGGCGTGGCTGCACCGCCCGGCCGGGGCGTCCGAGGCGCTGCCCTGTGTGGTCGAGTACCGCGGGTACGGGGGCGGACGCGGGCTGGCACACGAGGTCGTGCACTGGGCGGTCGCTGGCTACGCGCACTTCGTCATGGACAGCCGCGGCCAGGGCTCGGATTCCACGACCGGGGAGACGCCGGACCCGCACCCGAGCACCGTCGCCCAGCCCGGGGTGATGACCCGCGGGATCCTCGACCGCGACACGTACTACTACCGGCGGCTGTTCACCGACGCGGTGCGCGCGGTGGATGCGGTGCGCGCGCTGCCGCAGGTCGACGCCACGCGGGTCGCTGTGGCCGGGGCGAGCCAGGGCGGCGGGATGTCGCTCGCGGTTGCCGGGCTCGTCCCTGACCTGGTCGGCGTGATGACCGACGTTCCATACCTGTGCGACATCCGACGGGCCACCGAGATCGGTGACAAGGAGCCGTACAGCGAGATCGTCCGATACCTCAAGGCACATCGAGACCAGGTCGATCAGGTCTTCGAGACGTTGCGCTACTTCGACGGCGCCGTGCTCGCGACACTGGCCACGGCGCCCGCGCTGTTTTCGGTGGCCCTGATGGACGAGATCTGCCCACCGTCCACGGTGTACGCCGCATACAACGCCTATGGCGGGCCGAAGGAGATCCGTGAGTACGCCTATAACGAGCACGAGGGCGGCGGACCGTTCCACGATCTCGCTCGGCTGACCTGGCTCGCCGCGCTGCTTCCCGCCCCGTCTGCACCGTCTTCCCCGTCATGATCTTGGACTTGTGGCTGCTATGCGACCGCAAGTCCAAGATCACGGCGAAAGGGGGGCGGGTGCTCAGCTGTGGGCAGCGAGCCAGGCGACGATGTCGTCCAGGACGGCGTCCTTGTTCGGTTCGTTGTGCGACTCGTGGTAGCCGCGGTCGTACACCTTGACGGTCAGGTCGGCGGTTCCGGCATGGGCCGCGACGAACTCGGTGGTGCTGGGCGATACCAGCTTGTCGGCCGACCCGTGGATCAGCAGCAGCGGCAGCCGCAACGCCTCGAGGCGCGGCTGCATCGCCAGCGTGGTGCGCAGGATCTCGGCGCCCGTGCGGGCGCGCAGCTTGCCGACGTGGTTCAGCGGGTCGGTGCGGTAGTCGCGGACAACGTCCGGATCACGGCTGATCGTCGCCGGGTCGATGCGCATCACGCCGAGATTGGGGGTGAAGCGCGACAGCAGCCCAGATGCCGCCCGCTGCATCGGGTTGCCGGCATTGACGTCCACGGCCGGGGCCGACAGGACGGCACCGCGCAGCTCAATCGGCGTCCCGGTGATGTACTGCAACGCGATCAGCCCGCCCAGACTGTGCCCGTACACGAACACCGGCACGCCGGGATGCCGCTCGGCGGCCAGCCGGGCCATGGCGTCGACCCCGGCGACCGTCTCTTCCATCGAGCCGATGTTGCCGCGTGTTCCGGGAGATCGGCCGTGTCCGGGGTGGTCGACGGCGTAGACCGGGTACCCGGCGGCAGCCAGCCGGGCGCCCACGTGCGCGTAGCGGCCACCATGCTCGTGCACCCCGTGGACGAGAACGACGACGCCCCGCACGGGGGCGCCGTCGTCAGTCCATGCTTGCCAATATTGTCCGTCGCGCAGCGTGCCCTCGGTGTGCATGCGCACCTTCATACCGCGAACGGCTATCAGGCGGCAGCTGGCGCCAGCTCTGGCTCGCCGGCCGGCACCGCAGCCGGTGCGCGGAGCGTCGCGGCCGCGATCAGCGCGGCTGATACGGCGAGCAGGGCACCGATCAGGTACGCCAGGTGGTAGCCGGAATTCAGTGCGGACATCGCCTCGTGTCCGTGAGCGCGCAGCCCGTCCGTCCGCTCCGCGGCCAGTGTGGACAGGACCGCGAGGCCTATGGCGCCGCCGACCTGCACCGTGGTGTTGACCAGTCCGGACGCCAGCCCCGAGTCTTCCGGCGTCGCGCCGGACATCGCGAGCTGCATCAGCGACGGGAACGCAAGCCCGGCACCGAAGCCGATCAGCAGCATCGGTGGCACCACGTCGGTGGCGAAGTGCCCGTTCACCGGGGCATGCGCGAACAGCGCCAGCCCGGCGGCGATGATCAGCAGGCTGACCACCACGGCCCGCTGCGCGCCCAGGCGGGCGACGATCGGCGCCCCGAAGCGCAGCGACGTCGCTCCCATCACGACGCTCGCCGGCAGGAACGCCAGGCCGACGCCGAGCGCGTCGTAGCCCAGCACCTGCTGCAGATACAGCGCGCCGAGGAAGAACATCCCGAACATCCCGACCACGGTCAGCGCCTGAACGACGTTGGCGCCGGTCACGTTGCGAGAGCGGAACAGCCGCAACGGCATCAGCGGGTTGGCCACCCGGCCCTGGCGGGCGACGAAAGCAGCGACCAACGCGACGGCCACGGCGCCCATCCCGAGCGTGCGCACCGACGTCCAGCCCACGTGCTCGACCTGCAAGATCGTGTACACGCCGAGCATCAGCCCGCCGGTCAGCAGCGATGCACCTGGAACGTCCGCGCCGGCCGAGAAGCCGAGGCCGTCACGCCGCTCCACGAGGCGCAGTGCGAAGAATCCGGTAGCGATGCCTACGGGCAGGTTGACGAAGAAGATCCAGTGCCAGTTGAGCGCCGAGGTCAGCACGCCGCCCGCCAGCAGGCCGATCGAGCCGCCGGACGAGGCCACGAAGCCGTATACCCCGATCGCCTTGGCCATGTCCTTGGGCTCCGGGAACAACGTCACGATCATGCCGAGGATGACGGCGGAGGTGAGCGCGCCGCCGACCCCCTGCACGAAGCGGGCTGCGATCAGCGTGACCTGGTCCTGCGCCATCGCGCACAGCAGCGAGGCGCCGGTGAAGACAGAGAGTCCGGTCAGGAACACTCGGCGCTGACCGATCAGGTCGCCGAGCCGCCCGGCGAGCAGCAGCAGCCCGCCGAACGCGATCAGGTAGGCGTTCACGACCCAGGACAGGTTGTTCTGCGAGAAGCCCAGGTCCGTCTTGATGGACGGCAGCGCCACGTTCACGATCGTCGCGTCCAGCACGATCATCAACATGCCGGTGCACAGCACGTAGAGGGCCAGCCAGCGGGAGCGGTCGGTAGTCATCGCGGGTATCTCCTTGTTCGACGTTCTGGTGTGGACGTCGAACCCGGCGCCGGGTTCTCGACATCGTCTTGCAGTTACGACGTGCAGGCCGGCCGGAACTCATCGGCGAGCTCGACGCTCGGCCAGCCACGCGCGTGGGCGCGGGCCGCGACCGCTCCGGCGAGGTCCGGCGCCCCGGCGAGCAGCACCCGGCCCGGGTCGGCGCCGAGCTCCTCGCCGTGGTCGGCCGCCCACTCCACGACGGCGCACGCCTGGTCGACGCTGTCCGGGTGGGTCGCCAGCACTACGGCGCCGGGCCGTGGCCAGCCGGCGCCGAACACCACGACGAGCGATGCCCCGGTGGTGTTGCTGTCGGGCCAGTACACCCGGGCGTGGACGCCCCGCAGTTGGACGTCGGCGGCACGGTAGGCGGGGCGGTCACGGGCTTCGGGAACCATGCACCGACCTTCGCACCCGCGGGCACGGGAAGGGAAAGGCCGAGTCGGCATGACGGTGGTGCCGTCTGTGCATCACCCCGATGCGCGTGCTGGGCCACACTAGCTGTGTGGACGATGGCAAGGTTCTATCGCTTCCGTCGGCGCCCGACGCGATCGAATTGCGCCACCTGCGCGCGTTCGTCGCGGTGGCCGAGGAGCTCAATTTCGGCCGCGCGGCTGCCCGGCTGTACCTCTCGCAGCCGGCGCTGAGCCGTCAGATCCGCGCACTCGAGCGGCTGATCGGGCCCGACCTGCTACGCCGATCCACGCACCGCGTCGAGCTGACGCTGGCCGGCGAGGCGTTGCTCGACCGAGCGCGTGATCTGCTCCGCGGCCTGGATCATGCGATCTCCGCTACCCGCTCGATGGGCGGCGAGCACGCCGAGCGAATGGCGCGGCTCTGGGCGCCGTCGGATGCGCTGACCGCCGGAGGCGCCAGCTTGCAGGAACTGCGCGCGGTCACCGAAGAGTTGCATGCGCAATTCCCGGTGCCGGCCGAGGTGGCCGTCGCACCGGTGAACGTGGCCGGCGTCCCAGGCTTGACACTCACTCCGGCCGAGCGGCCCACCAACATCTTGTTCCTGCACGGCGGCGGCTATTCGATGGGCTCGGCGTTCGGCTACCGGCACATGGCTGGTGCGCTCGCGATTGCCGCCGACACCGGCGTGCTGGTACCCGAGTACCGGCTGGCGCCCGAGTATCCGTACCCGGCCGCACTCGATGACGCGGTGCGGGCGTATCGGTGGCTGCTTGATACTGCCGAGGGCTCGATCCTGGTCGTGGGAGACTCCGCAGGCGGTGGGCTGGTCGTCTCGTTGCTGCTGCGCCTTCAGCAGGAGGGCCTGCCGCAGGCAGGCGGAGCGGTAGTGATGTGCCCCTGGGTCGATCTGACGTGCACGATCCAGAAGGGATCGCCCAGCGAGGCCCAGCCGTTGCTCACCCTGGAATGGGGTCGCCGCTGCGCGGCTGCCTACGTTGGCGAACACCCGATGGACGATCCGCTGCTCAGCCCGCTTTCCGCAGACCTGTCCGGGCTGCCCGCCCTGCTCGTCCAAGTCGGCACCGGCGACGCCCTCCGCGAGGACGCCCACCAGCTAGTCGATCGAGTGCAGGCCCATGGCGGCGAGGCGCGTCTAGAGCTGTATCCAGTGGCGACCCACGACTTCCATATCTTCTGGTCGTTTCTGCCGGAGGCGGCCGACGCCCTCGACCATGCGGGTCGCTTCCTACGCGAGATCGCGACTGTGGCGCAGTCCGGCACCGCGCGCTAGGCGCCGGCGCGTCTCGCTTGCGTCAGTCTTTAGAACGGCGGCGACGGAGCTCGTCTGCTGCTTGCTCTGCTTACCTTGACGCAACGCTGTCCGGTCGAATCTGCTTATGAAATAAGGGTAGACGCGCGACCTCGACCATGTCGAGGTCTGGACCGGCGGCGGCGACACGAACAGCGATAACGTCGCCGCCCTATGCGCCAGACACCACAACGCCAACCACGACGCCGGCTGGTGAGTCAAACGACAACGAGACGGCACCAGAACCTGGACCAGCCCGACCGGACATACCTAGGCCAGCCCACCCGACGGCTAGACGGCTCGCTTCGACATGATGTCGGTGACGGCTGGCGTGGCTCGCTCGGCGTCGGCGGCGACCAGGCCGATGCGGGTACGCCGCTGCAGCACGTCGTCCACGTTCATGGCGCCCTCGTGTGTCACGGCGAACTCGATCTCGGCGCGCGTGACGTCGATGCCCTCCGCGATGGGCTCGAGGGGGCGGTCCACCGTGGCGGCATCGAGCACCGCTCGCGATGCACCGCCGTATCGGGACACTAACGAGGTAGGCAGCCCGGCTGTGGACTTGCTGTCGGGGTGGGTGGGGGCGCCGATCAGTGATATCTCTTGCGTCCGGCACGGCGCGGCCGCCAGTCCGCCAAGCCGCACCGCTGCATCGACGGCGTCCTGTGCCATGCGCCGATAGGTCGTGAGCTTGCCGCCCACGACGGTGATCACACCGGACGGTGACTCGGTAACGGCGTGCCGGCGGGAGAGGTCGGCGGTGTTACCGCCGCCCGCATCGATCAGGGGCCTTAGGCCCGCGAACGCGCCGCTGACGTCGGCGCGGGTGAGCGGCCGCGCGAGTGCGGCGCTCAGAGTGGAGAGCAGGAAGTCGATCTCTGCGTCGGTCGGTGCCGGTTCGTCGGGGATTGGCCCCGGCGCGGCCTCATCCGTGAGGCCGACGATCACCCGGCGCAGTTGTTGCGGGAGCGCGAACACGAACCTGCCGATCGAGCCGGGCACCGGCACGGTCAGCGCGCCGCGCGGGTTGCCGAACGTGGACGCGTCGAGCACCAGATGCGTACCCCGGCTCGGCCGCAGCCGGATGGACGGGTCGACAGTGCCCGCCCACACGCCTGTCGCGTTGATGACGGCCCGCGCCGCAACGCTACGAGACGCACCGGTGAGCGTGTCGGTCAGCACCGCGCCGATGCCCGTCACGTCGTGCGCCCGGACCCGGGTCAGCACCACGGCACCGTGGGAGACGGCGGTGCGGGCGACGGTGACTACAAGCCGGGCGTCGTCCACGAGCTGCCCGTCGTGGGCGACGAGCGCGCCAGCCAACCCGTCCGTGCACACGGTCGGAACGAGCGCGACCGTCGCCGTCGCGCCGACCCGCCGCGCCCGGGGCAGTAACGTCGCGCGCGTGCCGGCGCTGCGGCGTAGCACGTCGCCGGCGAGAAAACCGGCCCGGATCAGCCCGCGATGCCGCACGGACGGCAGCAGCGGCACGACCTGGGCGAGCGGGCGGATCAGATGTGGCGCGACCCGGGTCATGAGGATATGCCGCTCGACGGCACTTTCTCGCGCGACGCCGACGCGGCCGGACGCGAGATAACGTAGCCCGCCGTGCACCAGCTTCGAGCTCCATCGGCTCGTTCCGAATGCCAGGTCGTGCGCCTCGACGAGCGCGACGGAAAGGCCCCGGGTGGCCGCGTCCAAAGCGACTCCGGCGCCGGTAATCCCACCACCGACGACCAGGACATCGACGGAGTCGAGCCTTTCGAGCGCGGCCGTACGCTCAGCGCCGGTCAGCACGGCCGCAGGTACCCGTCCAGCGCGGTGGCCAGCTCGCGGCGCCACGCGCGGTCCGGCAGGACGTCCGCGACGAGGCGATTCGACTGGGCCGTCGATTGCGCGATCAGCAGCACCATTGCCGCGATCCGATCGGCCCTACCCTGGCGTATGGTGCCGGCTCGTTGGCCGCGCGCGATGGCCGTGCGCAGGGCGTCGGCGTACCCGGCCCGCACGGCCAGGTCCGAAAGCGGCACGCCGCCGAGCACCTCGTCATCGCGGATGCGCATCGCCGTCGCGACAATCGCGCGAACCAATGCGGTGCGGTCGTTCCCGTCTAGCGAAGGCTGGATGTCCTGCAGTCGGCGGATCAACAGCGCCGACACGACCGCGTACACGTCGGGCCAGCGGCGGTACACAGTAGGCCTGCTGACACCGGCCTGCCGCGCGACGTCGCTGAGCCGCAGGCGCTGCACGCCGTCGCGCCTGATCAGCTCGGCTGCGGCGTCCAGGATCGCGTCGTTACGGCTTGACATGTTGTGTCAAACTGTAACGCATGCCGATGCCCGTCCCGCCGATGAAGTGGGACGCCTGGGGCGATCCGGCGTTGGCCACTCCGTTGTCGGACGACATCAAAGCGCTGCTCCAGCACCTACTCGGCGTCTCGGCGGGCGACGTGGACGCGCCGTCACTCGACGAGGTGCGGCTGAGAACGTCCACGCTTATCGAGGCAGATAAGCAGGCGCTGGTCGACGTCGTGGGCGCGGAGTACGTCAGCACAGGCGACGCCGACCGACTGCTGCATGCGGGCGGCAAGTCCACGCTGGACCTGCTGCGTCGCAGGAACCGCGAGCCGCAGGACGCGCCGGATGCGGTCGTGACACCTGGCAGTGATGACGAGATTGCAGCCTTGCTGCATATCTGCGCCGACCGTGGAATCGGTGTCGTCCCCTTCGGCGGTGGTACGAG
>Ga0126373_10003246_pt1 | contig 12137 bp, 14 predicted proteins | sample PanSoiMetPlot_11_FD_92545 | JGI IMG/M metagenome (GOLD analysis project Ga0126373, IMG submission 92545) | Tropical forest soil microbial communities from Panama - MetaG Plot_11 | ecosystem: Environmental > Terrestrial > Soil > Tropical forest > Bulk soil | place: Panama | collected 2016-02-17
TATGTAGTCCAGACCAATCACACCCTATTCGAAGAGGGCCCCCTGAAAATGAACTGCACGACATACGTCAATCTAATGTTGTCGGTCTATGCCACCGGCACTGCGCATCAGCATCCTTACGACGCTGATTGCAGCAAGTACGGAGGAAAGCAAAACAAGCACCTGGCGAATGATCGCTATGGTCTGCCGCTGGTCACGCGGATGAACAATGGCAAGGAAGTTCGCTACTTCTCAGACGCGGAGCAGATTCAGGACGCAGTGAATACCTCCTCTGTCTACGTACTCGAAATCGATCACGACCGTGCCAAAGGAGTAGCGCACATGGCGCTGTTGACCAACAACAACGTGTATGAGTCGACGAATTTGAACGGTTACGACTGCGACACGTGTATGTCTACGTCGCTCGACGCATACATCGAACGCCAGCAGCGAAGGAATAAGGGCACAATCTATTATCTGTTCGGACCAGCGTGAGAGACAGGAACCGAGAACATTTTTCAACGGAGCGGGCCGACTTTGGCATTTGAGGCCCACATTCTTGCGCCTCCCATAATGGGACTGGCTTTAGTCATCAGGCTTCACAGGACAAAAGAATCAATCCGGGTGGCTAAAGCCAAGATCCTATACGCAATGAACCCAGGCATGAAACAATCTGCTCCCACCCGGGAGAGATCACTAAGCGCTCAGACGCTCGTCTGCTGAAGGTCCGTATATCGCCGGTACAGAGGCCTGGTTCAGGCGCAGATATACGGTCAGTTGGCCACGATGATGCGCGAGGTGGCTGAAGACGGAGTCAGTGAGTACAACATACCGCGGATCTTCGCTGACGACGTTGCCGCCTGCGATGAACCGCCAGGGTTTAAGCAGGTGCTCGTCGGTTGTGCTCTTTAAGGCTTCGCGCGCCTCAGCGATCGACTCCTCCAGCGACTGCAGCAGATCAACCTGGGTGGGCAACGGTTTCGGCGTGTATTTCGCAGCTCCATTGGACCCCAGAACGAACTCGTCGGTTTGGACCGTCATCGCGACCCAAGCTGGAAGCTTCGCCACCAGCGCCGCCAAGTATCCGAGAGGCATGGATTTCTCGTGGGGTCTCCAATCATTGCAACCTTCGGGAACTCGTTCCAGGGCATGGCGAGTCCCCTCGGCCTCGCGCTCGAGTTGTGCCAGAAACAGCTCAGTCAATTTCATCTGCAACCTCTTTGCTTTAGACACGAGCAGACTAGACCTCTATATATGACAACCCGTGTCATAATTCCGCACTAATAATTTTCACGACTGCAAGAGTCGCGGGAATCGCCCGATGAGAGCGGATCGTTTGCTATCGGCCGTTTTATTGCTGCAGGCACATGGACGCATGGCCGGACGCGAGCTCGCGAAGCGACTCGAGGTATCGATGCGCACTTTACACCGCGACATGGATGCGCTAAGTGCAGCGGGAGTTCCTGTCTTCGCGCTGCGGGGAGCGCGCGGTGGATGGCAGCTCGACGAAGGATGGCGCACGCAGGTCCCCGGGCTAGATGAGGCCGAGCTGCGCGCGCTGCTTATGGCTCAGCCGCGGGTGATTGGCGACACCCGACTTGCCGCCGCTGCCGAGAGTGCGCTCGCCAAATTGCTGGCTTCTTTACCCAACTCGTTGCGGGAAAAGGCAGCCTCGATTCAACAGAGACTTTTCGTTGACACAACCGGCTGGCGCGGGACACCCGAAAACCTATCCATGCTGCCGGTCGTACAGGACGCGGTATCGCGAGATCGCAAGCTCGTAATCGTGTATGTGAAGAACAGCTGGGAGCGGGACGAAAGGGTGATCGATCCGCTGGGCCTGGTGGCGAAGAGCGGCACATGGTATCTGGTGGCGAACACGATGGCGGGACTGCGAACGTTTCGAGTGTCCCGCATTGAGGAAGCGAAGCTGCTCGACGAGCCGAGCCAGCGGCCCGCCGACTTCGACCTGGCGAAATATTGGCAATCGTCGGCCCAGCGATTCCGCGATGGATGGCCACACTACGACGTCGTGCTGCGTCTGCATCCGGACGCAGCGAAGCAGATGAAGCGGTGGTACAAGGCTGCCGAAGAGGGATCGGGTCCGGATGTGGAGGGATGGATCACGATGCGCATTCCGTTCGACGACGAGGAACAAGCTCGCTTCATCGTGCTTGCGCAAGGCGCGCGAGCCGATGTTCTTGAGCCAGCAGGGCTGCGGGAGCGAGTGCTGGCCGAGTTGTCCGCTGCGCTGGAACGCATTCGGCGGGTTCAGCATGTTCATATGTGAAGGTTCGCTGAAGGGGAAAAATCGGAATTCTCCATTGCAGTTAGTTCCACTATGGAAATTCGCGAAAACGCTATGAAAAGACAATTGCTTGTAGTAACGGCTCGCATCCTAAGCATGTTCGCGCTGATCGGCTCGACCTATGCTCAAACCGCAGCGTCGTCTCCAACTACTCAGAAGGAAGCTCAGATGACTCAGCGCGCAAGTGGACCATTCGACGTAAAGCTCAATCCGTTGCCCACGTACAACCAGGAAGACAAGACGCTCGGAAGGATGTCGATCGACAAGCAGTTCCACGGCGATCTTGATGGCACGAGCAAGGGTGAGATGCTGGCGGCTGCCAGAGCGGGCTATGTCGCGATCGAGAAGGTGACGGGCACACTCAAAGGCCGCACCGGCACCTTCATCCTGCAACACAGCGCCACAATGACGAATGGTACTCCGCATTTGTCGATCATCGTTGTCCCCGATTCGGGAACAGGCCAGCTTACGGGTCTTGCTGGAAAGATGAAGATCATGATCGCCGCGGATGGGAAACATTCTTACGAATTTGACTACACTCTGCTCGACATTCAATGAGCGGGACGGCCACCTGTTTCAGCGGATGAAGTATCCGGAAACTTTCCATTCACCGTTGTCGAACATGGAGTGACCGTCTCGAGAGCAGCTTTCTTTTGTTCGAAGGCAGTTTCATATTGGATTATGAGGTACTCACCGTCAGGCGCACCGGGAGCGTGGTTGATGTAAGTGGGTTAGCCGGATCATTTTTGGTCCTTTGCCTCTCGACTCAGTGCCATCTTGCCAGACTATAATCCGGCCATGCAATCAAAGAGTCTGACCGCCGAGTTTATCGAGTTTTCCAGGTGGAAGTTGCTGGAGCAATACTGGCCGCGTCTTCGCGCCTGCGTGGAATCGCTGACCGACGAGCAGGTATGGTGGCGTCCAAATGAGGCCAGCAACAGCGTCGGCAACCTGATTCTGCATCTGAACGGAAACGTGATGCAGTGGCTGGTGGCACCCTTCGATCATCGCGACGACAAGCGCAATCGCCCTGCCGAATTCTCCGAAAGGCACGTGATCCCAAAAGGACAGTTACTGGAAACCCTCGCCAGCACTTTGCAACGAGTAGCAACGGTACTGCCGCGCATCAGCGAGTCCGATCTACTCCGGACTTATGAAATCCAGGGATACACGGTCACGGGACTGCACGCGGTCTATCAGGTAATCGAACATTTCGGACTGCATTACGGACAGATCACCTACATCACCAAAATGCTCCGAGGCGAGGATCTGGGCTTCTACCGCGAGCTGCAGGCGACGGGTCGGCTGAACGGATAAGATCGGCTCCGCCGGTTGTGATCGTCAAGGAAGCAAATGGCGAAATGACTAACGTGTCGGCCTTGTTACATAATCCTCTCGGAACCGTGAAGGCGTCGTGCCCTCAAATTGTCGGAACACACGGGCGAAATGACTTGGGTTTTGAAAGCCGGCCTCGAGGGCTGCGTCCGTAATGCTGCTCCTCGGACTGCAGAGCTGCTCCTTTGCGCGTTCGATTCTCTTCAGCAGCACATATTGGTAGGGAGCTCGACCTGTGCTCTGCTTAAATAGCTGCGAAAAATAATGTGGGCTCATGTCGGCAATCGCCGCCAGTTGCGACAGGCTAATATTCTCCTCCAAGCTCTCACCGATGAAATCGAGTACACGTTTCAAACGACATCCCGGCAAACCTCCTTTGTAGGCGACCGGTTTGATTCGCCAGGTGGCGTATCGGTTCAGCAGATACACAGCCAACGAATTGGCAAGGGACTCGCCATAGAGTCTTCCTGCCGGCGAACCATCTTCAAGGTCAGCGGCCATTTCCAACAACAGCGCTGAAAGATGTTTGTCGATCAGACTCCAATGTTCCGTGAGCTCCACGTCGTTGGCGTGCGCAGTTTCTTCCAATGCATTCGTGAGTAACCGTGGGTGGATACACACGGCGATGCGCTGAGTCGGGCCTCCCCAATTTATTTCATCCACTGTCCCCCTGGGGAGTAGAAAAAGTGTCCCAGGACGCGACGTGAACCAAAGATCCCGGCCCCTCGTGTGTACCTGATATTTCACGTTGCCGCGCAGCACCAAATGCAAAAAATGCTCGGGATGTTCGTGGCGGGGAATCAATACCGCCGGGACATTGTAGTTCTCCAGTGCAATCCCTTCCCACTGTGCAGGGACGCTCGACAGGGTGGGACGAGTGGCGAGAAATGGTTCCTCCCGGCCGTCGCGAAGCACGTCCACACCGGGAACGATTATGCGGGTAGTGCCGGGGCACCGTGCTCCGGCATCGCCCCATAGCTTTGGGGCGACAAGATGGTGCGCTGCGGCCATGAGACCCTCTCCATGTGGCGCTGCAGAGTCGAAATTGTATTAAATCGGAAGATTTGTATAAAGCCGGTGATTCGGAGCATCGCGGACTGGAGCTGTGCCGATAAGCTGACGGTCTCACGATCACAACGGTACGCAGATTTCCGCGAATTTTCTCATGAGCGCCAGCGGTATTTCCCCGGCTGCCTGAATTCGCTGTTTTTTCCCTGTTCCGCCTTGGAACAGCGAATTTAAAAGCGAAAAAAACAGGAGTATCCCGCCCTTGATGAACTGCAATGCCCGCTCAATCGTGATGCCTAGAGGAGTAATCAACAAATGGAGGTGTTCGGGCATGACCACAAGAGAGTGGAGCTGATATTTCTTCTGCTCTCGATACAGGTAAAGCGTATCGATAAATAATTCGGCGTACTTCGGATACATGAAATAACGTTCTCGACCGTCTGTCGCAGATGTAATGAAATAAGTTTGCTAACCAACAACAGATTCCAGGCGACTCGGCTTGCTCATCGGCTTACCTCAGCGGGGTCCCCAACGAGCGCCGCTGTTGCGGTCGTTGGGGTGTGAGCGGCTAAAGCCGAAATACTTTACTACGCTCCAACGGGCACGGCTGAAGCGATTCCCTTCCCTAAACCGGAAGAGATCGCGTTTGCCTTCGCCGTCGAGATGATGCATGGCCAGGCACGAGAACACTAGATCGAAGATCGAAGGGACCCAGCCGCAGCGGATTTTCGCGCCCGTTGCGCAGATCGGCCTGCGGAGGGTTCGCATCGCCCAGCATCTGCGGACTGGCATCGATGCCTACCAGCCTTGCCCATCCTTTTTAGCTTGAGCGCGAAACGCGAAACCCTGGGGCTCCCGAAGGGGCCTGTGTTTCGAATTTTGCCTCTACTGTTTGCCTTCGCTGAATGCCGAGTGCTGATTGCTGCTTCTCCTGCGGCACCTCGCGATGCATCAGCTCGAGATAATCGTCGGGCGTAAAGTGGAATTGCGCCATTCCCAGTTATTCTCCACCATCAGGAGACCGAAGGCGCTCTACCGGGACGACACGAAGGCGACGCTGGGAAAAACTAAGGCTGAGCCACCCGCCGCTGGAGACCATTCCATCCCTCCGTTGTGGTTGGCGGGCATCCTTTGCAGGCAGTGGGGCATCATCTTGCATGAAGCAGGTACTCTGAATCCCACTCAGCCCGCCACCTGCGAGTTCTCAGCTTGAGCCTGCTTACAACTGACCCTAGCCGGTGGCAATTCCCGTCAGGAGGTGTAACGTGACGGGTCGAATCAGTCGCCTCGTTCTTTCGATATTTGTTCTGGCAGCTTTGCCGCAGCTCCGAGGCCAGGAGATTATTGTCCCGGCCGGTACCATTCTGCAGTGCACGCTGACAGAGCCCAATCTTTCTTCGAAAACCGTCGAAGTTGAAGATCCAATCCTGTGCGACGCCGGTCCCATACATGAGTTCGGAGTTTCCGTGTTCCCTCGCGGAGCCATTCTGGGAGGCCGCCTGGCTGAATACCGCGACCCCGGCCATTTCTGGGGCAAAGGATGGATGCAACTCGACTTTGACCGAATCCTGTTACCGGGCGCCGAGATGCCGATTTCGACGAAGGTAATCTCAGCGCCGAAATTGAGAGTCGATGTCCATGGAAGAATCCGCGGCCGCGGACACGCCGGTCGTGATGCCGTGGAGTGGGCGATTCCCATTCTTTGGCCCGAGAAGGTTCTCACTCTCCCCATGCGTGGTCCGAAGCCCGTCCTGAAAGGCGAGAGCCGCATCACTCTGAAGTTGATGCAGGATCTTTCCATTCCCGAGGGAGTCGAGGGATTCCATGCATATCGGCCGCAATTGAAGCCCGGAGTTTTCCGGACAACTCCAAGAGTTGAGCCAAGCCAAAGGCTGGCGATCTCAAGCCTCGCCGAGCGACCCCAGCTCTTGGCCTCGCCCGTCGCCCTGAGGTTGCAAACGACAGGTGAAACATCGGAGTCGGGCCCGGTTCCCGGATCAGAAAAAGTCACCCTGCTGATCATGAAGGACGGCAGAGGCCGAATCGTCACCGATTACTGGTTCGAGTATGGTGAGCGAATACGATTTGTCTCGCCTGACGGAACCACAGGCCTGCTCCCGATCGGAGTTCTCGATTTGGGAACAACAGTGAAGCTAAACCGGGAGCGTGGAGTCGACTTTGTCATCCACGGAAAGGAAGTCGACAATTAGCCTGACGTAAAAAAATAAGCATCAACAGGAAATGGGACAGATCAGGCTGTCCCATTTTTGCTCTAGCTGATTGCTGAATGCTGAGTGCTGATTGCCGCTTTTGCAGATGCCTACCAGCCTTTCCCTCCTGAGCGAAGCCGAAGGAGCCTGTGTTTTCGATTTGCCTCTACTGTTTGCCTTCGCTGAATGCCGAGTGCCGAGTGCTGATTGCTGCTTGTCCAACGGCATCTCTCGCTGCATCAGCTCGAGATAATCGTCCGGCGTGAAGTGGAATTGCGCCATACCCAGTGATTCTCCACCCACAGGAGATCTGTCAGGAAACATGGGGACAGACAGAACATTCAGCACTCGGCTAAGGCAACAGCAACACAGAGGGCCCTTTCCGCCGCGGCGGACTCAGGGTGACAAACACAGGATCTGCCGAACGGCCAAAAAGAATCGGAGACACACGGAATGTTTTCCGGATCGGAGAATAAATCGGAAGATTTGTCTAAAGCCGGTGATTCGGAACAGCGCGCCCGGCACCGTCCCGATAGGCTGACAGGTCCGCAATAAGGAGCGAGCTCGATTCGCAATTCATGCGATTGTTAAGGAACTTTAATTCTGTTCGAACGAAGCCGGCCAGGTGGTTTTGAGGCAGAATTTCCGACTAGAATACGCCCGAACTCGAATAACGGTGTTCGAAGATGACAGGCTCAGAAGGCCCGCTGCAACTAATCATCGACACGATTCCAAGTCTGGTCTGGACCGCGCGCCCGGACGGCTTCTGCGACTTCCTCAATCAGCGCTGGCTCCATTACGCAGGCATGACCGCGGCACAAGCACAGGGGTGGGGTTGGGCAGATGCGATTCATCCAGACGACCGTAAGGGAGTTGTCGACTATTGGCGATCGTGTCTGGCTTCGGGTACACCGGTGGCGACGCAAGTGCGCATTCGCCGCTTCGACGGCTCCTATCGTTGGTTCCTTATTTCCGCGAACCCACTGCGGGATGAATCAGGCGACATCGTCAGGTGGTACGGAACAAACATTGACATCGAGGATCGCAAGCGTATCGAGGAAGCTTTGCTGGCGCGGGAACTGTCCTGGCGGCAAATCGTCGATAACATTCCTGGCCTCGTGGCAACGATGGGCGCAATGGGCGAGGTGGAGTTTCTTAACCGCCAGACCCTTAAGTACTTCGGCAAAACAAACGAGGATCTGAAGAACTGGTCGCTCATCGGTGTCGTTCATCCCGACGACCTTCCTCGGGTAATCGAGGCTCGCACAAAATCGATCGAAGCCGGGCAGATCTATCAGGTCGAGCACCGTTGCCGCCGCGCTGACGGCGTTTACCGTTGGTTCCAGGTACGCGGCCTGCCGGTGCGAAATACGCAAAATGAGATAACCGCGTGGTATCTCCTCCTTACCGACATCGACGATCTCAAGAAGGCCGAAGAGGCTGTGCGCTCAAACGAGGGCAATCTGAACCTGATGATCAACGCCATTCCCGCGATTGTCGGCGTGCTGCGAGCCGATGGATCCTTGCTGTATGCGAATCAAGCGACGTCGGACTATACCGGTATCACCCTGGAAGATATCCCAACAGGCGACTATCGCGGTCGTGTGTACCACCCAGAGGATCTTGAAAGGCAGCGCGAGGAGCGCCGGCTGGCGTTCACACGCCCCGTACCGTTCGAAACTGAGCAACGTATGCTAGGCAAGGACGACCGATATCGGTGGCACCTGAGCCGCTACAATCCTGTGCTCGATAAACAGGGCAGAATCGATCGATGGTACGTAGCGGCAACAGACATTGAAGATCGCAAGCGGGCGGAGCAGGAATTGAAGCGCAGTGAAGCGTTTCTGGCGGAAGGCCAACGTCTCAGCCGAACTGGCAGCTTTTCCTGGTGTGCAGAGACAGACGAGATCATTTGGTCAGAGGAGCTGTATCGCATTTTTGGATTTGACCAGCGTCTGCCGGTGACCCTCGAGCGGATTGGAAGCCGAGTCTACCCTGATGACCTCCCTCTGATGCACGACATGATTCAGCAAGCGCGACACGCAGCCAGCGACTTTGAATACAAGCACCGGCTGCTGATGCCTGATCAGTCCGTCAAGCACATACATTCGTTCGCTCACGCGACACGAGACCAGCGTGGTCGTTTGGAGTACGTTGGGGCGGCTCAGGACGTGACACGGCAGGAAGAAGAGCGTCTGCGAAGAGAAAACGTGCGACTGGAAGAGCGCACACGCATCGCCCAGGAACTCCACGACACACTTCTTCAAACCTTCTTGAGTGCGTCAATGCAACTGGACATCGCACTTGATCTCTTACCCGCCGAATCGTCGGCGAAACCATTGTTAGATCGCATTCTTGAAATCATGCATCGAGGGATTGAGGAGGGCCGAAGTACCATTAAAGGGCTGCGCTCGTCTGAGTCTGACGCTACGGATCTCGTGAAAGCGTTAACCGGAGTTCAGCAGGAGCTTCCAGTTCGACAGGATATTGATTTTCGCGTCAGAGTCGCGGGCCGGCAGCAACCGCTGAGCCCAGCGATCCAGCAGGAGACCTACCGGATCGGAAGAGAAGCACTGCTCAATGCATTCCGCCATTCCGGGGCGAAGCGAGTGGAATGCGAACTCAAGTATGCCGATCACAATCTGCAGATGCGGGTTCGCGACAACGGAACCGGAATCGATCCGCAAGTGCTCCACAATGGACGTGAAGGACACTGGGGCTTAGCTGGCATGCGTGAACGGGCCGCAAAAATCGGCGGACTCCTCAATATCTCCAGTAGTGCAACCAGTGGAACTGAGATTCGACTTTCTATTCCAAGCAGTATTGCGTTTCAGGTTGCGAAGGCAAAGACCGCGTGAATCACTCCGAACAGACGAACTTTGGCCTTGATCCTGCACTCGAAAGTTAGCACGCCATTCGCGGCATGAAACTTTGCTGATAGCCGGTGTTTGTCACAGGTCTCCTACTGCGGCAAGGAGTTCTCAAGCAAAGAAACTCTTGCCTCCCGCCTTTAATCGCAATGCAGGCGAATTCGGCAAAGACTCACTTCAGCGTCAATTCTTCGACAGTTGCCATTGACACGTGAGGAGGTAAACAGCGGCAACTCAGTCCAAAGGATCTCTACAACTCTGAGCTTTATCGTCTTCAGACTATTGCGGAGTGCATCGATGTTCGCTGTATTTGGCAGCCTGCGTGCCTACAAAGAGTATTGGTGGATGTTGAGAGGACCGACACCCAAGGAGGTAGGCCGTGAATGGATTGGAACTCATCTTTAAGACCGTGAACGAGATTGCCAGCAAAAAACATGATGCAATCACCGAGTACATGCTTGCGCGAGCTGTGCTGAATGAGATCGATGTTACCAAGCGCGAGAGACGGGCCAAGAGTACTTCGGCTGGCGGCGTTCGGTAGCCCTATCCACTGACACTTAGATCCTGTATCGGACCACACGAGATGTTTGTGGGATCTTCGTTCCGATGATTGGGGGAACATATGGCGGTGTTCGGACGAGGAATGCGGCTGGCTGTTCAACGACAGGTCTCAAATTCACGCGTTGATAGAGGCGCAAGCCGGGTGCTGCGGGAGGACCGAAATGAGCATCACGCACGAAGCTGGCCCAAGAATACTATCTGAGATCATGGATCGAATATTGGACCGGATCATTGCAATCGAACCTGCGGAACGGATTTCGTAGTCACGACCGAGTTTGCTAATGCAGAAAATCGTATCGTTGTTGTCGCTTATGACATTTACGCGGATTACTCAACTGCCGTCAGCCTCAAAGAGGCAGCCGCACTACCGCTGCTCAGTGGCTCCGAAACCGGCACGATTTAAATCCCTAAATGCAACCGCTCGTTGTTCGTCGACCTAATAAAATGCTCTTCGTCGGAATCACGGCCGAAATCGGGCAGGATAAATTAACAAACCGTCGCCTTCGGTCACGGACCGATCTGAGAATCCAAAAAAATGCGCGATGCTGACTCCCCCAAAATCCCCGAAGTGAAGAGCATGCCAGGGGCAAGATGTGTCTCGTCATCGGCAAGAGCGGCCTGAGTGTCTGCAGCGAACCGTAGTACGCCGATACACAACCGCGGAATCGCTCGCACAGCGTTCACTTACGCACAATTGAACAAACTTTCTCGCTTTATTTCGGACGAGTAATTGACACGAGGAGAACGAAGTGAGCAAATTCAGCAAGGATCCTGACGCCATCTCAAGGCTCTCGGCGGAGCAGTATCGCGTAACTCAGCAAAACGGCACGGAGCACCCCGGAAGCGGGGAATATCTGGATAACAACGAACCGGGCATCTATGTTGATGTTGTATCCGGCGAGCCGCTCTTCGCTTCGTCCGACAAATTTGAATCCGGGTGCGGCTGGCCCAGCTTCACCAAGCCCATTGAACCTGCGAATATTAACGAACTGCAGGACACCACCCATGGCATGATTCGCACCGAGGTGCGATCGGTCCACGCGGACAGCCATCTCGGCCACGTGTTTCCGGACGGTCCAAGGGACCGCGGCGGGTTGCGCTATTGCATCAACTCAGCCTCGCTGCGGTTCATCCATCGCGACGATATGGAAGCCGAGGGGTACGGGGCTTACCTAAACCAAGTGGAGGATGTTCGATGACTACGGAACGCGCTGTTCTTGCAGGAGGATGCTTCTGGGGCGTGCAGGAGCTTTTTCGCCGTTACGACGGCGTGCTTTCGACCCGCGTCGGCTATACGGGCGGCACTATCTCCAACGCGACCTATCGCAATCATGACGGACACGCTGAAGCAGTCGAGATCATCTTTGATCCTGCGCGCATCAGCTATCGCCAGATCCTTGAGTTCTTCTTCCAGATTCACGACCCAACCACGCGCAATCGCCAAGGCAACGACATCGGAACCAGCTATCGATCCGCGATCTTCTACACCAGCGACAAGCAGAGGCGGATTGCCGAAGACACGATCGCCGACGTCGATGCTTCAGGCCTGTGGCCCAACAAGGTTGTGACCGAAGTCGTTCCGGCAGGCGAGTTTTGGGAGGCCGAACCCGAGCATCAGGATTATCTCCAACGAAATCCTGGCGGCTACACCTGCCACTTCGTCCGGCCCAACTGGAGACTGCCGACTCGCATGGATAAGATCGCAAAAGAGGCGTGACGAGGCTCAATTTTCGCAAACTCGCGCAAGAAAACCTCGCGTACTAGGCGCTAGCGTTCTCAGAGCTCGCCGGTGCGTGTTTTCCCAGAAGCTTATGTGTCAGAAAGGAAGTGCTCGTTTGTCATTTGTCATATTCAGTAAGGTCGGAA
>Ga0126373_10003247_pt1 | contig 12133 bp, 20 predicted proteins | sample PanSoiMetPlot_11_FD_92545 | JGI IMG/M metagenome (GOLD analysis project Ga0126373, IMG submission 92545) | Tropical forest soil microbial communities from Panama - MetaG Plot_11 | ecosystem: Environmental > Terrestrial > Soil > Tropical forest > Bulk soil | place: Panama | collected 2016-02-17
GCTCATACCAATCCGAATGCGGAGACCATCGGCCGCACGACAGGCACTGAGTTTCGGTCCACCGTTGCAGACAAGAGGGGCACACGCCACCTGTATCGAAAGTGTTCCATACATTGCCGCAGCTGCAGGACCAAAGGTCTTCTTTGCGGGGCGACCAACCGCATAGAGGACACCGGATGCGAGGGCCGGATGGATCGTGGGTCTTTTCTTCTTCGAGTTCGCGATCCAAAACAACGGATTTCGTAGCGTCTGTCACAAAACCAATGTTTCTCTTCAGACGAAAAGCCGATTCTGATTTTCGGCGATCTCCACAGGCCGCGAACACTCTTCTTCATCGTTCGCTACATGGTTGATCCGGCTGCTAACCGGATAGCAACGCATCAGCCCAGCATCAAAAGGCTTCAACAATTCACAAACCTCAGCCAAATTTTGCATTCCGGGATCGAGCCACAGGTTGTAAGAGTCGGGATGAAGGATCGCTGGCATTCGGTCGTGAATGGCAGAGGTTAGGCGGTTTGGAGTTGTTGTCAGAATGGAGCATGTCTTGACCCATTGTCCTTCGGCATTCCTCCATCCGTCCCAAATTCCTGCGAAAGCGAACAATTCACCTTCGCGGATTTCGAAGCAATAGGGCTGCTTAGATGCACCTTTTCGCGCCCATTCGTAGAACCCATCTGCGGGGATGAGACACCTACGCAGTCTTAGCGGATCGCGGAACGCGCCGAGAGAGACTGGTGGACGATTGGTTAGCGCAAAATGACGAGCCGATTCCGGGCGACGTGTGGGAACGAATCCAGCGGGAATGGCGACATTGACTAAGCAGTGTGGCATCGGCAAGCTCCTGACCGTATGTGAGGCTGACAATCGACTTCGGATTTCAGCGTTCACGATCTGAGTTCTCGTACCAGTCATCCGGTGGCAGCGAAAGGCCCCAAATGTTCTCTGGTTTCGCTAGTGCAATTCCGCAATGCCGGGGCCGCTCAGGATCAATGTAGACAACCTCGGCAGCAGCACGTTTGTCGGTCAGAATGACACGAATCTCGATCCTCAATCCCACCCGCAGCGGGATAAGCGTGTTTATCAGCGCTCCGTGAAGGTTCACGGTGACGGTCTCGCCTTCGCAGGTCAGAGATTCAGTCGCTCCCTGCGCCACGATAGCAACCTTGAGGCGAACTCGGGTACTTCTTCGGCGGTTACGAGGAGGATCAGAGGGCATATCCCACGTGCCTACCCTTCATTGTTGGGATGGATCGCTCGATTCGACTTGTAAATCATAAATCCGGTCGAGGAATGGAACGCCGACAAATTCCTGCTCCATGGGCAAGACCGGGTTCTATAGCATGGATGTATCCGAAAAATCGGGGACTCGGACACAGTGTGGAATCCGAAAGATGCTGTTTTCCACCTGTTCCAGGATCGCGTCCATGGATCGCGGATCTTCTGGAAGGGCTTCGTCAAATAATGAGGCGATCTCCATTCGACTCTTCGCGGACGTGATCCGGATTTTGGGCAGTCCCCGGTAAAGGCGGATCACAGCCTCCGATGCGCTCTGCAAGTCGTTCCGAAACTCTTCCAGGGCGGAATCCGACCTGTTTTCGGGAGCGAAACTCGCCCGGTCGTGTGTGCCTGGTTCGTTTGCATATTCGGAAAATATCGAACTCCGAATTGAGTCGTCTTGGACGATCTTGCTGACTGCGCTCATTCGCGTAAATAGCAGTTTCCATTGAGGGCTTGATCGACCAGTTCGGCGAGACTGTCTGAGCGCTCCCTTACCGCAACCAACGAGCAGAAACCGTTCACCGGGATCGGCCGTTCATCTTCAACGCGATAGCCTCGTTCGATGTGCTCTTGTTTTCGCTTTTCAAACAAGTCGGCTTTGGTGGTCACACGAATCCTCATGGCCATCCTCATTTCTTATTGGCGGGCAAGCTGCTTGCAGATCGGGGTTAACGGAGGTGGTGTTGCGGGCTCGGGATCAGGGGCCGCCATCAATGCCCGAGAACGCTCGCGGATTTCGAGAAACGAAGGGGTTTGGTTCGGAGTGGAAACTAACGTAGACCGGCCAGCTCAGCCAATCAGGTGGGGATGCGATCACGCTGAGGAATTCACCGGAACTAATGATCTTGGTGTTCTTCCAGAACTTGGGAAAATGCCTCTGGTTTCCGGTCACCAGGTAGTCGGCGCGTGCCCGATCAGCACATTCAATGAATATGTTGTCCGCTGGATCGGAGGTGTCCTGACCGAGACGTGAGGGTCTCGCTACGTGAGCATGGCTCTTGATCAACTGCAGCAATTGCTGCCGCAAGCTTTTGCGGATCTTGAGCTCAGGACTGGCTAGAACCGTTGCGTACTCTGACAGAATCGGATCGGAAACATACCCGCGAGCAGGCTTGGTCATCGCGAGCAGAACGGTTTGAGCGCAGCGGACACGACCACATTGATGTCGATTACGAGCCGGAGCGGGATCATCGGCGCTTGGTTCTGCGAGCGGCCTTGATGATCTGGTCGATCTGCTTACCGCCCAAGCGATTTGTGCCCTTTTGTTTTGACTCCTGGGCAAATGATGCGGAGGACCTCGGGCTCAGGAACTGCAAGGCGCACGTAATCTCTGATGCTGAGTAACACTGCGCGCGGGCTGCCTCGCTTCTCTATGACTAAGGACCGCCCTTCGTCTTCCACACGGCGAAGAAGCTTGCCGAAGTTCGTTCGTGCGTCCAAGGCAGTGACGACAATCCCATCATTCATAAACTCTCCATTTCGATCAATTAAACTGTGCAGTTCGCTTAAAATCGCTGTCAACCGGAGATTCGACAACCTGGTCTCGGAAGTCACTTGCCCTCAAGGGCGACCACTATCTCCTGTAGGGTCTTGAGATTATCCACTTGGTTTAGGGAACTCAGCCGCAAAGATTCAAGAACTCGGGCAAAAGCTGCCAGACCCGCTTTCTCGCGCGCCCCCTCGGCTCGACGCAGTCCTCTTTCCGCCGCTTGCATATGTGCTAGGACCCTCGCTTGGATCGCTGGATCCTGAATGTCTCTGGGGTTCCACACCCTTGCCGCGGATTTCAGCAAGCCGCGATACATGCATTTGCCCACCACGTTCTCCATCCGCTCGATCTCGCGCACAACATCACCATCCCCGGTGGCTCCGTTTCCGTTCAGGTGGGGATTGTTGCCGTTTATCGCAGGTGTTCTCTTCGATCGTCCTTGCTCAGACGTGCAACTCGGTCGAAGTCCCTGCAGCCAGCCGGCCGGTGTTGCCCATCCCGCAAGTTGTGGAACTGTCTTCGGTCGCTTGTGGTCGTCCAGGTCCACCCACGTTCCACTGAAATAATAGAGATATCTACCCAGCCCGAGACAAGCGCAGGCCCGCTTAAAAGCCTGTGCCTCCGCCGACGTCACGGCATTGTCATCATCGGCCCATCCTTCTCCAGTGGCTGAGTGCGATCCTAGTCCGAAGATGGTGACCTCACACGTCACCAGCACCTTTGCCACGATTTTCTGGTCCTTGCTGCGTTCGAAACTCGTGCTGGTCTGAATGGTGTATTTCCGCGTCCACCCCGCCGGTGTCAACAGCGCGTTCAGGCGATCGGTATAGGCTCTCTGGTCAGCATACGGAACGATTTGGCCTCGGAGCGGTTGCCCATTCTTCGTTGTGTTCATCACGCGCCATTCGATTTGCGAGGCATCAAAGGGCACTTCTAGCGCAGCGACCAGCTCTTTGATTTTTTTCGATGAGAACTGTGATACTGTCGTCGTGTCTCTGGTGACTGTCGGTTGAGCAGATGGTGGCGCAATCTTATCGGCTGCATGGTCATTCGGTCCGGGCATACTGGAACTTCCTCCGTCACGGAAAATTATTGGTTTTATGTGAGACACTGCACCGATCAGTGCGGGGCGGGGTGGACAAAAGTGCGAGAAACGCGTGGGCGAAAAAGCAGGTGGACGCCAATTAAGGCTGCCTAACGGAGATCGAGAGTCACTCTTCTGATTTTGCGCTTTTCTGATTCTGCCTGAGGTCCTTCAGGTCATTGCTGCGCCCTAAAGCCTGTTTATTGGTAACGAGGTCGTCCAGGGAAATGAAATGTACCGGAACACCGAAGAACGTGCTCGCCACTCGCTTCTTCCATGCATTGGAGAACTCAACGCCAGTGATCTCCGTCAGAATGTCGATTCGCACCGGCGCAACTCCAATTTGATAGACGACCTGTTTTTCGGCGAATGTCTCCGCTTTAATCCCGTCATCCTCGAGGGGAGCGCCAAACTTCTTGAGCGCTTCAACTACGCGAAGGGAATTTTGGCGTGAATTGTGTACCCACACGTCAAGATCTTTGGTGTAACGTGGTTCACCATACTTCATGACCGCGAAGCCACCGACGATCAGATACTCGACCTCAAATTCGTTTAAGAGCCGTAACAGTTCTTTGTAGTGTGGGTTTTCTCCCATGGTTGATTTCCTCGGCGAGTTCCACTAGTTCCCAGGCGGCAGCAAAGATCGCTTCGTCGCCCTGCGCTTGCCAAAAATCAATATCGAACGAGCGATCTGGGAACCTACCCTCCACCAGACGTGTCTTCCACTGCGAATTTTGACGACTACTCATGCCCCCTCGCAGAATCCGCCCTCAACAGTATCAGGATATCGGATGAAATGTCCTTTTATCTGCACGAGGGTAATCAGCGCTAGTCCTCGTTTGAACGTTTCTCACTTGCAACAAGTGTTGGGAGTTCTTCGTTTTGCAAGATCCTTCTTCGTGGGAGCGGCGGAACCGGCTCGTGATGATAGCGAAGATTCCAGTGCGTCCAAGAGCGCTGGTCGAAGATTCCCGGATATGGATCGTTTAGGGCTGCCTCAAAGTCTTGCTCAGAAAAGTAACGAAGCGCCGTACGAATCTCACGGAGAGTGCCGTAGGTCATCAAGTGCGCGAGGAAGAGCTTTGTGTCCTTCAAAGTATCCTCCGGTCGCTTGAACCACACGACTCGTCTTGCGATTTCCTGAAGATCCGAATTCATGTTCAGAGATTCCCCGTAATGCCGCTGCGAACCTCGATCGGCTGGATGTCCTGCAGATTGAGACCGCTGGCTAATGTGCGCAGCTTTGACTGGCTCGCAGGACTCAGGGTCGGCAGATCGCCGTCGTCGAAGAATGTGAGTGCCTTCAGGTTCAACGTTCCGTTGAATGTAAGTCCGTGAACGGCCTCGGCTGCCGCAAGCATTTCAGAAAGACTTACGCCAGCACCCGCGAGCGCTAGAACATCCTCGTAGTCCCTAGCCTGTGCGCGCTGTTGAATCGTTGCCAGTTTCGTCGCCGCGATATCGAGCAGGGACGCCATGCTTCGGCGAACTTCGACGCTCCTTCGGAATGCAAGCGGCCATCTGCTGCAAGCATGTTACCACCTGCACTTGAGTCTCCTCCGACAGGGGCGCCTCCTTTGGATCGTTGCTTGCTAGGAATCTCGTTCCGCAAGCGCCGGGACAGGCGCCCCACTGCCTGGGGATGGAGTGAATACGAGGCGGAGAGCGCCCGTCCCTACCTGTGGCTCTGCCAATATGGAGAGGTTTCCACAGATCTCTTGAGTCAGAAGGGAATGTCGTCGTCAACTACCGCGGGGGCAGGCTCCGTGTCCGATTCGTCGCCGGCAGCCTGTGCTGCGACGTTCTGCCCACTCTCGCGCGAACCGAGCAGGACAAGATCGCGAGCGACAATCTCTGTGCGATATTTCTTTTCTCCGCTCTGCCGGTCTTGCCAACTCGTCGTCTGCAGCATGCCTTCAACATAGAGCTTGGTTCCTTTGCGGACGTACTCGCCTACAATCTCCGCCAGTCGCTGCCAGACCACGATGCTGTGCCACTCGGTTCTGTCCTGCCATTGATCGTTTCTGTCTTTGAATCTTTCGTTCGTGGCCAGACTGACCCTCGCAACAGGAACGCCACCCGGCGCGTACTTGACTTCGGGGTCCCGGCCGACATTGCCCACCAAAATGACTTTGTTCACGCTTTTCGCCATGTCGTACTCCAACTGCCTTGCTTTATGAGCATCCACTCGTGCTGCCACATTCCAGGCAGCGATAACAGGAACCGTTTCTCACCATCAGCGAACCGCAGAACTGGCATGTCGGTGCATCTCCCAGTTCGACCACCTGGCTGAGTGCCTTTGAGCTACTTCCCTCATACGGTATTTCGTTTGAACTCTGCCGCTCGAACCGGATTCCTTGCTCGCCCTTCGAGAAGCGCAGTTCGAGCCAGCGAAATAGATAATCCATAATGGACTTCGCATATCCGATCTTTGGGTTTCCCGACCATCCGCTTGGTTCAAACCGTGTATGGCTGAACTTGTCGCACAGGATCTTGAGCGGCACTCCGTACTGCAGAGCCAGAGACACCGCGGTTGCAAAGCAATCCATGAGGCCGGAAACGGTCGACCCTTCTTTGGCCATGCGAATGAAGAGCTCACCGGGCAACCCATCTTCAGATAGGCCGACGGTTACGTAGCCTTCCTGCCCACCAATCGAAAAGTGGTGCGTCAGGCTCCGACGTTCGTCCGGCAGTCGTCGCCGCATCGCTGGTGCCGGCTTTGGCTCTTGCGAACCGTTGGAACTGTCTTCGCTTCCTGCACTCCGAGAACCGCCTGCGTGTCGATCAACACTCACAATTTCCTTCGTTTCTGGCATTAGGACCTCGCGAATCAGCTTTGTGGTGGATTAGCCCCGCGGGATTTCGCAGCCCTCACTTCTGGTTTTCGATCTTCACAAACATCAGCGCAACCTCGTCCGAATAAACGAGCCTCCAGTCCGCTCTTTCGCGCAACACAGTAGCGAGCGCAGAATCGACCGGAACCAGAGTAGCGTTCACCCCATACCTTGCGAAGATTTCCGCCCAATCCGGACGCGACTCCCACGCGCGCAATCCTTCCTGCACGAATCGGGGACCATAGAAATCTGTCCTACCGTCGTCGAACACGCGAAGCGAAGGCCAAAGGCGATAGATCAGATACCCACCCCATTGCCAGCTTGCATATAGCCGAAGAGAGGACTCAGGGCCGTCGTGAGCGAGAAAAGTTGCCGCGTCGGCTGGAAAACAGTTTCGGTCAAAGTCGGCGTCGAGGACTCTCCACCGGCCCGGATTGGCAAGGAGCAACGCCAACAGGAGCACAATCGAGCAGGGCGCCAGGTGCCAGTGTTTCCGGTTCGGACTGCTGGCGATCAGCTGCAGTCCGGTCTCCAATTCGGCCAGACTTGTGGCGAGTTTCCCGCGCCAGTCGAGAGGCCGGCGCGAGCTAACGAGCTGCAACCAATCGCGCATTGCCAGACCGATTCCAGGCGTAGAGACGACAGCGAAGATCGGAATAGCGCGAACGGAAAACAGTGCCAGGTGTGCCCAACTCAGCGCCAGGAGCACGTGTATAAACCTGCCCTTGCCCAAATGCCAAGCTGCCGCGGCGACCGCGAGCAAGAGCAGAGTCTCGAAATGGGCGGCCGTAAAGGTGTGAAAATCCACCGATTGGAATTCGCTGATGCGCTTGAAGTAGAAAGATGACCCCAGATATTCAGCCATGTGGATATGCAGGCGATATCCGTAGGGATTTACGAGGGTAGCCACAACACATGCCCCAGCGGTCAGTAGATACTTTCGCGCTCGAACCCAAGCACAATCCCTGACTCCATAAACCAACTGTTCGATGGCAACTCCTAACGCGTAGGTCATCAGCAAGGCGATTCCAACAAAGAATCCACCGTGCAGATTCACCCACAGGACCATCAGTGTGGGCAGCACTAAGAGAATTCGGTCGTCACTCACTCTCTTCTCTACTCGGTTGAGCACCCAGCAGAACACCGCCACGAATAACAGAGTGACGAGGTGTGGTCGGGCATGCCAGTGTATGGTGCTCGCCGCCATTGCAAGTCCAGCCAGGGAAATTGCGATTAGGCGATGCTCGCACTCTTCGACCGTGTTCCTGTAGATACAGAGCGATGTGGCTCCAAGGACCAACAGGCTCACGAGGACGATTCCGCCTAGCCCGAAGTGGCTATGTATCGTCGCCATCGAAACGTCCGAAAGCCACTCCCAGGCAAACCAAGGCTGGCCGAACTTCGTGAATGAGAAGAGATCTGTTGCTGGGACGCGGCCGTTCTTCGAAATCCACTCGCCGGTCCGGATGTGCCAGCCGGTATCGGAGTCCGTGAGGAGCCAAGGGATACCAGTGGTGCACCAGAACAAAACGAGAATCGGCAGCAAGAAAGACAGATCAGACAGCGATGGGACGAGAGAGACCCAGCGGCCGAGCGGAGGCTGCCAAGGTTTTGCCGGCGCCTCTTTTTCCAGCAGGATCCACATCTGAAGAGCTCAGCGTCGGAGCGCGGTCTCTGTCTCCGACACACGACAATGGGTTGCTTCCACTGCGGCAATATTCCGCGCGATCCCGGGACTTTTCGATAGCGGAAAAGGATCGCGTTCAAATTCGCTTGGTAAACATCTTCGATTAAAGAAATAAATCACGAGTGGTGTTCCCGTCGCCGCTGCCAGAAATGCACTGCCTGGGTTGAGGTGAAGTCCGCCTCCAATTACGACGAAGAGGAACAGGAACAAGCACCCGATCAATGCCACTTGCTTGATTTTGGCCGGCACGATGGCACCTCCTAAGCGGGATGCACGACGTCGCTTCGAACGCACTTTCGCCCTTTCAGCTGGCTAACGTCTCGGAAATTTCACCGTCAGCAATTTTGGGTTTGACCGAATCGTTGAGTTTTGGCCGGCCGAGTGGACGCAGGGTGCCCAGATAGTGCATATGTGAACACCCGCTGCAATTAACCCCTGGTGTCGCTGCGCGAACTAGGGCCAGCAAGCTCTCTGGGATCACGCTCTCCTCGCCGGCCAACGAGTAAAACGTCGGCACGACGCTACCCCTGTGGGGCTTGTCCTTCCGGTTGAGGTCCATTTCCAACCGCCCGGAAGGCAATCGCGCATTCCGACTTCGGCTCTGCCATCGCTCGCGAAACTCAACCAATGACGCGTGATCAGCAGGTCATAGGTTCTCCCTTTCCGAAGCATGTCCGCACGCAGCATGGCTTTCGATAGGACAACGGCATGCAGTCCGTTCACAGCAATGGTCTCGACGGGGTGCAGACACTCCAGCGGTTGGCCGTCTTCAGCGGCGACCGTCACGTACCGGCCGACGTCTCCCGCCGCTCCACCCGATTCGAGCCCGCGAATCACATAACGCTTCGCCAGTTCCTGATGTTCGACACTGAGGTGAGAGTGAGCGTAGATTCCTCTGTCTCTTAGTATCCTCACTGCACGCCTCGAGATTGGGAGCCCGGCGATGCCTGTGAACTCCCTGCCACTCATCGAGATCGTCACCTCTTTTTGACTCATGCTGGGTTGCGGACCGCAATTGGTTTCCCCACCGCTGCTCGAATCATTTCTTTCGTACAGCCCGCCCAACACTGATAGAAGCGCGGATCAGAAACAAGGATGGCCAGGTTGTCCCGTCCACGGTCGCGCCCTGCGAGTGCACAAGATGGGCATCGGGCCACATAGTTGCGGCCTACAACTCTGGCCGCAAATACGTAATCGAGGATGCAGAATCCCCGGCGGTTTCCTGGGACCGCATTTCCGTTGGCCGGGTCGGCTTCAGATCGTACCTTTGCAACACTCGGTGGAAGTTCTTTTCCTACGGTAAACTGATCCAGTTCTGCTTCGGTCAGTTTGCGCAGGCGCGTCAGGAATTGAAGCTGAGCATCTAACCTGTAATCGGCGCCGTAGAACCAGAAACGTTGCTTTGCGCCGCGATGAATTCCAAGAGGTCCTCGTATGGCATTGCCAAACGCACCCCTCTGAATCTCATCGTGTTTCGGGAACACTTCGATGCCCTCAGCCAGCCCGGAGCCTTTCACTGGCACTTCGAGCCTTCGTGCCAAATCGTAGATGTAAATCCGGCACTCTCTCGCAAGCAGTGGTATCGCCAGGAATATCCAGAGGTGCCCGCCCCGCTTGCTCATTTCTAGCGCTGATTCGACGCGCTCCTGCGTGAGCTGGTACTGAAGCTTGATCAGGTCATCCATCGCCGCCGCGTAGTCGGCATCAATCGCGACCCACTTGCACCGCTGATTCAGCGGGTTAATGGCGTACAGCCCTATCGTTATTCTCCCTTCCAAGTGGTCGGCAATAGTTCCCTCCGTCAATATCAACGGGGCTCCCGATCCACGTTCTTTGGGCCGATAGTAATAATGACGGCCGCTCTCAGGATGGGGCCGAATGGATTGGATGGTGTAAGCGCGGCGATTGACGAACAGGTCGAGGTAAGTCTTCACTAGTGCCGGCGTTGCAGTCAGTCGTCGCGTCACGGTTTTCCTCCTTTCACCGCCAGCGCCCTTACGCGCTACGTGTAGATATGTCGAGATCGAATTTCTGTCAAACGGCAACCAAGGGGCCTCAGTTGGAACGCGCGGCCATTTCAGCGGGCTTCCCCGGTTCCAAGATCCATCCCGGAGCCGCCTTCAGCAGGCCAGGTCGCTCCACCAAGGTCAAAACGTTGTACTCGTGAACGAGCAGATCGAAATCACTTACGCGGTATCCGCCGTACTGCTGGTCATCGAAGTCAATCCAGAACCAGGTAGAAGTTCTGCGATGGAGCACATAAAAGGCGCCCGATTCAGGATCGCCTTCGACCGCTAGGAACAACAGAACGGAGGCGGGAAACTCGATCCAGCGCACTGGCTGGGCACTGTCGGTGATCGCAAGTAATGCGGTTATCGCCTGATCAGTCGCAGATGTGTTCATGGCGAGGACCGGACGTGCTTTCATGTGACCAAACATAGGTTTTCCCTTTCTGGCGAGTGCTCGCCAAAGTTGCGAAGACAAGTGGAATGTGTGTGCGCTAGAACCAGGTGAAGATCCTTGCTACGACCTACCGCAATTCTTCCGAGCTAGTGGACTACAAGAGCGTGTATGAGGAAGGGATCTGATGGCGATGCCCCATTTTCCCATGCGGCTGTCTTTGCGTCCCGAAAGGCAGATATATAAGGCCGGAACGCACCGATAGAAGCTGTGGTGTGGGGATCAGGTGGTTGTGGGGTCGTGTTCGATCGCTAGACCTCTTGCTCGGCGACGACGGTCTGTGCGACTTTGACGAAATGAGAGATCAGCGGGAGTTTCTCTGAGCTGCGATTCCACGCGATACCGATACGCCACAACGGCTCCTTCCAGGCCAGTTCGTGAAATCGCACTCCCGGCACTTTGAGGCGCTGGGCTGACCTGGGGACCAAAGAGACCCCCACACCAGCGCGAACCAGGTGGAGGATGGTCAGGATTTCGTTAGCTTCCTGAACCACCCGGGGAGTGAATCCCGCTTGGAAGCAAAGGCTTAACACGCGATCGTGAAAGGTTTTAGAGACTGAGGGCGAGACGAAGATAAAACCGCTGCCACTCAATTCACGGACGCCCTCTTTGGGCCGATAGGGTGCAGCCACCGGGGCCGCCAAAACCAGATGTTCGGAAAATAGCGGGACGCTGATCAGTTTGCGGTCTGGGACCGGCATCCGCAGAATTCCCGCATCCAGCCTGCTCTCAACGAGAGATGAGATTTGTGACAGAGAGGGCATTTCCCGCAATTGAAGTTCAACTTCGGGGTAAAGTTTGCAGAAACGAAGAATGGTTCGCGGAAGGATTTCAGGTAGCGAAGCAATCCCGAAGCCGATCCGAAGGGTGCCGGCTCGGCCTTCAATGGCCGCTTGTGTTTCCCGCAAGGCATCCTCGGCGTCCTGCAATAGTTTTGTGGCTTTCGGAAGGAACCTCTTGCCCGCGTCCGTCAGGGCCACTTTCCGAGGCGAGCGCACGAAGAGCGCTCCCTTTAGCTTCTCCTCCAGTCTTTGAATCTTCTTGCTGAGTGCAGGCTGGGATAGAAACAACCGCTCGGATGCCTTGCGAAAATGCAGTTCGCCGGCCAGGACCACAAATGCCTGAAGCTCTGAGAATTCCAGATCCATAATCTGTCGTTATCGCAGAGTAAATCTTAATTCATTGGACGACATTCAATTATCTGACAACAATGACGAAAGCGGGGAAGATTGAAGAAAGCTCGCAGCCGAGAGGACCGCCCGACTTTGTTTGGTCCCTGCGGCCGCGCAAGTGTATGGGAC
>Ga0126373_10003248_pt1 | contig 12130 bp, 14 predicted proteins | sample PanSoiMetPlot_11_FD_92545 | JGI IMG/M metagenome (GOLD analysis project Ga0126373, IMG submission 92545) | Tropical forest soil microbial communities from Panama - MetaG Plot_11 | ecosystem: Environmental > Terrestrial > Soil > Tropical forest > Bulk soil | place: Panama | collected 2016-02-17
TGCTGCTGCTGTGCGCGTACATCGTTGTGCTCGTGACCCTGGTCGGTCAGGGACTGACGTTCGGCCCGCTGCTGGGCCGGCTGGGCCTGCAGGCCAACGAGGCCGACGATGCGCAGATCCGACACGACGCACGGCTCGCCAGCATCGGTGCTGCAGTTAGCGCCGTCGACGACATGCAGGCAAGCGGCGAAATACCTGCGACCACTGCCGGCTCGATGCGCGAGGCGCTACGGCGGCGGGCCGATCGGTATCGAACTTCATTCGGCATGCTGACGGAGTCTGACGGCGAGATCGGCTGGTCTCCGGAACTACAGGCCACAATTCGTGCTCAGCATGCGGTCATCGACGCGCAACGCGACGAGTTGCTGCGATGGCGTGACAGCGGACGGATGTCCGACGATTGCCTGCGGACGCTTCAGCATGAGCTCGACCTCGAGGAACGCACGCTCCCGGGCGGCTAGTCGCGCCAGAGGTCGGTGATGGTAATGCCGACGTCGGCCAGCAGTCGCCGTAGCAGCGGCAGCGACAGGCCGATGACATTGCTCGGGTCGCCGTCGATGCCGTCCACGAACGGTGCCGCGAGCCCGTCGATGCTGAACGCGCCCGCTAGCGCGAGCGGTTCATCGGTAGCCGCGTACGCGGCGATCTCCGCATGGGTCGGCCGCCCGAACCTGATCAGGGTGGCGGCCACCCCGCCGACGCTGACCCCGGTGCCGCCGACGATGAGCCGGTGCCCGGTGTAGAGCGTGCCGGTCCGGCCGCGTAGCCGGTGCCACACAGCGACCACCTGCTGCGCCGTGGCGGGCTTGCCGACCGCGGTGCCGTCGAGGTCCAGCATCGAGTCGCAGCCGAGCACCAGCGCCTGAGGCCGCAGGCGCGCCACCGCGGCCGCCTTGCGCTCGGCAAGTACCGTGACCAGATCTGCGGTTGGCAGATCGTCCGGGTTGGACTCGTCCGCGCCGCTGACCAGAACCTCGGGCTCGATCCCGGCCCCGCGCAGGATGCGCAGACGGGCAGTCGAGCCGGAAGCTAGGACCAGGACCGATCGGCTCGGCGTGCTCAGTCGGTGCGGCAGGCTCATCGGTCCGCGCGCCAACTCGGCCGGCTAAGCAGCCCGGCCGGGCTGTGGCCCGGTGGCCACCGGCCGGTCGCGATCGGCGATCCAGTTCGACCACGACCCGACGTAGAGCGCGGCATGGACGCCAATCAGCTCAAGCGCGAGCACCTCGTGCGCGGCGGTGACACCAGAGCCGCAGTAGACGCCAACCGTGTCAGCTGAGCCCTCGATGCCCAGGCTGGCGAACCGGGCCTGCAGCTCGGCTGCTGGCCGGAAGAAGCCGACAGAGGTCACGTTCTCAGCTGTCGGCGCGCTCAGCGCTCCAGGAATATGCCCTGCAACCGCGTCGACCGGCTCGGTTTCACCGCGGTATCTGGCGGGCGCCCGTGCATCCAGCAGGATCCCCGAACGCGCAACGTCTGCGGCACCGTCCGCGTCTAGCACAAGCAGGCGGCCTGGCTTGGCGGCGAAGTCACCGGGCACTGCAGTCACGTCCTGACTGCTAACCGGCTGGCCCGCGGACTCCCACGCCCTGAACCCGCCATCCAGGACGCGGACGCGGTGGTAGCCGAAGTACCGCAGCAGCCACCACGCCCGCGCGGCAATCGTCGAATCGCCGTCGTCGTACACCACGACGGACCCGCGGTTGCCAACGCCCGCGATCCTCATCGCGGCCGCGAAGTCGGCGGCCTCGGGCAGCGGATGTCGGCCCCCTGGGCCGGGCGGGCCGGCCAGTGCGGCATCCAAGTCCACGTACACCGCGCCCGGCAGGTGCCCGGCTCGATAGCTGTCGATCCCAGGCGGACCGCCTAGTCGCCAGCGAACGTCGATGAGCGTCGGTGGCGCGTCGCCGGCCAGCACATCGACCAGCTCGGCGACCGTTATCAGCGGACTGCAGTCGGCGTCCGAGCGCACGCCAACGGTGCCGGACGGCACATCGGCCGCGACGCCGGACATGACCTCGCCTCCCGCCTCGGCTGGCATCGTCACCTCTTGGTTCTGGTTGTGGATAACTTCCTGACTCCTGTGCACAAGTTGCCGCGGGCCCGTGCGCTTCCCCCGCAGACCTGTGGATAAACCAATCCGGCAATCACGCTATGTGAGTGAGCAAAGGCACCCGTTGTTCGCTTGCGGTTAGGGATCCGTGCATCCCGATGAGCCTCGACTCGCGGGGCTCGGCAACGGTCGCGACCACCGCGGACGGTCCCCGCATGGCGGCCACGACGTCTCCGATCCGGTCGGCCGCGTCAGCATCTACGGGGCCGAACCAGCCCGCGGCGATGGCCTCATCCCGGCTCACGGTCCAGGCGCTGTCACCGAGCGTAGCCCGCCAGGCCGCGAGCACGTCCGCGGTAGCGCCCGGCTTCGCGTAGACATGCCGAGCTCGCGCCTCGCCACCGAGGACTGCAACCCCCGCGCGCAACGCCGGGATCAGGTCGGCGTCGGCGCGCCGCGCCGGTGGCACGTCGATCATTCCGTGATCGGCGGTCACATACAGCGCGGTTTCCGCGGGCAGTGCGCCGGCCAGCTGCTCCGCCAGCCGATCCACATGCCCGAGCTGGTATCGCCACGCCGGCGACGTGCAGCCCCAGGCGTGGCCAGTGGAGTCGAGATCGCCGGTGTACGCCATCACGAGCCCGCGCGGCACGGACGCGAGCGCCGCCGCGCTCGACGCCACGAGCGCGCCCTGCGTTTCCGCCGGGTGATAGTCGGCGCCGCGCATGGCCGCGACGGAGAGCCCGCTCTGCCGGAAGGCCCCGGCCGCCACCCGGATGGCGGCGATGCCAGCCGCCGCGGCGCGCTCGAAGATCGTCGACCCCGGCTGCCATTCGATCGGGTCGATGGCCTTGTCCCACCGCAGCGCGTTCAAAAGCTGATCCGACGCCGGCACGCGCACCTGGTAACCAAGGAGCCCATGCTGGCCCGGTGGGCGGCCGGTGCCGAGCGAGCCCAGGCTCGTCACCGTCGTCGACGGAAAACCCGCCGTTAGCCAGCAGCCCGTCACCATCAGCCCGGTCAGGAACGGTGCCGCCGATCGGTGGGTGCGGAGCAGGTCCCAGCCAAGGCCGTCAACTACCAGCAGGCAGACCCTTCGGGCCGACGGCAGCCCAAGAACGTTGTCTTCGCCCGGCACGCCAAGCGACGCCAGCACCGACCGGCTCAGGTCGGCCAGCGTGCTGCGCCCGTAGCCGGGCAGCAGCGGCTGCCCGTCATCATCCACGTCTGTCACGGGCGGCTGGTCGCCTCGGTCAGGGCGCGCGCGAAGGACACCACCTGCTCGACAGCCTCGGGGCCGTCGGCCGCGTCGCTGACGCGCACCGTCAGATCATCGGCGGTCATGGTGCCTGTGAACCCGTGATCGGCCTCGCAATTCTCGTCCCCGCAGTGGGCCGGCTCGATCTCGATATGCGACAGCACGTTCCAGCCGATCGTCAGGACGACCTCGCTCGGCGCGGTCACGCCAGGGACGTAAGACGCGGGATCCGGGATCACTCGCGTCAGCGCTACAGAGGAGATCCGGGAATGCCGGACCGCCTCGGTGCTGGTCTCGGCTTGCGGCCGCGACTCCGGATCGGCATCGTCGGCCGGGTACTCGTCGGTGTGCGAGTAGACGAGCCGGGTCGGTGTTAGGGCCATCACGGTGACGTGGCGGCGCACTTCCATCCCAGGGTCGAAGTGAGCGTCGTGAACCACGACGTAGGAGACCACGGGTTCTGTCCCCACTGCCGATGACACCGCGTCGTAGACCAGGCCGGGATAGTAGCCGCTTCGCTCGATGGCGGCCTGCATGCCGCTCGAAGCCGCCTTCGTATCGCTCATCCCCCCATCCTGCACCGTCCGCGGCCATTCCTTCACCACACGGGCGGACTTCACCCTGTTCCCGGCAGGTACCTGAGCACCGACATGCGCCCGACCTCGGTTACCCCAGCCAGGCGCAGTCGGCCGACGGGCAAGGGCAGGCGCAGTCGCGGTGCCGCCGGGTCGGCCACGAACACTGGAGCAATCGCCAGCCGCACCTCATCGGCCAGCCCCGCGGTCAGGAACTGCTCCAGCAAAGTCGCTCCGCCTTCAACCATGAGCCGTTCGATTCCACGACCGGCCAGGTCCGCAAGAACCCACGCGACGTCAACCCGATCCATACCGGGAACGGGGACGACCTCCGCCGCCGCGCCCAGCTGTCCGCGGAGCCCGGCGGCTGCCGTGGCGCCCGCATAGACCAGCGGCGGGCGGTCGGCCTCGGCGAAAAACCGCCTGCCTGGGTGCACGTCGCCGCTGGCGGTGACCGTTACCTTCAATGGGTTCGGCGGCCACCCGCGCGCCATGCGCGCCTGCCGGCGGACCGCGGACTTTACCGCGAGTTCGGGGTCATCGGTCCGGATCGTCCGCGCTCCGATCATGATCGCGTCGCTCTGCGCCCGGATTTCGTCGACCTGATCCAGGTCGGCCGCGTCCGACAGCACCAGCCGAGCCGCTGCCGCGTCGTCTAGGTAGCCGTCCGCGGACATCGCCGCCGACAGCAGCACGTGCACGCCGTTCCCTCCTCGCCGCCGTCCAGCCGAACCTACCCGCGCCCAGATCGTAGGCTCAGGTGCCATGGTCTGGAGAGGACTGCGACTAGCGATCACGCTGTTCACTGCCGTACCGCTGGCGGACGGGACTCGGCCAGGCGTACCCGACCGGCGGACCATAGCCGCCGCGCTCTACTGGTCGCCACTCGTCGGCCTCGGGTTGGGCGCGGGGGCAGCGGGCGTGCTCCTCGCGTGCCAGGTCGGCCACACCGGCCCGCTCCTCGGCGCCGTGCTGGTCATCGCACTGCTCGCGTTGCTGACCCGCGGCCTGCACCTGGATGGCCTCGCCGACCTGGCGGACGGCCTCGGCAGCCGCAAGCCAGCCGCGGCGGCGTTGGAGATCATGAAGCGCTCGGACATCGGGCCGTTCGGCGTCGTCACGCTCGTGCTCGTGCTCCTGGTCCAGGTCACCGCCCTGGCCAGGGCTGACCAGGCCGGCCGCGGCCCGGTCGCGATCGTCGCCGCGGCCGTTGCCGCACGGCTAGCCGTTATGCTCGCCTGCCGCCACGGCGTTCCGGCCGCCCGGGCCGATGGGCTCGGCGCCATGGTGGCTGGCACCGTGCATCCGCTGGCCGGCACGCTGCTGGCAGCGATCGCTCTCGTCTGTGCCATCCCGGCTGGCTGGATCTACCCGACCGCCATCTCTGCCGCGCTCGTCGCCTCGTTCGCGCTGACAGCCGTAGCGGTTCGCAGGCTCGGCGGCATCACTGGCGACGTGCTTGGCGCCGTCGCGGAATCCGCGATGGCGGTCTGCCTGCTGGTCACAGCCTTCAGCTAGGTGCTGCCTCGAGCGCCGACCTGATTCGGTCGGCGTACTGCGCGGCCTCCTCGTCTGACTCATAGCGCAGCCGGGGCCAGAAGAACCCCCGCAACCCGTCACCCTTCGTCCTTGGCACGATGTGGAAATGCAGATGTGGCACGCTCTGGCTGACCACGTTGTTCGCGGCGACGAAAGTTCCCTGGGAGCCCAGCGCCGTCGGAATGACGGCACTGATCCGCTGAACCCGCAGGAAGAACGGGCCGACTGCCTCGGCAGGCAGGTCTGCCAGCGTCACGACGTGCCGCCGCGGTGCGACCAGCACATGGCCCTTGAACACGGGCCTGGCGTCCAGGAAGGCGACAGCCTCGGAGTCGGAGAGCACGACGTGCGCTGGTACGCGCCCGGCGGCGATGTCGCAGAACACGTCGTCGCTGATGGCATTCACCTTTCGCGGGGCGCTGTCCTCCGGACGATAACCTGCCGGCATGGCTGCGGACGGGCGACGGCACATTCTGGCGATCGGCGGCATCGGCCCGCCGCCCGATCAGGACCAACGTCTGCCGACGCTGATCGGGCACGCGCTGACGCTGTCGGGCGCTCCGGCTCCGCGTGTCTGCGTCCTCAACACAGCGGCAGGCGACGATCCCACCGGGTACGTGCGGATGTACTCGAGGCTGGCACAGCACGGCGCCCGGCCCAGCCACCTTCAGTTGTTCACCATGCCGAATGTCCGCGATCCCGCCGATCTGCTGCTATCCCAGGACGTGATCTTCGTCGGCGGCGGCAGCGTGGCCAACATGGTCGCCGTCTGGCGGGTGCACGGCCTCGACGCCGTGATGCGCCAGGCATGGGAGGCCGGCATCGTCCTGGCCGGCGTGAGCGCGGGCGCGATCTGCTGGTTCCTCGGGGGCACGACCGACTCGTTCGGTCCGCAGCTGCGGCCGTTCACCGACGGCCTGCGGTTCGTGGCCGGCAGCTACTGCCCGCACTACAGCGGCGAGCCAGCGCGGCGGCCTGCCTACCAGGCACTGGTCGCGGACGGCACGCTGCCCGCGGGGATCGCCTGTGACGACGGCGCCGGAGCGCATTTCGCAGACGACGACCTCGAGGCGATCGTGGCGGACCGGCCAGGGGCAACCGGCTACCGGGTCGTGTCCGACGGCCAAGGTGGCTGCAACGAGCACACGCTACCGGCCCGTCTGCTCGTGGAGCCTTGACCCGCGTCAGTCCTGAGGCTGACCCCGCCTAGCCACGAGGCTGACGTCCGGTGTCGCACAGGCGCATAACCTTGTTCCGTGTCCGCTCTGTATGCCTGGCTGCGTCGCCACCCGCTGCTCGTGGACAGCGTGCTGGCGGCTGCGCTGCTGCTGTTCAGCACCGCTCAGGTTGCACATGGGCCGCGGCTGGAGGCCCCGTCGACGCTGCTTCTTGTTGTTCCGGTCGCTTTCCGGCGGCGCGCGCCGATCACCGCGTTCGCGATCGCGGCTGTCGGCGGTGCGCTTCAGGTCACCACCGGCCGTCCCGACGCGGCCGATCTCGCGGTGCTGATCCTGCTGTACACCATGGCCGCGTACCGACCCCGGCAAGCTTCTGCGATGGCGCTGCTCGTGTGCCTGGCCGGCTCGACGGTTGCCGTCATGGAGTGGGGACCTGTGCCAGGCGTCCGGCTGCTCTGGCGGCTGGTCTTCGCCGCGTTTGTGTTCGGGGGCCTCGAGCTGACGGCCTGGATCCTCGGCGACTCGATGCGGTACCGCCGGGGCTACTACGCCGCCCTCGAGGACAAGGCCGCCCGCCTTGAGGCTGAGCGGAACGCTCAGGCCAAGATTGCTGCGGCGGCCGAGCGCGCCAGGATCGCGCGCGAGCTGCACGACGTAGTCGCGCACCACGTCAGCGTCATGGTGGTGCAGGCCGACGGCGCCGGATACGCGCTGCGGACCGACCCGAACCGGGCCGAGGCGGCGCTGCAGGCCATCGCGGACACTGGCAGGCAGGCGCTCACCGAGATGCGCAGACTGCTCGGCGTGCTTCGGTCGGCTGACGAACAAGCGACTCTGGCGCCCGTCCCCGGCCTTGGTGAGCTGCGCGAGCTGCTCGATCAGGCCAGGGCCGCGGGTCTGGAAGTGTCGTACACGCTGAGCGGCACGCCGCGGGAGTTGTCGGAAGGCGTTGAGCTCGCCGCCTATCGGGTGGTCCAGGAATCGCTGACGAACACCCGCAAGCACGCGGGTCTGGCCGCCACTGCGGCGGTCGCGCTCCGGTACGAGCCAGATGGCCTGACTGTGGAAGTGACAGATGACGGTCTCGGCGTAGTGACCAGCGAAGACACTGGCGGACACGGCCTGGCCGGGATGCGGGAGCGGATCGCCATGTACGGCGGCACGGTGACAGCAGGCCCCCTGTCCGGCGGCGGGTTCGGCGTCGCGGCCAGGCTGCCGTGCCCGGCCCGTGCGCACGCAGACGACGCGGCCGGCGATCGGGCTGCTGTGGCCGACGCCGGCTCGACCAGCTCAGCCTCGGTCGGCGCCGATTCTGGCGGCCCCACTTCGACCGACCCCGGTTCCCCCGGGCCCACGTCCGTCGAGCCTGCGCCCGACGTCGCGATCCCCGTCAACTGGTCGCCGGACCCGCGCCTGACCGGCGGTGTGCGATGACCGACGCGGCGAACCGCGCGCCAGCCATCAGGATCGTGCTCGTCGACGATCAGGAGCTCGTCCGGGCCGGCTTCCGGATGGTCCTGGATGCGCAGCCAGATATGCAAGTTGTCGGCGAGGCCAGCGACGGCCTCGGCGCGGTCGACCTAGCCCGCCGCCTGCACGCTGATGTCATGGTCATGGACGCACGGATGCCGCGACTCGATGGTGTGGAGGCGACCAGGCGAATTAGGCAGGCCGGCGATCTGCCCCGCGTCCTGATGCTGACGACCTTCGATCTTGACGAGTACGCCTTCGCGGCCCTGAAGGCAGGCGCCAGCGGGTTCCTGCTGAAGGATGTACCGCCCGAAGAACTGCTCTTCGCGATCCGGGCTGTTCACTCCGGCGATTCGGTAGTCGCGCCATCGACAACGCGTCGGCTCATTAATCAGTTCGCTGCCTTGCTGCCGGGCGCCCAGGAGACTCCCGACGAACTCGGTGAGCTGACCGACCGCGAACGAGAGGTGCTCATCCTCGTGGCTCAGGGGCTCTCGAACGGGGAGATCGCGCAGCGGCTATTTGTTTCCGAGGCCACGGTGAAGACGCATGTTGGCCGCGTCCTGGCCAAGCTCGGCTTGCGCGACCGAGTGCAGGCTGTCGTATACGCCTACGAGTACGGCCTCGTCCGGGCCGGCCAACGGTCGATCTAGCCGATCACTGTGAATGGCGCCATGGTGGCGCTCTTTAACCGTGCCAGAATAATCATAATCTGCCCTAGCCGACCGTTCGGCGAGTAATCTCCCTATGAATGCGATAAGGGCGGATCACAATGCTGACGGCGCACAACTTTTCTTACGGGCTCCTGACGCCCGCACTCGCTTACCTCATGTCTTGCTTGGGCGCGTTCCTCGGGTTGCGGTGCACAGCCCGGGCGATGGCCGCTAAGGGCCGCGACCGGCTGGGCTGGTTGCTGTTGGGCGCGCTGTCGATCGGCACGACGGGCATCTGGGTCATGCACTTCATCGCGATGCTCGGGTACACAGTTCCGGGGCAAGTTATTCACTACAACGTGCTCATCACGATCGCCAGCATGCTGATCGCCATAGTGGTCGTCGGCATCGGCCTGCTCATCGTCGGGTTCGCGCCGAGGAACTGGACGAACCTGCTGCTCGCGGGCACGTTCACCGGCGTCGGCGTCGCGGCCATGCACTACAGCGGTATGGCGGCGATTCGAGTGACGGCTCGCATGACCTATAGTCCCGAGCTCTTCGCTCTTTCGGTCGTTATCGCCGTCGTCGCCGCCACCGCAGCACTCTGGGCAGCCCTGAACCTGAGGGGGGCCCGCGCAACGCTTGGCGCCGCGCTCATCATGGGCGTCGCCGTGAGCGGCATGCACTACACCGGCATGGCAGCCATGCACCTCTTCACGCCAGGCGGTGGTGCAGGCATGGAGATGGCGGGCGGCGGCGCGACTGCGGAGACTTTCCTGCTGCCGCTGCTGATCGGCATCAGCATCCTGGCCTTCATCATGACTGCGACGCTCGCTCTATCGCCGACTGACGAGGAGATCCGGGCCGACGCTGCACTGCTCCAGCGGATCGAGGCGGCTCAGGGTGGCCGGGATCCGGTCGGTGCTGCCCCGGTCCCGCCGACGCCAGCGGTGCGAGCGCCGGACACCGTCATCAGCCGCGCCGCCCAAGCGCGCCGGCAGGCCCAGCGCGGAGAGCCGTACTCGGGCTAATGACCGGCTGGCACAATGGCAAGCGTGCCAGCCAGCGAACGTGCCAACAGCGATCCTGCCAGCGGCCACGAGCCGGCCGCGCAGTTGGCGCCAGGCCGCTGGCTGCTGCTGATCTACCGGATACCGTCGGAGCCCAGCAGGCTGCGCGCCACGGTTTGGCGCCGGATTAAGAGCCTCGGCGCCATCTACGTGCAGAGCTCGGCGGCGGCGCTGCCGGCCAGTACCTCGGCCGAGCGAGCGCTGCGCAAGCTACGCAGCGAGATTCTCGACATGGCAGGCACCGCGATGCTCCTGTCCTGCGAGGTGCTTGCCGGGGAACCTGACATCCGGGCCCAGTTCCAGCACGCCCGCGACGACGAGTACGAGGAGATCGTCGACAAGTGCGAGGACTTCATCGCGGGTATCGACAAGGAGTACCGCGAGACCCACTTCAGCTACGCCGAGCTCGAGGAGAACGAGGTCGACCTCGTCAAGCTGCGTACCTGGCTCCAGCGGGTCCGGGAGCGTGATGTGTTCGGCGCGGCGGGACTCCAGGCTGCCGTCAGTGCCCTTGCGGAGTGTGAGGAGAAGCTGGAGGCGTACGCCGCGCGCGTGTACGCCGAGGAAGGAGAGGGCCGCTAACCGCGCGCGAAAGGCTCACGGGCAGCAGCACGACAAGCACAAGCGGCAGCAGCCACCAGGCCGTCACGCCCGCGTGGTGCAGGCCGTAGGTGCCGGCCAGACCGAACACGATGCCAACCGGCACTACCCAGTCGTCCCCGATGACGAAGTCGTACCAGAACGCTCCGAACGCCCGCAACTTTGACATATCTGGACCTCCCTAGCCCGCGACCTGGCGAGCCGGTTGCGGCACCTTGGGTGCACTTCCGCCGCCCCCGGTTGATCGCCGCAGCAGCGCCGTCAGGCCGATGCAGAAGAGTGCCACCGCCGGGATGATCACCAGGAGGGCGGCGTCCGAGCCAGGCCAGTTCGCCCCCGCGCCCTCGCCGCCCCAGAAGATGCCGAAGCTGGTCAGCATGATCCCGACCACGAACTTCATCGTGTTCTCCGGGACTCTGGCTAGCGGAGCCTTCACCGCGAACCCGGCGGCAGCCACGAGCACGGTCGCGCAGCCGGCCGCGATGGCCGCCAGCCCAACGTTCTTGGCGTTCGCGCCGAATGTCAGGACGATAAACACGACCTCCAGCCCCTCAAGCAGCACGCCTTTGAAGGCCAGCGTGAAGCCGTACCAGTCTGGCGCCAGGAGAGACCGGCGGGCCTGCTGTCCCTTGGCCTCCGCTAGGTGCTCGGCATATAGCTTCGCTTCATCGTGGAGTGCCTTGTGCCCGCTGGCCCGCAAGATGGCCTTGCGCAGCCACTGGAGTCCGAAAACGAGCAGCAGCGCGCCGACGACGACTCGCAGCGCAGTGAGGGGGATGTGGGAGACGGCGGGACCCAGCACCGCCACGATGACACCGAGCACCATGAGCGCGGCCGCCGTGCCGATGCCCGCCGATCGCCAGTCCCGGGCCGTGCCCGCGGCGAGCACAATGGTGGTCGCCTCGACCGCCTCGACCGCGCAGGCCAGGAAAACAGCTATGAAGAGCGCGCTCCCAGCGGCACTCATGGTGGCCCTCCAAGTAACCTTCTGCGGCTATGACCTAGTCATTATAACAGTCGTCACTTCTCTTGGGTGACGGTCGTTATCGCGATTGACCACGGATCCGCGCCAACGGCGCGAGGCACTAGGCTGAGGACCCGTGACCACGAACCCTCTCACAGTCAGTACAGCCGACGCGCGCAACACTGTCGCGGATGCCCTCATTATCGGAGTGACTGAGGATCCGGCCGGCCCCGTTCCGGCGCACGGCTCGGAGGATACCGACGCTGCGCTCGGTGGCACGCTCGCTGCCACACTCGCGGCTCTCGGCGCGACCGGCAAGCAAGACGAGCTGACCAAGATCGCATCGTCGGGTACCGTGCCGGCGCCGCTGATCGTGGCTGTGGGACTCGGCCCGGCTGATCAGGGCGGGGAACGCAGCCGGCTGGAATCGCTCCGCCGCGCGGCTGGCTCCGCCGTCCGGGCACTGAGCGGCACCGCGCGCTCCATCGCGCTTTCGCTTCCTGCCAGAGACGAGGCTGAGACCGAAGCTGTCGCTCTTGGTGCCTTGCTCGGCCGCTATAGCTTCACCCGGTATCGGAACGGCGAGAACGGAGCCAGTGCGCCTGACCTCACCGTGCTTTCCTCGGTGGGCGCTGCCGCCGGCCGAGCCCAGGAACTGGCTGACGCTATGACCCTCGTCCGGGATCTGGTCAACACCAGCCCTGCGGACCTGTACCCGGAGACGTTCGCGGCGGAGGCTCAGCGCGTAGCTGTGGCCGCTGGCCTGGAAA
>Ga0126373_10003250_pt1 | contig 12124 bp, 10 predicted proteins | sample PanSoiMetPlot_11_FD_92545 | JGI IMG/M metagenome (GOLD analysis project Ga0126373, IMG submission 92545) | Tropical forest soil microbial communities from Panama - MetaG Plot_11 | ecosystem: Environmental > Terrestrial > Soil > Tropical forest > Bulk soil | place: Panama | collected 2016-02-17
GGTCCCGAGGCGGCTTCAGGATCCAATCCTTGCGGCCGATCTTAAAGAGCTGGCCCTCCGCCTCAATCCGCGCATGCTGCTGCGCGTGATGCCCAGGCTGCGGCGGAATTCGCCGGGAGTCTGTCCGGTCCAGCGCCGGAAGGCGCGGACGAAATGGCTGGGGTCGGCGTAGCCGAGCTGCATGGCGACCTGGGTGATCTGCGTCTCGCCCTGTTCCAGAAGCGTCGCGGCATGCCGGATGAGGACGCGATCCATCACCGCTTCGAAGGTGGTGTTGTGGATGCTCAGATGGCGTTGCAGGGACCGGCCGGACAAGTCCATTTTCCGGGCCACCCAGTCAACGCGCGGCCGGTCTTCGAGCAGGGCCAGCCTGATGAGATGCTCGACGCATTTCACGATGTCGCGCGGGTCGGGCACGGGCGTGTCGATTTCGACGATGCCGCCTTCATCCGGGAGTCCCGGATGAAGGCTGGGCAGTTCCAGCAAGTCGGAGGGAAAGACGATCGCCGACACGTCGCCGCGCGAGAGTTCGCAGGACAGCACGTCTTGCACCACCGCTCGACCCATGATCGGCGGTCCGATGACTTCCACCTGTGGCGGCGTCCACCGCGGTCCGGCGAAGCGCCGCAGCAGATCGAGCATGTAGCCGAGCGCCAGGATGTCGTGTTTCTGACGTCCCACCTCGATCGAAAGGGAAATGTCGTAGGTCCACCGCGCCCACGGCCCATCGATATCAAGGCGAAGACTCGTCGAGGACTGCAAAAGTCCGCTGATCAGCAGGCTGGCCCGTGCAATGGCGGCTTCGAGGCGGGGCGCCGATAACAGACGGTCTCCATACACGCCCAGGCCGGGCACGCCGGCCTCCGACGCCAGCCGCGCCGAGAGCGCGTCGTCGCCGATCTCCCGCGAGGCATATTCCAGCAGATGGACCTGGTCGCGCAGCGGGACCAGCAGCTCCGGCTGATCAATCAGGCTGAGCGGCAGCTCAGCGCGGGCAAACACCCTCGCGATGGAACCGCCTCTGATTTCCACGGCATCGGCGAGGGCGCCGTTTGAACGGGCCTTGGTGAAACCGGTTTCCTGCATTCGGAGATCTCCGCATGAAGGGCCAGAGCTGCTGGTGCGGGTGTGCCTTCCGACGGCGTTAGACGCTTCGCGACGACGGCAGCCCTAGGGAAGCTGCTCCAACCGTAAAGCCGGCAGGGGGGAGCCTAAGTCAGTCGCCCTGCGACACCACTCCCGCGCCTTCGACGGGTCAGCCTGAGCCTGGAAATTGGGGATGCCGACACGTCTCAGCTCTGCCGGATTGTAAGTCCAGTCGAGAGGAAGTGCCGCCTACGGATCGTCGTTCCGCTGCCCTGCGCCAATCACCCGCGTCAACGCCACATCGCCATCGGAAAGATAGGCGGTTCCCTGCATGCCAGCGCCATGCCGAGTCCCGTGGCCGACGGCGAATAATCATGAAAATCACCGTGATGTCGAGTTCGGATGTTCGCGCATTGGTGCTATGCGATTGCCGCATTTGTGGCATGCGTGGCGCGAAATGGCTATTCAGACACAAAATGGCCACAATCGCTTAGGACCTTCTCATAGAAGAGCGAGCAAAAGTAGCAGTCGTAACCGCGCTCGAACAGGGGCTGAGTCTCAGATATTTGGCATGACATCTATCCGGACCCGTGCCGGTTGAGGTGATTCCTTGGCGGGGAATTTCAGGGATCGAAATGCCTACAACGTTACGACGAGACGTTATTTCGTCGTCGTCGGTGGCCGCGCGGCTTCGCTTGCTGTGGCCAGAAGCGTGCTCTGGTCGCGCCGGAAGAAAGCCAGCAGGCGCCGGCCGCGCGCATGCCAAGCCAGCTCAAGCCAATGGCGCCGGTGCGAAGGGCGAAGACTCCGGATCGATACAAGGTCGGAGATGCCGAAATCACCACCTCGTATCACGGCATTTGGGAGAAAGTGCATGATGCGCAGTACGTCGGCAATGCGACTGTCGCCGAGACAAAACAAGGCTGGGCTAACGCCGGCCTGACCACTGAATTCGTACCGAATCCGATCACCGCGTTCGCTGTCAAACTGAATAGCAAGCTCATTCTCTGCGACGCCGGAGGCGGCGGCACGCGCGTCCCGCCAGTACGTGGAATGACGCAGCATTCGAGCTGCGGGCTAAGTAGAGCTGCGGGGACACGCTGTGATTAGCGCGCACCAGTGTCGTACATGCGCCGCCGATTGCGCGGCGCGCGCTCAAGGGTGCGCCGTCTCAGTGAGACGCGCCGCGATCCTCCTGAAAATGTCGGAGCACTGGACCAAACTCGCCGACCTTTTGGAAGAATACGGGGACACCAAAGGTGAGGAACGCGATGCAGACCCGCATGGACATGCTTCATGCGCTAGCGCCTCTTTTGGAGGGCGCGCACCATCAACCAAATAATCCTTCCGGCTCAGGCCTAGTTTTGGGCAACGCGTTTTGCGGCAACGTCCGTTGGCGGCGAGCTGGCAGGGGGGCCTTGACATCAAGCATCGGCAAGCCGGTACGATAGGGGATCGCAGCCAATGCGACGCCGATCGGCGCTTTTGGATCCTGGCAAGCCGATGGTTCAGCGATTGGCGGCATTCGTTGCTGATTGCGAAACCGGAAACAGTTCTGGGCTGGCAGCGAGCGGGTTGGAGGGCGTACTGGAGGTGGCGATCCTCTCATAAAGAAAGAGGTGGCCGCCCACCAATCCCGGTAGAGCGTCAAGCTCTGATCGCACGCATGGCTGCCAATCGCCTTTGCGGTCAAAAGCGCATTCAGGCCGAATTGGTGCGGTTAGGGTTTCAAGTTTCCGCCAGGACCGTGGCCAAATATATGCGCGGGTGTCGCAGCCGGGGCCCAACCGGGACATGGCGAGAGTTCCTGACGCGGCACGCTAGCAGCGAGGCGGAGGGCTCGCGAATAGTCTGTGTGATACCCGCCCCCCGGTTAGTTCGAGCCGTCGTCGGACATTCGATCCAACCTGACCTCGAGACGGTAATCCCGCACTCACGCTGATCCTGAAATTCTGCGCCGCGGACGCGAGATGCGGCTATTCATATCTCAGAGGTGCCCGCTGGTCAGGATTTCAGGATCTCGGGCAGCGTAGTGGCGGGCGGCGTGTTTCTAGATCTACCGATGCGGATCAGCCCATCGATGATAACCATGCCTATCCCTGGCAAATCACCTTTGCGGACGCTATCGAGCAAGTCGCGACCAGCGGAGTGCTGCGCTCGGTCCATCACCACCAGATCCGACGCGCGTCCCACCTCGATGAGGCCGCACGTTAGATTCCGAATCCGGGCCGTGTTGCCCGTGGCGTAACAAAATACCTGCTCTGCAGGAATGTTGCCGAGGCTGGAGAGGAAGGCGATCATCCTTAGGATGCCAAGCGGCTGTGCGCCGCTCCCGGCCGGTGAGTCGGTGCCCAGGATGATGCGCTCCGCCTGCCCCAGCTCTATGGTCGTGCGAAGTGCATGCAACGCCGCCAGTTCATTGCCATTATGCACAATCTCGACCGCACGTTGGCAGCGTTCGCAAAGGCAGCGAATTTGATCGAGCGGCAGGGCGGTATGGCCGCCATTGATATGACCGATCACGTCCGCATCTGCCTCGAGGACCACATCGGCATCGATCAACCCCGACCCCGGGATAGAAGGGCCACCGGTATGGATGGTGCTCTGAATGCCGTACCGGCGCGCCCACGCCACCATCTTTTTCGCCTCGTCACCAGCTTTGACACCGCCGAGACCAACCTCCCCTAACAACGTCACGCCCGCATTTGCGAGGTCGCGAAAATCTTCCTCGGTCATCTCCCGCTCGACGACCGGCGCTCCCGCCAACACCTTCACGCCTCCCGGCCGAAACGCGGAGAACGCGCGCTGAGCGGCAATCGCCATCGCTTTGAGACCGACCACATCTTTGGGACGCCCTGGCACATGCACTTCGCCTGCCGACACCATCGTAGTGACCCCGCCATGCAAATAGCTGTCGATCCAGCCAAGCTGGTTCTGCCGGGGGGTCCAATCGCCAAATGCCGGATGAACATGGCTATCGATTAGTCCCGGGGTGACGGCGGCATGCTTGGCATCTACAATCCGATCAGCAGCCTCAATATCGCAATCCTTCTGCCTCCCAATTGCCGCGATGACACCATCGATCGCAACGATCGTATCGGCGTCGAGAACAGGTTGCTTCAGATCACCGCTCAGCACGAGACCGATGTTGCGGACGACCAGCTTCCCCTTGGGATCTTCCACGCTCCCGACGGCCATTTTCGGACTCCCGATAGTCTCAGGTGTTATCTCGACTTGTTTCGACCCTACTTCAGTGGCGAGTCCGCCCGATGAACCGGCTGAACGGCGGTCAAACCGGAGGCACCCCATGGTCCTCGCGTTTCGCCAACATCTTACTCAATAAGCCTATCAGAAAAGCACCTTCTGCTTCGTGCAAGTTTGCAAGGATCTCATCGCTGATCAACGCGGAGACGGCGCACAAGCGCGCTACCTTTTCTCGTCAAGCGGATGAGTGCATCAGCTGCGCCAATACGAAGGACCACAAGCCGACTCCGCACAAGCCGCTCCACAAGCCCTCCAAGCGTCGCCCGGTTCATTGCCGTGAGCACGCACAGGTCGCCATGCGACAAGTCTCCCCGGCTCCATAACGTCACCACGACAGCAAACTGAGTCCTCGTGTGACAATGTTGCCGCTGGGCACCATCCGTTCCTGATATTTAGTTCCGGCGAATTTGGCTGGCGACCCGTAAGATCAAGCCGATCTGATCGTGAAGATAGTAGGCTTCAGCGCGTCCGCACTCCGCTTCGTCCGCCGCCGTCGTTTTGGATGTCGACGAGTTGCGCATTGCCAATCGTTCTTTCTCTAACCTTACGAGGGTGACCATAACCTTCTCAGGTGCGACCCCTGTCCGACGGGGGAAACTATCTCAGTCCGTCCTTGCCCTCGATCTGTTCCTTGGTCAGTCCCCCGACGCGTGGCCGTGGCCGACCGCTGTTCGTTACAACCAACGCTACTACGATCTCCCCGCGACGCGGTGCATCAGCGACTCGGATTTCCATCGCGTCGAAATGACTACGGACGAAGGCCGCATTCTTATGGCCCAACGGAACATCAATCGCCGTGCCAGTACCTCCCATCTTCTTCGCCGACGGGATCAGGGCTGCGCCTTCTTCGACAGCCGCCCGAAATGGCGTTCCGAGCTTCGGATGAAGGATTGCCGCCGCATGCTCTAGTTCGCCGTCCTCGCCGACAATCGCAGCTTTACCGTAACTCTCCACCGCTGATGGCGGCACCCCAAGCGCTGCGACGGCGGCTCGGCCGAGGATGTTGCCCAGCTCTTCGCCAATCGCAATCAACGGCGCAAGATCATCGACGTTTCTGCCGGCACAAGGGTTTTCCACCACGGCAAGCGCTGCTGCCTTGCGCGTCGGTGGCGAGACCGGCCGCCCCAGTTCGCTGCATGTTTCCTCGACGATGGTCAGGAACTTCCGGATGTTCGAGGCGCTCATGTTGGGCTCCCCTTCATTTAGACGGTGCAGGGCCGTGCGGTCGTTGCAGGCACTGAGCCGATCAGGCCGCCCCTCATCCGCTGGACCCAAAGTACCACCGGACCCGCTTCAACCACAGCCAGGACGGCACGCAAAATACGGCGCCCAACGGCGTACTTTCCGTTGTTCGTGGACAGAATTATGAGGCTGGTACATCCCTTCGTGTCAAGTCACAGCTGCTCCCTGTTGTTGACTTTTCATTCGCATACGAAATACTTATCGATAACCTCGATCAAGTCTTGGAGTCCGGCGCGCGGCGGTTGAAGAGGCTGGCAATGTCTATCGATGTCTTTTCCGGCAACAAGGTCGAGGCGAGCGTCACCCTGCAGCCGCAGCGAACCGCAGTGCTGGTCGTGGATATGCTTAACGACTTTTGCAAGCCGGGGGGCGCAATGGTGCTTCCCGGATATGAACGGCTGGTCGGCCCGCAGCGCGCCGTCATCGAAGCTGCCCGAGACGTGGGCGCGTCCGTGGTCTTCATCGTCGACACGCATCGCTCGGGAATGCGTCGTGACCGAGAGTTGCTGAAGCGTGCGCCGCATTGCGTTGAAGGGAGTTGGGGAGCACGCGTAATCGATGAACTCGGCTCGCGTCACGAGGACATCTTCGTGACTAAGCGACGCTATTCCGCATTTTTCAACACCGACCTCGACCTGACCCTCAAGGACATGGAGATCGATACCGTCGTGATCATGGGTGTTGTCACCAATATCTGCGTTCGTTCCACAGTGCATGATGCATTTTTCCATGGCTACCAAGTAGTGGTCCCGGAGGATTGCGTCGCGGGCACCGGCCCCCGCGAACAGGAATCATCACTCTACGACATCGCCACGCATTTCGGAGTGGTGACGGACTCGCTCAGCGTAGTTGCTGGGTTGGTGAGTGGCGGCTCAATCGAGAACAAGATCGCGGCCTGACGAAAAGTACGTGCCTATGGGAGGAGGCGAAATGGCTAAGAAAAATTCGCTCACGCCGAACCGCCGCCGGATATTGCAAGGCAGTGCGGCATTGGCAGCGGCTTGCGCTATGGCCAGACCAACTATCGTTCGCGCGTCAGATCCTATCAAGATCGGCATCCTTCAACCCTTCTCCGGTGGTCTTGAAGCCCTTGGTGAGCAAGGCTTCCAGGGCGCTCGTCTGGCGATCGACGAGGCGAACGAGGCGGGCGGATTCCTCGGGCGGTCCACTGAGTATCTTAGGGCAGACACGAAAACCGACCCAAAGACTGCCGTGGAACGAGCGCTGGAGTTGATCCAACGCGATCGGGTCGATGCGATCATCGGCCCAGTAACCAGCGCCGAGCGGGATGCGATCAAGCCCACAATAGAGCGATACAAGATGCCGCTCCTCTATGCTACGGATTACGAAGGCGGCGTCTGCAGTCGTTACATCACGTGCTACAGTGCCCTTCCCGAACAATGGGTCGATCCCTTCATTCCGTTCGTGCGCGAAAAGTACGGCGACGCCTTTTTCCTTGTCGGAAGCAACTACATCTGGCCGCAAAAAATGAATCAGGCGATTCGACGGGTGGCCGAGCACGCCGGCGGCAAAGTCGTCGGCGAAGAGTATGTACCTTTCGGCAACAAAGATTTCACCAGCATCTTGCGCAAAATTGAATCGACGGGAGCTACCGTGCTGGTGATCACGGTGGTCGGCGCCGACGCCGTAACGCTCGTCAAACAATTTACCGCAACCGGCCTCAAGCCCAAAGTGCGCATCGCCTTCTTCGGGTTTAGCGAGAACTATCTCGCCGGATTAACCAACGCGGAATCCGACGGTATTGTCTCAGTCTCCAACTTCATCGCTTCGCTGGACAAACCGGAGGCGAGGGCGTTCGTCAAAAAAGTCCGGGACCGCTATGGCCCGAACACGATCGTCTCAAACACGACGGACGCCCACTACAACCTGATGCGCTTCTACTTTGGCGGCATCAAGCGTGCTCAGAGCGCCGACAAGGAAAAGGTCAACGATACAATGGTCGACCAGAGTCTCCTATCCGGTAACGGCGAGGTGTATCTGCGGAAAAGTGACAGACATGTCGATCTCAACGTGCTGATTTCCGAAACAGCCAACGGAAGCCTCGTCTTGAAGAAGGACGTCGGTCGGGTCTCGGGACCAAATCAGTGCAAAGCCTAAGGCGCCGAGACTCAGCTGAGGAGCTGTGGACTTGTCGCCATTGCTGCAAATCAGTGGCGTGCGTAAGGCCTTCGGGGGCGTGATCGCCTTGGATGGCGTCGACCTGTCGCTTCCCGCTTGCAGCACAACCTGTATCATCGGGCCGAATGGTTGTGGCAAAACCACACTGTTCAACATCATAAGCGGGGCGTTTTCGCCGACCGAGGGTAAGATTTGGTTTCGGGGGGAGGAACTCACCGGCCTCGCCCCACATCGCATTGCGCGCAAGGGAATTGCCAGAAAATTCCAAGTCCCTGGTATCTATCCCTCACTGTCGGTAGCCGAAAATCTTGAGGTGCCGCTGATATCAGGCTCGGCGATCCATCCCCTCCGGCGGCTATTGACTTATGGTGCCCGCGACCGGCGACTTACCGAGCTGCTGTGCCTTGCGCAGCTCGACGACAAAGCCTCGATAGCGGCCTGCGAGTTGTCGCATGGTGAGAAGCAATGGCTGGAGATCGCCATGCTTCTTGCTAGCGATGCGGAGCTCCTTCTTCTGGACGAACCGACTGCCGGAATGACCATTGCCGAGACGGCGCGTACCGCTGATCTGATCAAAAACATCTGTTTCGAAACAGGAAAAACCATTCTCGCCATCGAACATGATATGCATTTTGTCCGGCGTTTGGATTGTCACGTGGTCGTGATGATGCGTGGCCAGATATTCCGCGAGGGCAGGTATGAAGGGCTGCAAGCAGACCCTGCGGTCAGAACCGCTTATCTCGGCGAGGTCGAGACGTGCTGATCGTGCGCGACCTCGCGGCCGGTTATCAGCGTGGCAGCCGGGTGCTCGACGGCGTAACACTTCGAATCGAGCGCGGTGAAGTGGTGGCCCTGATGGGCCGGAACGGCATGGGCAAAACGACGCTGATGAAGGCAATCGCCGGCCATCTCCTGGATGCGACCGGATTAATCATTTTTAATGGCGTGGAAATATTGGGACTAGCACCTCATCAGATCGCCAATTTCGGCGTTGGGTACGTTCCGCAAGGCCGCGACATCTTCAGCGACTTCACGACAGAGGAAAATCTACTGATGGGCGTAGTCGGCAAGAAGCAACTGCCGAACAGAGTACCCGATTGGGTATATGACCTCTTCCCGGTTCTCGCGGAGCGACGTCGGCAGTTCGCAGGCACTCTGTCAGGTGGACAGCAGCAGCAACTCGCGATTGTAAGAGCGCTCGTCGGCGAACCGATACTCCTGCTGTTGGACGAGCCTTCCGAAGGCATTCAGCCGTCGATAGTGCAAGAAATCGCCCGTACCATCCGCAAAATCGCTGGACAAAGAAATCTGACTATCCTCGTCGTGGAACAGAACCTAGAGTTCGTTCTCTCCACGGCATCGCGATGCTTGTTCATGGAAAACGGGCGGATAGCCGAAGAAGCGCCGGTCGAGCTCCTACGCCCGGGTTCAAGTCTCGTTCAGAAATATCTATCGGTATAGCACCTCGTGACCTTCGCTGTCACCCTTGGCCTCGATACTCTGAGTTTCATGCTGGCCTTGTTGCTGGTAACACTTGGGCTCGTGGTGATATTCGGTCTAATGAACGTGATCAATATGGCGCATGGCGAGTTCTTTCTGATCGGCGCCTATTGCGTTGTTCTGATCCAGAAGATTGGCTTGTCCTATTGGTGGGCCCTTCTCTTGGCACCCATCGTTCTAATCGCGGTGGGCCTTATCGTCGAAGAACTCGTCATTCGCCACATCTACCGGCGATTTATCGATTCGATTTTGGCAACTTGGGGTATTTCGCTGGTCCTGAAGCAACTCATCGTCATCGTCTTCGGCGCTACCGCGCAAAGCGTTGACAGCCCGATCCCCGGTCCAGTGGAAATCCTCGGTGTGACATATCCCGCCTATCGTCTCTTCATCATGGGCGTCGCGATCGCGCTAAGCAGTGCAATGTTTTTACTGTTCTACCGCACACCCATCGGCTTGGCTGTCCGTGGAGTGATTGCCAACCGCGCCATGGCAGCTTCGCTCGGCATCAACACGCGTCGTCTCGACCGAGCGACATTCGCCATCGGCGCCGGAATTGCCGGGGTCGCCGGTGCGGTCATGGCGCCGATCATGAGCGTCGATCCGCAGATGGGTGTCGGTTTCCTGATCCCAGCGTTTCTATCGATTCTCGTGGGTGGCTCGGGGACCCTGCTTGGTGCACTGACCGGGACTGCGGTCATTTCAAGCACCTCGGTACTGGTCTCCGATGTCTGGACCCAGGTCGTTGCGCAGGTCGTGGTGTTCACACTCTCCATCCTCGTGATCCGGTTCTTCCCACGGGGAATTACCGGACGCCGATCGTAGGCGATGCACAGATTGCGTTCCCGCACAATGGTCACCGTCGGGAGCTGGACCCTGCTCGGCATTTCGTCGTTGGTCCTCGATGATTGGAATCTCGCTCAGTTGGCGCAATATATGGCGTATGGCATCTTCGCGATGGGGCTAGCCTTCATCTGGGGACAAGCGGGACTTCTCTCGTTCGGCCAAGCGATTTTCTTTGGCATTGGCGGCTATAGCGTGGGATTGGTTGCGCTGGGGCATTTGCCCTTGCTTGGCAGCAGCACCATGTGCGGGTTCTTGCTCGCGCTCCTATTGCCAGGGTGCGTCTCCTATGCGCTCGGCCGCATCCTTTTTCTTGGCAAGGGCCTGTCGGGGGCCTACTTTGCGATTGTCACACTGTGTGCGGCAGTTGTTGTTGAGACGTTGGCGCAGCAATGGTCGTTCATCGGCGGTTTCAACGGACTGCTCGGCATTCCGCCGCTCGGGGCGCCGTGGCGTACCGCCGTGGACGGCTATCTCACTCCGGTCGAAGACTACCTGTTCATGCTAGCAGTTGCGGTTTTGGTGTTTCTCGGTTTGCTCGGCGTTGTTCGCTCACCCATTGGCACCGTGCTTGCCGCAATCCGTGACAATGATCAGCGAACGGCGTTCTTCGGCTACGACGTATCCCGGTTCAAGGTATGGGCCTTTGTCGTCTCCGCAGTCATTTCCGGTCTCGCTGGCGGCCTTTTCGTGACCCAGTTCGGCTTTGTCGCTCCCTCTTTGATTGGATTCGGTCTGTCTACCGAAGTTTTGATCTGGGTCGCCGTAGGAGGACGCAACGTGTTGATGGCAGCGTTTCTCGGCGCGCTTCTCGTTCGATCCGTCGAAGGCGCCCTTTCCGATCGGCTCGGCAACTTTTGGCTTTTGGCGCTCGGAGTATTATTCGTTGTAACGGTCGTCCTCATGCCGAATGGGCTATTTGGACGGATCTTGGCACTTCCCCCGCCCAGGCGATTTCGTGACACTAGAACCGCCATCAAGTTGAAACGCGGCACCAAAGTATAGTCGACGTTATCGACTTCGAAATGGCGGTGGCTTCAAACCCTGAAGCCCAGTGGGGGAGAAGCGATTTTGTAAACCACATCAACAGGCGAGTTCGCGTCTGTTCTTTTGCTGAAAAAGATGCGCTTTCTGAATGTTATATGTGATCCCAGCGAGCGGCGGACCTGGCGAAACTGGCGTCGAAGAACGGTTTGTCCAGGCACAAAAACAGGCACAATTGTTCCCGGTTGGTCCGGCAGGCATTCATTTCATCGACCTGCCACTGTGGCCACGCCGCCTGGAGTCGACGAGGGCGGATGCGGTTTTCACTCTTGGGTTCCGAAGAAGGGAGGGCGCTGCGCAGCGGGTTGGTTACAGCGCCGGCGTGACAGGCCGGACATTTGATTGAGAAATCAATGAGACGTGACACTTTTTTAGCGCGATAACGTGCAGTAAGAAGGTAGAAAGTGTCACACGCCAGCTGGGAACATCGCCATCCAAACCAGATAGGCCGAGGTGTTGTGCTGACGTAGCTGCGGGCACCCGCGCTGCGGGTAGCAGTGGTTCCGGCCATCGTTGCGGCTTTTGTTGGACTTGCAGGCTCCCTCATGGGGGCCGCCGCCGCGTGGTTAGCTGGGCTACAGGCCAATCGATGGAATCAAACCCTTGAACTGCATCGAGAGTTTAATACGGAGGAAATGACCAAATCCCGCGATACTGCATTGGCTTTCCTCCGGAACCAACCGCAAAAGACATATCAGCAAATTGCCGAAGAGCATCAATTTGACGCTAGCGCCCTCCCCGTCTGGGATATAATGAGGTTCTATCAACGGCTCACCGTCATGACCAAGCATCGGCAAGTGGTTAGGAAGCAAGTGCCTAATCTCGGACCTCCTGACATAGCCAGCTTCCCCAACTGAAATCACTGGGTTTTGCGCGCGTCCGGTTGCGGTCGGGTGCGGACCAATACCTGTCCGGTTTTTTCGGTCGACAAAGCCTTGGCGCTGCCCTCGCCGGCGCCGCTGCAGCCTACGGGTCGAAGCGGATCAGCGCGTGATCGTCACAGCCGGAC
>Ga0126373_10003251_pt1 | contig 12124 bp, 10 predicted proteins | sample PanSoiMetPlot_11_FD_92545 | JGI IMG/M metagenome (GOLD analysis project Ga0126373, IMG submission 92545) | Tropical forest soil microbial communities from Panama - MetaG Plot_11 | ecosystem: Environmental > Terrestrial > Soil > Tropical forest > Bulk soil | place: Panama | collected 2016-02-17
CGAATTGGTGCCAGCGCGCGTCACGCCACCTATTCAAGCGACGGTTTGCCATGGCTGGACATTGCGGCCGGCCTGCCTATTCTTTATTCCAGGCCTGCAAAATTTGGTCGGTCAATGCCAGCGCGAAAGCCAGTACTCACGTCCAGAACCCACGACGTCGACGATTTCGCCGCAGCGCAAGAGTTCTATCACCGGAACGGGTGGACCGATGGACTTCCCGTGGTGCCCCCGACCGAGGCAGCGGTCGAGGCTTGCCTGGAATGGGCCTTGATGCCGCCGGACCAGCTGATTGGGATCGAGCCGGTTCGCGCCCAGCCGATCACGGCTGAGAAGCTTGCCATCAATGCGGTCATGGCCGGTTGTCTGCCCGTGCATTTCCCCGTGGTCGCCGCAGCCTGGCAGGCCATGATGAAAGAGGAATTTCTTCTGCATGGGGTGACGTCCAGCACCGGAGGATGCGCCATCCTGGCGATCATCAACGGGCCTGTCCGTGTCGAGATCGGCGCGAATGCCGGCTTCAACGCACTAGCCAACAGCGATCGCGCAACCGCGGTCATCGGCCGCGCCCTGCGGCTGGGGCTGATCAATTTGCTCGATGTCCGCCCCGGCGGCATCGACCGTACGACGCTCGGCCATCCTGGCAAGTTCTCATACTGCTTTGCCGAGGATGAGGAGGACACAAGCTGGCAACCGCTGTCGGTCGTCCGCGGCATCCCCGCGGGCGTCTCGGCCGTCACCGTCATGGCGGCCATGGCGCCCCGTCAGATCATGAACGAGTGGACCACGGACCCGAGGGAGATTTTGGAGACATTCGCCGCGGAAATGCGGGCGAACCAGCGCCACTACTCGATCTATGGTGGCAACTATGCGATTGTGATTCCAAAACAGCTCCGCGAACATATCGAGCGGGCGGGTTGGACGAAGCGTGACATCGCCGACTTCTTGTACGAGCGCGCGCGCGTGCGCCGTGCCGAGTGGGCGACGGTCGGAAAGGGCTGCATTGTGCGCGACCGCGGCGAGCGCGTGCATGCGGCACTCGAATCGCCGGATCATCTCCTGGTCGTGGCTGCCGGGGGCCCGGCCGGCGGCTTCGGTGCCGTCATTCCGCCCTGGATGGGCAGCAAGACTAAGGCGGTAACGGCAGCGATTGGGGTCTGCGTCGATTGCGAGCCGCTCAAGGGCTCAGTATTGTCGCCCCAATGGACCGCAAGAACGAGCGGGAGTGCAACAGATGACATTTCGCGTGCTTGACCCCACGCATGAGATGCGAATCGCCGGCGGCCAACCAGCCGCGCGATCGTCTTCACTCCAGGGCAAGACCATCGGTTTCATCTCGAACGGCAAAGAGGGAACAAAGGGCTATTTCGCGCAACTCGAACGCATGCTGCGCGACGAACTCAAAGTCGCTCACGTCATATGGCGGACGAAGTCGAACTACAGCGCACCGGCCGACGCTCACATCATCGATGAAATCGGGAGATGGCAAGCCGTCGTCACCGGTGTCGGCGATTGAGGCAGTTGCTCATCGTGCAGTCTGCACGATTCGATAGCAGCGGAGCAGAAAGGGGTACCGGCCATAGCCGTGATGACGCAACCGTTCGTCAGCGCGGCCGAGCTGATGTGCCGCGTCGTAGGCATGCCGACTTACAAATTCGTCGTCATCGGTCACCCCATCAGCAGCGCTTCACCCGAGCAGCTGGCGCAATACGCGCGCGCGACCATCGAGCAGGCACGCCATCTGTTGCTGCAAGTCTAGCCTCGTACCAAACCCACACAATGGCGCGTGTGACAATGTGCGGCGCCGGCCTTGCCGCCAAAATTGCTAGGATCGGTCTCCACAACGTGAGGTGACGGGGTCGGCCATTTGACGGAAGATGCCGCCGCCATCTATCAAGGCGGACTACCTCGCGGCTTGCGACTGCGAATCGCGCACAAATGGAGATCTGACGCATGTTGAAGTTCTATTACAGCGGCGCGCCAAACCCCACCAAGGTTGCACTTTTTCTGGAGGAAGCGGGACTTCCCTATGAGCCGATCCCGGTCGACGGCCGCAAGGGCGATCAGCACAAGCCCGAGTACCTGGCCGTCAACCCGAATGCGAAAGTGCCAGCGATCGTCGACGGCGACGTCACGGTGTTCGACAGCAACGCGATCCTTCTTTACCTCGCGGAGAAGACCGGCAAGTTCCTGCCGGCGAAGAGCGACAAGGCGCGCGGTGAACTGCTATCGTGGCTGATGTTCGTTGCGTCCGGCGTCGGTCCCTATTCGGGCCAGTCGGTCCATTTTCGCGTTTACGCGCCGGAAAAGAATGAATACGCGATCAACCGCTATGCCTTCGAGGCGCAACGCCACTATGGCATTCTCAACGAGCGGCTGGCCAAGCGCCCATACTTGCTCGGGGACACTTACACGATCGTTGACATGGATGCGTGGGGTTGGGCGCGCCTCATCCCCACGGTCATTGGGGAGGCGGCATGGGCTAAGTTGCCGAATCTCAAGCGGTTGGTCGACGAGATCAGCGCGCGACCGGCAGCCCAGCGCGCCGTGGCGCTCGCCAGCAAGCACAAATTCAAGACCGAAATGGACGAAGAGGCGCGCAACGCGCTGTTCCGTCACATGACCGTAAAGGTCGCCTAGCTCCGCCGTCTCGTCATCTTCGGATGGCAGGGTCACGTCGCCGGGGTGCGGATCCAATTCCAAGTGGATCCGACCACCCGGCGACCCTTCACCAAATTGCACATGTGCCTGAGCAAAGGCCTCTGTCGGGCCCGATCCGTCGCATTCTCGCACGCCCCCGGCGTCGACCGCCGGTGCTTTCACAGGGCTGCCGATGCAGGAGATCCTAGCTGCGATCGCCATCGGGCAAAGCGATCCCGAAATGCATTGAGCAAGGACGACATGAGGACCCGTCACGAACGGCGTCGAACTGACGCGCCCTGACATTCGAGCAAGAGGTTGCAGCCCGTCGAGGGCTTCCCGGAGACTCCCCCGTCTGTTATTCTTGTTTATTATTCTCAAAGAGCTTAGCCCAAAGACTGTAGCCAAGAACACGGAGCCGCGCGGCGCGGGTGCCTCGCGCAGGGCGCGGGAAGTGAGGCGTCCATGAAGCCGGCGTCGTTCACTTACCACGATCCGGTTTCGATCGGCGATGTTGTCGACCTTCTCTGTCGTCATGAGAACGCGCGGTTGTTGGCGGGTGGTCAGTCGCTCATGCCAATGATGAACTTTCGCCTGGTGACACCCGACCACCTGATCGACCTTAATCGCGTGGAAGGCCGCGCCGGCATCGAGGCGAGCGACAACCTCCTGCGAACAGGTCTTGATCCTGCGTTACACCGTTCTCCACGACTGCGGTCGCATGATCAATCCCGCGGTTGTCTATGGCCAAGTGGTTGGCGGTGTTGCCCATGGGGTCGGCAATGCGCGGTTCGAACGCCTCGTTTATGACGACCACGCGCAGCCGCTCAGCGTCAATTTTGGCGATTACTTCCTGCCACTCGCCACCGACGTGCCGCATGTCGACGTGCATCATACCGAAACGCTGTCGCCGCTCAATCCGCTCGGATTGAAGGGCGCCGGCGAGGGCGGCACCATTCCGGCGATCGCGGCGATCATTGCCGCCGGTGGAAAATGCGTTGTCTCCTTTCGGCGTCACCATCACTGAAGCGCCGATCAGTCCCCAGCGCATCGTAGAGTTACTCGGCGATGCGGCGCTGGGGCGAACCAGATAAAAAAGCCCGACATCGCGGCGGAGCTCAGTCACAAAATAGATTCGAATGGATGCGGTCTTCCGCCAAGCAGGAAATGTCTGCGTATCAGCCAAATGCTTCGAGGCGATCCGTTTATACCTCAAAGGGTGGCACGAAGCACCAAACGGTGGTCCAACGCGGACTCAAGGAAATCCCGCCATTGATCCTCGTCAGGTCGTGACAGATTACTGCCTCACCTTCAGGATTTGGCACTGGCTTACCGTGGCCATCACGCACAATCGCCTCATCCCCGATCTTGATCCATTCACCAAGAATCCAACTTGGCACCTCGGTAGGATCCCGCGGATTCTTATAGACAGGTGTGCCGAGCCGCCCCCACCAGGAGCCGTCCTCTCGCAGCTCGGCTTCGGTTTTATGACAATCCTTAAGCGAGCAGCATGGGAGTTGTAACCCACTACGGTGCAGACCTCGGTACCAAGAATTTAGATCCGGTCTGTTGACGTCATGAGCCAATGCGATCCCCGCATGCATCGAAAGCACGGCTAGCATCGCGCCAATCAAGGAGCTGATTACCTGACGGTGAGGAACGATAGAGACCCAACAGATTGCTATCAAAATCATCCGCATCATCGGCTCCAATTGTCGTCTCGGGCAGAATCAGGTCATGCTGATCTGGAGCGCCCGCATCCAGTGGGGCCCCATGGTGAGCTCACTCACATAAAGGATTAAGTTACGATACGTATGCTTGGAGGCTGGCGACTAATCTACTATCGACCTCGGCAAGCATTTTAGAGACTCAACGAACTCAACAAGTTCTCGCGCCAGCAATTTCACCATTGCCCACGCCAAAAAGAGTACTTTGCAACGCTCTCTTTTCACCCGCGAATCCAATCCAGTAAGAAAAAAGGCACTCGAGGTCCATTCGTGCTGCTCCCTATGCAGTGCCGGAAGGTCACCGCTCTTTTGTTCCGGGGCGCCCGCCCTCGCTCAGAGTCGGCGCAAGATATCCGCAATTTCGATGCACGTAGTCGTTCGGCCACCATTAAGCGGAGCGGGGCGACGACCCGCGCATGGGGCAGCGCCAGGGTGCAGAAGGATTTTTCTGGCTTGTTAGCTGCGCGGCCCCGGGTTCGTGGAAATGCTCATATCACACGGTCAGCTTTGAACCTTTGATTTGATATGATGCATTCGAGATTCGTGGTCGCTAGCAGACGAATGTGGCGATCGCGTCGATCGGCTCACGCGCATGGCGCCATGCTCGGCGTCGATAAGCCGATGCTCAAACCTAATGTCGCTCTAGCTTACCGGTGCGCGAGCTGCTATTCGCGAACAAGGTGGCCCTCAACCGGCCCGCAACGTTACGAGCGCGGCGCTTGCGCCTGCAAGATCAAGCACGATCGCGCCCGCGTCGAACCGTGCGTCTTCTCGGGCGGTGGGCGCCCAGGCACCATAGTCATCGATTGCTGCGCCGCCGAACCGGACGCCGGCGGTGGCATCGAGCGCCGGCCCCGTGACCCGCCAGACTTCGCCGTTCGCAAATCGCCGGCCCGGCTCGATCCGCGCCGAAACCGCGCGGGTATCCTTGTTGATCACGACGAGACGCAGCGCGCCGTCGGCGGCACGCACCGCATAAGCGGCGAGAAGCATCCCGCCCGAGTCCAGTTTTGTCGGCACGAGATCGCCCGCCGCCTGCGCGAACATCAGCATGCCGTAGTAAAGCGCACGCGCTGTCAGACCGCCGCCATGGCCGTGGGAAATCGGTGTATAGATCTTGTCCTCGCCGGCATGAAAGTTGATGCCCGCCCCGCCGGCCGCCGCGATCTGGAACATTAGCTCGGCGCCCCACAGCGCAGCGCCGAGCGTGTCGCTCACGCCGGGCCGGCCCCCCGCAAAAACGGAGTTCGTCTCCGCAATGCGCCATGGCAGCCGATGGGCGGTCCCGATTGCCGCCATCTCGGCCAGCACCGGAACGATCTGACCGGCAGAGCGCACGAGCTTGCCGAGCGTCACGGCCGGATTACTGGCGGGGCCGTCCGAATAGTAGTGCCGTGTCAGCATCACAAGACCGGCCGGGGCCGCGTCCGCGAACGGCGCGATCCACCCCGTCTCGGCCGCTACATCGGGGCCGGCGAACGGGGCGTCCGGCACCGCCGCCCGAATGGCTGCGTGAAAGCGTCGCCATTCGCTAAGGAAGGCCGCCACATCGTATGTCTTGGGCCGCACGCCTGACCATCGGCCGAACCCATCCGGCTCGTTGCCGATCTGGAAGGCAAGAAGCAGTGGGCCGACCGCGCGCGCCACATAGGCGGCCTCAGCGGCCGCTTGCTCCGGGGTGCCGGTCGCGAGATTGAGTCCGTAGATGAGCTGCCAGCCGAGTGCGCGCAGGAAGCCGGCCAGGCGATCGATCGCAAGCGGCGTGATAACGAAGGTCTCTTTTGAGGCCGGAGCGTCCTGCATCGCCCAGCGCGTGCGTTCGCTGGTATTGCCGCCGACGCGCAGCACGCCCCGGGGCCCCAGCGTGCGCAACAGCCGCAACAGCGTGCTGTTGTCGGCGGTGAAGAAGTCATTGGCCGCGATGACGGCGGATTCGTAGCTCAGGCCGAGGAAGTCAGGCGCAATCGCGCGGCCAGCCGCCTCATAGTCGACGCCGATCCGCGCCATCACTGGCGCGTTCTGTGGAGATGCACGCCCGACGAGCGCCGCGCTACCACCTGCAAGGCCGAGGAGAAATCGACGCCGATTCATGGCGGCATGGTACGCGAGATCGGACGGAGTGCAATCCGGACAGGTGCAAAGAGCGCGGCTGGTGACGATTGGCAGGCATCGCCCCGGAGGTCTCCGGTCGCGACCACGCCCCGGGGGCGGTCCCTGAGCTGGTTAACAACCTCGTGGACTAAATTCCCATCGCCTACCCTGATCCCGCGAGCATTTCGCCGAGCTTGCCGACGGAGGGGGGAGGGAACGGAACAGGACCTGTCGCCAGGAGGGCGGATGCCTAAGAAAGGTCCCCAGAGCACGTTGCAAGCCGATGTTCGATCCCCGTTAGGGTGTGAGCCGCGTGTCGGCGCGGCGACTTGGCCATACCGTGGCCGCGGGCCATCGACCGTGCTGTTGCGAAAATCGTCGACCCGTCGCTCCCCGGCGACACACAAGGAATGACATCCTCTCCCATGTCAGAATTCGCATGACATGGGTGTGGCCGGTACAGGGCCGGATCAAAGAACAGACGGTCGACAAGCCGGTGCAACCTAAAGTGCACCGCCGGACGAGTTGCGGTTTGCGAATATTTGAGCCGTTTCGCCTATCGAATTCGCGCGTAAAGCGTGCCGGCCCGGATCGGGCACTCAGGCATTTTTCTTAATTTCACCTCGCTCGCTGCGAGCGACATTCGCGCCCATAACGGCGTTGTCGCTGGGCTTGGCAAGCTCATTGCCGTTATTCACTTCGTTGATTTCATTACGTTTAAAGCCGCGGACGCCGCAGCCACGCCATAGCCCGGCCGCAAGCCTGTGGCGTGGTGGGTTGTGGCCGTACGGATAGGTCTTTCTTGTGGCAAGTTTGTTGCTGGTAAATTATCATAACGTCAAATTTGACGCGGACGTGCGCTTGCCGACTGCGACGGGCGAGACCCAAGCAGTTTGGCCCCGCTCACGGGGCCAATGAGAATTGTCGCGCGCTCCAGAAAAGAAACCGCGTCGGTGCGGCGACGACGATGAAATTTGATGCGTCGAAACACCAAGGGGAAGAAACATGCCAGGGATCTTCTTGCGCTCAATACTTGCGGCCGTCGCCTCCGCGCTCCTCACGCTGTCCGTCCAGGCGGGCGAGACGATCAAGATCGCCTATACCGACCCCCTGTCCGGGCCATTTGCCCAGGTAGGAGATCAAAACCTGAAGCAGATGCAATTCATTATCGATTACATCAATTCCAAAGGAGGCGCGCTCGGCCGCAAGTTCGAGCTAGTCAGTTTCGACAACAAGTCGCAACCCGCCGAAGCGCTGATCGCGCTCAAGACCGTCACAGATCAGAACATTCCGATCATCATGCAGTGCAGCGGATCGAACATCGCCGCCGCCTTGATCGATGCCATCGAGAAGCAAAACGAGCGCAATCCCGACAGTCGCGTGATCTATCTCAATTGCGGAGCGGTAGCGACAGAGCTGACCAACGAGAAATGCAGCTTCTGGCACTTTCGTTTCGACGCCCACGTCGGTATGAAGGCCGCTATGCTGGTGCGTGCGCTCGCAGCGGATGAAAAGAAGGTTTACCTGCTGAACCAGGACTATCTCTATGGTCAGTCAATGCAGCGCGACGTCAAGACCTTTCTGGCCAAATACCGGCCCGATGTGCAGCTGGTCGGCGACGAGTTGATTCCGCTCGGCAAGGTCAAGGATTTCTCGCCCTATATTACCAAGATCAAAGCCTCCGGTGCTCAGGTGCTGATTACCGGCAATTGGGGCCCCGACATGTCGCTACTGATCAAGGCCGGCATGGAAGCGGGGCTCGGCGTGAAATACTACACGCTTTATGCACATCTCGGCGGCGGTCCGACGGCAATCGGTCCAGCCGGCGACGGCAAGGTCTATGCAATCCAGGCATTCAACGAAAATATTGCCGTCGAGACCGGGAATGCCGAGCTCGAGAACTGGACTCGTGAGTTCCGCGCCACGCACGACTTTGATTTCTACGCTGCCGGGTTCCGCACGATATTCGAGTTCGTCCAAGCGGCCTTCAACAAGGCCGGATCCACCGATCCGATGCGAGTCGCCGAGGCGCTGGAAGGCATGACCTTGACCGACATGACCGGCCACGAAGTGACCATGCGCCGAGAGGATCATCAACTGATCAGCGAATATTTCGCTGCAGTATTTGCCAAGGGTGTCAAATACGATTCTGAGAAGACCGGGCTTGGTTGGAAGACCGTCACCACGGTCGAAGGCAAGGACCTCGCCCAACCGACGACCTGCCAGATGAAACGGCCGTCGAGCTAAACCCATTGCAATGCCGTTTCGCGTCCCGCCGCAGGGGTGCCGGCCGCCGACCGGCACCCCTGCGTGGCGCCACCGACCCTCGCCGCAAACCATCCTTCGATTTCGATCAGTGATCCGATGGAGCTAGCGCTCGTCACCCTGCTCAACGGTCTCGTCTACGGCATGCTGCTATTCATGTTGGCGAGCGGGCTCACGCTGATCTTTAGCCTGATGGGCGTGCTCAACTTCGCGCACGCCAGCATCTACATGATCGGCGCTTACCTCGCGTATCAGATTAGTCAGATGCTCGGCTTCTGGCCGGCGCTGATCGTCGCACCGGCGCTTTGCGGGGCCATCGGCGCCGCCATCGAGATGTATGGCTTGCGCAAGGCGCATCGGAATGGCCACATCGCGGAATTGCTGTTCACCTTCGGGGTCGCCTTCCTCGTCGAGAAGGGCGTGCAGATGATCTGGGGATTGGCGCCGGTACCCTATCGCGTCCCCGCCGAGCTCAATTTCGCGTTGTTCACCATCTATGGAACCAATTTCCATGCCTATCGCGGTTTCATGCTGCTGATCTCGATGCTGATGTTCCTGGCGATCTGGCTGATGATCACGCGGACTCGAATCGGTCTGATCATTCAAGCGGCCCTGACCCATCCCGAAATGGTTGCTGCACTCGGCCACAACGTCCCTCGGGTGTTCACCACGGTCTTTGCCGGGGGGTCGGCCCTGGCAGGTCTCGCCGGCGTGATCGGTGGCAATTATCTGGTCACCGAGCCGGCGATGGCGTTCACGATGGGACCCATTGTCTTCGTGGTCGTCGTGTTCGGCGGACTGGGCTCGCTGACCGGCTGCTTTATCGCCTCGCTGATCATGGGTTTCGTACAGTCGTTCGCGGTCGTTTTCGACGTGTCGCTTGCCGATTTGCTGGCACATCTCGGCATCGCGGTGAGTCCTGAAAACGCCTTTGCCGAAGTCCTTACCCTGCCGCTGCCCCGCATTGCCGCACTCCTACCGTTTCTATTGCTAATCCTAGTCCTGATCTTCAAGCCGCGAGGGCTGATGGGAACGCGGGACACATGATGACCACCGTCGTTCGCTGGGCCGGCAACATCGCCGGCGATCCGGGAATTCGCAGCGCGGCGCGCCGCTATTGGCCCTACGTCGCCTTGCTTGCCTTCACGATCGTCCTGCCGTGGCTGTTCTACGATTGGAGCAAGGCCCGACATGCCGGATTCGTCGTTTCGCTGCTCAGCCAGATGGGCCTGATGATCATCTTCGCGCTGTCTTTCAACATGCAGATGGGTGAAGCAGGCTTACTGTCATTTGGTCACGCGGTCTATCTTGGGCTCGGTGGCTATGTCACCATTCATGTCATCAATGCGGTCAGGCTGGGCCAGTTCTGGTTGCCGATGGAGCTGATGCCGCTCGTCGGCGGCCTATCCGGCTTGATGTTTTCCATCGTCTTTGGCTACATGGTGACCAAGCGCCACGGAACTGCTTACGCCATGATCACGCTGGGCTTGGGCGAACTCGTCACCGCGGCCGCCGTGATGTTCAACGGCTTTTTTGGCGGCGAAGGCGGTATCACCGCCAACCGCATTTTGAAGACCAGTTTGTTGGGTTTGAGTTACGGTCCCGGCATACAGGTTTACTATCTGATCCTTGCGTGGACCGTGATCTGCGTCTTGGCGATGCTGCTGCTCACCCAAGTTCCGCTCGGCCGCATGGCCAATGCGTGCCGCGATAATTTTGAGCGCGCGCAGTTTGTCGGCTACGACCCGAGGATGGTTCGTTTCTACCAATGCGCGTTGTCGGGCTTCTTCGCTGGCATTGCTGGTGCGCTCTATGCCATCGACTATGAAATCGTGACGTTTGATGCTGTCAGCGCCATCTTATCGGGCAATGCGCTGCTGATGACTTTCATCGGTGGCGTCGGCGTGTTCTGGGGGCCGATCGTGGGGGCCGTTCTGATCACGCTGTTGCAAAGCTGGATGAGCTTGATATCAAATGCCTGGCTCATTTATGTCGCCGTGTTGTTCATCGTGATGGTGATCTATGCACCGGGCGGCGTTGCTGGGTTGTTCATGGCACATGTGCCGATCTGGCGGGCTGGCCGACTGTCGGCTCTCGCGGTGCCCTACTTGCGCATCCTGCCGCCGGCGCTGATCGGGGTAGCTGGTTTCGCTGGATTGGTCGAACTCACCTATTTCGTTACGATCGGCAGCGGTCAGGGCAAGACACTCAACGTCTTTCACCTCGCGATCAACACCAGCTCTCCCGCACCATGGTTGCTAGCATCGGGGTTGTTGGCGCTCGGCACCACAATAGCTCTCAGTCAGCGGCGTGCCTTCACGACCGTTTGGGACGAACTCGCCGAACACATCCGGACGAAGGAACGGGGCTGATGCAGACGCCACCCGCCGTCGTTCTGCACGACGTACATAAGAGTTTCGGATTAACGAAAATTATCCAGGGCGTGAGCCTGGCGATTCCGTGCGGTCAACGCCATGCCATTATTGGCCCAAACGGTGCCGGTAAGACCACATTGTTCAACATGATCTCCGGCCTGGTGCCGCCATCGAGCGGGGCGATCGAGCTGAACGGTCGCCCGATTCACAACCGGGCGCCACACGAAATCAACCGGATGGGTCTCTCGCGCAGCTTCCAGACGACTTCGCTGTTCCACCGACTTTCGGTGTTCGAGAACGTGCGCTGTGCACTGTTATGGTCACGCGGCTACCGGCATTCGATTTGGCATCCCCTCTGGCGTCAGCACGAACTCAATGGCACCGCTGAACGGCTGCTCGATCGCCTGCATCTGCGAGGTCGGCGCGATATTGCCGCCGGTTTACTCTCATACGCCGAGCAGCGCGCCCTGGAGATCGGTATCACGATTGCCGGTGGTGCCGACGTTATCCTGCTTGACGAACCCACGGCCGGCATGAACCGTAACGAGGCCGATCACGCCGTGGCCCTGATCCGTCAGGTCACTGAAGGGAAAACATTGATCATGGTCGAGCACGATATGAATGTCGTTTTCGATCTCGCCGATATGGTGACCGTGCTCGTGTATGGTCGCATCATCGCCAGCGACGTTCCCGGCAAGGTCCGCGCTGACCCCCAAGTGCAGGAAGCCTATTTGGGCAGCCCGGTGGCCTGATGCTCGAGCTCGTCAATCTGCACGCCTACTATGGCAAAAGCCACATTTTGCAGGGCGTTGATCTCAATGTAGCGGCCGGAGAAATCGTAAGCCTGCTTGGTCGCAATGGCGTTGGCCGATCGACCACCTGCAGGGCCATCATGGGATTGGTTCCAGCGCAAGGTTCGATCGCCTACCGCGGCCGCCAGATCGTCGGTCTGCGAGCCGACCAGATCGCGCACCTCGGTCTGGGCTATGTGCCGGAGGACCGGCAAATCTTTCCAACGCTCACGGTGCG
>Ga0126373_10003252_pt1 | contig 12122 bp, 8 predicted proteins | sample PanSoiMetPlot_11_FD_92545 | JGI IMG/M metagenome (GOLD analysis project Ga0126373, IMG submission 92545) | Tropical forest soil microbial communities from Panama - MetaG Plot_11 | ecosystem: Environmental > Terrestrial > Soil > Tropical forest > Bulk soil | place: Panama | collected 2016-02-17
CCCGCCTCGGTGAACTGCACGTCCACCGCCGGTCCCGTAATCTGCACTACGTGTCCAATGTTTTCTGACATAGAAAATCAGCTCTTAGCCTTTAGCTGTTAGCTCTTAGCTTTCCTCACGAGGTTGATGATTTCGCTTCTTCCGAAATCCAACAAGTATCGATTCAAACCAAAATGTTCGCACTGCCGAAGCAAGCTAAGAGCTAACGGTTAATAGCTAATAGCTGCTCTATTGCGCTGCCGCGCCGCTCACAATCTCGATAATCTCTTTCGTGATCTTCGCTTGACGCACCCGGTTCATGGCGAGTGTCAGGGAATCAATCATGTCTGTCGCGTTGTTGGTGGCTGATTCCATCGCCGTCATGCGCGCCGCGTGCTCGGCCGCTACCGACTCCAGCAACGCGTGAAAAATCTGGATCCCAACATACTTCGGCAGCAGGTCATTGAACAGTTCCGCCGGAGGCTGCTCATAAATGTAATCGACCGGCGCGGTCGCAAAACTTGCGGCAGCCTTATCGATGGCGCGCCCCTCACTCGAGCGCATACCCACGCCCGCGGAAATGGCCGCTTTCTGCGCCTCTTCTTTTTCCCGTTGCGTGAATTCGCGCGCCACCTCGACTTGCGCCACACCCACTTCGACAATGGGCAGAACCCGTTCCACCACCAGCCGCTGCTGAATCACCGACTTGAATTCGTTGAAAATCAGATAGACCGCATCGACCGACCCTTCGGCATAGCGCGCAATCACTCGTTCCGCCAACTTGGAAGCCAGTGCATGATCGACCTTGTTCAATACCCCAATCTGCTCGCCAATCACGGTCGTGCGCGGCGGCTCGGTCGACTCGGCACTGCGCGGCTCAGCCATTGGAAAGCGTCGTCGCAGAAAATCGCGACCCTTGCGTCCGATGGTTTCGATCTCGATGCTCTTGCCCGGCTTCTCGCCCAGAAACTGCATGGCCGCTTTCAGGATGTTCGTGTTGAAAGCTCCAGCCAGGCCCTTGTCGCCCGTGACCACGATCAACAAAACATTCTGCTCCGGACGCTGCGCCAACAACGGATGTTTCGCCTCCCCAGTCTCGGGATCATAGATTTCCGCGCGCGATACCAGCGACTTCAGCACATTCGTCAGCATTTGCGCATAAGGCCGCGCCGCCAGCGCCCGATCCTGAGCGCGCCGCAGCTTCGCGGCCGAGACCATCTTCATGGCCTTGGTGATCTGCCGCGTATTAATCACGCTGCGAATGCGCCGCCGAATGTCGAGTATGTTAGCCATGGGAAAGCAGCTTTTAGCTCTTAGCCGTTAGCTGTTAGCCAACCTGTAAAACCACCTTCTAAGCGAATCCTAAACCGATGTCATCCTGAGCGAAGTGAGGCGCCAGCCGAACGTAGTCGAAGGACCCCATTGCAGTATCGGTCTCCACTAACGCCGCTATGTATCTCCACCACCGGCCCCGGATGCCTGCCAGAAGCCACCAGCCAGCAGCAAGCAGGGTCACTTCTTCCGCGCCGCCACAAACTGCTCCTTGCACTCCTTGATCACCTTCGTCATCCCGGCTTTCAAAGAGTCATCGAGAATCTTCTTCTCCATGATCGTGCTCAACAACCCGGGATTGACGGTATCGACATACTTGTAGAGCTCCATTTCAAAGGGACGAATCTGCTCGACCGGCATGTCGTCCAAAGCGCCGCTCGTTCCCGCGAAGATGATCAGAATCTGTTTCGAGAATGGCAGCGGCGAGAACTGGCTCTGCTTGAGCAGTTCCACCAGGCGCTGACCGCGGTTGAGTTGGTTCAGGGTAGCTTTGTCGAGATCGCTGCCGAACTGCGCAAATGCCGCCAGTTCGCGATACTGTGCCAGTTCGAGCTTCAGCGATCCGGCCACCTGCCGCATCGCCTTGATCTGCGCGCTCCCGCCCACCCGGCTCACCGAGATACCGACGTTCACCGCTGGCCGTACGCCCGAGTTGAACAGATCGGTTTCCAAAAAGATCTGCCCGTCGGTGATCGAAATGACGTTGGTTGGAATGTAGGCCGAAACGTCGCCAGCCTGCGTCTCAATCACTGGCAGAGCCGTCAACGAGCCGCCGCCCATCTTGTCGCTCATCTTGGCGGCGCGCTCCAGCAGCCGGGAATGCAAATAAAACACGTCTCCCGGATAGGCCTCGCGTCCCGGCGGCCGCCGCAGCAAAAGCGAAATTTCGCGATACGAAGCGGCGTGCTTCGAAAGATCGTCATAGATGACGAGTGCATGGCCCTTGTTATCGCGGAAGTACTCGCCCATCGCGCAGGCGGCATAAGGCGCGATGTACTGCATGGGCGCCGGCTCCGACGCCGATGCTGCCACTACGATCGTGTACTCCATCGCCCCGGCGTCGTCGAGAATTTTCACCACCTGAGCAATCGACGAGCGCTTCTGCCCAACCGCGCAGTAAATACAGATCAGGTCATTGCCCTTATTGTTGATGATCGTGTCGAGCGCAATCGCCGTCTTCCCGGTCTGACGGTCACCAATGATCAACTCACGCTGGCCGCGCCCGATCGGGATCATCGAGTCAATCGCCTTGAGGCCCGTCGCCATCGGCTCGCGCACCGGCTGCCGGTCAATTACGCCCGGGGCAATGCGCTCGAGAGCAATGAATTTAGAAGTGGCGATGGGGCCTTTGTCGTCGATGGGTTGGCCAAGTGAATTCACAACGCGCCCGACCATCTCCTTGCCCACGGGCACGCTCATGATGCGCCCCGTACGCTTGACCTCGTCGCCTTCGCGAATTTCGGTGTAATCTCCCAGCAGCACCACGCCGACCTGCTCTTCTTCCAGGTTCATGGCGAGCCCGGCCACGCCGTGCGGAAACTGCAGAAGTTCCCCGGCCATCACCTTGTCGAGTCCGTACACGCGGGCAATGCCGTCGCCGAGGGAAATGACCGTGCCGACTTCGTCCACGGTGATCTTCGACTCGTAGTTCTCGATCTGCTCGCGGATCAGTTGCGATATCTCGTCTGCCTTGATCTGTGCCATAGAATCAGCTCTTAGCTGTTAGCTCTTAGCCTTTAGCTTGTGAATTTCCTGTCGCCCCTCGTTATCCTGCCTTCTGCCTGCGTGAATTCTCTTGGCAACCTTTGCGGAACTCTCCTGATGTTTGCGCTTGCTTTTCTCAGCAGACTCCACGCCCTTCGCGCTAGCCTGATTTCACGCTTCTCGACTGCGTCACGCCAATCTTGTTCGCAAGCTAAAAGCTGACGGCTAAGAGCTAAAGGCTGCTTCCCGCAATCTGCTCGCGAATTCTCTCCAATTGCCCGAGCACAGATCCATCGTAGATGGTGCTGCCCACGCGCACCACCGCGCCGCCCAGGATCGCTGGATCGCGCAAATATTCAGCCCGGACTTTCTTGCCGGTGACCTTTGCCACCTGGCCTTCGAGCACTCGCCGCTCTGAGTCGCTCAGGTCCCGAAAGGTCGTGATCTGTGCTTCGGCAAACCCCATGCGCACGTTCAGTTCGTGTCCCAAACGTGTAACGATCGCATCGAAAAAGTGCGTACGCCGGTGATCAATCAAGACTGCCACGAAATTCCGCACGGACTTTGCGAACCTTTCACGCGCCACGATCCCATCGAGTACTCCGCGCTTCCCCTCGGCTGGAATCGCAGGAGATTCCCAGACCCGGCGCAAGTCAGGATTCGCCCGCAGCAACGCGCTCAGCTGCCGCAGTTCGCCCATAATCTTGCCGGCATCCAGCCCGGTCTCCGACACCACGTCGGCGAAGGCTCGGGCGTACACGCTGGCGACGGAAGCCATACTTAATTCTTTCCTCCGTCCTCGGCGCCGCCCAGCCGGTCAGCGAAACTTCGCACCAGCGAGGAATCTGTTCCCGCGTCTACATGAATCTGCTTCTTGGCGAGCGAAATCGCAAGATCCGCGGCATAAGTGGTCAGATCGCGTCTCGCTGCTTTCGCCGCCGCGGCAATCTCCTGTTCCGCGGATTCCACGATCTTGTGAGCGTCTGCTTCGGCGGCGGCTTTGATGCGGGCCTCCTCGGCCGCAACATCTTTTTCCGCATTGGCCGTCATTGCGGCAATCTCACCATCGAGTCGCGAAAGACGAGACTCGATTTCCGACAAGCGTCGATTGGCATCCTCGCTAGCCTTCCGCGCTTCTTCCATCGCCTTCTGAATCGAGGCCGTGCGATTGCGGAACATGCCTGGCAAATACTTCCGGCCCGCCCAGAACATTACCCCGGCGATCACGGCAAAGTTCAGCAACACGGCAAGCCAGTATGCATGCTGCAGGTTTCCGCCCGTAAGCTTCGACAACCAGACCACCGAAGCCGATTGCTTAAACTGCGCCGTGTCGTCGCTTTCGCCGGCGGCCTCACGCGTCTCCTCCGCCAACTGTTCGCCGAAACCGCGAGATTTTTCAGCCTCCTGCTTCTTTGGCGGCTCCTCCGCTGCCTGTCCCTTTTGCGGCTCTGTTGAAGACGATGGCGCCCCGGACGCAGACGATCCAGAAGCCTGGGAAAAAGCCGCCAGTGTTAAGAGAAAAAAGAAGACAAAGATGCCCGCAATTGATCGCAGGAGCCGGGTTCGAGACGGAGGAGTCAGAATCATCGCGCTGCACCTGCCGAGCCGGGCGTTGCGACAGGGCGTAGGACGTGGCGAATAATCTCGGTGGCCAGCCGGGCCGATTCCGCCTGCAGTCCTTCCTGCGCCAGGATTTTGTCTTGCTCAATGGCTTCCCGGGCCTGCTTCACCTGCTCCTGCGCCCGTGCTCGAGCCTTGGCAACCGCCGCCGCCCGCGCTTGCAGGGCCGCCTGCCGGCGAGCTTCCTGGCTCCGGAAAACTGCCATTCGAGCCTCGCGCAACCGCTGCTCATATTCCGCTGTGCGGGCCTCGGCGGCTGCTACATCGGCCCGCGCCTTTTCGATCGCACCCTGGGTCTTGGCCCGCCGCTCAGCCAGGACCTTCGACAGTGGCTTATGGACGATCACCGCATAAGCGCCCCACAGCACCAGCAGCATAATGATGGTGGGGATGGACCCGAGCAGTAATCCGCCTAGTTGTCGAAGCGTCTCATCCATGGCTTAGCTGAAGAACCGGAAGTAAGAGGGCTACAAAACCCCTAAAGTTAACATCCTAGGGAGCTTGTGTCAACGGAAGCCGAGGTCTCCGGAGGGGCTCGGAGGACCACAATGGAAAAATTTTCCGACCTGGCCTTATTTCTTATCCCTTTTTTGAACTAGTCCTTGACTTCCTCTGAAAGCGGACTACCATGAATACATCACCTCCGATCCAATTCAGGATCGAATGGGCCGGCAGCCAAGAAAAGTCACCGCTTTTTGGCTATCGGCCCATTTAAATTCTAGCCGTTAGCTTTTAGCCATTAGCTCTTAGCCATTAGCTCTTAGCCACACAAGCTCTCCCCCCAATCCCATCCTGCTTCCGCGTCTCAAACTGCTCCGCGCCCTCTGCGGCAATTCTCTGCGCACCCTGCGCTTTAAGACTTTGGAGTGTTATTGCATGGCTTCAAGACAAGTCCGAAATGGTACTCGCGAGACGAGGCCGAGCTAACAGCTAAAGGCTAAAAGCTAAGAGCTTAAGAACCCTACTTCACGACCCACTCCCGCACCCTGCGCACTACCGACTCCGGCGCCTCTGCCTCCATCTCTACCAGCCCGTCCCGGTACTGCCGCGAATAAATCCGTGACTGCGCGGCCAGCATGGCCAGCACCTTGCCTTCTTTTTGCGGAACGCTCAGGCGCACGCGGCTCACGGGGTCTTCCTCAAGCGTCTGGTCAATTCGCTCCAGCAACGTCGCGATCCCCAGGTCGCGAACCGCCGAAACGTGCACTGTGCGCGCATCGTCGCGTAAGGCTTCGCGCTGCTTGGGTTCGAGCAGGTCGATCTTGTTCATCACGTGCAACCGCGGTTTCTTCTCGGCCTCGAGTTCCTTCAGCACCAACTCCACCTGGGCGTCTTGCTCGGCCGTGAGAGGGCTGCCCGCGTCCGACACGTGCAGCACCAGTGACGCGCGTTGCACTTCTTCGAGCGTCGCACGGAAGGCTGAAACCAGCGTGTGCGGCAGGTTCCGGATGAATCCGACCGTGTCCGACAGCAGCACCTTCCTCCGTGAAGGCAACTCCACCCCGCGAATCGTGGGATCAAGCGTGGCAAACATCTGCGGCGACGCGAGCACCTCCGCCTTGGTCATTGCATTGAACAGAGTCGACTTCCCGGCGTTCGTGTAGCCCACCAGCGCCACCGTCGCCACCGGCACCGACTCGCGCCGCTGCCGCTGTTGAGCGCGGATGCGGCGAACGTTTTCAATCTGCCCCTTCACGTGGCGGATGCGCCGGTAGATTTTTCGCCGATCCGTCTCAAGCTGCGTTTCGCCCGGACCCCTCGTGCCGATGCCGCCGCCCAACTGTGACATCTCCACGCCGCGCCCGGCGAGACGCGGCAGCATGTACTCAAGCTGCGCCAGCTCCACTTGCAGCTGGCCTTCGCGGGTTTTCGCGTGCCGCGCAAATATGTCGAGGATCAACTGCGTGCGGTCGATCACGCGCTTATGCAGGATGCGCTCGATGTTTCGTTGCTGGGAAGGCGACAGATCGTGATCGAACAGAATCAGGTCGGCATTCGCCGAAGCGGCCGCGCCCTGAATTTCTTCCAACTTTCCGCTGCCAATCAGGGTCGCCGGATCAGGACGGTCCTTATGCTGCAGAACTTCGCCGACCACCACCGCGCCCGCGCTCGTCGCCAGCGAGCGCAATTCGTCGAGGGACTCCTGCGCGCTGAATTCCGGAATGCTGGGAGCTCTTACGCCGGTGGCCACGCTGGTAGCGGCATCGCGCGCAGCTTGCGCTCCGGCCGTGAGCGCGCGCTTGCCGGCCGTGCGCAATCGCACGCGCGAGTCCAGCCCCACCAGAAACGCACGTTCGCCCGAGTCGCGTGGATCGTGCGACACGGCTTCGCCTCTGAGCGCGCGGCGCACCGCGTCCTTGCGGGAGCTTTTGGAATCTGCGGTGCGCAACTGGAACGGCCTTATCCTTCGGTCCCGGATGCAGGCGGTGGAGGTACCGGCGTCGGCACCGACGTGACCGCCGTCGGCTTGCCTTCCCCATGCGAAAACGAAGCGTGCGGCACTCGCCCCATCACCACCGTGGAAATGGCGTGCTTGAAGATCAACTGCTCCTGATTGTTGGTCTCCAGCACCACCGAATATTTATCGAAGGAACGGATTCGGCCCGTCAGCTTGACCCCACTCAGCAGATAGATCGTGATATTGAGCTTTTCCTTGCGGGCCGTGTTGAGGAATGAATCCTGGATATTTTGCGCCGGCTTGTTTTCCATCTGCCGATCTCCTTGCCAAATTGGACTTGAAGTAGCTGTTCCTCGCAGCCCGTGGCGCAAACCCGGCCGCAAAGCACAGGGGGGACAACCCGCAACCGCACGGCCCACTTGCAGCGATTGTGCTCGGCCGCACGGTCTTGGTCAGCACTCCGTACAATACGGCCTCAGGCGTGACTTTTCAACCCAATCCGGTGCGCAGGGTTGCAAAAATTTGGCTCACATCTGACATCCGATTTTGCCCTCCAAAATCAAGGTAACCATTGAGATTGGTTACCCCCTCGGTGTTGTGAATTTCCTCTCTCGGCCGCGCCTCGTCTCAGCACTCGGAATGGTCTCTTCCGAACAATCGAAAATGGCGCCCTCTGCGTTCTCTGCGCCCCCTCTGCGTTCTCTGCGTTTTAAGATTTTCTTCCCCATCAAATCAATCCGAGTATCCTCTTCCCCAAATCTGCAGCCATTTAGACTCGCCGGCTGATATACAATCCGCCCTTACCTTTTCAGGGAGGAACTTTCATGCTTCACGTCGCGGCATCTCTGTTCAGTCCCAGCATTCACATTCCTACCGACTTCAATACGAATTTCCTGATGATCACGCGCTGGATCCATTTCCTCGCCGGCATTACCTGGATCGGCCTCCTCTATTTCTTCAATCTGGTCAATGTCCCATTCCAGAAAGAGCTCGACGCCGCCACCAAAGGCAAAGTTGTCCCAGTCCTGATGCCACGTGCGCTGTGGTGGTTCCGCGTGGCGGCCGTAATCACAGTGTTTGCGGGCTTGGCCTACTTTGGCAACATCGTCGGCACCGATGCCCGCAACGGCGGAGGCTCCGTTGGCAAAGTCATGCTCAGCTTCTTCGTGATTTGGACCATCGTATGGGCGCTTCTCTACGCAGTCCTGATCCCCGGAAAAGGCGCTCTCGACAAGGGTCCCGTGATGGGCATCATCTATGCCATCGTTGTGATCGCAGCCGCATGGATCTTTCTGAGCATCAACGATCAGGGCTGGCAAAGTAATCGCCTGCTCTCGATTGGCATTGGCGGAGGCATCGGCTGGGTGATGATGTTCAACGTCTGGGGCGTAATCTGGCGCATCCAGAAGCGGCTCATTGCTTGGACCAAAGACAACGCAGAAAAAGGCACGCCCATGCCCGAGCAAGCCAAGCGCATGGCCCGCATGGGATTCCTCGCCTCCCGCGCCAACGCGTACCTGAGCATCCCCATGCTGTTCTTCATGGGAGCGGCCAGCCACTACCCGCTGTTTGGAAAGTAGTCTATGCGGGAAACAGTCGCGCGTTTCTAGCCATAAGCTTTCAGCCCTTAGCCATTAGCTCAGACCGTACGGGTCTGGCTAAGAGCTAAAGGCTGAGAGCTAATAGTGCTCTTAAAACTGCAACTTCAACCCAAACTGCATTTGCCGTGCCGAGGTCGTTGAGTCCGCGCGGCTGATGGTCTGAGTGGAGAACCCGAACGTCCCCTGATCCTGGAGCAGGTTTCCCGGCTGATCGAATTGCGTCCGGTTAAACACATTAAACACTTCCGTGCGGAACTGCAGGTGCACACGTTCGCCGATCGCTGTGTCTTTCGACATCACCATGTCCCAGTTGTTGTAGCCGGGACCAAAGAAGCGGTTCTTGCTCACGTTCCCTGCTTGCCCGTAAGGTGCAAGGTCGAAAGCGGCATAATTCACGCCGGTTTGATTCTTGGGATGCCCCGCCGGAAGCGAGGGATCTCCTGTCAGATCCAGGCGTGCCGAAAGGCCAGTGTGTTCCGAATCCCGGTTTCCGAACAGATCGAAAGGATGCCCACTCTGGATGGTGGTGATGCCCGCCAGTTGCCAGCCTTCGAGAACTCGGCCCAGAAATCCAGAGGTCAGATAGCCGCGCCCTTTGCCGACCGGCAGATCCCAGGCGTAGTTCAAGACCAGGCGATGACGAATGTCGAACCCGGAATTCCCGTGCTCGTTAAAGAGCTCAAAGCTGTTCCGCGGGAACGAGCGGTTCGTCTTTTCCGACGGCACCAACGGATCGGCCGAATCATCAATCGCGTGCGAGTAGGTGTACGCACCCTGAAGTTGGAATCCCTTGGAGAAGCGCTTGGTCACATTCGCCTGCAGGCCGTGATACCAGGAATTCCCCGTGGCTTCGTTGAGGGCTGCGGAGAAGAACGCGCTGTTGTATACAGACGTAACGCCCGGTCCGCCGAACCAGAGACTGCTGAACGTCAGTTGCGAAGGATCTGTACCGTTAGCGATGTTCGCGGCCACCAACGCCGGCTGCGGCGGATTACCGTCCACTACACGGAACTGATGAAATCCCCGGTTACCAACGTAGTTCACGTCAATGGTTACATCCCGCAGCACTTCGCGTTGAATTCCGAAATTCCAACTCGACGTATACGGCAAGGGGAAATGCCTGTCGATGATGACAGGGAAGAACCCCGCGCCGTCTGCGGTATATACGCTAGTTGGCACAGTCGTCGGCAAGGCCACGTTCTCCGGCTGATCAAACGGTTCGAGGAAAGGCGTTTGTTGGAAGGGCGGATTGCCGGTCGCGTTGCCAAAGAGATTGCCAAAAACGCGATCATGGAAAATTCCAAAAGCGCCGCGCACGGATGTTTTGCCGTCGCGGAATGGATCCCAGGCAAATCCCAGTCGCGGCTCAAAATTATTGAAGTTGTTGTTGTAGAGAAGGCGTCCGGTCCCCGGTCCTACCACCGTAAACGTGAATCCCGAGCAAGTCGGAAGCGTGGGATCGCAACCGGGAGTCGTTAAAGGATTCAGCGCATCCGGAGCGGGTCCGGAAGCATTCTCGAACAAATTAGAAAGATTGTTGTCCACTTCGTAGGGCACGCCGTTGAACTGGTAACGCAACCCGAAGTTCAGGGTCAGGTTCCGGCGCACTTTCCAGCTGTCTTGCACAAAGAAGTCGTACTCGTGCTGGCGGAAGCGGCGCAGATCGTTCGCCGTGCGATTCCCGCTTTTGTCGAAGAACTGGCTCTGCTGCTCAGTATCCATCACGCCCAGCAGCGTGTTGGCCATATCCTGGAACACAAAGTCAGGATTCCCCGATGCGTCCGTGCCGCAGTTCTGATACGGGTCAGCCGCATTCGGTGGTCCCGCAGGGTTGAAGGGATCGCACGGCGGCAGGTTGGGATTTGCCATAATCGTGGCGAACCCGAAATTACTGAACGGCTGCAGCGTCACCAGACTCCGCGACGTGAACGAATTGAAGCCATTCTCATAAACCCAGCGAACATCTCCGCCAACTTTCACCGTGTGCGCCCCACGCACCCAGCTCAAACTGTCTCCCCAGCTCCAGGTGCCTGTCTTGCGCCACTGGCCATTGCTGTCGAACAGTGCCAGGCACCCAAATCCTGCCACGTCGGGTAACGAAAAATCTCGCGGACGGCCATATTGATCCACGGCACCGATATTCAGCTTATCGAGCCCGCCACAATTAAACGGAATATCGGTCTTGTTGTAAGCGAACTTGGCCTGGTTTATCACCCGCGAACTCAGCGTCGAGGTCAGCGAAACTCCTGTGACCAGCGTGTGCGCCTCGAACCCCGACGCGCCAATTCCCCCCGGAAGAAAATCCTCATGACTTCCGTTGGGATCCTGGCTCTGGTCATAGGCGCTGTGGATCGACAGCAGATGCCTGTCGCCGATGTGCTGATCCACTTTTGCGGTCAGGTTGCGCGCATCAAACTTGGAGGAAGAAGGAAAGAACAACTGGCCGCGAAACTGATCGACTGCCGGCCCATTCGGATCAGGATAGAGGCTAAGGATCTGCTTCACCGTCGGCGAAATCCCAAAGCCAAACGCGCTGTTAGCCCCGCCCGCGCTGATCGGTAGCGTGCATGGCGCCGAAGCCGGGGCGCAATCATTGGGATCGTAGTCGGTGTAGTTAAAGGTCCCGCCGTTCAACATGCTCTTAAAGGCTGCGTTCGGAACCGTTGATTTGTTCGTCAGCGTAGTGCGGAAGCGCTGAAAGTCCGCATCTACAAAGAAGAACGTTTTGTTCTTGGCGATCGGGCCGCCAAAGTTGAAACCAAACTGGTTGCGCACGTACGGATTCTGTGCTTCTACGTTGCCGGTCTGCGGATCGATATTGTGGTTAAAGTAGTCGCGTGCACCCAGCGCGCTATAGCGGCCGAACCAGCGCGCTCCACCATGAAAGTTGTTCGCCCCACTCTTGGTCACCACGTCGATAATCGCACCGTTGTTGCGGCCATATTCCGGCATGAAATTGTTGGTGATCACCCGGAATTCTTCGGTGGCGTCCGGATTCAAGGCTGCCAGTCCTCCGGGTATGCCCGGCACCGACGTATCGTTGTTGTCGGCTCCATCCAGAAGGAAATTGTTGTTCCGTTCGCGCGCGCCGTTCACCGAAAATCCGTTCAGCTGGCTATCCGATTGAATGGTTCCCGGCGACAGCAGAATTAACTCGTAAGGATCGCGCGTGGCCAGCGGCAGGCTGAGCATGCGGGCCGAATCGACAATGTTGCTCACTTGCGACGTCTCCAGGTCCACGGGAGGCACGTCGCTGGCTCGCACCATCACCTCTTCCGACACGACGCCGGGTTCCAGCGTGATGTCGAGGCCGAGCGTCTGGGCAACGGTGAGCTGAATGTCGTCGAGGTGGTAGGCCTTAAAGCTGTCCTTCTTCGCCGTGATCTCGTAGTGGCCGACAGGAAGATTCGGAACGCTATACACACCTGTGGAACTCGTGGATCCGGAGCGGTGTGCGTTGGTTTCGATATTCCTCACGATGACTTCAG
>Ga0126373_10003254_pt1 | contig 12122 bp, 10 predicted proteins | sample PanSoiMetPlot_11_FD_92545 | JGI IMG/M metagenome (GOLD analysis project Ga0126373, IMG submission 92545) | Tropical forest soil microbial communities from Panama - MetaG Plot_11 | ecosystem: Environmental > Terrestrial > Soil > Tropical forest > Bulk soil | place: Panama | collected 2016-02-17
ATGTCGTTTTGATCACGCCGCTCGTCGCGTTGATTTGCGGCATTTTGATCTTGGTAGTGCCGCGCCTGCTCAACTACATCGTCGCGATCTATCTGATCATCGTCGGTGTTGCCGGCTTGTGGCCGCATTTGCTGCGCTGATCCGGCGGGCACCACGCTCGGCGGTGTGACGGCACTTCGGAGCTGTTTGCCATAGTCGTTCGGGCCAGTGCGACGGTGGACGATTGCTATTCGATTCATGGTGGCCTCATTCGTCCCGCCGGAATCTCCCTGCGCACATATCAGCGATCACAATTTCGTTGGCGGGAATGACTCCGCTGCTTTGGTGTTCGGCACTGCCGGGTTTGGTGCGGCGCGTCGTACATTCATTCTAGCGGTGGCAGCCGATTCAAATTGGCGCACGTCATATTGATCTAGATCAAATCCGAGTGCTGCCCTTCTCGCCTAGTCTGTCAACTCGCGTCGGATTGCGCAGCGAGCGCGATTGCCAGAACAGCGGGCAATCCTGAACGACAGCACAGGTCAATCCTTCGCGTGGACGATCATTTTTTTGAAAGGGGTTGGACCCATGTTGACGAGCTATCGCGGATTGATTGCTTCTATCGCGCTACTTGCAACGGCTTCGACGATGGGGGTGTCGGCATCGGCCGACGAAGGCGGCGTGAAAGCCGGCTTCCTGACTTGCAACGTGGCGAGCGGCTTTGGCTTCGTCTTTGGCTCGTCGCGGTCGGTCAACTGCGAATATTCCGCGAAGCCCGGAACAGCCGATCACTATACGGGCACGATCACCAAATTCGGCGTCGACATCGGTTATCTAAACTCCGCCGTTATGGTGTGGACGGTCTTCGCCCCGACGTCGACGGTTGCAGATGGTGCCTTGGCCGGCAACTACGCCGGTGCGACCGGCAGCGCGACCGTAGGCGTCGGCGTTGGCGCGAATGTCCTGGTCGGAGGTTCGGGCAACCATTTCATGCTTCAGCCACTGAGCATCGAAGGCAATACCGGCCTTAACGTTGCCGGCGGCATCGGTTCACTTGAGCTCAAAGCCACCAAGTAGCGCCGCGTGTCCCGGGACCGCTGCGTGGTTCCGGGTTTGCCGAGAAGTTGGTGGAAGTCTGCCGGGTGTTTCAGTCGACCTATTAAACGGGGACACCATGCAAGGCAGTCGATTTAAGCTGCTATCCGCCGGTTCTCTCGGGGCAACCGCCTGCATCGGCTATCCGATCGGCAAGTTGGCGCGTTCTCGCGCCCGTTCCGATGTCGGCGCCGGTTAGTCTGGAGATCTTTGTCGGCTTTGCCATGTTCGCGCTCGTATTCGCGAGCCTGGAGCGATTTTTTCCGATGCGGCGGCAACGTACTTTCCGTCCTGCTTGGACAATGGATGTCGCCTACTATGTCGCGGGCTGTTTCGTCGGCCATCTTTCGGACGCCGCCAGCCTATGGGCGATGTTGCTCATTCGCCATGTGGCCGGAATCAATCCCGCTGGCGCGGTAGCGAGCCAGCCCGGCTGGGTTCAGTTTTTGGAAATTCTGGTTGTTGCGGATTTCTTGGCCTATTGGTTCCATCGCGCGCTTCACCGGGTCGGCTGGATGTGGCGCCTGCACCAGATCCATCACACCTCGCCAAGCATGGACTGGCTGGCGAACGTTCGGCTGCATCCGCTCGACAAGATGATGGGAGATTGTTTTCAATTCATCCCGATTTTCTTTCTCGGTTTTTCCAATGCGCCTTTGATTGCCTACACGATTTTTCTCGGATACCAGGGCTTCCTGAATCACTCCAACGTCAAACTCAACTACGGTCGTCTGCGTTGGTTCGTTGCCACGCCGCAATTCCATCATTGGCACCACGGCGATGATCCCGCACACCACAACAGGAATTTTTCACCTCATTTGGTCGTCTTCGACCGGCTGTTCGGTACATTCTATCTTCCGGCTGACCGTTCCCTGCCGCAGAAATACGGCATACCCGAGCGGCTGCCCGAGCGGTTCTGGCCTCAGCTTATCTATCCATTTCGGAAGAGGCCCGTATTAGCACCCGCTACGCACGAGCTGGCGACAATGAGCTAGGCTCGCGCGTGTGTGGAACGACGGGCAGCATGGCCTGTCGCGGCTACGACGGAATTCCGCTATACGCAGCGAATGCATAGACGGTGATGGCAACGCACACCGCACCAGCGGCGATGCCGGCGATGAATGGCGTGCGCCAGCGCACCATCGCCGCGACCGATGCCAGCGCAATGCCAAGCTGCGCCGCGAGCCCGGCATAGCCGAGCAGGTCTTTCTCGGCGAGCCATTGCAGTCCGATCGTCAGATGCCGGTCGCGATCGGCAGACTTGTCCGTGGCCGTCTGCTTGATCTTGGGTTGACGGTCGCGCAGCTCGGCCGCTTGTTTCGTGAGAGCTGCGCGGCTTTCTGGACTGAGCCCCATCGTCGCTGCGAGCGCCGTTTCGACAACCCGCGCCTTGATGCTGTCGGCCTGGTATTCATTCCACGCATCCGATGCTTCGGTCTGCGAGAGGATCGCTTGGTTGCTTTCATAGATCGCGTTGTTGGTAACGGCCGTCGAGCGCACGACCAGAAAGCCCGATATCGCTGCCAGCACGCCGGTCAGCAGCGCGACTTGTTTGACCCAGGGCGGGTTGTCCGCAGCGTTGTTCTGGCCAACGTCGATGCGCGCTTTGACCTTAGTGACGAGCGATTTGAGACTCTGCTTATCCGTCATCGACATGCCCCCAATTGACCGAGCCAGTCAGCAGGCGCAGGCTTCCGTGATCGGAGCGATTAGTCAAGCGACGCGGGTTCGACAGTTTTCTGCTCTCGCTTTCATTCGATCCGGAAAAAAGGATGGCAATGAAGCTGTTGCGCTCGTTACAGCGTCGGATGGGCCGAAGCAAAGTTTCGCTTCGCCTCGAGGAGCGATACCCCGACATCCAGGAACGGGATTTCCGTGCCGCCTTAGAGCTGTGCAGTCCAGCCAGCATGACGTCGATCGATCGTCTCTACGCGCTTTATCAAGCGACGCGCTATGTCGCGGCCGCTGGCGTGCCCGGCGATTTCGTCGAGTGTGGCGTTTGGAAGGGCGGCTCGGTCATGATGATGGCGCTGGCGCTGCTGGGTATAGGCATCGCCGACCGTCATCTCCACCTCTTCGACACTTTCGCCGGCATGCCCGAGCCGACGGCCAAAGATGTCGACTACACCGGCCAGGATATGCGGCCGGTGACGCAGGCCAATCCGGAATGGCTCAAGGCCGGACTGGACGAGGTGCGCGCCAATCTCGCCAAAACCGGCTATCCGGCGGAACGATTCCATCTCGTGCCGGGGAACGTCCTCGATACGCTGCCCGATCGTGCGCCGGAAGCGATCGCCCTGCTCCGGCTCGACACTGACTGGCACAAATCGAGCCAGCACGAACTCGCGCATCTGTTCCCGCGGCTGTCATCGCGTGGCGTGTTGATCATCGACGATTACGGCCATTTCCGGGGCGTGCGCGAGGCCGTCGATGAGTTCCTCGCGACGCAGAAAGAACGATATCTACTGCAGCGGATTGATTACGCGGCGCGCTTGTTGATCAAGGTGTGATCAACGGCCGAGAAGCCCGCGTTGATCGGCGCAGATCGGCAGCATGCGCCATGTCGCCCTTTGACCCAAAACGGACTTGAAAGACCCCGTGTGACGGGCCCGGTCGGCGGGATTGACATAGATCAATTCAGCGTCGGCGATCCAATGATACAGATCAATGCGAAATCCTGCGCGGTACGCCGCGCGGAACAAAACCCAAGGGGTTTTTGGCGAAAGGAGCAAGCGATGCTACGGTTTGCGTCATGGCGGCTACTCGCCGCCCTCAGTGGTATTTTGTTGCTGGCAGCATGTTCGGAGGAGAAACAGGAGGCTGCCGCGGCACCTCCTAAACCGGTCGCGCCGCAGGTCACGAACTATGCTGTTTACTTCGATACCAACAAGTCAAATCTCAAGTCGGACGGTCAGGCCACCGTTCAGCACGTTTCTTCTGACTTTCACCGCGATGGCGCGGGGACCGTGACCATTGTCGGCAAGGCCGACACCGTTGGCAGCGCAAAATCCAATATGGCGTTGTCAGAGGCACGCGCCAATCAAGTGCGTGACGCACTGATCGCGACAGGGGTGCCGGCGTCCAACATCCACACAAGTTGGACCGGCGAGGAACAACTGCCAGTCCAAACCGCGAATCACACTGCCGAAGGACAGAACCGCGTGGTCCAGATCAAGTATGAGGCGCCGGCTACGGCGCAGGCTCCGGTATCGGGACAACAGGGATCGTCGGGCGGAATGGAATGAACGAATAATTCGACCGGTGCGGTTGTCGGTCGTTAGGGCATCGCTGCACTAAGCCTGGGAAGGATCGAGCGACGGCCGACGGCACTTGTGCCCTCGGCCGTTTCGCTATGGCGCGTTGCGCGGATTGTCCGAAATGTGACGGACAAGTTGGCGTGCCGGACGGGGCGAAACTGAGAACCTGTGGTTGATTGCCATCGCTTTGCCGAAAACAGCACCAAGAGTGAATCAACCACCGTAAGCAGTTTCATCTGGTAAATGGAATGTACGAATCGCCTTAATCTCGCGGCTTGAGTAGCGCGCCATCATTGACCGCTTTATCAAGATCGATAACAAAGGATTTCAAACGCCGAACTTCTTGAAGATGGGCGTGCAAATAGCCCAGTACGGCAGAAATCGCAAATAAGCAGAGGGCCGTGTCTGCCGGCATTTCCTCTTCAATCTTTCTCGGAATGCCGTCGACGCTGTTTGGCATGTCCTTGAATTGCTGCTCATAAATCGTCCGCAAGCCGTGCATTGCTTTTGTTCTGCGATCTGCATCCAGCGAATGCGACAACGCGTTACGAAGAGAATTAACGCTGCTGACTAGTTCCCACATTTTGTTGTTCTGATCACTCGTGGAAATTGCCCTGCACAATGCAATCTTTTGGTGGACTTGAAATCGGGCGGCTTCGAGGAATTCGCCATGCAGCAGAAATGTTTCAATAGCCTCGGTCAGCAAGCCTTCCATGACCAGATGCCCTTTTAGGACGATCTGAGCCACATCGTCGACTGTGCGAAGTTCGTCCGTAAATCTCTTCTGAATTTCTTCTAACGAGGTCACCATCTTCATCCTCCGACATTGATGGCATTATTGCCGAGCACGAATAATCAATACCAAAGGACAGGCCATCGGCCGGATCAGCAGCGAGACTGGCGGTACCACGGGGCATCTGGCCATCATCGAATCGGGCAACGACCCTGTGCTAGCCTAATTTTCGCGATGCCGATGGTGCGACTGCGGCGGGGGAACGATGCGCACAGTCCAATTTGCATTTCTGATGCTGACGCTCGTGCTGGGTCTGAACCCGGCCGTCGCTGAGCAGTATTGGTACTATTGCGACCCAGCGCACGCATATTATCCGTATGTAAGCACGTGCCCAGTCCCTTGGCGCGCTGTCGTTCCCAATACGGCGCCTAGCGTGAGTGCGACACCTGAACGCCCAGCGACTTCGGCGCCAAATCCGCTTACGCCTTCTCCCACTCCGGCGCCGTCACCATCGCCAGCAGCAACGCCGATGCCGACAGCACCTGTTGGCCAGGCTGAAGAGGGGGTAAACGCTTCTTCGTCGGACCCACCAACCGCTGCATTCGACGTGGCTTCATCCGCTGAAAATCATGAGGATGCAAGCGAAGACAATTGGGGCGTCGTAGCGACAGGAATAGTAGTGATTTTATTTCTATTGTGGCTGGGCGCTCGACGGATACGCTACCAGTCTCTGCTGAGAAAATACGGCAGCGCCGACGTAGCAAAGGCCATAATGCGCCGTCATATCTGGCAGGGCATGAGCAAAGACCAGCTCGTCGACTCTCGGGGACGCCCAGTCGAGGTCGGTCGAGAAATCTATAAGCAAACGACGCGAGAGACGTTTAAGTACGACCAAACCGGACGTAATCAATTTAGAACGCGGGTGTATGTTGAGAATGGAATTGTCGTAGGCTGGAAGATGCGCTGACCCGCACCGGGCAGCGCCCTCTTCGTGGGCAGCAGTCAGCGCTTAATAGCTTCTGATACTTCTTACTGACTTTGATACGACCGTCTGTTGTTAGGCAGTTACGGCAAGCGTATTGTTGTTCGGCGATGGGGGATGAGACATCTACATCACCGACGATTTGGACTGCCCTGGATGCTTGGGCTAAGGGCCTCAAGGCGTGGCAGCGTCGGATTCTCGTCCTTGCGACAGAGCATCGGCATCTGTCCGAGAAAGATATCGACGAGGTGTACGAAATATTTCTGGGCACATCTGATCTGAAAAAGGTTCAGCCTCCACCAGAAATTCCCTTTAACGTATCAGGAAGACCAGCGGACCCGCTGCCTGAGCCGCTACGCCTGGATCGTGTTGATTGTCTTTCCGGCGTAAACGCTCTTCCTGAAAATTCAGCGCTCGCGTTCTGTCCCTCGTTGACAGTGATTTTTGGTCGAAATGGTGCCGGCAAGAGTGGATTTGGCCGTCTATTCGCTAATACGTGTTTCAGCCGACAGAAACCGCCCATCATCTCGAATATCTACGACACCAAGGCACCTTCGACATGGTCTGCAAGTTTCCACGTCACGGTCGGGGGTCAGGCGCAGCAACCCTATGCGTTCAAGTCTGGAGCCGATTTCCCCGAATTGAAGCGTATTAGTGTTTTCGATGTGGCGAGTGCTCATCAGCGCCTTTCACAGGCCGCGACATTTGAATTTAGACCGGTCGGCTTCGATATTTTTCCGGAAATGGCGCGTGTATACGGGGAAATAGGACGGCGCCTTGACGCCGAGTGTCTCGCTCGCACCCACGCAACTAATTTTTCTGAGTCCTTCATCGGAAATGAGACCGACGTTTCTAAGGCGGTCGCCGTCATAAACGCGAAAACCGATCTCGAAGCGATCAAGAGTTTAGGGACATACGGCGCAACTGAAAAAGCGCGCCTTGAAGCAATCGACCAACAGCTTATTGCATTAAAGAGTAGCTCGCCGAAGGACGTCGTTGTCCAACTGCGCCAAGCAAAATCAGATGTCGAGACACTCCGCTCGAAGCTCGATCTCCTAGGGCTGGAATTTACGTCCGCAAAACGAGATTCGAGAAATGAGATCACTCGGAAGGCGAAAGAGAGCGCCGCGGCCGCCGCTTTGGTTGGCACCGAAACGTTCAAGCGGTCGTTCTTTAATGCCGTCGGCACTCCTGAATGGGAAACATTTGTCAAAGCGGCACATGCCTTGGGGAAAAAGGAGAGTGCCGACTACCCACAAGAAAAGGCTCCGTGTCTCCTATGCGAGCGTCCATTTGATGAAGAGTCGAGGAAGCACGTCGCAGCTCTGATGGCTTTCGTAGAAGGAGACGCTCAGCGGCAGGCAACAGCGGATGCGATTGCGCTTTCCTCAGCGGACAGTTCGCTAAAAGCACTAGATGTCGACGTATTCAATATCGAATCGCGGGTTCGCGAGCATGTACATCGCATCGATCCAGCCATCGAAACCGTGATCCAAGAGGGCATTACCGCACTCAATAGTGCAAGGGCCTTGTCCATTGCGGCTTTGGCCAGTCGCACTGCTGCCAACGCAGTCGTTGATACGTCACCGATGGTTTCGAAGCTGATCGATTTAGAAAGCCGGATCGGAGCGGATATCACACGTTTGGAGAAAGAGGATGCCGCTGCCGCGATTGCAGCTTTGGAGCTTGAACGCCAGGCGATACGCCATCGCGAGGTCTTGTCTCAACTGCTGCCGAGCATCGTGACATATGTAACCGATGCCGCGTGGTGCGCTAAAGCCGCGAGCGCAAAATCGGGAGTCAATCCGAAGCATATAACCGAAAAAGAAAAGGAGCTTTTCTCGCACGTCATTGGCGAAACATACCGCCGACGACTAGAAGAGGAATGCAAGAAATTGAACTGCATACTCCCCATCGAACTACATACCATGGGCCAGAAGGGACAGACAGTCCGCTCACTTTCGATGAAGGGCGGTTATAGGCCAGACACCATACTCAGCGAAGGTGAGCAAAAGGCGATTGCGCTCGCCGATTTCTTGACTGAGGTCTCGCTCAATCCGGCGAACGCTGGCATCGTGTTGGACGATCCCGTCACGTCCCAGGATCACGACCGAAAATTGCGAATAGCTCAGCGGCTCGTTGAGGAGGCGGCGCGAAGGCAGGTAATCGTATTCACCCATGATGTTGTCTTTTTGAACGAGCTACTCGTATGTGCGGACCGGCAGAAGGTAGAACCACACGCTCATTGGATTGATCGGCATCCCGACGGGAAGCCCGGCCGTATCGTGCTGCACGATTCTCCATCGACAAGTAAGCATTACGATACGACAGAGCGTGCGAAGCAATTTTTGACGAAAGCAAAGGGTCTCGCTGGATCTGAACAGCTCGACGCCATACGTAGTGGAATGGCAGCATTGCGTCGGACCGTTGAGGAAGCTGTCGCAAAATTGCTCCTCAAGGGAGTCGTTCCAAGATGGAGCGACCGTGTAATTGTAACTGGCCTGCGCAGGGTCAAGTGGGAGGAGGCCCTCGTTGAGGAACTCTGCACCATTTACGAAGACCTTTCCCAATTCATCGAAGGCCATTCGCACACCGACGAGGCCGCTGGTGCGCCACCGCAGGTCGTCGATTTAGAAACTCGTATTGCGGCCGTTGATGCTTTGATAAGGCGAGCAAAAGCCGACTGGCAAAAGGCTCCAAAGGCCGCCAAAGCTCCTGTGGCAACGCCAATTCAATCGACAGTTCCTTCCGCTGGCACACAAATTCAAAAATAATTCTCACGTCACGAGGCGGACATGAGTGTGCCTAAATTCTCCGAAATTGGTCGGGTCGATAATGTCTGCCCGACATGTCGCTCAAATTTGGAACGACGCCCCGACCGGAAGCAACCGTGTCCGCGCTGCGGTAATCTCATATTTGTTCGAACACGGCCGCTTGATCGAAAGCGGGTGCTTCTTAGTGCAGCGGATGTGGAGAAGCTGGAGATCGAATGGAAAGTATTCCACGAGTTTGGTTCCCCCATCTCCCCTGAGCAATTATCGGTACACGTCGCTGAATTGGGAAAGCACCGACGTCAATTCCTTTTAGAGTGCAGTGAAGCCTGGAAAGTTGGCGTAAAGGTCCGCGCACAAATCATACCGACACAAGGATGTGCGGTTAGTGTTGATCAAGCAAAAAAGATTTATTGGCCGGCGGAATTGCCAAATTTGCCGCTCGAAGGCTGCGAACGGTTCCCAGAACGTGGCTGTGCCTGTTGTTATGTGCCCGTTGTTGACGCCACCTAATCGGCCCGACCGTGGAGGGAGTTATGGCAATAATTCATAATCCGTCAGGAGTCGCTCTCAACCAGGCGCAACCCAACAGTGACGTACCGCAAACTCTTCCGCACCAGCTGGATGGCGCGCGGAGTTTTGACCTTAACATTGAAAACATTTTGGAAGGCTGGGAGGTGCGTCATGCGATTCGTGAGCTCATTGCAAATGCGCTAGATGAGCAAGCGCTTACTGAAACAAATGCCATAGAGATAGGAGAGCGAAAGGGCATTTGGTTCATTCGTGACTTCGGCCGGGGCCTACGTTACGAGCATTTCACTCAGAATGAAAACCACGAGAAGCTTGCCAACTCCGAAAAGGTGATTGGGAAATTTGGTGTCGGCTTGAAAGACGCCCTCGCCACTCTGAACCGCCATGGAGTGAAAGTCCGAATCAGATCGAGGTACGGGAATGTCACGCTCGATCAACAGCCGAAACATGGCTTTTCAGATGTGATCACGCTTCACGCGGTAATATCGCCTCCCGATGATCAGTCGATTATCGGAACCGACATAACGCTGGATGGGGTGTCGCGCGACGATATAGCTGGCGCGAAGAATTTTTTTCTCGTGTTTTCTGGCGAACGAGAGCTGGAGCGGACACGATATGGAAGCATTCTGGAGAGGGGGCCCGGTCGAAGCGCACGAATTTATGTCACGGGACTTCTTGTTTCCGAAGAAGAAAACTTCGCATTCTCTTACAATATTACCGCACTAACTAAGCGGATGCGGAACGCACTCAACCGCGAACGGACAAACGTTGGCCGCAGTGCTTATTCTGATCGCGTGAAGGAAGTTCTGTTAGAGGCGCGCACGAGCGTCGTTGCAGCTTCACTTGCTCGCGAACTTGGTAAGTTCGAGGCGGGCACTTGCGCTGATGAAGTAAAATGGACCGACGTTGCAAAGCATGCGGTTAGGATTTTGAGCGCAAGCGAGCGGGTAATGTTTGTTACCGCATCAGAAATCATGGCTCACAGCGACGTACTTGATCACGCGCAGGCAGAGGGCGTCAGAATCATAACCGTGCCCGACAATGTAAGAGAAAGCATCAGCGGGCTTCAGGACATTGCAGGAGGGACGGTTCGAGACATTTCCGTTTACCAGCAGGAATGGCGGGAAAGTTTCAAGTTCACCTTCGTTGATTACAAGACGCTTCGGCTCAAGGAGCGCGCGGTCTATGACTCGTGGCGAGCTGTAGCAGACCTAGCTGGAGGGCTTCCGGCAGCTGTAAAGGAAATCAAGATCACGGAGACGATGAGACCAGACCTTTTGAGTGGCGACCACACAGAAGGGCTTTGGGACGCCTCTTTAGGATTCGTCATAATCAAGCGTGATCAGTTGGGTTCAGTGGAGAGGTTCGCGGGAACGCTCTTGCATGAGATTGTTCATGCATCTAGCGGCTATGGTGATGTCACACGCGCTTTTGAAATAGAGCTTACTTCGATGCTCGGGCGCATTGCATCGATACGGCTACAGTCGTGATTGGTGCAGCCGACACGGCTGTTCGGAGGTCCTTATGTACATTTTAGTCTCTTTGGTCGTCGGCTTGGTAGTGGGCGCTTTGACGACATATCTCGTAATGCGTGCCCGGGTTGTTGCGGCTGTGGCCGGGGACAGAGCAGCTGTTGCAAATGAGCTTTCAGAGACAAAGGCGGGAGCGGCTGCAAAAATTGCGGAGCTAAACGCAACGCTCGAAGCGGAACGGAAGCAGACAGAAGAGAAGCTTCAATTCTTGACTGACAAGTTCAAAAACATCGCTAACGACATTTTTACGCAGCAGACACAACGGTTCACGGAGCAGAACCAAAGTAACTTGGACTTAATCCTCGGACCGCTGAAGGAAAAGATCAGCGACTTCCAAACGAAGGTGGAAAGCGTTTATGTGACCGAAAGCAAAGACAGGACGGCTTTGCACGAGCAAGTGAGCCAGCTGATGCAACTGAATCAGATGCTGAGCGAGGATGCAAAGAATCTCACGCGAGCTTTGACCGGCTCTGTCAAAACACAAGGCAATTGGGGCGAGATGATATTGGAGCGTATCCTCGAAACATCGGGGTTACGAAAGGGCGAAGAATACGACGTACGCGAGACTTTCCATCGGGAAGACGGAAGCCGCGCGATCCCTGATTTCATCATTCGATTGCCGGGCGAGCGGAATTTAGTAGTGGACTCGAAGGTGTCGCTGACGGCCTACGAGCAGTACGTCAAGGAACAAGATGACGAGGCGAAGCAAGGTTCACTTGGTGATCATCTCGCATCAGTACGTGGCCACATCGCTGAGCTGACGAGCAAAAACTACCAATCGCTCTATGAGCTGAAGTCGCTTGATTTCGTGATTATGTTTGTTCCGATTGAACCCGCTTTTCTATTAGCTGGAGAGCATGGCGGCGACATCTATATTGACGCATATCGAAAAAACGTTCTGGTCACCTGTCCAACGACGTTTCTCTTCGTTGTTCGCATTGTCGCTCAGCTGTGGCGCCAGGAGGCGCAAAATAAAAACACTCAGGACATCGTTAAGCGCGGCGGCGAACTGTACAATCGGCTTTGTGACTTTGTAGCCGACCTAGAGGCCGTCGGCACTCGTCTTGAGCAGGCCAAGGACAGCTACACGAGCGCGTTTAACCGCCTCACGAAGAACAAGGGCAACGTAATTTGGCAGGCAAAAACACTTACAGACCTGGGCGTAAAGCCGACTAAAGCGTTACCGGCTGCGCTAGTTGAAGCGTCGTCGTACGAGGAGACCGATACTGGTACAACACTCCC
>Ga0126373_10003255_pt1 | contig 12122 bp, 7 predicted proteins | sample PanSoiMetPlot_11_FD_92545 | JGI IMG/M metagenome (GOLD analysis project Ga0126373, IMG submission 92545) | Tropical forest soil microbial communities from Panama - MetaG Plot_11 | ecosystem: Environmental > Terrestrial > Soil > Tropical forest > Bulk soil | place: Panama | collected 2016-02-17
ATTTTAGGAAAACTTTTTTCGGCAATGCGCCACACCGGGTTGAATCGCGTGGTTGATCACTCCGAGATGTTTATGCCGCGCTGGCGGCTTTTTGTTTTTCGATGGACGCGGATTCGGCGTCTTCCCACTTGACGCTGACCATTTTTGATACGCCGGGTTCCTGCATGGTGACGCCGTACATCACCGAGCCCATTTCCATGGTCTTGCGGTTGTGGGTGACGACGATGAACTGAGTCTGGGCGCACATCTCGGCAAGCATTTTATTGAAGCGGCCGACGTTGGCTTCGTCGAGTGGTGCGTCCACTTCGTCGAGGATGCAGAAGGGGCTGGGCTGGTAACGGAATACGGCAATCAGAAGCGCTAGAGCGGTGAGCGCTTTTTCGCCGCCGGAAAGCAGAAGGATGTTTTGCAGGCGCTTGCCCGGCGGCTGCGCAACGATGTCGATACCGGCTTCGCCGGAGCTGTCGGGTTCGCCGAGACGCATTTCGCCGGTGCCGCCGCCGAAGAGCGATTGGAAGGCGACGGCGAAGTGGGCGTTGATGAAGTTGAAGGCTTCTTCGAATTTCTGACGCGAGACGGTGTCGAGCTCGGTGATGGTGAGCTGCGTGTTCTCGATGGACTGAACGAGATCGTCGCGTTCGCGGCGCAAGAAACCTTCGCGCTCTTCGCACTCCTTGAATTCCTCAAGAGCCATCATGTTCACAGGGCCCATGGCTTCGACGCGCGCTTTCATTTCGTTGTAGCTGGTTTCGGCCGCGATGAGTTCTTCGCCGATTAGGAGCTGCTGCTGCTCCTGAGCGATGAGTTCCTCGGGCTGGGCGTTCAGCTCGGAGACGCAGGTCTGGCGGAGGTAGTCGCGGTCGGCGTCGTTGCGGGCTTTTTCAATCTGGCGCTGGCCGCGTTCGGAACGGAGCTCGTCGAGCGACTGGCGCTTGCCGCGAACGGCGTCGTCGAGTTGGCCGGCGCGGGTGCGCGCCTGGGACCATTCCGCTTCAAACGCAGCCTTTTGCTCTTCGAAGCGCAGCTTTTCGGCGCCAAGCTGCTGAACCTGGAGCGCGAGCTGCTCGCAGGCGGATTCGAGCTCCGATTTTTCGGCCGCGAGCGCAGCGCCCTGCGTGCGGAGCGATCCGAGGCGCTCGGTGGCCTGCGCGAGTTCCTGCGCGTAGCGCTGCTCGGAGATTTCCGCAGCAGCAAGACGCTCGGACATCATAGCGAGCTCTTCCCGGCGTGCGACCACTTGTTCCTGAAGCGCGTTGAAGGCCTGGCGCGATTGAGCCAGCGAATCGGCAGCGGCTGCCGATTCCGATTCGGCGGCGGCGCGGGCGCGGACGGCTTCTCCGTGGCTGCGACGGGATTCGGCGGCACGCGCGCGAGCGGATTCGGCTTCCGCATGGAAACGGGAAATTTCCTCGCGGGCCGCTGCGAGCTGCTGGCTTAGGCGGCCCAGGTCGCCTCGCGCCTGATCACGCTGATGTGTGGCGGCGACAAGCGCTTTTTCGGCGTCCATTTGATCCGCAGTGGCGGCGGAGACTTGCTGCTCGGCAAGGACGACCTCCCGCGCGAGACGCGTAAGATGCGCTTGTTCTTCGGCGGCGATGCGGTCCATGCGCGTGACTTCGGCTTCATGCTGGCGGAGTTCGCGCTTGAGGGCGAGCGGGCCGGCTTCCCCGGGGCGCCCGCCGGAAACCATGCGGCCGTGGTAGGAGGCGCCATCGGGCGTGAGGTAATAGCTGTGCGGATTCTCCTGCGCGAGACGCTCGGCGACGGCGGAATCCCGAGCGATGTAGGCGGTTCGAAGCTTCGTGAGGAAATGCTTTGCCGCGGAGCCGAGGGGTTCGCGGAAATCGACGAGCCGATCGAGGCGCGCGAGAACGCCTTCGGGAAGCGGCAGGGAAGCGTCCGCTTCGGGAAGTTTGAGGTTCAAGGAGCTGAGCGAATCGACGAAGAAGGTGGCGCGGCCACCCATTTCGTCGCGGAGGAGAGAGACGCCCGCGCGCGCGTGGTCGAAGGATTCGACGACGACGTATTCGAGTTCGTCGCGGAGGAACTGTTCGACGGCGGTTTCGTATTCTTCCTGGACTTCAGCGTAGTCAGCGAGGAGGCCGACGGCGCGGAAATTGGAATGGGAGACGAGTTCTGACGTGCTGCCGGCATTGAAGAGTTTCTGCACGGCGTCGGCGGTGTAGGCGCGATCGCCGAGGATTTGCTCAATGGAAGCGCGGCGGGCACGCTCGGCGGACAAGGCTTCTTTGGTTTGTTCGAGTTGCTTGGAGGTCTCCTGCTGCAAGGCGCGGAGCGTGACGAGCTGCGACTGCGCGTCGCGGACGGCGACGCTGAGATCCTGGGCGCGCTTTTCGGCTTGAGCGAAGGCGGAGTCGGCGGTGACATTACGGAGCGAAAGCTCGGCGTGCTCGATTTCGACGGCGCGCATCGCTTCGGTGCGTTCTGCTTCGGCGGCGGCGTGGCGCGCGGCGGCCTCGTCCGCTTGCTGCGATTCGGCTTGTTGGCGCGCTGACTCTTCGACGAGGCGAGCGGCCAACTGGCGAAGCTCTTCGATGCGCGATTCGAGTTGGGCTTGTTCGGCCGCGCTTGTGGAAGTTTGTTCGACGGTGCCCCGCAGCGTGGACTCGAGGGCGGCCGTTTCGTGCCGGAGGAGCTCGACAGAATCGCGATGCGATTGGATGCGAGCATTGAGGTCCGCGGCGAGCGTTTCGGCATGCTCAACATCGAGAGCGAGGCGCGCGGCACGAGAATCGATTTGGGCAATTTGCTCGCGGCTGAAAGTGATACGGTTTTCGGCGCGGTCGAGATCCAGCGCTGTCTGGGCGAGGAGATTCTGGGTCTCGCGGAGCTCGGAATCGAGCTCGTAGGTGCGGTTGTTGAGGCGCTCCTGCTCGCCTTCGAGTTCGTGAACCGACTGCGATTCGCGGGCTTCGGCGGCGTCCATTTCGCGAAGTAGCTTTTCCAGGCGCGCGGCTTCGATATCGAGATGTTCGGCCTTGCTGGCCAGGACGGTGCGGAGAAGGCCGCGCATCTGCTCGCGGAGTTCCGCATAGCGGCGAGCCTTCGACGCCTGACGCTTGAGCGAGGCGAGCTGCTTTTCGACTTCGACGAGAATGTCGTTGACGCGCGAGAGATTGATTTTTGAGGCTTCGAGCTTGGCTTCCGCAAGACGCCGCTTGGTCTTGTACATGGTGATCCCGGCGGCTTCTTCGATGATGGCGCGGCGGTCCATCGGCTTGGAGTTGAGAATCTGGCCGATGCGGCCCTGCTCGATGATGGCATAGCTGTCGGGGCCAAGGCCCATGCCCATGAAGAGCTGCTGAACGTCACGCAGGCGGGCGATACGGCCGTTGATGAGGTATTCGCTGGTGCCGGAGCGGTAGAGGCGGCGGCCGACGACGACCTCACCAGCCTTTAAGGCCAACGGGACCCTTTCGCCGCTGCGCTTGCGGCCTTCCTTGCGGCGACTTTCGTCGGTCGCTTCGGCTGGTTCGGCGGAAGGGTCGGCGGGGGGCGCGCCCGCCGGCGAGCCCTCAGAGGTATCGAGCGGCGTTGTTTCCGGGGCCGCTGCTGCATCGGTGGACGGTTCTTCCGGCATGTCGAGAACCTTGGCAACAGCTTCGGATAATTCGGGATCGACGAGCGTGAGGGTGACCTGCGCATATCCCATCGGAGGGCGCTTGGCGGTCCCGTTGAAAATACAGTCGGACATGCGCTCGGCGCGGAGCATTTTATGGCTCTGCTGGCCGAGCACCCACGAGATCGCATCGACTACATTGGACTTGCCGCAACCGTTGGGGCCGACGATGCAGGTGATGCCGCTGCCGCTGAAGGTAATCGGCGTCTTTTCGCAGAACGACTTGAAGCCGAGCAACTCGACTTTGCGGAGTTTTAGCACCCGGAGCCTCTCGCGATTGGCTTCGTCCGCGAACATGGCAGTCGAAGCCTCAAGTTTGTGCTTCTGATGGAGGAATTTCGAGACAAAAACTCAGGAGGGTCGATGGCTTGGCCCTGCCGCCTGGCGCATGCGAATCGGCGGTTACGGGAACACAAAATAGCACGTGCGGGAGCGAGTGTAAAGCGGGGTGGGCAAAAGTTTCGAAGAATGAGGATGGCTACTGGGCGCCGTTTCGCAACAGGCCGGAGGCGAGTTCGCGAGCTTCGCGAAGTTCAGGGCGATCGGCGGCCGGCCAGGTTTTGGCGATTTTGACGAGTTGCCCCAGGTAGTGGTGTGCATCTCTGGCGTTGCCGGCCAGACGTCCGGCGCGGGCGGCGCCGTCGAGGGAATTGAAACGATTCGGCAGGAGCTTCAGCGACACTTTGTACTCTGCGAGCGCTTCGGCGGGGCGGTGAAGGTCAAGGAGCATGTCGGAGAGCATTTCACGGACGGGAACACCGACGGAATCAACGTCACGAGCCTCCTGGCGTTCGGCCGCGGCGCGCATCACTTCGAGCGCTTCCTCGGATTTGCCTTCGGCGAACAGAATCCACGCGCGAGTGACGCGCGAATCGAGACTTTCTCCTTCGGGAATCGGATAGCCTTCCTTCTTTTGCTGGGCCTCGCGGGCGGCTATGGCTTCGGTGAGTTTTTCGTAGTCGGCCTTTGCCGCCGGAATGTTGCCGGAGCGCGCGGCGCCGATGGCGCGGACCTTGTACACCGTGTCCTGCCATGCAAGACGAATGGCGGGCACGGAGAGATCGGCCGCTTCCTTCCAACGATGCAATTCGAGCGCGTCGCGGCAGGCGAAACGCGTTTCCTCGTCGGCGAGGTGCTCGGGACTGAGGCCCTGGACATTTCTCACTTCGGCTGCGACGCGGCGCGCGGCCGATTCTTGGCCGGACTGGAGATAGGCGTATTGCAAGAAATCCATCGCGTGGGTCTGGTAGTGCGCGTCGGAGAGGTGCATGTCGGTGGCGCGGGCGGCGGACGCGGCGGCGGCGATATTGGAATCGATGGCTTCCTGCCACAGGCCCAGGCGCACGAAGATGTGCGAAGGCATGTGTAGTGCGTGCGATGAGTCGGGCGCAATCTGCGCGTAGGCGCGGGCGGCTTCGAGACCCTGGGGCGCGAGATCCGATGTGTCGGTCGCATGAATCATGTAATGGGCAGCGCCGGGATTCAGCGGATTGGCGCGCAGGATGGGAGCAAGAATCGCGATTGCTTTTTCGCGGTTGGCGGCGGGCTCCACGTCGTCTTCAGCGAGAGCGACAAGGGAAAGGGCATAGAACTCGGCGGCTTCCGCATCGTCCGGAAAACGAGCGTGAAGCGCGGCCATGGCAGCCGAATAAGCGTGGACGTGCGCTTTGTGAGTGAGCGAGTCGTCGGCATCGAAGAAAGCTTTTGCGGCGGCGATGTATTCGCGTTCGCGCTTTGTGAGAGGCTGGAGCTCGCCGGCCCTGGCGAGATCTTCTCGAGCTTCTGCCAGTTCCTTGGCGGAAGGAAATCCCCAAAGCTGGTGATAGACCGTCATCGCGCGGCCCCAGAGGGCAATGGCGCAGTGCGGGTCTTTTGCGAAGGCGTCCGCGAAAACCTGGTCGGCTTGCTGATATTGGAAGGAATGCAAGAGCGCGACGCCTTTGACGACGACGGGCTGCGCATCCGCGGAGCACGACGTGGAGAAGTGCACGCTACCGAGACGGTCGGCCGGTAGAGGGGCGGATTGCGCCGGTGACGGAGCAGGATGGAACAAAAGCCCTGCCCCAATCAGTGACAGGAGCGCGCAACACGCCGACACGAGTCGCATCAAGAAGGACTCCTTTGGTGGACCGCGGCGATTTTATCAAATTCGAGCGGGTGGAAGCGTGGCGAGGAACTGCGGCAACCTGTTATCCCGGATGCTAAGGCGAGTCTAGGATTTGCCTGCGAGGGCGAGGGCGTTGCGGATCTCGGGGCCGAGGCGATCGACGAGCGGGCGGGCCCCATCTTCGCCGACGACTTGGGTGATTACCTTGCCGTGCGAGTCGAGCAGGATGTAGGTGGGAAAGTTGCTGACACCATAGCGCCGGGCCACGGTGTGATTGTTGTCGTACTGCTGAGCCCAGGTCATTTGATTCCGATCGATGAAGCTGCGCCAGGTGCTTTGGTCCGTGTCTTCGTTGACGCTTACGACTTCGACCTGGTCGCGGTATTCGGAGGCGAGCTGCTTCAGGCCTGGAAGCGCATGGCGACACGGACCGCACCAGGTAGCCCAGAATTCGATCAGGACAAAGTGGCCGGCAACGCTCGATGAGGACGAGTTGCTACCGATTCCGTCGGAACCAATAAACGAGACCGCCGGGGTGTGGGGAACAAGAACCTGCTTGGACTTGCTCCGATTCTCGTCGTTTGATGTGCGGGTCGCTTTGGGTTCGGCTGATTTCCGGGCGAGGCGGGCCGGGTCACCGAGCGGCGCGCGCTGCTCGGACGCGGCTGGAGTATGGGGAAGATATGTCAGTCCATAGGCGCTGGGTGCGGGATTTTGGGGAGGAGCAGTCGGCTTTGGCGTGTTGTCCTGGGCGAAGGCACCCAATGCAAGGCCCAGAAAAAGGGCCGAGGCCGCCATCGAGGACGACACCTTCCGCATCACGACTTTCTCCGAGGGATTATCGGCATGTGCCGATTCTCTCGAGTGTGGAATGGGAATGGCGGGAGGCCAATGGTACGGACGGGCTAGCTTGTGCTCAGTTACAAAAGGGGTAAGCCATTACAGCAGAACAGGTTATGAGAGAGCTATGCTTCGCGTTCGAGGCGCATCACGCCTTGATGTACCAGGGGACATTGATCAGCACAATGCGGTCGTTGCCCTTCAGTAGGATGAACCACTTCAGGATTTCAGAGCGCTTGTTGTGAAGCGGGTAGTGATACCAGTGCCTTTCGACGAGCTCCGGAACAATGACGGCGATTTGACGGCCGGGATTTTCCCTTTCGACCCTCAGGACATAATCCACGATCGGAATCACGACGAGGCGATAAGGAGACGGTAGAACCTCGAGCTTCGGAGTTCTGAATCCCGCCTCTTTGGCGGGCAATTCAACCATTTTTGGCCATTGCTTCTGTAGGTGCGAATCTTCGTCTTCCATGGCCACGTGGACGGCGATGATCTCCTCGGAGAGCGTCATTGCAAAGTGAAGTGCGTTGTTAGCTATGCGGTCCCAGTCCTGAATGGGGACGACCACAATTGGCGCTTTCGCCTTGCTGAGCGCCAGGGGCGCGTGGCTTTTCGTTTCACGCTTTACGGAGGCGTAATGGCGGCGCACCCACATCATGACCGCAAGCATGGCAGCAATCAGCAGCGCGCTCACCCATGCGCCGTCGACGAACTTGGCTACCAGCACCACCAACGCGGTAATCCCTGTCACGAACGCGCCCAAGCCATTGACGAACATGCTTCCGGCGGCGCCCTGGCCTCTTGTGCGGCGCCAGTGAGCGACCATTCCGGCTTGCGACAGCGTGAACGCCAGGAACGCGCCGATGGCGTACAGCGGGATCAGGCGGTCTGTGACACCACCAAATATCGTGAGCAAGATCGCGGTAAGCACAGCGAGAACCAGGATGCCCTCGGTGTAAACAAGGCGGCGGCCTCGGAATCCGAACGAATGCGGCAGAAAGCTGTTTTGCGCGACAGCGCGGCACAGGCGCGGGAAATCGGCGAAGGCGGTGTTGGCGGAAAGCGAGAGTATGACGAGAACAGAACCAATGGTGACGTAGTAGAACCATCCGCGGCCCGCGACCGCCGCCACGAGCATCGAAAGGACGCTTTGATAGCCGGGCTGGCCGGGGTCGGTGGCCGCAATGCCGTAGGCGCGGACGAGATAAGCGATTCCCGCCAGGAGAATCGCGAGAAAGCCGATGATGACGGTGAGAGTCCTCTGCGCAGTTTGCACCGTGGGCTCCCGGAAGGCGCGGACGCCGTTGCTGACAGCCTCGACGCCGGTCATAGCGGTGCAGCCGTTCGAAAAAACCTGCAGGAGCAGCCATAGGCTTGCGAAAGTGACAGTGGCAGCGGCAGCCGGAGGCGGAGCGATAACGGGAGAGGGATGACCAGCCGCGGCCATCGTTTTGACGACACCGATGAGGATGGTGATCAGCAGAGTCCCGAGGAAAAGGTACGTGGGAATCATGAAGATGACGCCGGCCTCGCGCATACCGCGGAGATTCACAATCGTGATCAGAATCAGGATGCCCAGGCAGATGGCGAGCGTGTGAGGCTGCCACTGTGGTGCGGCTGAGACCAACGCGCCAACGCCTGCGGAGATTCCGACGGCGGCCGTAAGGATGTAGTCGATCATGAGCGCGGCGGCGGCGAGAAGGCCCGGGTAGGTGCCAAGATTTTCGGATGCGACCGTATAAGAGCCGCCGCCGCCCGGATAGGCGGCGATCGTCTGGCGGTAAGAAAAGTAAACGATGATGAGAAGCGCAATGATACTGGTGCTGATCGGAACGATATAGGTTACGCCAGCGGCACCAAGGACGATGAGGAGAGTGAGCGCGGCTTCGGGTCCGTATGCGGCGGAGCTGAGCGCGTCGAGGCCAAAAATTGGGATGCCGGCCGCGGCGCCAATACGTTCTCCGCGCTCATCGGAAGTGGCGATGCGCTTGCCTAAGACTACGTCGAGAACAGACATGCGATTCTCCTGCGCGAAAAATGGGGCCTAGACTAATCCGCGAATGGCGGAATTGAAACGGAAAACGTGCGGGCGATATAAGTTCGACCTTCATCGAACCGTAACAATTCATGCCCGGCTTTTGGCGCCGTCGGCTTCGGACTTGTAGGTGAGATTGACAAACTCGATGCGCGGCGGAGACTTGCCGAGGTCCATGCGCGCGAGCGTGACAGGGAGATTGAACCGGCGAGGTCCCGCGCTACCGGGATTGAGGTACAAGACGCCTTTGCGCTCCTGGCCGGCGGGCTTGTGCGAATGGCCGCTGACGACGATGTGGAACCCGGCGGCTGCGGGATCGAGATCAAGATCGTCGAGGTTGTGGAGGACGTAGATGTGCGTTGACCCAGCTTCGGCGACGGCCGTGGCGGGAAGCTCGCGGGCCCACGCGGCGGTGTCGATATTGCCCCGCACAGCGACAACGGGCGCGATCGACTTCAGCGCGTCGAGGATTTCGGGTTTGCCGACATCGCCGGCGTGGATGATCAGATCGGAGCCTGCGAGGGCGCGGACCGCTTCGTCGCGGAGCAGCCCGTGGGTGTCGGAAATGATTCCGATGCGAGCGGGAGTGCCGGTCATGGCGATTCGTCTCAGCCGCCGCGCATCAGCGGGCTATCGCGCCGCATAGCGCTTGAAAAAGGAATCGGATTTCCACTCCGGTTTTGAATCGGCGTTCGCGGTCTCGATAAGGAGGTTGCGCGTGAATTCCTCGTAGAGCGCCGCAGCCTGTAGATCGACGGGCTGGTTCACGTCGTCGGATGGAGCGTGGTATCGGTTCGTGAGCCAATCCTTGAAAATCTTCTGCTCGGGCGAGCCGGGCTCGAAACCAATGTGCGACGCAACGGATGGAACGCCGCGCTTGATGAAACTGTACTGATCGCTGCGCACGAAGGAGTTACGAAGGGGCTCGGGATCGGCAATGGGTTTGACGCCAAGCGATGCAGCCACGGCCGCGGCGCGCGCGCCAAGGTCGGATTCGGTGATACCAAGGATGACGAGCACCTTCATCGGAACGATGGGAAGGAACATATCGGTGTTGACGTCCGCGACGATGGATTTTGCCGGCACAGTGGGGTGGCCGGCGAAATAGTTTGAACCAAGCAGGCCTTTCTCTTCGCCCGTGACCAGGAGGAAAAGGATCGAACGGCGCAGCTTTTCGTTTTTAAGGCTCTTCGCCATGTCCATCACGAGGGCGCTGCCGGAGCCGTTGTCCATCGCGCCGTTGTAAATGCGGTCGCCGTTCACAGGCGCGCCGACGCCGACGTGGTCGATATGGGCCGAAAGAACAACGGATTCATTCTTCAGAGCCGGATCGGTGCCCGACAGACGGCCAACGACGTTTGCCGATTCGAGCTGCTCGGACAGGATTGTGACTTTGGCGCGAAGGCTGACTGCGAGCGGGAAGTGCGGCAGAGGCTTGCGGTCTTTCGCGAGCGCCGCGATTTCAGCGAACGTGTGGCCGGAGCCTTCGAAAAGTCTTTCGGCCGACGCCGGGTTGTAAGCGACCGCGAGTTGTAGAGCGGAGTCGTCGAATTCGGGGTAGTCGAGCGCCATCGAGGGATGATTGCGGTTGATCGAAATTCGCGACCACGGAATGTCCATCGAAGCGGGATTGGCAATCGCGATGGTTCCGATGACGCCGAGGGCCTGGGCAACCTTGCGGCGTTCTTGCGCGGTGCCGTAGTGCGAGGCAAGCGCCGAGGGAATGTCCGAAGGAGATCCCGAGATGTTGACGGCGATTTTTCCCTCCAGGTCGAGACCGGCGAATTCGTCGAGGTTCTTTTCCGGGACGCGCAGGCCGTAGCCGACAAAAACGAGCTGCGAGATAAGTTCCGCGGAAGCGTGCGTGGCGCGCGTGCTGACGTACGCGTCATCGGCAAAGGAGAGCGGAGTTGGCTTGCCGTCACGCACAAGGGCGAGCGAAGAGTTGGGTTCGTCCACCGAGAATTGGCGGAACTTGATGGGCTGGTAGTAGCCGTCGGAGCCGGCGGGTTCGAGGCCAGCGTGCTTGAATTGCTCGACGGCGTAGGCTTCGGCCTTGCGCAAGCCTTCGCTGCCGGTATCGCGGCCTTCGAGCGAGTCGTCGGCCAGGAATTTCACGTGGGCCCACCAGGAGCTGCCGTCGAAGTGGAGGGTGCTGGCGGTCTGCGCTGCGGAAACGGCGGCAACCGCGAGAAGCAAAGACAATGCAAAAAAGCGACGCATCGGATCATCCTTTATACGCGAGTTCGCTTAGCAAGTCGGCGGCATTTATACACCGGACGCTTGCTCCGTTGAACCGGATTTGTCTTTTGAGCCGTTCGGCCGGTACCAAGACTCTATATCGACTGTGACTGCGGGATCGTTTTTAGTAGCGCTCCCGCCTTGCGAAACCAAGGGCGCTCGATGCGCTGAAGGTAGCGTGGCATGCCGCGCTTGCGGTCGAGAATTCCCTGCGCGATCTGGCGGGCGTCCGAGGCGCGGTTCTGGGACTTCAGGAAGGCCGCATAGTTGTAATGGGTCTCGATAAGGTTTGAGATTTGAGTGACGCGCGGGAACAGCGCGGCTGCCTGATCGCTCTGGCCGTTGAGAGCATAGGCATGAGCCAAAAGGCCGGCGGCGCGATCGTGGTCGTAACGCGGATTATGGCGATAGACGCGCTCGAGGTCTTCGATGGCGCGAGGAACATCCTGAAGCGCGAGCGAGCAAAGCGCACGGCGGTAGAAGGCGTCGATTGAATCGTAGCGAGCCGCGATGGCCTTGTCGTAGTTTTCGCGGGCTCGAGCGTAGGCTTTTTGCTCGAGGAGCAGATCCGCCAGCTCTTCGTAATTGCCAGCCGAGGGATTGTCGAAAGTTGCGGCCTCGAGCTCCTGGATGCGCGAGCGGCGTCCGAAGCCCTTGAAGAAATCGCCGAGCAGCGCGGTGTCCGGCATGACCTCGGCGACGATGTAAACTGCGGCGCCAAGGAATCCGCCAAACAAAATGATGTAATACCAATAGTATTCGGGACGGCGGCGAATCGCGTGAACAAGCGCGACGCCTTGCAGTATCAAGCCCCACGGATAAAAAAGGTAACGCAGGCCAAGCATGATCGAGAGGATTTCATTTTTTGACGAAGTACGTCAAACGACGCGTTGCGCGGCCGCATAAAAGAGTAACGAGGATAGCGCCAGAGCCTGTTCGTCGACATGTGAAGCGTCGCGTTGCGCATTGACTTGCCGGAAGGCGCATCCTAGGATGGCGCTCTTCGGAGGCCGTCTGGCTATCGAAAGCTCACCGGGAATGCCCCGAATCCTGCTTGCACTCGCTCTTTTGGCAGCGGTTTTCTTCCTCTCGCTTGAAGGGCTGCGCCCACCTGCGCGCGTCCTGGCGAGCGCGCCGGAAACGGAGTTTTCGGCCGAGCGCGCCCGCGAAGTGCTGCGAAGAATCTTGGGCAACGGAGCGCCACACCCCGTGGGCAGCCCCGCAGATGACGCGGTGCGCGAGCGCGCGGTCGCGGA
>Ga0126373_10003256_pt1 | contig 12118 bp, 14 predicted proteins | sample PanSoiMetPlot_11_FD_92545 | JGI IMG/M metagenome (GOLD analysis project Ga0126373, IMG submission 92545) | Tropical forest soil microbial communities from Panama - MetaG Plot_11 | ecosystem: Environmental > Terrestrial > Soil > Tropical forest > Bulk soil | place: Panama | collected 2016-02-17
GTCGAAGAGTGCCGATATTATCTGATTCTGTCGCAAGACTTGGGCTACGGCCAGAGCGAGTCGCTGACGCACACCCTGGAAGAAACCAGCAAGCTGCTCAACGCCTACGTGCGAACCATCTTGCCTTCTGGCTCCTGACTTCTGGCTCCTTATCCCGGAGGGATATCAAGGGCGAAGCCCTTGCCTAGTTAGCTATCGAGGCAGTTTGTAGCTCGGATTCTAACGTGCTCTGAGCCACTTCAGCGCCATCCACATGTCTTGAGAACTCCGAGTGAGTCGGAGGAGATTCAGGGTCGAAAATCCTGGTGAGTCAACATGATACCCAGGAGGTGCAGTTCTCGGACCATCCGCGCGCTGTGAGCTTTCGTTTCGAGATTTCGGTCACGCTGGTTCCCGTTCCTCATAACATGGCTTGCGGTGTAAAAGAATCCCAGATCAACTGCCAAAGCCGGTGGGCAATCATTCCGATCGCTTGATTATGTCGCCTGCGACTACCTTGCGGGCGATACACCATCGCAACAATGTTTCCTTTGGTCCTTGCTGCGGCGTCGGAAAACTGATTGAAAATCCGCCGCATATGGCGATTGCCCGTCGGCAAACGGCGGCTGTAGTTCACTTCCGCGCTCTCATTGTTGTCCCGGGCGTAACCCCCACCCAGGAATACAGCTGATTCTCGGAAGGTAAGGTGGCGGCCGTGGGGCCGACTTCGGAAATGCTGCTCCGAATCCGCTCCGAGGCCCGGCGCCGCGGCCAGTCACTTCACCGCATCCTAATGTGGGCGGAGCAAATCCGCAGTCTCTTGCTCTAGCTGGCCAATCTCCTGCTCGAGAAATTCCAATTCCTTCAGCACATCCTGATCAGCGCCGATAAACAAGCTGAAGTTCAGGGCAGGCAGCCCAGTCCCGTCGCGCAATTGCTTCGGCGTGGCCCCCACGGTTCTTTTGTATCAACGATCCCCGATGAGATGGGGAACAACACGAACCAGCTCAGAGTGAACCCTACGCCCGCCTTAGCCGCAAGACTCAGCAAGTCTCTGGGGCGGGCACGCAGCCAGACTAGAAGGTTTCTTCGCTGTTGATCGAGTGAAGGTATCCGTTTCGCAAGCAGCCAGCAATTATTTCACAGCCCTAACTCGGGCCACTTGATCCGAAGCCAGCCAACTCAGGAAACGATTGCGGGCAAAGCGGTCACTGGCGCGGCAGAAGGCTCCTTGAGAAAAAAGCCACTCAAGACTGTACCAACCCCATGAGTGGCAGACCCAATCTTCCAGTTCGAGGCCGAGCGAGCGCATCAGCTTCGCCCATCGGGGGCGATAATAGCGGCGATGGACCACAACAGGCAATGCCCGACGAACTGGCATGGGCCGGCGAAGTAGGCCGTAGCGTAGCCCTCGCGCCGCTGGCCGTGCCAGAAGCCAAGCCTTCTGATAAAGCTGGTCCATGTAATAAAACGGGCAAGTCGAGCTCGGCGTGGTGATTATTGCCCGGCCACCCGGTTTGAGAACGCGCCACATATCCCGCAGGGCAGCTTCATCCCGATTGAGATACTCCAACACTCCCAAGCACACAATCCCATCGAAAGTATTATCGGCGAACGGTAGCTGCTCGACATCTGCCGTCCGAAATCGGTCGGGGTGGTAGTGTTCCCGCCCGTAGCGAACCATAGCTTCGGAAATATCCACGCCCCAGGCTTCGTAGCCTCGCCGCGTTAGTTCTCCAACCAGCTGACCGGCGCCGCAACCCACGTCCAGCACCCTAGCACCCGAGGTCACACCTGATTCCAGCATTTCCAGGGAAAACCGCATACGCGATACGAGGTTCTGCGCACCTAGTGTGGGAGGTGTGGGGTCTTCGTAAAAGCGCGCCCAATCATCAACCGTTTTCGTAAACAACTCTTCGACTTGGCTCTTCGCACTCATCAGCTCCTCCGGATGCAGTAATTCCCCAAACTTGCACTCGCGGTTGCGGTTCTAAGCCGCACACTGGGCAGCGCGACGCTTATGATACCATGTGCACCTACGAACTGCCGTTGATTGCCCATGAGCAGCGCGAAATCGAAGCTTAAAACCTGGCTCAAGGGGGGATTGTTATATAGCGGAGCCCTGCCGCTGGCGGCGCGCATTGCTCCCCCTAGTGCAGTTATCCTCATGTATCATTCGATCGTCGAAGAGCCTAAGCTAACCCGCCATACTATTCGCGTCTCGCAGTCAAAACGCCTTTTCGAAGCACAAATGCGCACTTTGGCAGAACGATTCACCCCCGTAACCCTCGACGACATTGCCGCCTTCGCGCGAGAAGGTCGGGTTTTGCCGCATCACGCGGTCGCCGTGACTTTCGATGATGGGTTCGCCGATAACTATTATGAGGCTCTACCTACGCTCTCCCGCATCGGTATTCCTGCAACTTTCTACATCATGGTAAACGCAATCGATAGCGGTACGCTGCCCTGGTATTGCAGGTTGAATTTTGCCTTTCAGACCACGCGCCGCACTGCTTGGCAACACCCGGAGAGTGGTCAGGTGCATCCGCTCAATGATTCTCAGGATCGCCAGGTGGCGTTGCAGTACGGTTGGGAGATCGGCGCGCGCAAAACGGGCGCAGCTCAACACGAATTCCTGTGCGAGGTTGAGACAAGTCTTGACGTAAATCCGCCGCAAACACGAGTGATGCTCAAGTGGGACCAAGTTAAAGATCTGAAGAAAGCAGGACATACTATCGGAGGGCACACACTGTCACACCCAAACCTGGCCCACGTAACTGATACCGAGGCTCGCGCGGAGATCTTCGGGTGCAAGCGCCGGCTGGAGGAAGTGCTTGGCGAACCGGTTCACCACTTCTCCTACCCACACCCGGCGCTCAATCCTTGCTGGAGCTCCCGAACTCTAGACATCACCCGCGAAGCCGGCTTCCGCGCTGCTGTCCTCACTTATTGCGGACCAATCCGTCGCGGCGACGAACCGCTTTGTCTGAAGCGCATATATCCGGCCAATGACCTCAGGCAATGGATCTGGAACTTGGAATGTACGTTTCTGGGGCGACATATTTAGGATTTCCACTGCAACTTTTTGAAAGCTTGCCCGGCAGCATCGTCTTATCCAACGTTAGTTCCGCGACCAAGCGGGTGCTGCTTAATCGAGAAGATTGGAAAGTGGGCAAGCTGGTCTATGGCCTGTACCGAGACGAGGCCAGACGGCCGCCGTAGGCCAAGTCGGCACCGACTTCGCTGCATCGCAGCCAACATCGCCTCCGGTGGTCGAGGGTTCCGTTGCCCACGCCTGGGGTGGCACTAAGAGCTCGCTGAAACCTGACGGCCTTCTGCGATGCGCCGTCTGCGATTACCAGGCTCCGCGACTGGCGGGACGGCTTTTCAAAAAGCCGTCTGCCCTTGACGGTTTGGTTTCGCGCGGCGTGGCGGGTAACCAGTCAAAAGAACGGGGTCAGCGGCATAGGCTTTCAGCGTGTGCTCCGTCTGAAAAGCTACAAAACGGCTTGGACGTTGCCGCCTAATCTGCGTCGCCATCGTGCGCCCGGGCCGGATCGATCAGAGGGCGTGCGCAAAATGATGAGGCTTTCGTCGGCCGTGAAGACGCGGGTGTCGCGGACGCGAGACGGAAACCAAAGCAATGATTGCAGTTGTGCGGAAGAAGTCGGACCTGGGATCGGACATATCCGGATGCAGCGTATTGCTAACACTTCCGCAGACAGCCTGCTACAATTTGTCGAAGACTCGCTGGAACCGGGCAGCGTGGTGCATGCCTATGGCTGGGTTGGCTACCTGCCGCTGGAAAGCAAGCACTACGAGCACATCAACTCCGACGCGGTCTTCTTCTTTGTATTCGGGAACGTCAACCTCTGCGAACGGGATCTGCTTCCTCAGGTTGGGGATTTGCCTTCCATCAACCACAAGTTATATTGGCTATGGGAGCCAGATAAATGCAAACTATGGCACCGGCCGAATCAAGGGATGAGAGCAATTTCCTAATCTCCCGGAACTCATTGTTTCTAGTGGTGTTGCTTCTGGGCGCATTCGGAGTCCGTTTGATTTTTGTTCGGATAGCAGGCAACAACGCTACGGATGCGTGGTCGCGCTATCGCTACGCTCTGCATTGGCTGCAGCATCCAAGAGCTTTGCCAGTAGCAACCTCGACAGATGCTTGGCTTCCGCTGCATTTCTGGTTGCTAGGGGCCGTTCTCTGGTTGGCGAATTCTGAAGTTAGTGCGCGCATTTTCACAGCTTTACTGGGTGCATTGACTATAGGTTTCTACTGGAGCATCGTTGCCCGTACCTTTGATCGTCAAATTGCCCTTGCCTCATCACTAATGCTCGCTCTGTTCGGCTTTCATATTGCCTTTAGCGTAAGCACCGCGTCGGAGGTCCCTACAATCTTTTTTCTTGCATCCGGTATCTACGGTTGGCTTCGGTTCGCTTTAGGTGAAAAATGGGCGTGGGCCGTGTTTTCGGCAGCTATGTTCGGTGCAGCTAGTTTGTGCCGATTCGAGCCGTGGTTGTGTGCTCCCGTGCTTGGATTGATGCTGCTCGATTCCGAGAAGGACTCCAGTCTTTTGTCGAGTACTCGGCGAATGTGGCGAGCCGTGGCGTTTGCAGTGCTCGGTTCTGCAACAGCTTTTGGCTGGCTTGTTTTTAGTTTTTATAAGTGGGGGGATCCGCTGGAGTTGCCGCATCGCACAATGTGGCTGAATATGCATTTTCGGCCAACGATTTTGCGACACTCTTTGGGTTTCTCGTTGCTTACTGTTCCTGTTTCGCTGTTAATATCAATTAGCCCACTCGTTGCTGGTCTTGCCGCACTGGGTATCTATCACACCATAACTCTGAGGATACGACCGGCTCGTGCGATTGCTGTGTTGACGTTGACTTTGTTTGCGTTCAATTATTGGAACGCGATCCGTTACGAGGCGACCCAGTCGCGCTACACACTGCTTTACAGCTGGTTACTGATCCCTTTTGCACTCGTAGGACTGCGTTATTTTGTGACTCGATGGCGGCTACAATCGCCGCGCGCCTACGTTGTAACCGTAGTCTTCTTTGTATTATGGCAGATTGGGATTCTGTTAGGCGCCACCTATGCTTCCCCAATGGTTGCCGACCGTCTAGCACAGATGTCTCCCACACTGCCTCTGCACCATGAGATGCGTGAATTAACTGGATGGCTGTTAAAGAACCGAGTTTCTGGGGCGATGATATTGGACGATTTGAATTGGGATTCCCGTACCGTGGCACGCCTGACACACCTGAATACGCCAAATATTTTCCAAGTCACGGCACAACACTACGCGGATCATTCCCTGCTTAGCCGGGAGTTGAACAGTTTTGTACAAGTCTATCATCCGGAGCTTCTGGTTTGTTCTCCCTACGGTCCTATTGGGACCCTATGGTCGGTAGATGGTCGAAAGAGATTCGAGATCGAGAATCTCGGCATCGAGCTCCAGCAGCAGTGGAGCAGTGAGCACTGGCGGGCATATGCAATTACTTATAAGGTGCACCCATCGGAATCGCATTATAAAGGAGCGCACCTTTCGGAGTAAGTTGTCATCGTGCATGACCCTTTCACTGCTCATTGATGTGTTCGTTTCGTAGTTGGTAATTAGCCTAGACGTGCACCAAGCAACCATTTCCGTGGCGGTATCGGACTCTAAGGGGCAAATTGGTAATGGAGTCCATACTGGAGACCAAAGCAGTCATACTTTTGCAGACATGCGTAAAACCTTGTCGGTGACTTCGGATATGGAACCTGGACTGCATGGCGGTAGGATCTGGTCAAGTCCCGTGTGGATCAGTTGGTGGTCTTGCAAGCCGCGGAAAACTCTCCGCTGAAGCATGGCATCAAGAGTGACCGGGTTGACCTCGCAAGTTGGGCGAACTCTTACGCCTGGATACTCGTCTACCATGGGGAGACCAGAGTGCGTACGCTGCGCGAACTGTTCCCGAGCTATCTGACTATTTGTTAAGGATCTGACCCGAGCCATGAGTCAACGGAAGGGGTGTATATCGCCAATTGGGCGATTCCTTATGTGGGAAAAACGTCTGCGATACCCGCCATCGCGCCGTGCGTTCGTCGGAGGACTGAGCAACTGGACGTGCTGCGAAGACTTTCGCCAGCAAGCGCGGCGAGGACGGTTGGTGGAAAGTCGCAGCCCTACGATCACCACCAACCTATGGCAGGTTCCAGCGCTCACGGCCATTCGCTCGCCCTGGCCGTGGCGCTTATCCAGACCCCGCATCGCGCCGCTATAACCTATAGAGGAATGGCCCTCATTGGAAAAGGTATTGGACAAGATCCTGACAAAGGATCAAAAACGTTAGCACAAGAAAGTGAAGGCTTGGCTAATTCGCGAGCTCGCGAATACTAAACCGAAAGGGTCACATGCCGGGCCTTGCCCGTAAACAAGCAGAGCAAGCTCGCATTCTGATATTGTCCCCGTTGCCTGTACACTTTGCTGACGAAAAGCACTATTCCGTCATTGAAATCTCAACGCTCTGGGCGCTGAGGACAGAGCGAGAAACTGTTCGCAGAATCTTCGAAAAGGGAGCCCGGCGTGGTTTCAGCGGGGCTCTAATGAGAGTCGTCACAAACGAGACGAACTTGCGTGTACCTGAGACAGTCTTGCTTCCTGTTCATCGAAAGCTACGACGTGCGGGTTGAGCAGAACCCGTGCTTCTCACGCACTCTCACACTTTGAGGCTGTTTCCGCACCGATTTTTTCCTTTCGCTTTGAAGCTCCGTCCAGGCTCTGCGAACATTTGCAGTGCGTAGTTTCTGGCGTGCTTTAACCCAAACCGCGTACTGCTTCCCCGTAATCTTCATAAGCGCGTAAGGTCAACTGTCGGACGGACAGACCAGCTGTTCGTTTCTCCCATGCCGCATGTACAAGTACGCTTTTCCCGTTTGGTCACCAGGACAAAATACCTCGCTGGCTCTACTTCCAGCTGCTCGCTCTCTTCTTGTCCGATCACTCTGGTCGGTTGGCCACACTCCGGCATACGCACTGCTCTGCCGTGCCAGTTATTAACTTCACCACTCCGGGTAGGTCTGCCGGCGAAGACTGGGCTCTGAATGGGGACGGTGTGCTTTCCGTTAATACCCCACCACCGCGATGATGTCACCTTAGATTGCCGCCCGCTGGCTCTCGGCTTGCACTTCGGCTTGGCCGACTCCGAGCTCCTGCTCCAACATCTCCAACTGCAGGTTCGATACTCCGCTGCCCGCTCCGACGGTGCTACATAAAGCTGTGTCGCCATGGTGTACCCTGGCCGGGATCAACTCAGAGGGCGGTGGAAATTGATGAGGGCTTTCGTCGTCGGTGAAGACGCGGGTGTCGCGGACACGAGACGGATACCAAAGCAATGATTGCAGTTGCGGCGGAAGAAGTCAGGCCTGCCATCGGACTATCCGGATGCGGTGTATTGCTGACGCTTCCGCAGATAGCCTGGTATCATTTGTCGAAGACTCGCTAGGACCGGGCAGCGTGGTGCATGCATATGGCTGGGGTGGCTACCTCTCGCTCGAAAGCAAACAGTAGGAGCACGAGGTGACGTTCTGAATATAAAAAAGACCGCGTCGGGGACGATCTCCCTGTACACCGGCGTGGTGGCGCTGCTGACGCGCTGGTTGTTGGCAGCTCACCAAGGCACCGTGAGTCTGGGCATCTGGATGCGTACCTCGATGAGTTCACTTTTCGCTTCAATCGCCGCACTTCGCGAAGCCGAGGGAAACTGTTCCTCCGGTTCATCGACAGGCTGTCGCCGTGAATCTGCTGCCATACAAATCTGAATCGACTGCTATGCGGATGTGCTCCTCGACCACAAGCTATAGTGGCTCCGGGAGTCAGTTAAGTACCCATCTTCAGCCACTTGAAATTCGCCTGTGCGGAAATTTGACGCAAGCAAATTGCAGGACGTTTTTGACAACCCGAACTGCGTGAAGGTACTCAAATGACAATCACAGGGCCACCGAAGAAAAATGCATATTTCGTGCGCGCGGGACGAGAAACGGCTTTCTCCGGTTTCCGAGGTTACTTTCGGGTAGGGGAGGGGTGAGTAGGCCGGCGAAGTTTCACCACCGGCCTCTGCAAAACCGAGGGTGAGACTCTCGCCTTCGGTTCAGCATGCCTAACATCCTCCTTTCACCCGCTCCTGGCTAGTGCGGAGTACTGGGAGACTTTTAATGTTTTCTGGGGATGTTTTGGTGTGCCAGTATTTCCGGAACTGGCCAGAAAATCAACATGTTGGATCATGATAAACCCGTTTGAACCGTACTTTTTAAGGATCAGCAGCGAAGCCCGCACCGGTTGACCTCGGCGCTGACTGATTCTACTCACGTTTCTCCGTTGGATTCGTTTTTTATGCATAATTATGCATAATTAAGGAGATCGTCATTGTCGGAGCAGGACCGATTGGATTGGCCTTTGGAACATCACGGGAGAACACTGGGTTCCCTACCCATTTCAAAACAACCTCGGACGTCTGCCCAATCAATTTCAACTGGAATGTTTTGATGGGTGCGGACAGGACCAGTGCCAATGGCCAGGGCGAACGGCGGCCAATTTCCGGTATTGGATGATTGCAACCTTTGGCGACAGCATCACTCAAGCATTTACGTTTCCCTATTACGCGAAGGCGTGGACTGCGCTGCTCGAGCAGATGTCTAAATCGTGGATAGGAGAGCGCGTAGCCGTGCTCGCTTTCAGGCGCCTGCTCGAGAACGTACTTTATGTGCGCGACGACATAGGCTGGGGGGCCTAACATCAAGTTTCGCTTCCCACTTTATGGAGGCAACTGGGAGATCTACCGCCGCATCGCCAGTCAATTTCCTGACAAGGTGGTTCGGGCAAAGAATTTGCCGAAGTGGACGCCGCGCGTCATACCGTTTCCTGGGCTGACGGAACCGGCGATACTTATGACATTCTTATTTCCACTGCCCCCTTGGATCTTCTGGTATGGAATGAAATCCGTAGACAACGAGCTACTGGATGCCACCCAAGATCTGCATCATAATAATCTGTTCGTAGCAGGTCTCGGACTGAAGAAGAAGATTAAAACGCTCCGATAAGGAAATACCTTGTTACCGGGCCACTTTTTTCTCGCACTATTCGCCCAATAATGTGCCAAAGAGGAATGGGGAACGCTACCATTCGCCAATTTGTGAGATATCATTTTGTATTGGGGAGAACCCCGATCCGGAGCAAACCGTGGATCTGTTAATGACTGGATTGATTCGGGCAAGAATCCTCGAAGAATCCGACCGCGAACGCATCATGTCGCGATATCACCGCACAATTGCTTACGCCTACCCCATCCCCACCTTGAATCGTGATCGAGCTTGGCGTTTATTGCCGCCTGCTCTCATCAAACAAGGCAACTATTCTCGCGGCCTCGGAGCGTGGCGATACAAAATAGGCAACATGGACCAGGTCATGATGGCAGTTGAGGTGGTGAATCATGTTCTGCGAGGGGAGCAGGAGAACGTCTTTCAGGGTTCTTAATTATGATCGCGACAACTCAAGGTCACACACCCAAGGTTAGCATCATCATACCAGCTTACAATACGGCCGCAATGATCTCCGATTGTCTGAACTCCGTTCTATCGCAAACATTCACAGACCTGGAAGCGATCGTCGTCAACGACGGATCCCCCGACACGAAAGAATTGGAAAAAGTATTGGCACCATTCATGAACTGGATCGTTTATATCAAGCAGGAGAACAAGCGCGCGGCCGGCGCAAGAAACACAGCGATTCGGCAGGCGCGGGGTGAGTTTTTGGCTTTTCTTGATAGCGATGATACATGGTTCCCCCAGCACTTGGCATTGCAGATGAAGCTTTTTGAGCATGATCCTACGCTGGATATCGTGTACGCGGATGGCTTGATCATCGGGGAGGGGAAGCACAAGCGGTTCATGGAGAGATGTCCATCCCGCGGAGAAGTCAGCTTCAGTGCGTTGGTCACCGAACGATGCCAGGTAGCTATTTCGACGGTTCTAGCCAGGAAGAGTACGCTTATAAAAGTCGGTTTATTTGATGAAAGTTTGCAGCGATGTGACGATTACGACATGTGGCTCCGTGCCGCTTTCCACGGTGCTAAGATCGGCTACAGTCGTCAACTACAAGCGCGCTTCAGCGGAGAACGACCCGGCTCCCTAGGGCAATCACGGGCTAAGATGGCCGAAGCTTATTGGATGATCCTGGACAAAGCCAAGCGCACACTGTCCGTATCCGAACCAGAACGTGCCTTGATCAGCAAACGCGCCGCGGAGATTAGGGCGAACTATCAGTTGGAAGAAGCCAAGCAGCAACTCCAAAATCGGCAGTTCACAAAGGCCAAGGAGCTTCTTACCGAGGCCAATCGGCATTTTCGCCAGGCGCGCGTCAGCTTGGCCGTGGTGGGGTTGAATGTTGCGCCTCGTGCAACTCGCAAACTCATGTCGCTGTGGAGGCACATTCGAACGGAGCATCTGCATAACGCAGGAACACCAAAATAAGGGCGATGAGCCGCCTCGACAGTTCTTTTGCGAAGGCAGACCGAAACCCCAAGAAACTGCTCGTGCAACTTGGATAACAAACCACAAGAAACTTCGCTAACGATCCGTATTCGATTTCTCAGGCCGAGTTGGCTGGGGCTACCAAATTGGCTGTGTGCGACCTTGTAGAACTGGATCCTTAAGTTAAGCGCCCGACCCTGGGTCTTTGGGGGGCAGGCAACCAAACTTCCAACATGCTTCGGAAGTCCGCATACGACGACCACGGTCTAGGAATAGGTGTCACGGTTTTGGATGGCTGGCGAAAAACCGCCAGCGAGCCGGTAGGTTGGAGTAAACCCACGAATGCTTCACACCCTTTTCCCATATGAATTGGACATCGACATGGGGGTCGGCGCAGCCAGTGGCATGGTTGCCGGTTACGGCAGGGTTGGCTACCCCATTAAGGCACAGAGGCTTTGAAGTCGTGAACACTGTGCAGGCATTCTGCCGTGTCCAGTAATTGAACGATTGCCCCACCGTGGAAAGGTAAAAGGTATGCCCCGAGTACTGCGTAGTGCCGTTGTTGCAGGGTGGCAGAACAGTATCCAACGTTCCATGCCACTCCTGCACGGAAACTGGCGCCGCGGGGGGACCAGGGAGAACTATTGGAAGTGCAGGTACCGCGGAGATCTGACCAGATGCAGGAATGATTGCGGCAACTAGGTCCGAAATATCCACCCCGACACGTTGCGCCATTTCCGCGCCCGAAGAAAATCCGGCAACGTATATCTGCTTGGGATTCAATGCATACCGCGCTGTCAGATTCGTTATGAGTTGCCGCAAAAAACCTGAATCGTCAGGACCAGGCGACTTCTGAAACGCGGCATCCAGAAAATACGCATTCCAGTTCCACGCACCTGACGCGGTATTAAGCGTTGCAGCCGGCTGAACCTCGATGAAGTGGTACGTGTCCGCCAAGGTCCACCAACCCCAGTTCTTGGTGGTCGGTGGAGTCGTGGAAAAGCTAGTACCGTGAAGCATCATGACTAAAGCTGGGTTCGGCGGCAGGTTTAGCGGTACATAAACTAAGTAGTACCGGGTTATTCCATCCCACGTCATGGTGGCGTGGATGAACTTGCCGGTCAGAGCAGCACGCGCAGTACTGGCAGTCGCTAACAGAAATGTGAGCGAGAAGGTAACGCTAATGAACTTGGTGCAAATTACTTTCGTGGTTGCTTCCAAGGTGAGCCTCCTGAAGGCTGCGCGATCACGCTGCAGCTCGTTTGATCAGATCAGAGATGAGGGAGCCGGTACGCTGAAGGGAGAAACTGCACACCCTAGGAAAAACGTTGCAACCATAACATATGTGCTGCGGAATGTCTACAAATCCCGAAGAGTTTGGTGCTAGCAAATTAAATGTTCCCTTTTTATAGCAAATGAAATGTTTTAAGTTAATCTCCCGCAGGCGCCGGAGCTGTGGGAAGCGGGAGTCCCGCGTAGTTGGCGGGATTTCCAAGCGAGGTGGGAAAGTGGTTTTCGGGATTTTTCCACCTCGCGTTTTTTCCACAGCTTTTCGCGGCGCCGCTTGCGTTGAGTCCGTAAGCGTCCGCCTCTGGCCGCCTGGACAAGCGTCTAATTGAA
>Ga0126373_10003258_pt1 | contig 12115 bp, 12 predicted proteins | sample PanSoiMetPlot_11_FD_92545 | JGI IMG/M metagenome (GOLD analysis project Ga0126373, IMG submission 92545) | Tropical forest soil microbial communities from Panama - MetaG Plot_11 | ecosystem: Environmental > Terrestrial > Soil > Tropical forest > Bulk soil | place: Panama | collected 2016-02-17
GACCCCGCCATTCAACTTGTACTGCACGATTGTGCTGCTGCCGCTGAGGCCGGTGCTGTCAGCCCCATTGGTGTAGCTCACCCACACGGAATTTCTGCTCAAAGCGATGGAGTCGGGTCCTGTCGCACTGACAGCGGTTCCGGTCGCAAACGTCGTAATCCGGCGGACGTCCTGAGCGAACGCGGACGAGGCCATGGTCAGCAAAATCGAAGCTATAGCAATCCGAGAGATTTTCTTGGCGAAAAGGTAGTTCATATTTCCTCCAGCGGGCTACCCTAACAGCCGTTTATTGCAGCAACATGACAGACAAACAACAGCTTCGTGAATTTGTCGAATTTGACCGCTCCGCGTGAGTTGATTTCCAGCTTTCTGAAAAGCTGCCAGGCGGCTTTGGCACTCCACGAAAATCGGCATGCTCCCATACGCCAAGGAAATGAGACGCCCTGATCCGAATTGACACTTATTGACATTGGATTTTGCCGAACAAACGGCGCAAGCTCGTGAGAACGCCATCTGTTTACAACAATTGAGCTTGGCGCAAGCACAATGTCGATGAATCGTATTGGAGGAACCGATGAAAGCCACTTGTCCGTGGTGCTCTCGATCTTAGTCCTCTCAACCAGCACTTTCAGCCAGACTCGTATCACCACTCAATACATTCGTGGACATTTTTCGTCGATAATCAGAGAGTGTTTGAGATGGCCAAGGACTTTCCAGAGGATAAGTACGATTACAAGCTCAAGCCGGAGATGCGGACGTTCGGCGCAGTGATCGTGCACGTTGCAAGCGGGAATGTGTATGCCGCGAAGGCGGCCAAGGGGCGGGAATGTCAATTGGGACGATCTTGATCCCAAAGACTACAAGGCCAAAGCGCAGGTCGTGTCGCTGATGGAAAAATCGATGCGGCTTCTTGATATTACCGACAGCAGAGAGGTGGGCGCTTTGCCCAATCCAGGGTGGGCACACGTTTTGAGAACAACTTCGGGCGATCAGCGAAACGGGATGTCACCCCTATATGGTCGCTGGCGTGGCGCTTCGTCCTATCGAATACGAGCGGCCCTTTGCCCGAAACGAAAGATGCTTTGGCTACTGCCGTGCCAACCATGACAACCCGATATCAGCATCGCATCTTGGGGGTAAACTTGCCCAATGGGTTACTCCCAATCAGTTGTCAACAATTCTTGCTGATGTTCTTTAACGACGACGAATGCCATCCTACTTCGGACTCGAGCGTAAAGTTCTCGACAGATGTCGCAAATTAGTCGAACGAACCCTTGCTGCATACATCTTGCGCGGATAGAAACCGCATCAACCCTAATCACGATCGAAGACCGCCACGCAGTTAGCGATGTTCAAGATGCGATCCAAAAATGGGGGTTGGTATACGCTGGTGCACGAGCGGAATGCCGCTGACCTTGTGATTCCGTTTAGGATGGCCCAGGTTCTTGAGGGCCGAGGCGGAGTCGCTATAGGTCAAAGTCAGCCGAGTGGCTACCGCCAGACGTGCCCATTGTTGAGGGCGACCGCCAGCAGGATGTGATGGGAAGCGGGCAAGACCTGCTCGCTGTGTACGATACTCGGGAAAGTTTAGAATCGGCTCCGTTGTGGCAAGAACGTGGTGCCCATGGGCTAAAGCCGCCGGAGGTGCGATTTCCGTCGCAAGGTCGACACAGCCGCGCGACAACCGTAAGTGGAACGTGCCCTCCTGTTGGCATCTACGGCATCGTCCGGGTTAACAAGTGGTGAGAAATCCCGACTAACATTTAGCGCGTGGTGCTCGGTGATTCACTGCACTCGCACGAATTTGGCCACGGACGGAACGCCCGTCGAGTTCACGATGAACAACATATAGTAGCCGGCGGGTGCCTCGCTGCTCGACGATGGGGCGGTCGCCGCTAGCTGGCCCGAACCAGCAGTGAAAGTGAGCCCGACATATCGCTGCTCGAAGTGGTCTGCATGTGTCGTCACGTCTGTACGTATTAGAGCCACTTTGGCGATATTGGCAGCGTCCGGAGTGTGGATAGTGAATCCTTGTCCGTAGCCCAGCGACGCGGGAGCGGCAGAGATGCTCGGACGAATCCCGTGGAACAGATACGGCGGGCTAAAAATCTCAACGGTGGTTTCCATCGGACCGAAGTCAGACCCGGCGGAGATAACGCGAGCGTCCGGTAACAGGAGCGCGGTGGAATGGTTGCCACGCTGTGCCTGCTGGGCCGCCAGCACTGTCCACTTCCGCGTTGCCGGATCATACAACTCCGCATGTTTTGCGGGGTTACCATACAGACTGGCGGCTTGCGCGCCACCCACGGCGAGTGCTGTGCCGTCCGGTAGCAAAATCAGATTGAGATCGTGCCGGCCATAATTCATCGACCCTGTGTAGACCCATTTTGGATTGGGGATTGACAGATCAATGACCTGGGCCGTGCGCAAGCCAACGGCCGAATTCAGTCCCCGCAGCCGAGTGGGTATTGCCTGCCCACCGGCCACGAGGACCTTCTGTAGTCCAGGGAGCAGGATAGCGCCTTCGCCTGAGCGGAAGGACGATCCGTTCATGTTGGCCACAAAAGACCAGATGTTTTTAGACGGATCAAACATCCAAGAGTCCCGCTGCCCGCCCGCATTGAACACCCTGCCGTTTCTCAGAACGAAATCACGTGGGAAGAGGTCGAAGGTAGCGGGCACGTTAGCTGAGGAGGGCAGTTCGGTCCACACGCCCGATGAGGGATCCCAAACCTCCATGGGCCGAACCAAAGCTGTCCCCGCTGCGTCAAATCCTGATAGCGTCAACGACAGGCCGTTGGGCAAGGTCAGATTGCTTGGATAGTAGCGCGCAAGATTCATGTTTGTGTTGTGCGCCCAGGATTCGCTGATCGGATCGAACAGCTCGGAAAAAGGGATGCCACAGGTACCCATACCCGACGTACACGTGGGGCCGTTGTTAGCCCCTCCAGCGACCAGCAGACGTCCGTCCGGCAAAAGTGAATTCCCGGAGCAAAAGACGTCGCGTTTGAAAGGCACCGTCACGTGCTTCACATTTCCGCTGTTTGGATCGTAAAGAATAGCGGGAGATTGCGGGCTACCCTTGGGATACTACCAGTAAAGTATTTTGCCGGTGTGCATTAACGCGGCGTGGATGCCGATGACCCCGATATCGATAGGTGCGCTCCACTGACCGATTTGTGCAGCCCCGCCGTTGGACAGCGTCAGACAATTGAGGCAGGAGTGCACCGGCCATGGGCGTAGGCCACGCCAGCAGCAACGCAACAATTGCGATCCAGAGCAATTTCAACAAGGACTTCCGAAGTTTATGAGAGAAGGTGCCAGTTCCCGGAGTCATAACATTCCTCCATCTCTAGCAGGAGTGCATTTTTGAGTTATTGCCGGTGGCGAATATTAGTTGGAATCCCCTTTGACCCTCACAATGGGAGCGATTATACATCTGCCTTTAGTTTTGAAAGGACCTCCGAGACCAGTTGGTAGTCGGCCGGCGACTCCCCCTTAGACGATTAGTTGAACTGCTCTGCGTTCAACGGAGTGAGGTAGCTGACGTAGCCAACCTGCGGATACTCTGGAGTTGTTTTTTTACCTAGGAATGCACACGACTATTGCAGAAACGCGCTGAGCTATATGAAAGTAATGGTTGTGACCACTGAGAACAACACTGTGCCGGAATCACCGGATCCGGGGGCGCAGCTATGGGACATCATTCGACGAAATCGCTCGTGTGATGCTGTCGGAATGTGCGCAGTCTGCTCGGCCCATCCGGAAGTGATCGCGACGGCAGCCGGCGAGGCGCGGTCGAACAACTCCATTTTGTGCGTTGAATCAACTTCCAGCCAGGTCAATCAACACGGAGGTTATACCGGACAAAATCCGGAACAATTTGCGAGTTTTGTCCGAAGCGTCACGCACACCGCTGGCCTTTCCAGCGATCGAGTTTTGCTGGGCGGCGATCATCTGGGCCCGTTTCCCTGGCGCCGTGAACCGGCCTCGCTTGCCATGCACAAAGCGCATGCCCTGGTTCGGGCATGTGTGCTGGCGGGATATCAGAAGATTCATCTCGATGCCAGCATGGCATGCGGCGATGAGTTGGCATCTGGCCTCGACGAACGAACTGTCGCAGAGCGCGCTGGGGCATTGTGCGAAACCGCCGAGAACGCGTTTCGTGAGCTGCCTGTGAATTCGCCACCCTTACTGTATGTCGTTGGGACGGAGGTGCCGGCACCGGGTGGAGAATCGAGCGCCGAAGAAGTCCTGTCGGTCACGCCTGTCTCACATGTGCAATCCACGTTGCGTGCTTTCCAGCAAGCCTTCGCCGAGCGCGGATTGGAGAAGGCGTGGGAGCGGGTGATCGGGCTGGTGGTGCAACCCGGAGTTGAGTTTGGCGAGTGGAACGTGTTTGACTACGATCGTGGCAAGGCTGCCTCGCTCAGCTTAGCGCTACCTGCAAATCCTCAGCTCGCCTATGAGGCGCATTCAACCGATTTTCAGCTCCCGACCGGGCTCCGACAGTTAGTTGAGGATCACTTTGCGATCCTCAAGGTGGGCCCAGAATTGACATTCGCGTTTCGCGAAGCCGTTTTCGCGCTCTGCGCCATCGAGCATGAGATGCTGAGGAGAAAAGACAAGCAAGTTTCCCGCGTGCGCGAAGCCCTGGAAGCGGCAATGCTGCGGAATCCCGGCTATTGGCGCGATTACTATCATGGCGATGAAAATGAACTCCGCATTTCGCGCTTCTACAGCTATAGTGACCGCAGCAGATATTACTGGTTTCAGCCGGAACTGCAGGCGGAGATCGAGCTTCTCACAAAGAATTTGAACGATCATCCGCCAGCCTTGACGCTCGTGAGCCAGTATTTGCCGCAAGAATATGACGCAATCCGCGCCGGAGTTCTCCGGCCGCTCCCATCGGAGATGATTCGGCATCACATTGCCGCCGTACTGCACAAGTACGCTAAAGCATGTGGCCCACCCCCTAGGTGAGCGCGCTGGTTATCAGTTGTTGGAATCGATTGGAAATTGGAAGTACATCCGTTGCCCTCAAAATGACCTCGATTCCGGGACGTCCTGAGCGGTGACTTCTTCCTGGCGTAGATGGTTCTTTCCAGCCTGCTTGACGGAGTACATGGCCTTGTCAGCTCGTTTAATCATCTCGTGTATGTTTTCCGGTGGGGTGAGAAAGGTCACTGCGCCTGCGCTGAACGTCACCGGCCAGCGATGCTGGCGCATGCTCCGAGTCAGCAATTTCAGCAATTTCTCTAAAACCTTCTTGGCTGCATCCCTGCCAGTGTTCGGCAAGATTAGCGCGAACTCGTCTCCTCCCATCCGCGCCACCAGATCCGTATCGCGGATACTTTTCCTCATTATCTGAGCGACCATGACAAGCACCTTATCTCCGGTTGCGTGTCCCTGACGGTCATTGATCTCCTTGAACGAATCGAGATCCAAATACGCCAGCGTCATTGGTGAACTGGACCGCCTGGCCAGATTTATCTGGATTCCGGCAAACTCGTAAAGCGCTACCCGCGTCGCGACTCTCGTAAGATCATCCACACGCGCTAGTTCTCTTTCTCGCATGTGGAGCGCCTTAAGGTCCGCGACCAGAAATGTCACAAGCGAGAAGAACGCCAACCAAATCAGGCCATTCCAATAAGCGGCGCGGTTGTTGATTATGTGCACCGGCGATTTCAGATTAATGATAATGATGCTAGCCGCGCTGAGGACCGACACGACCAGGCCAGCCCTGCGGTCCAGGAACCAAGCAAAATAAGAAACAGGGAGAACGAAAAATACCGAAAATTCAAGCAGGCTGCCACTTGCAAACCAGTCCCCCACCCCGATCAACATCAACGCAACTAGGCCAATCACCACGAGCAGCGATTTGCGCTGATTACTCAAAAATACTATGAAGTCTTGTGGCATCCGTTTATCCGTTGCGCTGAGGTGCTCCTCGATTCTGTCTTTGTAATCGAGAAACGCCCCAGCAATTGGGGGAGTTACCAGATTAATGTTCTTAACGAACGAAATCGACAGCAACGCCTAAACTGAAGGAAGCGTTTAAGGTGATAGTCTATATTCCCGTCGGAAGACTCTCTAGCGAGAAACCAGGGTTCGAGCAAAAGCGGAAGAGCTATGTTCTCACCGGTATATAACTGTCCATTTACTGTTCCCATTCGTGGAGAGAATCAGAAAGTATTCTAGGACCAAAAAGGCAGGAGCGACACTAGCGCTGATTGACCAGATCCGCTTCAATTCAGGGTTTTGGGGGTTAAGTCGAGGAGTTGGTAGCGCTAACGGGAATCGAACCCGAATCGCGCTGTCCGATGTGGTCCGATCTAGCCGTAACTAGCTGATTCTGGGTGGATGTAGGAGCATCTTTTCTAGGCACGGGACCCCGTGGAAGGCTACGGTTTGATCAATGTGTGATCAGAACGTTTGCGCCGAAGCTGCCAACCAAGGTCGGTGGTGAGACCATGATAAACACGGAAGGATCTGCTTTTCGTGCAAGGGAAATAACAGATTCTGGCTTCAGCCCATCGTAAGCACAACGCGGTACTGAGCGTCCCCGCTCATCATGCGAGCGTAGCCTTCGGCCGCCTTTTCCAGAGGCAGTTTTTCGATCATCGGGCGCACCCCGGCCGCCTCAGCGAAGCGCAAGGTATCTTCAGAATCCGAAGGTAATCCCGCCGACCAGCCCTTGATGTTGCGCCTCCCAAGAATCAAGAGCGCGGTGGATACTTCAAGAGGATCCTGCGAAGCGCCCACAACAACGAGCGTGCCATTGGCTGTTAACCCCGGCAGAAGCGAAGACATCGCCTTTCCACTCGGTGCCGTGGCGAGCACGACACTCGCGCCACCCAGCTTCTGCAGTTCGGCCGCAGCGTCGGTAGCAGCGCTGTCGATATAAAGATCGGCCCCGAGTTTTTGTGCGATTGCCGCATTCTGAGTGCCCCGGCCCACGGCGGCGACGCGATAGCCGCTTTTCTTCGCGAATTGAATTCCGAGATGACCGAGCCCTCCGACCCCCTGAACGGCGACAAGGTCGCCCGTCATTGCCCCGCTATGCCGAAGAGCGTTGAATGTCGTAATGCCTGCGCACATGAGCGGCGCGGCTTCCACAGGATCGAGCGATTCTGGCATTCGGGCCAGAGCTTCTACGGGTGCGATCATGTATTCCTGGTAGCCTCCGTCATAGCTGAGGCCACATACCAGCGCGTTCGCACAATTGGCGAAGTCTCCTTTCCTGCAAGCGGTGCAAGTCCCGTCCTGTCCGCCATGCCAACCCACGCCGACACGGTCACCCTTTGTCCACCCCTTCACGCCGGGGCCGACCGCGTCAACGATGCCGGCGACCTCGTGCCCAGGGACGCGGGGATATGAAATCCCAGGAAACAGACCTTCTTTTGTGAACACATCACTGTGGCATACACCGCAGGCCTGAACTCGAATCCTGACTTGTCCTGGTCCCATCTCAGGGATGTCGCGCTCGACGACTTCGAGGTCTCCTCCCGCTCTGGATACTTGCACCGCCTTCATCTTTCGCATCCCCGCCTCCCTTGGTGCTTTTCAAGGATGTCCCGGCTCAAGACCACCCATTGTGCCACGAGACGCGAGTCGGCCGCAGCAACGACTGCTCGGCCGCAAGACAACTTGCAGGACAGCACGCGCTCCCCCGGGACGTCGATTTCTAGAGTTGAGACGCATTCATAAACGGGTTAAAAACCGGTATTTGTGGTATCTCGAAACCACTGAAAAATAAGCACCCCGTGTGAGCGGAGGCTGATCGAGACGCTCTTAAATATATGGAAATAAAAAAGAGTTGGTAGCGCTAACGGGAATCGAACCCGTATTTCGGCCTTGAAAGGGCCGCGTGCTAACCGTTGCACCATAGCGCCACTTTTTGTGGAGTGTGTAACCTATCTAGAATAAGAGAAATCTTCAGCGCGAACAAGCAGGCAACCTCTTAAGACGTATCATCCCAAATCCCCGCGCTTTTTTTTGACTTAGTTTGTCGCCGGGTGAGGGATCTGCTTTTCGATTTTTGACGACGTCCCAGTCGCCGATAACATCGAGCGCGTCTCAGCCTTGGCGGTCTTGAAACTCCTCGTGCCAGGCCATTTGGATGGCTTCGAGCTTCGCTTCGTTGGATCCCGCCGGATCCCCGCTGAAGCCGGTTAGCTCCACGATCCACTTGTGCATGTCGGTGAACCTCACCGTCAACGGATCCGTGTCCGGATACTTATCCGCCAGCGCAATCGCGATGTCCTCAAAATTGTCCCACCCAAATGTCGGCGGCATTTCGCTCCCTTGCAGGGGCGGACTTTACGTCCGTCCCTTCTGGGACGCGCTGGGGCGCGCCCCTACAACTGTTGAGTCAGTTTAGTGATCCGCTTCCTTCGCGTAATTCTTGTTCCAGTCGGGAATCTCCACGACGATGTCGGTTGTGCCGTCCGGCACAGTCTGGCAGCCTAGGCGTGATTTCGGCGTGATTCCCGGCGCTTCATCCAACTCGTCGAGTTCCGCGTCCGTGGCTTCATTGCACGACTCCAGGCCCTGCTGAACGATCACGTGGCACGTCGAGCAAGCGCACACTCCGCCGCACGCATGGTCGAGTCCGAATTTGAACCCCTCGGAAATGTCTAGAATGCTCCCCGGCAGGCCGTTGTGCCCGTAGGGGACTTTCTCCGGGTCGACTTCAATCGTTTTGCCGCTGGGAAGAAAGGTCACCTTGTATTTCTTCGTGGCGGGCTTGTATTTGACTTCTTCGATGTATGGATTCGTTCCGCCCATCTTCACCCCCGATCTCGTAGCCGTTCGGTCAAACTGTGGCTCAGGCCTTTAGGCCTGAGGAATTGCTATTCGTCGGCGCTAACATCGCGCCGAGCTGGCGAGCGCAGCTTGCCGCGCCCTACCAGAACCTACACTTCCGCGACTTTGCGACCTTCGAGTGCCGTCGAAACCGCGGCGCCCATCAAAACTTCTGCCAAATGCTCCGTCGCATGATTCAGATCGTCAATCCGTTTACGAATCAGCTGGTAGTTGTTGCCGGCAACCGATTCCTTGAGCGCGGCGACACTTACATCAATCCTCGCGCGCTCCTCGGCGTCTAAGCTCGCAGACTGCGGATTCGTGAGCGCCTTGGCCGTCGCTGTGAGAATCGATTCCGCTTCCGTTCGCGCTTCGATGAGCTGGCGCTCCGCGAAATCCTGCTCGGCATACTCGATCGACTCTTCAAGCATCCGCTCAATTTCCGTATCGTTAATCCCGTAGCTCGGCTGCACTTCGATGGAATGCTGCTGGCCATTGCGAAGATCCTTCGCGCCGACCTGCAGAATGCCATTGGCATCAATCAGAAATTTCACTTCGATGCGCGGCAGACCTGCCGGAGCCGGCGGCACCTTCAGCGTAAACCGCGCCAGCGAACGGCAATCTTTGGCCAGTTCGCGCTCGCCTTGGAGCACGTGAATGTCAATTCCCGTCTGATTGTCCACGCCGGTGGTGTAAAGCTCCTGCGCACTCGCTGGAATCGTCGAATTGCGCGGAATGATCTTCGCCACCGCGCCGCCATAGGTCTCAATCCCTAGGGAAAGCGGCGTCACGTCAAGCAGCAGCATGTTCTTCACGCCGCGGTCCAGAATGTTCGCCTGCACCGCCGCGCCCAACGCTACTACCTCATCGGGGTTTAGCTCGGTATGCGGTTTGCGGTCAAAGTATTCCCGCACGGTCCGCCGGATCAGCGGGGTGCGCGTCGCCCCACCTACAAGAACCACTTCATCCATTTCTGTTGGCTTTACTTGTGCGTCCGCTAGCGCCTGCTTCACCGGACCCATCGTGCGATCCACGACTGGCTTGATCAGCGCCTCGAGCGCGCCGCGCGGGAATTCATGCACGAACATTTTTCCGTTCGGCAAGGCAAACCGCAACGTCGCGGTCTCAGTTTCTGAAAGTTGATGCTTCAAGCTGATCAGCGCCTTGCGAAGTTCCTGAGCCAGCTCACCATGCGGCGAAAAATCAATTTCATCATGTTGGAGAATTAACCCGTGAACGAAGGCTTGCAATAGATTATCAACGTCGTCGCCGCCAAGGTGCGTGTCGCCGTTCGTCGAAAGCACCTGGTAAATGTCGCCTTCGCTGGTCGCGATAAGCTTCAGCACAGAAATGTCAAACGTGCCCCCGCCAAGATCGTAAACGGCAACCTTGCCGCGCTGCTTTTCATGCAAGCCATACGCCAGAGCGGCAGCTGTGGGCTCGTTCACCAACCGCAGGACTTCAAGCCCTGCAATCTTTCCCGCATCTTTGGTTGCCTGACGTTGCGCGTCATTGAAATACGCCGGCACAGTTATGACTGCGCGGTCGACCGTTTCGCCGAAAAACGCTTCGGCCCAATTTTTCAGTTCGCGCAAAATGAACGCAGAAATCTCCGGTGGCGTGAAAACTTTTTCACCTAGCCGCACTCGAATGACGTTCTTGCTTGCGGGATCGATACGAAACGGAAAAAGTTTTAGGTCCTCTTGAACATCCGCAGGCCCGCGCCCCATCAAGCGTTTTACGGAATAAATCGTGCGTTCCGGCTGCGTTAGCAAGCGCCGCTTGGCTGGTTCGCCCACGGTGACGCTGCCGTCTGTATCAATGCTCACGACGGAAGGACAAAGTGTCGACCCATAGGGACCGGAAATACACTTCGGCTGTCCTGCTTGCGCGTCGGTGTATCCCACCAAGCTGTTCGTCGTCCCTAGATCGATTCCAACAATCCTGCCCATGCCTTCGACTAAACCTCCGCCAATTCCTTAGCCACGTTATTCACCAGGTTGCGAATATACGACCGCCGATTCAGGAGTTCATTCATTCGCGCCATTAATTTCTTGCCCACGGCTTCGCCTGCATTCGCGTCGATTGCCTTATCCCACTCACGAGCGACAGATTGCAGCTCCGCGTCGACTTCGCCCAATTTCCCTTGAAAACTTTTCTCCGCGAATTCGAGCCGCGCTTTCAGACCTGCCAAGTCTGTTCCTGCAGCTTTTGCTTTGCGCAATTCATCAAGGGATTCGTTCAGCTCGAAAACTTCTTCGAGCAATTCCGGCGGCGCTTGCTGTTTCTTCTCGCCCTCTTTGCGCTCTCTCTCGATGGCCAGCAGGTACTCGACGCGCGCGATGGGATCCCGCAGCGTGCGGTATGCGTCGTTCAACTCCGAGCTGCGCTTCAAGGAAAGCTCGCGCTCCTGTTCGCTCGCGTTCACGAAATTATCCGGATGCAGCTTCCAGCTCATCTGCAGGAACTTCTGCTCCAGTTCGCTCATCTCGATCCATAGCTTGCGCGCCAACCCAAAAATGGCGAAATAGTCGTCGTTGCGCGTAGCTGGCGTTGCCTGAGTCATTTGCGATATCCGACCAACTTAGTCCGATTCACGGCAGAGCACAAAAAAAGTGGCTGGCGAGCGCGGCTCCCAACCACTTTGTCAAACTCGTTTGAGCGTCTCCCGCGCCGAACCAAATCAAACCAAAGTGCACAGGCAGGAGTGCTTGTGCCACCTTAAGCCGTAAAAGAGCTACCGCAGCCGCAATTCCGCGCCGCGTTGGGATTCTGAAAGACGAATCCCTGGCGGATCAGCGTCTCTTCGTACTCCAGCGTCGTGCCATTCAGATACAGAAAGCTTTTCGGGTCCACGAAAATCCGCGCGCCGAATTCTTCGAAAATCTTGTCGCGGTCGCGCGCCTGCGTGTCCAGGCGCATCGCGTAGGACAATCCCGAGCAACCGCCGCCCTGCACGCCCACGCGCAGCCCCCCAACCTCCGGCGACACACCTTCCTTTTCAAGCAGCTTGCGAATCTGTCTCGCCGCACGCTCGGTCAAATGGATCTTCGCAATATTCGGCCCAACAACTTCAGTCGCCATGGTCAAGTGCCCCGCTGAAGCACGCGCTTAGTGCGAGGCCTTTTCGGTGGCCGGCACTTCGACGCCATGCTTCTTCTTCCAGTCGCCGATGGCCGCCTTGATGGCGTCTTCCGCGAGCACGGAGCAGTGAATCTTCACCGGCGGAAGCGACAGCTCGCGCACGATGTCCGTGTTCTTGATCGTCAGCGCCTCGTCCACCGTCTTCCCCTTCACCCATTCGGTA
>Ga0126373_10003259_pt1 | contig 12113 bp, 9 predicted proteins | sample PanSoiMetPlot_11_FD_92545 | JGI IMG/M metagenome (GOLD analysis project Ga0126373, IMG submission 92545) | Tropical forest soil microbial communities from Panama - MetaG Plot_11 | ecosystem: Environmental > Terrestrial > Soil > Tropical forest > Bulk soil | place: Panama | collected 2016-02-17
ACGCTTGGCAAATATCCCGCGGGTGTTCCCAAGAACTATCTAATTCCGCCGAGCACCTTCGATTCACCCGAAGACGTTCCCCGATTCACTGATGTCGCGCCCACAGCCGGGATCAACTTGTACTCGGAGTCGGGTGGGATCATCGTCGACGATTTCGACGGCGATGGCCTCCTCGATATCGTTACCTCGGATTACGATCAATGCGCGCCGATGCACTTCTTTCACAACAACGGCGATGGCACGTTCACCGATCGCACAGCGCAAGCTGGGCTTTCCGACCAACTTGGCGGTCTGAACATGATTCAGGCGGACTACAACAACGACGGCTGCCTCGACATTCTCGTTCTCCGCGGAGCGTGGGAGTTTCCTCAACGCAAGTCTCTGCTGCGGAACAATTGCGATGGAACCTTCACCGATGTCACGGCTCAAGCGGGCCTCGCGGAACCAGCCACGAGCACGCAGACTGCGGTCTGGGCCGACATCGATAACGATGGCCGCCTGGATCTTTTCGTAGGCAACGAGAATCGCCCGGCACAGCTTTTTCGCAACAAGGGCGATGGCACCTTCGAAGATATCTCGCACACTGCCGGAGTCGACGAGGTCGCATTCACCAAAGGCGTTGTTTCCGCCGACTACGACAACGACGGATACCCTGACTTCTACCTTTCCAATCTGAATGGCAACAACTTTCTGTACCACAACAATCGCAACCACACCTTTACCGAAGTCGCCCAGGCCGCAGGGGTACAAAAGCCATGGCAAAGTTTTCCTGCCTGGTTTTTTGACTATGACAACGACGGCTGGCCTGATCTGTTTGTAACCAGCTACTACATCTCTGTCGATGAATCCGTGCGAAGCTATGTGGGCTTTCCTCCCAATGCCGAGACTCTCAAGCTCTACAAGAATCTCGGCAACGGATCATTCCGCGACGTCACCTCCGAAGTCGGCCTCGACAAGGTTTTTATGCCCATGGGCTCAAATTTTGGAGATATCGATAACGACGGATATCTCGATATGTACCTCGGCACTGGCAATCCGGGTTACGCCTCGCTTCTTCCGAACAGCATGTTGCACAACAAAGAAGGAAAGTTCTTCGTAGACGTCACCGCCGCTTCAGGCACCGGTGAATTGCATAAGGGCCATGGCGTGGCCTTCGCTGACATCGACAACGATGGCGACGAAGATCTTCTGACCGAGATCGGCGGTGCCGTCCCAGGCGACCGCCACGCCTTCCGTCTTTTCGAAAATCCGGGCAACGGCAACGACTGGATCAGCCTGCACCTTGTTGGGGTGAAGTCGAATCGCTCCGCCATCGGCGCGCGCATCAAAGTAACGGTGCAGGACGGGAGCCAGGCATCGCGCTCGATCTATCGGACGGTAGGCAGCGGCGGATCGTTTGGCGCCTCACCCCTGCAACAACACATCGGTTTGGGCAAGGATGCTCGTATTCAGGAAATCGAAATCTGGTGGCCAACCAGCAATACTCGTCAGCAATTTAGGGACGTTCCGAAGAATCAATTTCTCGAGATCAAGGAATTCGCCAGCAACTACACTAAGCTTGAGCGTCGCCCTTATCGGCTTGGGGGCAAGAATCGCGATGCTGCCGACGCGGCGAAAGCCGTCGCCGCGCCCGGGACGGGGATGAACTAAACTACGATGAAGTTGATTCGCAAATGCGTGGCCATAGGCTTTGCGCTCTTCGCGCTCGCTGTGCTTGAGGCGCAGACGAAGCATCCTGCCAGCGGCCTCGTGCTCAAAATCGATCCGGCCAAACACCAAATCACCGTCTCTTGCGAAGAAATTCCCGGTTACATGGAAGCCATGGTGATGACGTTTCAAGTGCGCCCTTCCCAGCGCATCGAAGGCCTTGCTGCCGGGGTGAACATCGATTTCACCCTCTTCACCGACAAGACCGAAAGCTTTGCAGACGACATCCGCGTTCATCCATTTCAAAGCCTGGAGCTCGATCCGACACAAGCCCGCCGCCTTAAATTGATGGAAAACTTGATGTCTCCTACCGCCAATTCAGAAGCGATCGCCAACGGGCAAACGGTTCCCGACTTTTCTCTCACAGATCAGTCGCAACGCTTGATAACACTCTCACAGTTCTCCGGAAAAGTCGTCGCCCTGACCTTCATCTACACCCGCTGCCCCCTGCCCGACTATTGCTTCCGCCTGTCCAACAATTTCGGCCAACTGCAAAAGCGTTTTCGCATGCATATGGGGAATGATCTCGTTTTGCTCAGCATCGTGATCGATCCGGCCCATGATCAACCGACGGCCCTCGCCGACTACGCAAAAACCTGGAAAGCCGATTCTCACTCCTGGCATTTCTTAACCGGGCCTCTTCCTGAAATCGAGAAAGTTGCTCGCGCCTTCGACATGAACTTCTATCCCGATGAAGCCTTGTTCGTGCACTCGTTCCATACTGTGGTTATTGATCGCGAGGGGAAACTCGTGTCGAACCTGGAGGGAAACTCGTTTAGTGCAAAACAACTCGGGGACTTGGTTGAATGGGTAATGGCGAAGGCTAACTAGCGCACGCTAACGAGCGTGCCAATCTAAACTGCGGCGTCGGCCGGCCGCTACTCCTTGAACGCTTCTATATACAAAGAATGCGGCAATTCACGCGAATCGCCCGGATCATACGGAGGTACTCCTTCCCCGTAGACTCGGCTCTTACCCTCGCCGGACTCTTCGACATTCCGGAATCCAGCGGCGCGAAGCACTTCATCCAGGTAGGTAGCGTCGAATGCAGTTCGATGCTGTCCGTCACAAAAAACGAAATTTGAGAATCGTCCGCCCAGCGAATCAAAATGACGCGGGAACTCGTCGTAAAACCACTCGTGCTTCTTCTGCGCATACGCGGTAATGGCGCTCGCCAGATTCGGCACCACGAGACGAATTCCGCCTCCAGATTTCAGAACGCGAAAGCATTCGTTCAATACACGCTGCAACTCATCAGGATAAAAGTGTTCGAAGGTGTGCGTAGAATACACGGATTCGATCGTGCCCGATGAAAACGGTAAGCCATTTCGGACATCCAGCCACATATCGATCTTGTGAAAGGGATTTGCGTCAATATTCACGAAGCCCGGAAGATACTTGGGGCCACACCCCAAGTGAAGGTGCCGCACTCCATTTCTCGATCCCAGACCATACAGCGCCTTGCGAAAAACGTAGTTCGGCACACTCGCCTTCGCAATCACGAGAAACGCCAGATCTTTGTATCGCTGATGAAGCAAGCTAGATACCTCGAAAAAACATTATAGATTGCGGGTTCGAAGCAGCCCGCCCAGATCTCACCGGGCAAGCAAAGCGCTTACACCGTGATCCGATTCTGTCGCACGACAAGTCGATCGGCGATCGCAAGGATTTTGTCCAGATGATCGTTCCAACTGAAATCGCGCGATCGCGCCTGGCCGGCTAAGATTAACCGGTTCATCAGTTCAGGTGATCCGCATAGTCGATGCACAGTGTTTGCAAAGCTTTTGGGCGAAAAACGATCAAAGTACAAAGCGGCCTCACCGCAGATTTCGCGATGCACCGCGATATCGGATGCGACAATCGGAACACCCGTCGACATCGCCTCGATCAGAGGATGCGCAAACGATTCCGCATAGGCTGCCGTCGCATAGATGTCGCATCGGCGGTAGAGCAGATGCAGAGATCGATATGGAATAGATCCAAGCTCCACAACGTCGTGGGCGATTCCCAATTGCTTCACCAAAGCTGCAGCGTCACCGGCCCCATAAGAACCGGGATTCGCTTCCGATCTTAGTTGGCAGGTGAGAAAGAATCGCACTTTCTTGGGCGCCACCAGCTCTTTCAACAGTGGTATTGCGCGCAGTAGTGTCTCGAAGTTCCGGTAATAGTTATAGTGACTCACGAATAACAGGCGGAGATCACCATGCGCCGTAGCGAGTCGCTCTTCAATTTCTCGCGGCAACGATTTCGAATCGCTGAGAAACAAATCCCGATTGAAGCCGTGATGAACAGTTTCAACGGTCACTCCCGTCCAATTGCGCAATTCGTCCGCAAACGAGTGACTCGGCGCAACGGTCACGTCGGCACGGCGTATCGACACCCCTGCCGCCGCGGTCTTCACAACATTATCCAACCATAGCCTGAAGTCTCCGCGCCGTTGCAGGTCCCACTCAAAGTCTTTGGAAGTGTAGAGCGCATTGCGGCTCAGAAGAATCTGCGGTACCGGTGAATGCCAAAGTGCAAAGTTTCCAACGGAAAGAAGCACATTCGAACCGCTTTCCCGGATAAGCCCAGGTAATTTCGACTGTTCGAACCAAAAACGTTGAGCAGTCCCAGCGGGCGCGTCGACACTCAAAAAGCGGACATTGGAAGCCCGGTTCAGTTCCTCTCGGAGGTTTGCGCTTAGGAGAATCGTCCCTTGAACATCTTTGCGATCAGACAGGAGCGGAACGATATTCCGAACGTAGGTGAGACCTCCTCCAGCACTCGCCGCAAGAGCATTGATGAAGAGGTGAATCATCGCCCATGAGCGAACATACCCTGAGGAGTCTTCGCGAGTTGTGGGTGTGCCCCAGAAATCGAGCGCACAGCGACAGGCACGGACTCAGGCAAAAGGTCACGCAGCCAAAATGCAGCGAGCCAGAAAAACACGGTCAGGTAGTAACCCACTACAGTCAACCGGTCTTCGAAAAAGGCATGCACGATCCCAGACAAAAGCATCATGGCAAGAGGAATCGCGCAATGATATGGGTTGGAGGTGCGTCGCATCCAGATCACGACTCGAACGATCATCTTGAGCAACAGGTAAAGAAGCACAAGAAACGGAATGATGCCCAACAGGCCAAGATATTCCGCCAGCGCCAGGTAACTGTTTCCGTGCTCGCGATTTGTCCTCTCGCGTGTGTACAAGCCACCAGTTGAAGGAGCCATCGATAAGTTTGGACGTTCCGCCCATTGTCCCAGATCGCTCGTTCCAAAGCCGCTCTCGAAAAGCGGATGTTCACGAATAACCGCTGCAGTCTGTTGCCACGGTGTCTGCCGCGACTGGAAAACTCCCAGCTCTTTGTTCTTGCCTTTGTAAATTACGTTATTCGTAGCGTCGCTGGCGAACTCCTCAAAGCGGGTGGGATTCCACATTGCAGCCAACGCCAGAAATAGCATCACTAGAAAAGCACCATGTAGCAATAAACGCTGACGTCGTAGAGCGAAACACATTGTCAGAACTGACAATGCTGCAGCGAGCATTCCCGCCCGCGACGCTGACGTATAGATCAGGACTCCGGTCAATCCCAACGCTAGCATCCGTCGATTACGTTCTCCGCGATTTTGTGCAATCAGGTATCCCCAGACCAGAAACGGAGACATTACCCCACCCATCACTGCACCCAGGGAATTAGGATTGCCGAAGATTGCCCACCCGCCTCCCAGGTACGCGAGAGCCGGCTCTGCCGAGACGATGGCCGAAACCAGTCCTGAGCAAATGCAGAAAAGGGCGACGAGATGAAGCGCGCCGTACGTGTGACGGCGCTCGCGCATCCAGATCACGAAACCCGCCACCGCCGCTACACCCAGGATGAACGATCTCGCAGTTGCCGGAATGCCAATAAACGGAAGATTCATCCCGGCCCAAAGGAAGGTCACCAGCAACAGAGGGAAGAAGACAATCTCCAAGTGCCAGAGGCACGTCAGCACAATTTCAATAACGATCAATCCACCGAGATAGACAGGATTTCTGAAGTAATAGAGATGTCCGCGCAGAAAAAGGAAGATCGCGAGCGCTACAGTGGCGCCGATCACAATCTTTACGCCTCTCGGGACATCTTTGAGCAACGCAGAAAACACGCCCGCCTCGTTGCATACATACTAAACGGGCCCACCCATTCGCATCCACTTGCGAATCAGCAGGCCCGTTGATTTAACAACTCTCGTCTGACCCAACCTGCGGCCCTATGAGGCCGCCGCCATTTGAGGTCGATTCTGGTCCGCGCGGAAACGCAACAACGCCGCGATATTGCCGACCGCATCGAACTCCGGATTGTTCTTCACATAAAACAATTCGATGTCGCGCCGGATCGCCATCGGAATCATGGCATCGCACACATCGTCGAGTTCTTTCGTGGCTTTGCCGCATACAGGACAGTATGGAACCATGTGCGAATCGATGTGGCCGCAGCTTCCGCACTCGACCGCGCGTGCGATATAGCCCTCACCAATCAGCAACGTTTGTACTTCGCCCATTTCCAGCGACTTCAAGACCCGCCGGAGACCGGTAACCCCACGGGCGTTTCCCCGCGCCTGGCTTAGCGCCTCCCGCAGGTAAGAATCTCGTCGTTGCGCTTGTGCACCCTGCAAGGCACGATTGGCGTGGTCACGGATCTCATCGGTGGTCAGTGACGCAATATCCGCCGGAAAGTGTCCGAGCAACCGCTGCTTTACATAAGGGTGCAGATTCGCTTCCAACTCTGACCAGTTGGTGTCATTACAGCCGATGACCAGCTTCTCCCATAGGCCTCGCTCAAGCTCATCCTTCAGCCGATCCGAAACCTGCTTGTAATGCTGTTTGGCTTCGTTCGCCACGCGGCGTTCGGTATGGCCCGCGTCGTACCCGGCGTAGCCATCGCTGCGACCCCGGGGCAGATTGCGGAACAGCCCGCCCCGTTCCTTGAGTTGGTCGAGTCGCATATCGAAGAATCGGCCGCGTTGCCGATCGACGAGCGCGACGCACAATTTGGGCTGCGCACCGAGTAACACCGCAAGGGGTTTCAGTTGGAATCGCCGGTTGACAAACAACTGTGTTCCGGGAAGTTGCGCGGGCAGATCAAACTCACGCCAGATCTTCTTGTTTGCAGCGGCAAAGATTGCTTTCGCCTTAACCGGGCTTCCATGAAAGTTGTTCGCGAATTCAAGAATGCGCTCCAGGTCTTCCCTTGCACATTCGTTCTTCCCATGCTGCTCCGATTCCCGCAGCGCTTGCCGGACCAGGTCCTTGGCCAGGATTGTCGTCTCCTTGTGCGACTTGTTCAGTGGCGTTCTTGGTTGGAAGTAAAAGCTCAGGGCACAACCGTCTCCATTCGACTGGAATGCGGCCAGCTCTCGGATGTCCTCGCGGGTGATCATCACGATTTCTCCTACGTGCTGAGAGATGAATTACGCTGTATTGGATTTGGGGTGACCCGGCCTTTCGCGGTCTTTGCGAAGGCCAGAAACGGCTACACTTTTGGACGGAGCGGCGAATAGCTGAGATTTCCGCAAATGCTCGCACGCAACGCGCACCGATGCGCGAACGTCGTCGCTCTTGCGATCGGTAATCGCTGCAATCTCGTCTTCCGTGAACCCTTCGACGGCCTGCAGAATAAATGCCTCGCGGGCGGAGCGGTCCGTACCACGCAGAGCCCTTTCAACTAAACGCAGTATTTCGTCGGAGGATGCGATCTGTTCAGGAGTCGACACGCGGCGGTCCGCAATCACGGTCTCGCCCAAAATCGCTTCATCGGGCTGGTGGAATTGCAACTCGGCTTCGTCACTACCACGCACGTTGCGCCTGCGGGCGGAATCCTCCAGATGAACACTTCCGTTGTGCTCGTGGGCACTGGCCGCCATCTCGTCGATCGATCGAATGGCTAGCCGATAAAGCCAGGGTTCCAGCGCGAGCCGCTCGGGCTTTTCGACGCCATCTCCAAGCGCCCGGGCGATGGCTTCATCAATCACTTCCTCTTTGCTAATGGTGTCCGCATCAATTTGCTCGGCCATCTCCCTGAAATACAGCTCGCGTTCCACGAATCGCTCCAAGCGGGCTAGGTTCACATTCACATAGCCGCGAATGTCTTCGCCGGAAACCATCGGAGCCTGTACTGCCGCCAACGTCTCTTCAAACGCTACCTGGCGAGCCGGACGCGTTTCCTTCCCACGCCGCCAGCGCGGAAACTTGTGCGTCGACCGCAATAGATCTTTGTGGCGTGTAATTTGCTGCAGGAGATCATCAAACGCCAATTTCAAAGCCGAGGCAGGCAACGGCGCTTTTTTCTGCGCCGCCATTTGGCCCGACGGCAGCCTCAGATTCAATGAGACGACGACTCCCTCGCGTCGTGAATTTTCCTCGATCAATCCCTTGAGGTGAATGAGTTCGGGGCGGAAAACGTTCAAACGCTTGCGCAGCTTTTCCACCTGCTGGTGCACTTCTTTTTCAATGTCGGGAGTCTTGCGGAGTTTATATCCGATATGAACGTTCATTGAGAGCCTCGGGAGCGGGAGCAGACCCGTTGAAGCTTTCAGTTCTCTTGCTGTTTCTAATCCGGATTCTACACCCGGTGAAGGTCACGCAAGCACTGTTTTGCACAAATTTACGCCACTCGATCTGTTAGCAATTTGTGACGGATGCACTTGCGGACGCAAATTAAAAAAACACTTGAAGAGAGCCCATCACTGTGCTTACCGGAATGTCGGTAGCTGCCTTCCTCGAGTCGACAAAGAAACTTTCCGGCGCAATTCCTGAGTCGGGTTAGGAGACTGTCAACTCCCCTCTCGATCTCGTAGCTCCATGAGCGTCTCGACGGTCCCATCGCTTCGATCGCGCGCAGGTACCGGGTGCACCGGATTTGTATTCGCGGACTGCAAAAGCCACTCCCCGGACGGGCCAATCTGCGTACGGACATGTTGACCGGATCCAATTTTTGCCGCGGCGCGGCAGTACACCAATAAAAAAACTATTCCAGCATCGCTCCTGATTCGCATCCCAACGGAGTGCGTAGTTTTGACAGGGGAATGCGTTTGAGAATTTTCCGGTGGGCTCGGCTCCCAATCATCAGTTTGTTGGTCGCAAGTTGTGGCCATGCTTTTTCACAAGTCTCTGATCGTCCCTCTTTGATTGCTCCTCGAGCCCCTACGGAATTCGTCATCAAGCGCACTCTCGGCGCTACGGAAGCCGACTTCGTCAACACTCTCGTTGCATTTTCAGATCAATCCGATCAGGCCTCACAGTCGGGCTCTCAACAGCGCCAAGGTTTTCTCATTCGAAATCTCAAACGCGGACTCAACGACCAGAAACGACTGTACCTCGCTCCGTTCCAACGCAAGAATCTCAAATGGGACGCACTCTTTCTGCTTACGACCGGCGCTCTTCTCGCGACCGATCGCCAAGCGTCGCGCCAGATTTCGACCGATCATGTCAACATCAGCCACGACATCGCCCTGCTAAGCATCGGGTCCGCGGGCGTCAGTGCCGGCCTGATCTGGCTGCACGGTCTTCGCGCCGACGACTCGCACGCCAAAGAGACGGGGTATCTCACCCTCGAGTCACTCGCGAATACGTTTCTCATCTACACTCCCATGCAACTCATCGCCGGACGAGAACGCCCTGATGACGGAACCGGAAACGGCCGCTTCTGGCAGCGCCACAGCGTCAATACTTCGTTTCCTGCCGGGCACCCCATGTTTATGTGGGCAATGGCGAGTGTGATTAGTCACGAATATCCAAAGACGTGGGTCAAAGTGCTGACTTATGGCGCCGCGCTTGCGGTATCCATCACTCGGTTCACTGGCCGGAATCACTTCCCATCCGACATTTTCGTCGGCAGCACCCTTGGCTACCTGATTGGCACAAACATCTACCATTCACACTGCAATCCCGATTTCAGCGATGCGTGCCATCGATAGCCACAGTTTGCCATAGTTGATGGTCGCCTTTCTTACGCAACTCCGGTTAGTGCAGCAGGCGTATGGATCAAACGCCGAGAATTACACGAGCACGACCTGATCGCTGAAAGGACGTTTCACTACGCGGGAGACACGCCATTTTGCCTTGCCTGCCAGCTCGCGAAAAACTTCCAGCCCCCGGGGACGCGTCGCTAGTCTGGCGTAGCCGCTGCGTGAGGGTCGGCACGAGTTACCGATCCCACGACGGCCACGACCGAAGAGTGTCCTCGAAGCGCTTTAAGATTCGCTACGATTTCGTCGTCCGACCCGTACTCGAACACCCCCCTTCTGACGAGCACATCACGATCGAACCCCGCGCCTGCGCTTCTTTCCGCGCCATCTCCAGTTCATTCGCGTTCGCCCAATCGTACGGCCTGTGCTGAAAATTCACGTGTGTTCCATGCAGCAGTCCATCGGCCGCGGACAGAGCTGCTAAAGCCGCTTTCCCAAACGCAAGACCCTCGTCGTCCGCATCGAGAACAGTAATCGAGACCTCACGACCCGACAGGATTCCGGCCTGCCGCTTGTTCAGGACGATAAAAGCATTGAGGCTGTCGACGGCCGGGCCGCCGGCAATGTTCAGAAAAACAAGCGGCCGCCGCGGGTCCGCCTGAAGATGAGGAAGCAACGCTTCCGCCATCAGTAGTGCCATATCTTGCAGGCGCAGTCGTACGCCAAGTGCTGGCAGCGATGCTGCAATCTTTCGATCCACAGGGTTGGCATAGGCACTTCGCGCTCGAGGAAGGAACTAACGGGTAGCGGAGCGGAGCCGTCCGATCCTTCGGCACACAATCAAGTCTCGCAGAAGTAACCGCCGTGGAAGCGTCGCAATGAGCCGCTGTGCGCGGCCGGAATCCATCACCACCGGGTCATGTCCAACTTCTTGATTGATTGCCTTCCCACCCTGCGCTAGGCTGGTTTCGCTCTCGCGAATCTCCCCTCCTTCTTCGTCCTCACACTCTATTTTCAGGCGGTTGCTGCATTGCGAGTGCAATCTAACGTGGCTGAGCTGAGATACCCACAACATATGGGGTTTTATATCTTGACCCACGCCCGATTTCGCCATTACAGTAACTGCAATCCGTGCCTTTCCTGCCGTGGCAGGGGAGGTTTGTGCGCAGACGAAACCGACCAGGCATCCAATTGGTTAACAGCCTGCCCGGGGCGTCCGACCAGCCAGATCATGCACGCCGCGCGCCCCAGCCAGCGCACGTAAACAGGGTCCGACATCGCACGTTCTGTCCGCATGATGGAGCGTCGAAGGAGTCGAAGTTGCTCAAACTGAAAAAGCTCCAGATCCTTGGATTCAAGTCGTTCTGCGACCGCACCGAGCTCAAGTTTCCAGGCGACGGTGTGGCCGCCATCATCGGTCCAAACGGGTGCGGCAAGTCGAACATCGCCGACGCCATCTCCTGGGTTTTAGGCGAGCAGTCCGCAAAGACCTTGCGCGGCTCGCGCATGGAGGACGTGATCTTCGCAGGCACGCGCGACCGCCAGCCGACCGGCATGGCCGAAGTGTCCCTGACCCTCATCGACCCTGAGCAATACGATGGACCTGACAAGAACGAACCGACTGAGATCGAAGTACGCGACGAACTGTCCGAAGAAGATTGGGACGAAGCGGAACTCCGCGCCCGTGCCGCCGAAGAAACAGAACGTGCTATAGATGAAGCCCAGCCGGGCAAAGTGGAAGAAGTGGCCGCCGCAAATCTCGCAACTGCGGTTGCTCAAACCGGAACCGCTGAAGGAAGTGTTGCTCCGTCGATCAACGGAGAGACAGGCGTCCTCGCCCGTCCGGAGGCGGGTGTCGAAACACCATCCGACGGAGAATCCCGCGTCCCCGCCGGTTCCGATACAGCTGAAAACTCATCGGCTGCACCGCTCACCGCCGCCGCCGTCGCCGGCACACCAGCCGTTGTCCTCAAAATTCGCCGTCGCAAATTCAACCAGCAGCAGTATCACTCCGGAGAAATCGTCGTCACTCGTCGGCTGTTCCGCTCTGGCGACAGCGAATATCTCCTCAACGGAAAGCTCTGTCGGCTGCGCGACATTCAGGAACTCTTCATGGGCACTGGCCTCGGCCCCGAGTCCTACGCGCTCATTGAGCAAGGGCGCATCGGGCAGATTCTCTCCAGCCGTCCGACTGACCGACGGGCCATCATCGAAGAAGCTGCAGGCGTAACTAAGTTCAAGACCAAAAAACGCCTGGCGGAGGCTCGCCTCGAAGATGCCAAGCTCAACCTGAATCGCGTCAACGACATCTTCGAGGAAGTCACGCGCCAGATGAACTCGTTGAAGCGCCAGGCGTCCAAGGCCGAACGTTATGCGCGGCTCCGTGACGAAATGCGCGCCAAGCTGCGGATCGTTCTCGCCAGTAAGTTTACGCAGCTGGAGGTCGAAAGCGCCCAGATCGAATCACAACTCACTGCCCTATC
>Ga0126373_10003260_pt1 | contig 12112 bp, 7 predicted proteins | sample PanSoiMetPlot_11_FD_92545 | JGI IMG/M metagenome (GOLD analysis project Ga0126373, IMG submission 92545) | Tropical forest soil microbial communities from Panama - MetaG Plot_11 | ecosystem: Environmental > Terrestrial > Soil > Tropical forest > Bulk soil | place: Panama | collected 2016-02-17
ACTTCAGCGACTTTGCGCCGCTGGTGCCGGGACTCTCCCTCGCGAGCGATCAGCCCGGGCTGACGCGCCTTACGCTGCGTGGGCAGAACACTGGTGGTGACGGTTCGACGGTCGCGGTGTACATGGACGAATCGCCGTTTGGATCCAGCTCGGCGCTCACCAACGGCGCCACGAATACCGGCGACTTCGACACCTGGGACCTGCAGCGCATCGAGGTTTTGCGTGGTCCGCAAGGCACGCTCTACGGCGCGAACAGCGAGGGCGGCCTGCTCAAGTACGTCACCAATGCCCCCGTGCTGAATAAGTTCTCGGTGGCCGGCGAGGTGACAGGCGAGAGCGTCGACCACGGAGCGGACGGCGGTGTCGTGCGCGGCATGTTGAATCTGCCTGTAGGCGACAAGGTGGCCTTCCGCGTCAGTGGCTTTGGCGAGGACGTGCCTGGCTACATCGACGACCCCTCCTTAGGCAAGACCGACCTCAACGGCGGTCACAAGTACGGTGGGCGCGCATCGCTCCTGCTCGATCCGGTGGATGCGCTGTCGATTCGCCTGACGGCCACCTCCCAGCGTGCCAACTACGCCGGTACCAACATCGTCGACGTGAATCCGACCACGCTGGTGCCGGTCCACGGCGATCTGACGCAGCAGCGCTACATCGCCGAACCGAGCACGTTCAAGTACGACAACTACAACGCTCTCATCAACTGGAATGTCGGCGACTTCACCGTTGTCTCCAGCACCAGTTACGGCATCATCAATACCGATACCGTCTACGACTACAGCTCATTCGCAGCCGCACCCGGGGTGACTTATGGGGAGGAACTGAGCGCTGTCTTCGGTCAGCCTCTCGGCGTGCGCCTCGACGATAACGTCGAGACCAAGAAATTCACACAGGAGGTTCGCCTGGCATCGGCGACTTCCGGGCCCCTCGAATGGCTGCTGGGCGGGTACTTCACGCGCGAGACCGGAAACCTCACCGAGCATCTGGACGCCGTGTCGCTGCCCTCGGGCGCAAACCCCGGTCTGCCGGACCTGGAAGTCCCGATCATCGACTCGACTTACAAGGAGTACGCGGGCTTCGGGAGCTTGACGTACCACTTTAACTCCGCATTTGACCTGCAGGCCGGCCTCCGCTACTCGAAGAACGAGCAGACCACCACACAGAGCACTACCGGATTGCTGCTCCCTGCGCCGAGCAGCTTCAGCGCCGATTCCTCGGGCGATGTCGTCACCTACTCCGTGGCTCCCTCGTGGCACCTCAACCCTAACAACATGCTCTACGCGCGGATTGCAACAGGCTATCGCCCTGGCGGCCCGAACGCGGTTGCGCCCGGGGCGCCTCCCAACGTGCCGCGCGAGTACGGCGCTGACAAGACCACCAACTACGAGCTCGGCCAGCGCGCCACGCTGCTGGGTGGGGCGCTCTCGCTCGACCTGGCAGCCTTCTACGTCCGCTGGACGGATGTGCAGCTTCTCGAGGAGGTCGGAAACTTCGCCGTCGACGCGAACGGTGGGACTGCGCGTAGCGAGGGCGTGGAGTGGACCTTTGCCTACGTCCCGGTGAAGGACTTCACGCTGCAGTGGACTGGGGCGTACACCGATGCCGTTCTCACCTCGCCGGCCCCCGCGGTGAACGCCGTATCCGGCGACCCGCTGCCGTGGGTACCCAAGTGGAGTACTGCAATCGATGCAGCCTATACCTGGGCGTGGTTCGCGCAGTTCAAGGGCTTTGCGGGGGCAACCTGGAGCTATGTGGACGCGCGCAGCACGGATTACGGCAGCTCGCCAACGGGCACGCAGATCCAGGTACCGAGCTATAACACCTACGCAGTACGGTTCGGGATCGACAATGACCACTACCGGGTGACGCTCTACGGCAAGAATCTCAGCGATTCACGCGGTATCACCGGCTACACCGGGTCCGGCACGCCGGGCTTTAACGGCCAGGTCAGCGTCATTCAGCCACGCACCATAGGCCTGACCGTCGGTGTGAAGTTCTAGCTGTCGGCCATGCATCCACCGCGCAAGCACTCAGCGGGCAGCCTCATCGAGCTGCCCGCGCCTTACCTGCTGTTTCTCGGCGATGCTACTGAGGCGGCGTACGCCAAGACGGCCTTCGGTCTGCGCGACTGGATCCCCGAGCGTTGCGTCGGTGAGTGGGCGTGCCCAGGGGCCACGGTCTCCACAGGGCTGCCACGTATGTCGCCGCGCGATGCCTACGTCCACGGTGCGCGCGGGCTGGTTATCGGGGTCGCCAACGTGGGCGGGGTGATTGCCGACAGCTGGGTGCCGCAGCTGGTCGCCGCGCTGGAGGCGGGCCTCGACATCGTGAGCGGGCTGCACGCGAAGCTGCGTGACGTGCCGCAACTCGAGGCCGCGGCGGCGCGCTGCGGGCGGCGCCTCATCGACGTGCGGGTGCCGCCGCCGGGGATACCCGTCGGGACCGGCCGCAAGCGCTCCGGGAAACGGCTGCTCACGGTCGGCACCGACTGCGCCCTCGGCAAGAAATACACTGCGCTCGCCCTCGCGCGCGCCTTCGCGCGGCGCGGCCGCGCCGTGGACTTCCGCGCCACCGGCCAGACCGGCATCCTGATCGCAGGCAGCGGCATGCCGATGGACGCGGTGGTGTCGGACTTTGAGGCTGGCGCCGCTGAGATCCTCAGCCCGGATGCCCCGGCCGATCACTGGGACGTCATCGAAGGGCAGGGGTCGCTGTTTCACCCGGCGTATGCCGCGGTGTCACTCGGACTGCTGCACGGCAGTCAGCCGGACGTGTTCGTGGTGTGTCACGATCCGGCGCGCGAGCGCGTGCTCGGCCTCCCGGACTACCCGCTGCCGTCGATCCCCGAGACGATCGATCTCACGGTCCGTCTCGGCCGACGCACGAATCCGGCGGTGCGTTGCGCGGGGGTCAGCCTGAATACCTCGCACCTTGACCTGCAGGCGGCGCGTGAGCTCTTCGCGCGCGCGCGCGCCACGCTCGGCCTGCCGGTCGCGGACCCGATGCGCGCAGGAGCGGAATTCGAAGCACTTGTGGATGCGTGCCTCACGTAGGCAATCGCTAGAAGGGGATTACGCCTTGAACAGACAAATCATGCGCTCGCCCGCGAGCGCCCGGCGATTCATTCCGGCGGCAGCGGCGGCGCTGCTCACTCTCACCGCCTTTGCCCAGGCTCCGGGGAACCCAGCACCGCTGACCCCAGCGCCGGCTCCGGCCGCGAGCGCCAGCGCCGCGGCGCCGGCGGCGGAGCTGACGGCCGCAGACGTCAATGCGTGGCTCGACGGCTACCTGCCGTTCGCGCTCAAGACCGGCGACATTGCCGGCGCAGTGGTGGTGGTCGTCAAGGACGGCGCGGTGCTCACCCAGCGCGGCTACGGGTTCGCGGACGTCGCGAAGCGCACGCCGGTCGATCCGAAGCTCACGCTTTTCCGTCCCGGGTCGGTGTCGAAGCTGTTCACCTGGACGGCCGTCATGCAGATGGTCGAGCAGGGCAAGATCAGCCTGGACACCGACATCAACACTTATCTGGATTTCAAGGTCACGGGCAAGGACGGCAAGCCCATCACCATGCGCAATCTGATGCAGCACACCGCCGGCTTCGAGGAGCAGGCGAAGGGCATCATTTCTGCCAAGAACGATCTGCCGAGCTACGACGCGCTGCTCAAGCGCTGGGTGCCGGAGCGCGTCTTTGCGGTGGGCTCCACCCCGGCCTACTCCAACTACGGAGCATCGCTGGCCGGCTACATCGTGCAGCGGGTCTCGGGCGAATCCTTCGATGAGTACATCGAGCGCCACATCTTCGAGCCGCTGGAGATGCAGCACTCGACCTTCCGCCAGCCGCTGCCGGCAGCACTGGTGCCGCTGATGTCCAACGGCTATCGCACCGCCAGCGATCCGCCGCAGCCGTTCGAGTACATCGGCCCCGCGCCCGCGGGCTCGCTGTCCTCCCCGGGCGCGGACATGGCGAACTTCATGATCGCGCAGCTGCAGGACGGCGAATTCCACGGCAAGCGCATCCTGCGAGCGGACACGGCCAAGACGATGCACGACAGTCCGCTCACCATGCTGCCGCCGCTGAACCGCATGGAGCTTGGTTTCTTCGAGACCAACATCAACGGTCGCGAGGTCATCGCCCATCTCGGCGATACCGACTGGTTCCACACCTCGCTGCACCTGTTTCTGAAGGAGAACGTCGGCTTCTACGTTTCCTTCAACAGCCAGGGCAAGGAGGGGGCCGCCCACACCACGCGCATCGCCCTGTTCCAGGACTTCGCGGACCGCTATTTCCCGGCGAGCCAGGATCCGCTCGCGACCCGGGTCGACGCCAAGACCGCCGCCGAGCACGCCGCGCTCATGAGCGGCGCCTGGGTGGTATCCCGTGGCGGTCAGTCGAACTTCCTCGCCGCCTTGGGACTCGTCGGCCAGGAAAAAGTCGGCGTCACCAAGAAAGGACAGCTCTCGCTGCCCTTCCCCGGAGCGAACGGCAAGCCGCGCGAGTGGATCGAGGTCGCGCCCTTCGTATGGCAGGACCTGGGCAGCCACGACCGCGCCGCCGCCAAGGTGGTCCATGGCAAGCCAGTACGCTTCAGCTTCGACATGGTCTCGCCGTTCATGGTGTTCGAGCGCGCCCCGTGGTATGCCGACAGCACCTGGCTGCTGCCGCTGGTGGGCGCGGGGTTTGCGGTCTGCCTGCTGACGGCGCTGTTCTGGCCGGTCATGGCCCTGGTGCGCCGCAGCTACCGCGCGCCGCTGGCGCTCGATCCGAAGTCACTGCGCGCCTATCGCCTCAGCAAGATCGCGGCCACTGCCATCGCTGCGAGCCTCGGCCTGTGGGGTCTGTTCATGGTACTGATCATGAAAGACACCGGCACGCTCGGCGGGCGGCTCGACCCACTGCTGGTGTTTGCCCAGCTGTTCAGCATCGTCGCCTTCCTCGGCGGCCTGGTGGCGCTGCTGTGGAACCTGGTGGTCGTGTGGCGCGGTGAGCGCCGCTGGCCGGCGAAAACCTGGAGTGTGCTGCTGGTACTGGCCGCGCTCGCCGTGGTGTGGTTCGCGTTCGTCGGCAAGCTCTTCAGCGTCGGAACCAACTACTGAGGAGCGAATGACCGATGAGTGCTCTGCGCCTGACCATTGCAGATGAGAAGTTGGTGCTGGCCGCACCGTTTCGCATCTCGAACTTCGTCTTCGAGGAGCAGGAGGCGATCCTCGTTACGCTCGAGGACGGCAGCCATCGCGGCCGCGGTGAGGCATCCGGAGTTTTTTTCTTCGGCGATACCGGGCGCGGCATGCGGGCAACCATCGAGGGGTTGCGCGGCGTGATCGAGGCAGGAGTCGACCGTGCCTCGTTGCAGCACCTGTTGCCGGCCGGCGGGGCGCGCAACGCGCTCGACTGTGCGCTGTGGGAACTCGATGCACGGCGGCGCCGCACACCGGTGTGGAAGCTGGCCGGTCTGGAGGCGCCGCGCCCGCTGTTGACGACCTTTACACTCGGCGCGGACGAACCTGAGGTGATGGCGGCGGGCGCGCGCAGGTATTCCCAGGCCCGGGCGTTGAAGGTGAAGCTCACGGGCGATGTGGACCTCGACGCGGAGCGCATCCGGGCAATTCGCGCAGCGCGCCCGGAGGTGTGGATGGGAGTGGACGCCAACCAGGGGTACGAGCTTGCCAAGCTGCCGCAACTCGTCACGCACCTGGTGGCGGCCAACGTCTCGCTGCTCGAGCAGCCGATCCAGCGTGGACGCGAGGCCGATCTTGATGGCTTCGAGTCGCCGATTCCGATTGCGGCCGACGAAAGTGCATTGACGCTGAAGGACATCCCGGGGCTCGTCGGTCGCTTTCAGGTCGTTAACATCAAGCTCGACAAGTGTGGTGGGCTTACCGAGGGGCTCGCCATGGCGCGCGAGGCTCGGCGCCTGGGGTTGAAGGTGATGGTCGGAAACATGGTCGGCACGAGTCTGGCGATGGCGCCGGCGTTCGTCCTCGGCCAGCTGTGCGATGTCGTGGATCTCGACGGGCCGATCTTCCTCAAGAAGGACCGCACGCCAAGTGTGCAGTACACCGACGGGATGGTCTGGAGCGAGGATAAGGTGTGGGGCGGCGTCGAAGCCGCCTGATCCATGGGGAGCGTTCGCCCTGCCTCGCGCTTTCAGCGCTGGATTCTGCCTGGGTTAGCGTTCAAGGCCCTGGTCATCGGCGGGGGCTACGCGACCGGACGTGAGCTGGCGGAGTTCTTCCTGCCGAGTGGGCCGCGGGGAGGGGTCGCGGCGATGCTGCTCGCCACTCTGATTTGGAGCGCGATCTGCACTGCCACCTTTGCCTTTGCGAGGGTCTACGCGGCCTACGACTATCAGGCGTTTTTCCGCGCGTTGCTTGGGCGTTTCAGCTTCCTGTTCGAGATCGCTTACCTGCTGTTTGCTACGGTGATTCTGGCGGTGTTCGGCGCGGCCGCCGGCGCCATGGGTGAGGCACTGCTGGGTGCGCCGCGACTCCTGGGGACGCTGGCGCTCATGGCCGGTATCGCGCTCTTTACCACCTTCGGCAACACCTCTGTCGAGCGTCTCTTCAAATACGTATCGGTGCTGCTCTACGGGGTGTACATCGCATTCGTCGCCTTGTGCCTGAGCCGCTTCGGTGGGCGTATCGAGAGTGCCTTTGCGACTCCGATCCCGGCCCACGGCTGGGTGCTCGGCGGCCTTACCTATGCAAGCTACAACGTGGTGGGCGCAGTCGTGATCCTGCCTGTGGTACGGCACCTCACGAGCCGTCGTGATGCGTTCATCGCTGGTGCCGCCGCGGGACCGCTGGCAATGCTGCCGGCGCTTTTGTTCTTTGTGTGCATGACCGCTTTCTATCCCGGCATCTCCCAGGAGACCCTGCCCTCGGACTTCATGTTGCGGCAGCTGCAGATCCCGGTATTTCATTGGCTGTTCCAGCTGATGATCTTCGCCGCGCTCCTCGAGAGCGGCACGGCCGCCGTGCACGCCTTCAACGAGCGCGTCGCGAATGCCTGGGAGCGACGCACGCGCGTGCCGCCCGGCCGCCGGATGCGGCTGTTGGTCGCCATGGCGCTGCTCATCGTTTGCATGGTGGTTGCCGAGCGCATCGGCCTGGTGACCCTGATCGCGACCGGTTATCGGGCACTCGCGTGTCTCATCCTCGCGGTGTACGTGGTGCCGCTGCTGCTGTTCGGCCTGGCACGCCTGCGGCGGCGCGGGCAACCCACGGCCGTCGCCTAGAGCTGCTGTGGACGCGAACGAGAAAACCTGGTTTGGCCAGCCGCGCGGGCTGACGGTGCTGTTCCTCACCGAAATGTGGGAGACCTTCTCCTACTTCGGCATGCGGGCAATCCTCGTCTATTACATGACCAAGCAGCTGCTGCTCGCGCAGGAGCGCGCGTCGCTGATCTACGGCGTGTACACCGCGATGACCTATTTCACGCCGATTCTCGGCGGCGTGGTCGCGGATCGTTGGCTCGGCAAGCGCCGCGCGGTGATCCTCGGCGGCAGCATCATGGCGGCGGGCCACTTCATGATGACCTTTGACTCACTGCTGTACGCCGCGCTCGCCACCATCGCCATCGGCAATGGCCTGTTCCTGCCGAGTCTTCCCAGCCAGATCAAAGACCTGTACCGCGCTGAGGATCCGCGGCGCAGCTGGGCGTACAACGTCTACTACGTCGGCATCAATCTGGGCGGCTTCCTCGCGCCGCTCGTGTGCGGCACGCTCGGTGAGCTGCTCGGGTGGCACTGGGGGTTCGCCGCGGCCGGAGTCGGCATGTTGATCGGCCTCCTCGTCTATGTAGCGGGGGGTAAGTACCTTCCGGAAAGCAACGGTGCCGCTTTGCGAGAGAGCGCGCCAGCCGCACGAGCCCCCGTGAGCCTGCGCGAAACGGTCCTCGTGCTCCTTGCGATCGGTCTGGCAGTCACGGTATTCCGTGGTGCATACGAGCAGGTCGGCAACACGGTGGCTCTGTGGGCGGATGTCGGTATCGATCGCGGTGTCGGGGCGGTGACGATCCCGATGACCTGGTTTCAGTCGCTGAACCCGCTCTTGGTTTTCATCATGACCCCGCTGCTGCTTGCGCATTGGCGTCGCCGGGCCGCACGCGGCGTGCAGCAAGCCTCGGCGCGCAAGATGGCCTACGGGGCGGCCGTGGTGGCGGCGGCCTACCTGTTGCTCGCGGCGGTGGCCCACGCCGCCGAGCCCGGACGCGCCAGCTGGGTGTGGCTGGTGCTGTACTTCGTGGTCTTCACCTACGGAGAGCTCTGCATCCTGCCAACCGGGCTGGGTCTCTTCGCCCGCCTGGCGCCGGCGCGCCTCGCAGCCACGACCGTCGCGGCGTGGTTCTTCGCCATCTTCACCGGGAGTCTCACGGCGGGCGTCGTGGGGATGTTGTGGAGCTCGACGGGACATGACCATTTCTTCCTGATTCTGAGCGGCATTGCTGCTGCTTCTGCCGCGCTGCTGCTGGCCCTCGACCGCCCGACACGGCGCATCGAAGTCGTGCGCGCGCTCGAGCCACAGTCACCTTCCCCGGAACCGAGGTTCACGTGAGACGCTTATCCATCGCTCTGCTCTTCACCGCACTCAGCGCCGCTGCTGCCGCGGCTCCTCCGCAGGGCTTCGAGCAGCGCGTCGAGACACTGCGGCAGCAAGTCGGCGTACCCGGAATGGCCGTCGCCATCGTCGAGGATGGTCGTGTCACCCTGGCGCGGGGCTTCGGCGTGAAGCGCCTCGGCGGCGCCGATGCGGTGGATGGCGACACGATCTTTCCGACTGGCTCTACCGGCAAGGCATTTACAGTAGCCGCGCTAGCTGCGCTGGTGGATCAGGGCAAGATCGGCTGGGACGACCGCGTCATCGACCGCCTGCCGGGCTTTCAGATGTATGACCCGTGGGTGACACGCGAGATGACCATCCGCGACCTCCTGGTCCATCGCAGTGGATTGGGTCTGGGCGAAGGAGACTTACTCTTCGTACCGCGGACTAATCTGACGCGCGCTGAGTCGGTACGTCGCCTGCGCTACCTCAAACCCGCGAACAGCTTCCGCAGCGGCTTTGCTTACGACAATGTGCTGTACATGGTCGCGGGACAGCTGATCGAAGCGGTGAGCGGGCAGACCTGGGAGCAATTCGTGGCCGAACAGGTGCTGAAGCCGGCCGGCATGCTCAGCTCAACGAGCGACCAGGACGTGCGCTTCCGCACCGTGAACCGTGCACAACCGCAAGCGCGCGTCAGCGGCGAGCTGCGCGGCGTCGGCCCGCTGAGTGTGCTCGATGAGCACGATGAGCTCGGTCGCAGTGCCGCCCCGGCAGGCGGCCTGTCCATCTCCGCGAATGACATGGCCCGGTGGCTGCAGATCCAGCTCGCCGCGGGCCACATTCCGGGCAGCGACCGCCGTCTCTTCAGTGAGGCCGACGGCGAGCAGATGTGGCAGCCTGTCACGCTGCAGCACATCCAGCCGCGTCCCGAAGCTCTCAAGCCCACCGAGCCGAAATTCGAAAGCTACGCGCTCGGGTGGGAGATACGCGATTACCGCGGCGCGAAAATCGTCTGGCACGGCGGTGCCGTGTTGGGCTTCATGTCCGCAGTCGTGCTGATTCCCGAGAAGGGCGTCGGGTTCTCGATCGAGATCAACAGCGAGGATCGACAGATCATCAACGGCCTGATCTTCGAGCTGCTGGATCACTATCTTGGACAGCCGCCGAACGATTGGCCGGCGAAGTTCCAACAGGCGGCACAGGCAGAAGTCGCTGAAGCGTTGCAGGCGTATAAGACTGTAGCGGCGCATCCGGCACACGTCGGGCCGTCGCTGCCGCTGGCGCGCTACGCAGGAACCTACGCCGACCCCTGGTACGGCAACATCGACATAGCGGTCGAGCGCGGGCATCTCACCATCGACTTCAAGTCGACGCCGCGGATGAGCGGCACCCTGGAGCATTGGCAATACGATTCTTTCGTCACCCGCTTCGACGACAAGACGATCGAGCCGGCCTACGTGACGTTCAGCCTGGACGCCGATGGCAACATCGAGCGCGTCAGCCTGAAACCCGTCTCGCCCCTTGCCGACTTCAGCTACGACTACCAGGACCTGCTGTTCGTTCCTGTCAAGAACGCGCCGCGCGCGCCATCGAGGTAACCCATGAAACCGCACCTCATACACCGATTGGGCATCTGGACGCTGGGCGCGGCGTTGCTGAGCCCGGTGCATGGCGCATTGGCCGCGGACAGCGCCGAGCATGACGTCATCATCCGCAACGGCGTGATCTACGACGGCTCCGGAGGCAAGCCCTATGCGGGCGAGCTTGCCATCGACGGCGATCGCATCGCGTATGTCGGGCCGCACGCTCCCGGCAGCGCGCGGCTGCAGATCGATGCCCATGGCCAGGCACTTGCACCGGGCTTCATCGACATGATGGGCCACTCCGAGGAGTCCCTGCTGGCCGACCCCCGCGGGGTGAGCGGATTGAAGCAGGGCGTAACGCTCGATGTCTTCACCGAGCTTTCCTGGGGGCCACTCAACCCGGAAATGGCGAAACACCTGGCAGAGCGTCAGGGCGATATCAAGTATCCGGTCAATTGGTCGACGCTCGGGGAGTACCTCGATCGTCTGCAACAGCACGGCATCTCACCGAACGTCGCGAGCTTCGTGGGCGAGGGTGAAGTGCGGGTCAATGTGCTCGGTGAAGGCAACGTGCAACCCACCAGTGAGCAGCTCGCCGCCATGCGTGCCATCGTCCACAAGGCGATGGAGGAGGGCGCCATGGGCCTCACGACGATGCTCATCTACGCTCCGAACAACTACGCGAAGACACCCGAGCTCATCGAGATGGCACGCGAATCGGCGCGTTGTGGCGGCATCTACACCGCGCACATGCGCAGCGAAGGCGACCATATCGAGGACGCGATACAGGAGACCGTCGAGATTGCCCGCCAGAGTGGCGGCCCCGCGGAGATCCATCACTTCAAGTTCATCGGCAAGGACAACTGGGGCAAGCGTGACAAGGTTATCGCCATGATCAATGCGGCGCGTGCCAGCGGCCTGCGGATCACGGCCGATATGTATACGTACACCGCAGGTGCGACCTCCCTGGACGCATCGCTCCCGCCCTGGGTCCATGACGGCGGTCCGGAGGCCATGGTGGCGCGGCTCAAGGACCCGGCGGTGCGTGCCAAGGTGATCGCAGCCATGCGTGAGCCGCATCCGAAAGACTGGGAAAACCTCTACATGCAATCCGGCGCCGATGGCATGCTGATTCTTGCGACCCGCAAGGCGGACCTCAAGCCACTTATCGGACAAACCATCGCGGCGATCGCCAAACAGCGCGGCACCACCGCCGAGGACACTATTATTGACCTGGTGATGGAGGACAACGCCGGCATCGGTGCCGCTTACACCATCATCAACGAAGACAACATCAAGAAGCAGATCGTGCTGCCCTGGGTCAGCCTGGGGTCGGATGCGGAATCGAGTGCTCCCGAGGGCGTGTTCCTTCTGTCCTCAACTCACCCGCGGGCCTACGGCAACTTTGCGCGGCTGTTCGCCAAGTATGTGCGTGAGGATCACCTGATGACGGTCCAGGAGGCGGTGCGAAAGCTGACTTCGCTGCCCGCCGATGTACTCTCGCTCAAGGACCGGGGCAGGCTGCGCGCCGGAGGGTTCGCTGACGTCGTCATTTTCGACCCCGCGACCATCCAGGACCATGGCACCTATGCCAAACCAATGCAGTACGCGACCGGGGTAACCGACGTCTTCATCAACGGTCAGCTTGCCCTTAAGGACGGAGAGCCAACCGGGGCGGCTTCCGGGCGCATATTGCGCGGCCGCGCATGGACCGGCGCGCCGGGGGGCGGCTGCCGCGCGTCGGCGAAAGACTGGACCTGGATCGGCCAGCCACCGCATTGACTGGGGCGCAGCCGGCGACACCGCGGCGCATGCTGGCCGCGGCGCACCTGCGACTGTCAATGGGCGACTTGTCGGACCTGCTGCATGGTGCCGATCAGGCCGGCCATGCGATCCGGCCCCATCGAGCCTTGCCTGGTTGTGACCGCGCAGGAGATCAGGGCTCGTTCCTCGGCGGTGACAGGCCATACCACATCGCACTCCAGACA
>Ga0126373_10003261_pt1 | contig 12111 bp, 11 predicted proteins | sample PanSoiMetPlot_11_FD_92545 | JGI IMG/M metagenome (GOLD analysis project Ga0126373, IMG submission 92545) | Tropical forest soil microbial communities from Panama - MetaG Plot_11 | ecosystem: Environmental > Terrestrial > Soil > Tropical forest > Bulk soil | place: Panama | collected 2016-02-17
CGGCGGGCCGCGGCGGCGCGGGCGTTCACGGCATTCGCGCACGGACGCGGCTGGCTCGCTGTCGATCCTGGCGCCCAGCTCGCCTCGCCGAAGGTCGCCCGGCAGCTGCCGCAGGTGCTCGGGCAGGATGAGGTGCTCGCCGTCCTGGACCGCCCCACCCAGAGCGGAGAGGTCGCCGCAGCGGCGCTCGTGCTGCGCGACACGGCGATCATGGAACTGCTCTACGCGACCGGAATCCGGGTGAGCGAGCTGTGCGGGCTGGACGTCGGCGACCTCGACACTGGCCGGCGCACCGTCAGAGTTCTTGGCAAGCGCAGCAAGGAACGTGTCGTGCCGGTCGGGCTCCCGGCGGTCCGGGCGGTCCTGAGCTGGCAAGGGCAGGGCCGGCCGGCGGTCGCCGCCGCGGCGTCGGGGGCCGCCTTGTTCCTCGGTGCCCGCGGCGGCCGGATCGACCCGCGCACTATCCGCAGGGTGGTGCACACTCGCATCGCCGCGGCCCGATCGGTGCCCGACACCGGACCCCACGGGCTGCGCCACACGGCTGCCACGCACCTGCTGGAAGGCGGCGCCGACCTGCGCAGCGTTCAGGAGATGCTCGGCCACGCCTCGCTGGCCACCACTCAGCTCTACACGCATGTCAGCATTGATCGGCTCATATCGGCCTATCACCAGGCGCACCCGCGGGCCTGACCGATACATGCGGGCCTGGCCGGGACATGTAAACTTGCGTGTGACTGCCTGCTGATGGCGTTCGGCCCTCGCGCCGGAGCCATTAAGGCGGCCAAATTCGCGTGTCCGCATTGCTACGGCAAAGACCGTAGGGCGCCCTTCACCGGTCCGCCAGCGCCAATGGCGCTAGCGGCGACGGGCGTCCGGACGCCAGGAACTCAACCGGGTGGCGTGCTGCCTGCTGGCAGGACGTCCTGAACAGGAAGGGGACACCGGCATGGCTCCGGTCGTCACCATGCGTCAGCTGCTGGAAAGCGGCGTTCATTTCGGTCACCAGACGCGCCGCTGGAATCCCAAGATGAAGCGGTTCATCTTCACCGAGCGCAACGGCATTTACATCATCGACCTCCAGCAGTCGCTGGACTTCATCGATCGCGCCTACGACTTCATCAGGGAGACGGTCGCCCACGGCGGCTCGGTGCTGTATGTCGGCACCAAGAAGCAGGCCCAGGAGGCGATCGCCGAGCAGGCCCGCAGGGTTGGCATGCCGTTTGTGAACCAGCGGTGGTTGGGCGGCATGCTCACCAACTTCGGCACCGTCTACAAGCGGCTGCAGCGCCTCAAGGAACTCGAGGAGATCGACTTCGACGACGTCGCCGGCTCCAACCTCACGAAGAAGGAGCTGCTGCAGTTGCGCCGTGAGCGGGACAAGCTCGAGCGCTCCCTGGGCGGGATCCGGGACATGTCCAAGGTGCCGAGCGCGGTCTGGGTCGTGGATACGAAGAAGGAGCACATCGCGGTCAGCGAGGCGCGCAAGCTCGGGATCCCGGTTGTCGCGATTCTGGACACCAACTGCGATCCGGACGAGGTGCAGTACCCGATTCCTGGCAACGACGACGCGATTCGCAGCGTCGCCCTGCTGACCAGGGTCGTCGCGGACGCCGTCGCCGATGGCCTGATTGCCCGGGCTGGTGCCGCGACGACGGACGCCAAGCCCGCCACCGAGGGGGCCGAGGCTGTCGGCGCTGCGGAGCCCCTGGCGGAGTGGGAGCGCGAATTGCTCGAGGGCAAGAACGAAGAGAGCGAAGACTCGGGCGAGTCACCCCGCCGGGCAGCAGCGGCCGATCCTGTCGACGAAGACCTGGCAGCGGATACCGAGCAGCCAACGGCCTGACACGACAACGAAAGCTGGGGACATGGCGAACTACACCGCCGCCGATGTGAAGAGACTGCGCGAGCAGACCGGCGCAGGCATGATGGATTGCAAGAACGCGCTCGTCGAGGCCAACGGCGATTTCGACGCTGCGGTCGAGGCGCTTCGCCTGAAGGGCGTGAAGGACGCGGGTAAGCGCGCGCAGCGAACAGCAGCCAACGGCCTGGTCACCGCTCGTCTCGACGGGACCAGCGCTGGTGTGCTCGTGGAGCTGAACTGCGAGACCGACTTCGTGGCGAAGACCGACCTCTTCCAGCAGGTCGCCGGTAACATCGCGGACGCGGCGCTGGCCGCCGGGCCGACCGGCGCAGCCGACCGGCTGGCGGTGCTCGGGCTCGAGGTCAGGCCCGGGCAGACAGCGCAGGAGCTGATCGAGGAAGCCGGCTCGTCACTCAAGGAGAAGCTGGAGCTCGGCCGGTACGCTCGCTTCGACGGCGGTTACGTGACCCGCTATCTGCACAAGTCGAACCCGGACCTGCCGCCGACGCTCGGCGTGCTGGTCCAGCTCGCGAGCGGTGGCGAGGACATCGGCCAGGACATCGCCCATCAGGTCGCGGCCATGCGCCCGCAGTACGTGACCTCCGGCGATGTGCCCGAGGATGTGGTGGCGAACGAGCGCCGCATCGCCGAGCAACTGACCAGGGAAGAGGGCAAGCCAGAGCAGGCGATTCCCAAGATCGTGGAAGGCCGCGTGGGTGCCTTCCTCAAGGAGATCGTGCTGGTCGAGCAGGCGTCGGTCCGGGACCAGAAGAAGTCAGTGAAGCAGCTGCTCGCCGAGCGCGATGCGACCGTCACGGGATTCGCGAGGTTCCAGATCGGCCAGGCGGGTTGACGCTGGCGGAGGGCGGTACCGCAGTGGTAGCAAGCCCGCTCGAGGAGCGCGAGGCGCACGCCAGGCCCGCCGCCTCGGCTGCTGATACCCGGCCTCAATGGCGGCGTGTGGTGCTCAAGCTGTCCGGCGAGGCCTTCGCCGGCAGTGAGCCGCTGGGTATCGCCCCCGACGTCGTTATTCACCTCGCTAAGGAAATCACCGCCGCCGCGAGGGAAGGCTACGAGATCGCGGTCGTGGTCGGCGGCGGCAATATGTTCCGCGGCGCCGTGCTCTCCGAACGCGGTATCGACCGGTCCCGGGCCGATTACATGGGCATGCTCGGCACGGTCATCAACTGCCTTGCCCTGCAGGATGTGCTGGAGAAGCTCGGCGTTGAGACCAGGGTGCAGACTGCGATCACCATGGGTCAGGTGGCGGAGCCGTACATACCGCGGCGCGCCATAAGGCACCTGGAGAAGGGCCGGGTGGTGATCTTCGGAGCCGGGCTCGGCGCGCCGTTCTTCTCCACTGACACCTGCGCCGCCCAGCGAGCGCTGGAGATCGGCGCCCAGGCCGTGCTCAAGGGAACGCAGGTCGACGGGGTGTACGACGCGGATCCACGCCAGCACGCCGATGCCGTGCTGTACCGGCAGGTGGACTACACGGAGGTGCTCAGCCGCGAGCTGCGGGTGATGGACGCGACGGCCGTTAGCCTCTGCATGGACAATGATCTGCCGATCGTCGTGTTCGACCTCATGGGGGAGGGCAACGTGGTCCACGCCGTCCGCGGCGAGCCGATCGGGACCCTCGTCAGCAGAGTCTCGCGCTGATGGCTAGCCCCAGCCGGCTTCTCATGGCAGCATCCTGACATCTGAGGATCTAGGAGCCACAGTGATTGACGACAGCCTCCTCGAGGCCGAGGAGAAGATGGAGAAGGCGGTCGCGGTAGCCAAGGAGGACTTCACTGGTATCCGCACCGGCCGGGTTCACCCCTCGATGTTCAACAAGATCATCGCTGAGTATTACGGCACGCAGACGCCGGTCAACCAGCTGGCATCGTTCCACATGCCAGAGCCGCGGATGTGCATCATCCAGCCCTATGACAAGGGCGCCATGAGCGCGATCGAGAAGGCAATCAGGAATTCCGATCTCGGCGTCAACCCGTCCAACGACGGGACGATCATCCGGGTGGTCTTTCCTGAGCTGTCCGAGGAGCGCCGCCGGGAGTACATCAAGATCGCCCGGAACAAGGCCGAGGACGGCCGCGTGTCGATCCGCAACATCCGCAGGCACGCGAAGGACTCGATCGACAAGCTGGTCAAGAACGGCGAGGCGGGCGAGGACGACGGACGCCGGGCCGAGCGGGAGCTTGACGAGCTGACCCATACCTACACAGGCCAGGTCGATGAGCTTCTGAAGCACAAGGAAGCCGAGCTTCTCGAGGTCTAGTGGGCCCAGAAGAATCGGAGCGGCTGCCCGGCGGATCAGGGCAGGTAGGCGTGCGGCCGGACGGCGAGCACCCAGAGCCGGCTCCTGACCGCAGGAAGATCAGGACCGGCCGGAATCTGCCGGCCGCCATCGCCGTTGGCGTCGGGCTGGGCGGCATCCTCGTGCTCACCTTGTTCACGGTGAAGGCCACGTTCCTGCTCTACATGGGGATCATGGTCACCATCGCGATGTGGGAGTTCAGCCAGGCGCTGCGGTCGCGCCAGATCAACTTGCCGCTCGCGCCGATCGTCGCCGGTGGCGTGGCAATGGTCACGCTCGCCTACTGGACGCAGACCCACTGGGCGCTCGTAGCCCTCGCCCTCTCGGCGATCGGGGTGATGGCCTGGCGGCTGCCCGGTGGTGCGGCCGGGTACGTCAGGGACGTCACCGCCGGCGTGTTCACGCTTGTGTACCTGCCGCTCATGGCGACGTTCGTCGCCCTCATGCTCAGCCAGCCGGACGGGGCCTGGCGGATACTCGTCTTCGCGGTGCTTACCGCGTGCAGCGACACCGGCGGCTACGCGGCCGGGATCCTGCTCGGCAAGCACCCGCTGGCCCCGAGGATCAGCCCCAAGAAGACCTGGGAGGGAGTCACCGGCTCGCTAGTCTTCTGCCTGGCTGCCGGAGCCATCCTGGTGCCTCAGGTGCTGGATGGCCAGCTCTGGCAGGGCCTGGTGCTCGGCCTGGCGGCGGTGGTAGCCGCTACCCTCGGCGATCTCGCGGAGTCAATGATCAAGCGCGACCTTGAGCTGAAGGACATGGGACACCTGCTGCCCGGTCACGGCGGCATCATGGACCGGATTGACTCCTTCCTCGTCATGGCGCCGGTGATCTGGCTGCTGCTCGCTGTCTTCGTGCCGAACGGTCACGCCGGGTTGTAGACCCAGCTCCGCCGCTGGGTTGCGAGCTGAGTGAGCAGGCTGGCCGAGCCTCGCTGGACTGCGATCCTGCGCTCGCGCTCGTTCATCGGGATGATCCATAGCCAGCGAACCGGCTCGTTGCTCGCCCGGAAGCCATCGAGTCGCGGTAGCTCAGGGCCGGGCAGCCGCCCCGGGTCGTCCACCAATAGCACGCTGTCGTTGCCGCCGCCCAGCGGGAAGGTGGCCGGCTCGTGGTACCAGGGGATGCTGTGACCCGAGCCGAGCCAGGTCACCTCGCGCCAGGGGAACTGGGCCAGCCACAGGAAGATGCGGGCTGCCTCGGTGCTCGGGATCGTGGTGGCGAGCGCGAGCTCGATTCTGGCCCGGCCGGCCGCGCCCTCGCCGGTCTGCTCGACCACCGGCATCCGCTGACAGCTCATCCCGACAGTCGACAGCACCGTGTACGGCCGCCCGGTGACGGGCGGCCGTTCCGACACCCCGACCGCGGGTGTCTTTCGGCCGCTGACGTCCCAGTAGCCGCCGCCGGGTCCGAGCCGGGTGAGCAGGTGGCCGAGCAGGGCTTCCTGGAACAGGTGCCACGAGCCCGCACTGGCCCGCCAGCGCCAGAACTGGGCAGACTGTTTCACCCGGAGATCCAGCCCGTCCAGAGCGTCGTCCAGAGACCAGCTGAACGGCGTCTGCCCGATGACGTCCCGGCTGTAGCCGGGCATGCCCTGGGCGAGGTCTGCCCAGCCAGGGATGACCGCCAGCAGCTCACCGTTTTCGACGATGGCCACGCCATCGCCCTCCTCCAGCCAGACGACTGACAGCGAGCCCGGCTCGAGCGGCGGCCTGCCTTCGGGGTGCTTGGTGTGGGCGGCGGGCATCTCAGGCGCGGCGCCAGTGCGAAGCTTGGCGGAGTCCACGGCTTCCGGGGCCCGCATGTGGTTAGCGATCCACGTGGCCGCGATCGGCCCGCCGCCGTCGTGCAGGTAGGCGGACGTCGTCCGGCCGTCGTATTCCACAACGACGCGACGGCTGCCGTAGGGGCTGACGTCGTCGAGGAGCACCACCGGCTCGACGGGCGACGGTACGGCCCGGCCGTGGCCGCTGCCTCGGCTGCGGGAGCGGAAAGAGCCGACCGAGGCGGCTATTCTTGATCCCTGATCGGGTCGGTTCCCAAACCTCGGCACAAACCGAGAATCTACCGAATTCCCGCAGGTAGCTAGGGATCCGGGTGGACATTGCCAGATCACCCCCGTAGATGGCTGCCGAGGATCGGAGGAGTCCCCATGGCGGTGACATTGGCGCAGCCGGGCTCCCGGCCGAAGCGGCCGCCGCGGCATCTGGCCGATCTCGACCTGGCCGGCCGCCGGGCAGCCGTAACGGAGCTCGGATTGCCCGCCTACCGCGCCGACCAGCTGTCGCGGCACTACTTCGCCCGGCTCACCGACAATCCGGCGGAGATGACCGACCTGCCCGCGCCCGCCAGGGACCAGCTCGCCGGGGCGTTGCTGCCGCCGCTGCTGTCAGCAGAGCGGGAACTCGACTGTGACGGGGGCCGGACGCGCAAGACGCTGTGGCGGGCGCTCGACGGCGCGCTGGTCGAGTCGGTGCTGATGCGCTACCCCGATCGGGTCACGATGTGCGTTTCCTCACAGGCCGGGTGCGGCATGGCGTGCCCGTTCTGCGCGACCGGCCAGGCGGGGCTGACCAGGAACCTGTCGGCTGCCGAGATCGTCGCCCAGGTCGTCGCGGGGGCACGGGCGATGGCGTCCGGTGCCGTGCCAGGCGGACCGGGCCGCGTGTCGAACGTCGTGTTCATGGGCATGGGGGAGCCCCTGGCCAACTACGGCAGCGTGCTGGCTGCCCTCCGGCGTATCACCGACCCGCACCCCGCTGGGCTCGGGATATCTCAGCGATCGGTGACCGTGTCTACCGTCGGGCTCGTTCCCGCGATCGAGAAACTGGCGGCCGAGGGACTGTCGGCACGCCTGGCAGTCTCGCTGCACGCGCCGGACGATGAGCTCCGGGATGAGCTGGTCCCGGTCAACCGCCGATGGCAGGTCGGAGAGGTCCTGGACGCCGCGTGGGGGTACGCGGCCGCGACCGGCCGGCGGGTGTCCATCGAGTACGCGATGATCCGGGACATCAACGACCACGCCTGGCGAGCCGAGCTGCTCGCGGACCTCCTCGCTGGACACCTCGCGCACGTGAACCTGATCCCGCTCAACCCGACGCCGGGCTCGAAGTGGACGGCATCCGACCCAGAGGTGGCGGACGAGTTCCGGCACCGGCTGGCGGCCAGGGGCGTGCCCGTGTCCGTCCGTGACACCAGGGGCCGCGAGATCGACGGGGCGTGCGGCCAGCTGGCGGCGTCCGCCCCCGCGCGCTGAAGCCCGAGCTGGGATACCGTTACCGGCCATGGCCTGGAAGCAATCGCTCAGCCGCCGCCGGCGCGCACTCATCGCGGGCATCGTGCAGGATGCCTGGCGGCGCGTGCGGCAGGCCGGCACCGTCACCGCAGAGTCGCCAGCCGGCCGCCGGTTCGCGGCGTTCGGCGCGCACTCTCTGATGGCGTTCCCGACCGGAGCCGTGTACGGGGAGCGGTGGATCGAGGTTGGCGACCAGTGCATGATCGCTGAGCTGGTCACCCTCTGCGCGGGCATGGCGCCCGGTCTTGACCTCGGTCCGGAGCCAGTGCTCCGGCTCGGGGACCGGTGCGTGATCGGCCGGGGCAGCCACATCGTTGCCCACCACTCGATCGATATCGGCGATGACGTCTTTACCGGGCCGTACGTTTACATCACCGACCAGAACCACAGCTACGCCGACATCGACGTGCCCGTCGGCCGTCAATGGCCCGTCAATGGCAGCGTCAGCATCGGGGCTGGCACCTGGCTCGGTACCGGAGCCGTGATCCTGCCCGGCGCCAAGATCGGACGGAACGTGGTCGTAGCGGCCGGTGCCGTCGTTCGCGGCGCGGTGCCCGACTACGCGGTGGTCGGCGGCGTGCCTGCGAAAGTGATCAGGGAGTACGTGCCCGGCGTCGGCTGGCTAGCCCCGGCGCCGGCCCCTGCGTCGGCGCTGCCGACCGACGGCCTGCCCGCTAGCGAGCCACTCCGGTGAGCTGCTCGCTGACCGTCCACAGCTGCGCCCTGGCCGCGGCGTCGTAGGCCTGCGCGTTCGCCGTTACCTCACTGGTGTGGTCGAAGAACCGGCCGGTCACGCCCGCGAGCGCCGGGTCGATGGCCAGCCGCTCTGTGGAGTGGACCCCCTCCTCGAGCGTGTCCACGCTGGAGCGCTCGGCCAGCACCATCTTCGTGGGCATGAACGTGGCGGGATGCAGGCTGTTCACGGTGACCTGGCCATCCGGCATGCGGTCGGCGAGCTCGAACCCGGACATGATCTGGGCGAGCTTGCTCTGGCAGTAGGCACGGATACCCGAGTAATCGCGTTCGAGCATGAGGTCGTCGAAGTCGAGCGGTTCCTGGCCGAGCGAGGCGATGTTCACGATGCGGGCCGGAGCCGACTGCCGCAGCAGCGGCAGCAGCCGTTCGGTCAGCAGGAAGCCCGCGAGGTAGTTCACCGCGAATCGCAGCTCGTAGCCGTCTGCGCTGGTGCGCCGGTCGCGTCCGTCCGGCTCCCCGAAACCGATGCCCGCGTTACTGACGAACACATCGAGCCTGGTGGCGGCCGCCAGGACCTCGTCCGCGAGCCGGCGTACCTCAGCCAAGCTGGCGAGGTCGGCACGGAACGTGCGCGGCTTGCTGATGCTGTGCTGGTCGGCGATCTCGGTAGCGGTGCTGTCCAGCTTCTGCTGGTCGCGGCCGTGCAGCAGCACGACATGACCAGCCGCCGCCAGCCGGTGGGCCAGCGCGCGCCCGAGACCGTCGGTGGCGCCCGTGATGAAGATCGTCTGCTGATCGGTCATGGCCTGCTCCGGGGGTGTTCGACTAGATAGCTGAGGGAATTACGGACCTGGTGCGAGCGGAGTTGTCGCAACGGGGGTCAAAGCTATGAAACGAAGCGTATTCCCCGCCGCCGCGCTGGCAGCTTTTCTTGGCATGACCATCAAGAAGTCCGGCCAGGGCGCGACCATCTCCGTTGCGCCGTCCGGATCGGGCAGCTTGATCCATATCAGCGCTTACCCAACGGGCTGACGAGCACGGGCACGGGGCCATCAGGGGCGGTTCGGCGCCTGGAGCTTCGCGAGACTTGCAAAGTGACGGAATGATCCGAGTCAAGCGACCGTCGGCCCGCTGGTGCTCCCGCGACGGCCCATCAACGCGATCCCTACACTGACTGCTTCGACATCTGGCGTGCGGGGGCGCCGTGGTATCGGGGGAGTTTCGTGACGGCGCCTGAGGGCCCCGTCGGCTCTGTCATGCGCCCCGGCTACGGCGGGCCGTTCCGGCGACGCGGCCGGGCTGGCGCCACCAACAGAAAGATGACGATCTGGCTCCTGGCCGCTGGGGTGGTCGCGCTCGCTGTCTCGATCGCGGGCCTGATTACGCTGTTCGTCGCCTGGCCGGCGGAGCTGTGGACCATGGTTGACGTGCAGGTGTACGTGTGGGGTGGCCACATGGCCAGGCTGCAAGGCACGCCCTACCAGGGCGCCTTCCAGATCTACAACCTCCACCTCTACTTCACCTATCCGCCGATGGCAGCGGCTGTGTTCTGGGTGGTCTCTGACCTTCCGCTAGCCGTCGTGAAGTGGCTTATCACCAGCGCGAGCGTCGCGTCCCTTGCCGGAGTGACGTGGCTGAGCTGGGGCAAGCTCGGTTACCGTCGCACGCGGGGCCGCCTGAGCGCGACGCTGCTGGTGACGGCGATCGCGCTGTGGCTTGAGCCAGTCCAGCAGACGCTGGCGTTTGGCCAGGTCAACGCGGTGCTGATGCTGGTCGTCGTGGCTGACCTGTGCCTGCCGGATGGCAGCTTGCTCAAGGGCGTCGGCGTTGGCCTGGCGGCCGGCTTCAAACTGACGCCGCTGATCTTCGTCCCCTACCTGCTGCTTACCCGGCGCTACCGGGCCGCCGTCGTCGCGCTCGGCACGTTCGGCTTCACGATCGCGGCGTCCGACGTGCTGCTTCCGAAGGCGGCGCATCAGTTCTGGGCACGATGGACGTTCCTGAAGCTCAGCCGGGTTGGCAACGTCGCTTACATCGGAAACCAATCCCTGTACGGCGCCGTCATCCGGCTTCTCGGCAGCACCAGAACCGCACACCCGTACTATCTCGGTGCTGCCACCGTGATCGGACTGGCCGGGCTGCTCCTGGCGGCTGGCCTGTCGTGGCGCGGCCACGAGCTAGCCGGCGTCGTGACGTGCGCCCTCACCGGGCTGCTTGTCTCGCCAGTCTCCTGGTCACACCACTGGGTCTGGATAGTGCCGACCCTGGTGGTGCTGACGGACCTCGCCGTCCGCACGGGCAAGGCAGCCTTGCGGGCGCGACGGCGCGTGGCTGACCGGCTCGCGTTCACGGCAGCCGGGCTGGCTGTTGTGGCGGTCCTGGCGCTGACCATCGCCTACCCGTTCCACGCGGCTCCCGGTGCGCCCCGGCTGCCCGCCGGACTGATCTGGACGGTACCCCCGCGGGCTCTGCAAGGCCTGCGACTGACCGGCTATCAGGAGCTAATAGCAAACCTCTACGTGCTCGTCTGCCTCGTCGGCCTGACCGCCGTTGGCGTGTGTCTGCTCGTGCAGGCAGCCGGGCAGGACGCGCGAGCGCGCGCCCGAGAGGGTCTGCTGTGAGCAGACGCGCTGGCTGATATCCCCCGGCAGGGGAGAGGGTGAATCATGCGCGATTTCCGCTTCTCGTTCAACATCTTCGGTATCACGAGCCGTGAGGCTTTCGTCGCCAAGTGCCGCGAGGCAGAGGAGTACGGCTACGACACCCTGTTCGCGGCCGACCACCTCGGTATCCCCGCACCATTCCCGCTGCTGGTCGCGGCCGCCGAGGCGACGCGGCGGCTGCGGGTCGGCACCCTGGTGCTCAATGCCGGGTTCTGGAACGCGGCCCTGCTGGCCAGGGAGGTCGCCACCGCCGACATCCTGACCGACGGGCGGCTTGAGCTCGGCCTGGGCTCCGGTCACATGAAGTGGGAGTTTGACGAGGCGGGGATCGGCTGGCAGGGACCGACCGCCAGGGCCGCGGCGCTCGAGCGGATGATCGGCGAGCTAGAGCGGTATTTCAGCACCGAGCTGCCGAGCCCGCGGTCCCGCCGGTCAGCGCCGCAGCCGGTCCAGCGCGTTGGGTTCGGCGGTCACGGGCCGCCGCTGCTGGTCGGCGGCACCGGGGACAGCGTGCTGCGGATTGCTGCGCGGCACGCGCAGATCGTTGGCCTGGCAGGCGCCTACCAGGTCAAGGGCCAGCCGCCCGGCACGTTCCGGATCGGCACCGCGGCCGAGGCGGACGAGCGGTCGGCGTTCGCGAAGAGCTGTGCCGGGGAGCGGGCCGACGACATCGAGTGGCAGGTGCTGGTGCAGGCGGTCATCGTCACCGACGACAGGCGCAGCGCCGCCGAGGGCCTCGTCGCCGAGTTCCGCAGCCACTTCGAGAGGCTGGGCGTCGCCGAGGAGAGCACGATGCTCACCGTCGACGCGGCGCTGGAGACCCCGTTCCTGCTGATCGGCACCCCGGACGAAATCGCCGGCCAGCTGCGCAGGGGCCGGGAACGCTGGGGCCACTCCTACATCACGGTGCACGAGCCGTATATGCGGACCTTCGCGCCAGTCATCGAGCGGCTGCGTGCGGGATAGCGGTGCCGCTCGATCAGGACCAATGGCCCGCACGGGGGTTCCGAACGGCCGATGCAGCCTCGCGCCCGTCGGGTCAGCCAGGCGTCGTGCTGTCGGCCGACGAAGGCCAGCTGGCCGCCGCGAAGGCCGCGGCCACCGAGCTCACGGATAAGGCCCTCAGCGCTCGGTCAGTAACAAGGTGCTGCACCGGGCGACGTGCCCGGTTGTGCTGATCCCGGCGAGCGCCAGCTAGCGGGGACGCTGGCCGGACGGCCTGGCGCCGGCCAGCTGCGGCACAAAGGTCTCGCCGCGCAGCGCCCTGGCTACCAGC
>Ga0126373_10003262_pt1 | contig 12110 bp, 8 predicted proteins | sample PanSoiMetPlot_11_FD_92545 | JGI IMG/M metagenome (GOLD analysis project Ga0126373, IMG submission 92545) | Tropical forest soil microbial communities from Panama - MetaG Plot_11 | ecosystem: Environmental > Terrestrial > Soil > Tropical forest > Bulk soil | place: Panama | collected 2016-02-17
CGAGCGACCGGGACACACGCTGCGAGCCACTGCATTGGTTCACTTGGCTTAACTCAAGTTCGCAGGGCGCCGAAATGCGAAATGGCAAGACCGGGTCCAGTTTTTTGCCGTGGCCTCGCAGTTGATGCGCCGCGTCCTGGTTGATTACGCACGTAAACAGCAAAGAATCAGGCGGGGAGGAACGCAGAAGAGGGTTTCACTCGACGAAGTGTTGCTCGTTGCCCCGGAACGAACAGATGAGCTGCTGGCCGTCCATGGAGCGCTCTCACGTCTGGAGAAGCTGGATCCCCGTCAAGGGCGAATTGTGGAGCTGCGCTATTTTGGCGGACTAACAATGGATGAGACTGCCGAAGTCCTTCATGTTTCCTCTAAGACTGTGATGCGGGAATGGAATATTGCCAAAGCGTGGCTTTACGGCGAGCTGAAGGAGCGCCAGGGAGATGACGCCAGGGGAATGGAACAGGGCGAAGGCGCTATTTGAGTCTGCCCTGGCGCAGGAGCCGACCCAGAGGGCAGCATTTCTCGCGCAAAACTGCCCCGACGACAACCTTCGACAAGAAGTGGAAAAGCTTCTCGTCAACTTTCAGGAGGCAGGCAGTTTCCTGAGCAATCCCGTCTTGCCTCGCCAAATTCCCACATCCGGCCAGATAAAGGAAGTTCCTGCGGAGGCGTTTCCGGAGGCGCTTCCTGTAAGTCATAAAGTCGGCCCTTATGAGATCTTTGCGCTTATCGGCTCAGGCGGCATGGGCCATGTCTATAAGGCCCGCGATACGCGCCTGGACCGCATTGTCGCCATCAAATTTTCGAAGGCCCAGTTCACGCAACGCTTTGAGCGCGAAGCGCGCGCGGTAGCGGCGCTTAACCATCCGCACATCTGCCAGCTCTACGACGTCGGGCCGAATTACCTGGTCTTTGAGTTCATCGACGGTGCTCGCTTAAAAGGTCCCATGCCAGCAGCGGAGGCCGTGCAAATTGCCACGCAGATCTCCGAAGCTTTAGCGGAAGCGCACGCTCACGGTGTTATCCACAGGGATCTGAAACCTGCCAACATCCTGCTGACTGCGCACGGCGTGAAGGTCCTGGATTTCGGATTGGCCAAACAAAGCCGTGAAGGCGAGCGAGCGGATGACGAAACACGAACTATGGATTTAACCGTCCCTGGCGTCGTGATGGGGACGCCTGCTTACATGGCGCCGGAACAATGGCAAGGCAAGCCCGCTGACACCCGCTCGGATGTTTATGCCTTCGGTTGCGTGCTGCATGAGATGCTCACGGGCGTTGCTCCTGGCCGCGATCGCGCGCCGCTAAAACATCCTGTGCTGGAAGGGATCGTGCGCAAGTGTCTGGCCGGCGATCCCGCCAAGCGCTTTCAGTCTGCCGCAGAACTGAAGACCGCACTGGCGCAAGCAGCGAATCGTCGCGTACATAAGAAATACGCGGCGCTGGTCGTTTTGGCGATATTTGCCGCTGGCACGACGTTGTTCCGGCAACGAGTCCACGCCGCCCCGAAGCTTACCGACCGCGACACACTGGTGGTAGCTGATTTCGATAACAAGACCGGCGATTCTGTATTCGATACGGCTTTGAAGCAGGCCCTGGCATTTCAACTCGCGCAATCGCCGTTTCTGAAGGCGATGGACGATGCGGAAATCCGGCAAGCTTTGAAGCTGTCAGGCCGTTCCCCGGATGCCCGCGTTACCGGAGAGATTGCGCGTGATATTTGCATTCGAGAGGGGCAAAAGGCCGCGATCGAAGGCTCCATTGCCGTTTTGGGCTCCCGCTATTTGATCGGCCTGCAGGCAGTGAACTGTCAAACCGGCGAAACATTCGCACGGGAACAAACGGAGGCGAACAGCAAGGATCGCGTTGTGGAAGCGCTTGCCCGCGTCACCAATTCGATGCGTGCAAAGTTGGGGGAATCCTTGAGCACCTTGCAAGGCGAGAATCGCGCATATCGGAATCCGGTTACCACAAGTTCTCTCGAAGCTCTTCAAGCCTTTTATATGGGAGACGCGGAGTGGAGCAAAAACGGGATGACGCCGGCCGCGATTCCAATGTATCGCCGCGCGACGGAACTTGATCCGAACTTTGCCTTCGCCTTTGCGGTGCTCGGATCCGCATATTGGGCCGCGGGTGACCTCGCCAATGCAAAGACGACAATGGAAAAGGCCTTCGCGCTCAGGAGCCACGCCAGCGAGCGGGAGCGGCTATTTATCGAACAATATTATTATAAGTGGCAAGGGGACTCCAAGAAGGACCGCGAGATCTGCGAACTGCTCACGCGTCAGTTTCCACGGGACCCTGTCTTCCATAAAGATCTTGGAAATTTGGAACGTATTGCCGGCGAGCCGGAGAAGGCGCTCGCAGAGGCCGAGAAAGCTATCCAAAACGGTCCCAAGATCGTGCAAGGTTATCGAATTGCTGTCGAGGCGCTTACAGACTTGAACCGGATCGATGAATCGAAAGCCGTCGCGGCAAAAGCTATCGCAAATGGCCTCGATGTCCCGGTCATCCACGATCTCCTACTCTACCTGGCGTATGCAACCGGGGACGGTCAGACCCAGCAACAAGAGGCACGATGGCTCACTTCTAACGGATGGGAGGCGTCCCGATTATGGGAGCAAGCAAATCATGCGTTCGCCCTCGGCCATTTTCAGCAGGCAGAAGCATTGACTCCGAAGATCGTAGAAGCGGCAACTCGCCAGGGCTTCGCCTCGCCACAGCAGTGGCTTGTTTTCGCCGTTCGATCCAATGCACTCGCCGGCAACTGTCGCAGCGTTGCAGTCTCGCTCCCGCCTCTTGGCCCGGCCGATGCTGTCCAAAAAATAGCGAAAGCATTGTGCGACCCGAAAGCGGCCAGGAAGGTCACCGAGCAACAGACGGCGAACGGCTCCGCGCCAATATCGGGGCCGGACGCTTATCTACGCGGAGTTGTGTTCCTCGAAACCGACCGGCCCGCTGATGCCGCAAGCGTCTTTTCCCGGATGGTCGATCGCAAAGCCGCTAACTGGGGGGCGGAGTACCCCGCTGCGCAAGTTGGCCTCGCCCGCGCCGCGAAGGCCATGGGCGATCTCCCCCGCGCCCGCAAGGCTTATGAAGATTTCTTCGCGTTCTGGAAGGATGCCGATCCCGATATTCCTCTGCTTCGCGCGGCCCGCAAAGAATATGCTGCCTTGAAATAAATGTCCGCGCGGGGGCCGCGCTAACGTGGGTCGCCGGACGAAGAGCAGAAGTCGGCGTTCCGAGACGGCCCTTCATCGGTGGCCGCCGTTGTCGAGGCGGAGAAGAACTTGGCAGGCTGCCTGGAAGCTCTGGACAGCGAGGGAGAGGAGGACCAACCTCTCTGGTAAATCCGCAGGCCCGTCTCAGCCGTAGCGTGGTCTGCAATAGGGGTAACGTCGCAAAGCACCCTTGAGGACTACAGTAGTTCCCGGTTAGCCCTTGGCGGTCATGCGGAAACGCACGATAGCCTTCTGTCGCCTCAGGGCAACTTTTTCCGCACCCAATCGAAGAAGTTTTCCAGCACCGTCACATGCACGGACTCCTTCGCGCCCGGCGTGGCTTCCGGCAGAGAGAACACCACGAACCGCTTACCGTCCGGCGAGAGATCCATATTCTGCGTGCCGGCATAGAGGAACTGCTTATCCGACCACAATCGTGACTGGCCGGGCCGAAAGGAAGCGCCATCGGCCGAGTAATCGACGACCATGATTCGGTTGTCCGTAGTCTCATAGAAGAGCTCGCGGCCGTTGTTCGACCACCACGCGTATAGGCCACCGCCGGTCGAAATCTGCCACTTGCCGCCTCCGGTGCGGGGAAATGGCTGAACATAGATCTCGGGGCTGCCGGTTTCGTTGGAGCGGTAGGCGATCCAGCGGCCGTCGGGAGAAAACTCCGGAACGCTTTCGGCGGCCGGCGTGCGAAGGAACGCTTCCGGCTTGCCCGCCTTGGGATGCTCCGGATCGGTGAGGTCCAGCGCCACAGTCCAGAGATCCAGTCCGGTTTCCGGGCTTCTCGCGAGATAAGCGAGCCGGCGGCCGTCACGCGTGAACGAATAGGGGTACGGACGGCCGCCTTTCCGAATGGTCTGCGGTTCTCCGACGCCATCGGCCCGGATCCAAGTCAGGTCGGCGCCTGATAAGAATGCCAGATGCAGGCTGTCCGGAGACCAGACCGGGATATTTGCGACGCCGGTAAAGGTCAATCGCGTCAGGGTGCGCCGCTCCAGATCGTAAACATATAGATCGGCCCCTTTGCCAACGAACGCCACCTTGCGTCCGTCTGGAGAGATGCGGGGTACGGTGAATGGGCCCGGTGTGGGCATCAGCGGTTCGATCGTTCCGGAGCTGTCGAGCCAGGAGAGCTGCCATTCCTGAGCTGCGCTCTTTCCCGATGAGTAAATCAGGGTTCCAGTGTTGGAGAAGTCGAACTGTCCCCCGCCGGTGACAGGGTTGGCGGCCACGTCTTCGAGCAGCGGGACCGGCGCACCGTGAACCTCCAGCGTCTCCGGATCGAACTTCACGCCGAACAGGACTCCCTGCCGGATATACACCAAGTGGCCGGTGGGCAGGTAGCGGCCGTAATATCCGCCGCGCACCAAGACTTTGGGGCTGCCCGTTTTGAACGACATAACCTGGATGCTGGCGTCATCATCCATCCGATTGGTAGAGCTGGATGCGGTGTACAGGACGGCGCCTACGCCGGGCACAACCTGTGGCCAGCGCTGGGTCAACTCGCCCGCGCCGAGCTTCGTGATCCGGCGTGGGACCCCTCCGCCGGAAGACACGGTAAAAAGAGGGTCCGACGGCGAGATGCACGTTACGATATTTCCGTCTCTGCCCCAACTGCCGCCCGGCGCATACGCCTGCGTAGTAACCACGGTCTCAGGCGCGCCACCCAGGACCGAGATTTTCCTGAGGTTTGGGCCCACAAAGAACGCGATCCATTGACTATCAGGAGAAAAGAATGGGTTTGAGCCATTCTCCGTTCCGGGCAGGAAAGTGAATTGCGCCTGATCGAGAAGTCGCGTGGCGAGCTGCTGTCTGCCGTCAGGACCACGTGCGGGAAGACCAGCCGGCGCCCATCGGGCGAGATGGCGACGGTCAGGTTGAGGCCCGGCATCGCTTCGGGCCCAAGATCCACGTTGAAGCGGGTCAGCGCATGATCCACTGGGCGGGTTGCATTCCACAATTGCGCTCCGGTCACGGCCAGCGCGAGCGCGAGTGTTGCTGCCGCGAGTGCCCACGGCAAGACCTTTCTTCGGCCCGCTACGGGTGGCGCCGGGGGTGATCCAGCAGATACGCCTTGTTTGAGCAGAAGGAACACGTCGCCAATCGAGCGCCAGCGTAGAGCCGGGTCGCGCTCCATGCAGCGCTCAAGAAATGGCCGGACTTCGACCGGAACTCCGGTCAGGTCTATATCGCCTTTCAGCACGTGCGCCAATGTGTCGGAAACCGTCTGGCCGGGGAATAGTTGCCGGCCGGTGAGCATCTCAAACAGAATCACGCCGAAGGCCCAGATATCGGCGCGCCGGTCCACGTTTTGTCCGCGAGCCTGTTCCGGGCTCATGTAGGCCGCCGTGCCGAGGATCACGCCCGGTTGCGTGGAGCGCATGGTCAGGGTGGGAGAGGATATTGGATCGACCGCCGCGGGTTCGCCCGACACAGCTTTCGCCAGTCCGAAATCCAGCACCTTCACGCGGCCCTCGGGCGAAATCTTGATATTCGCGGGCTTGAGATCCCGGTGGATGACGCCGCGTTCGTGGGCATACTCCAAGGCTTCGGCGATCTGCCGGGCGATGGCCAGGGCTTCATCGAGCGGAATTCGCCCCCGCTCGATGCGTTCCGCCAACGTTGGTCCCTCCACCAGTTCCATCACCAGCGCCCGCTCCTCGACTCCGTAAATCGCGGCGATGTTGGGGTGGTTCAGGGAGGCCAGGACCTGAGCCTCACGGGTGAAGCGGGCGAGTCGGTCGGGATCGGCGACAAATGCGTCCGGCAGGACTTTGACGGCGACGTCGCGGTTGAGCTTGGTGTCGGTGGCCCGCCAGACTTCGCCCATGCCACCCTCACCAAGCTTGGCCGTGATGCGGTAGTGAGCAATAGCGGGCTCCGGGCTCATTGTGCGATTTCGGGCATCGTACCACTTTCGGACGAGTGATGCCTTTTGCCGCGTCAGGGCAGCCTTTTCCGCACCCAGTCGAAGAAATTTAGCAGTACCGTCACATGCACGGACCCCTTCGCGCCCGGCGCGGCTTCCGGCAGGGAGAGCACCAAGAACCGCTTGCCGTCCGGCGCAAGATCCAGATTCCATGAGCCGGGATAGAAGAGCTGCTTATCCGACCACAGTCGCGGCTGGCCATAAACAAAGGAAGCGCCGTTGGCCGAGTAATCGACGACCATGATTCGGTGGTCCGTTGTCTGATAGAAGAGTTCGTGGCCGTTTTTCGACCACAGCGGGAGCAGGCCACCACCCGTCGAAATCTGCCACGTGCCGCCTCCGGCAGCGGGAAATGGCCGAACATATATCTCTTGACTGTCGCTGCTGGACTGGTAGGCGATCCAGCGGCCGTCGGGAGAGAACTGCGGAGCGCTTTCGTCTGCCGCCGTACGGAGGAACGCTTCCGGCTTGCCCGCCTTGGGATGATCCGGATCGGTGAGGTCCAACGCCACAGTCCAAATATCCAGTCCGGTTTCCGTGCTGCTGTCGAGATAAGCAAGCCGGCGGCCGTCAGGAGTGAACGAGTAGGGGTACGGGCGGCTGCCTATCAGAATGGTCTGCGGTTCTCCCACACCATCGCTCCGGATCCAGGTCGCGCCGGAGCCTGATCTTAAGAACAACAGATGCAGACTGTCGGGAGACCAAACCGGCCGATTTGCGCCACCGGTAAAGGTCAATCGCGACAGCTTGCGCCGCTCCAGGTCGTAGACATATAGGTCGGCGCCTTTGCCGGTGAACGCCACCTTGCGCCCGTCAGGCGAGAGGCGGGGGGTGGCGAACAGGCCCGCCGTGGGCATCAGCGGTTCGGTCGTTCCGGAACTGTCGAGCCAGGAGAGCCGCCATTCCTGAGCCGCACTCTTTCCCGATGTGTAGACAAGGGTTCCGGTGTTGGAGAAGTCGAACTGTCCCCCGCCGGTGACAGGGTTGGCGGCCACGTCTTCGAGCAGCGTGACCGGCGCACCGCGAACCTCCGGCGCCTCCGGATCGAACTTCACGCCGACCAGGGCTCCCTGCCGGATATAGACCAGGTGGCCAGTGGGCAGATAGCGGCCGTAATATCCACCGCGCGCCAGGACCTTGGGGCTGCCTGTCTTGAACGGCATAATCTCGATGCTGGCGCCATCCATCTGATTGAGGGAGTAGGCTACGGTGTACAGGACGGCACCTCCGCCGGGCAGAACCTGCGGCCAGCGGTAGTTGGTACCCAAGCTGCGTCTCTTGATCCGCTGCGGGAGCCCTCCGCCGGACGAGACTGTAAAAAGATCGAAGGAGCTCGTTACGATATTTCCGTCTCCGCCCCAACTGCCGCCCGGTGAAAACTGCTGCGCGGTAACCACGGTCTCAGGCGAGCCGCCCAAGACCGAGATTTTCTTGAGGATTCGGCCCGCAAAGAACGCGATCCACTGACTATCGGGAGAAAAGAACGCGTCTGAGCCATTCTCCGTTCCGGGTAGGAAAGTGATCTGCGCCTGATCGAGAAGTCGCGTGGCGAGTTGCTGCTTTCCGTCAGGCCCGCGCGCGGGAAAAACCAGCCGGCGCCCATCGGGCGAGATGGCGGCCGTCAGGTTGAGGCCCGGCATTGCTTCAGTGCCAAGATCCACGTTAAAGCGGATCAGCGGATGATCCACTGGGCGGGATGCGTTCCACCATCCCGCTCCGATCACGGCCAGCGCGAGCGCGAGTGCTCCCGCGATTGCCCACGGCAAGACACTCCTTCGGGCCGCCACGGGTGACGCCGCGGATACGCCTTGTTCGAGCAGAAGAAACACATCGCCAATCGAGCGCCAGCGCAGAAGCGGGTCACGCCGCAGGCAACGCTCAAGAGTGGGCCGGACCCCTGCCGGAACTCCGGTCAGGTCTATATCGCCCTTCAGCACGTGCGCCAGCGTGTCCGAAACTGTGCGGCCAAGGAATAGTTGCCGGGCCGTCAGCATCTCAAACAGAATCACGCCGAAAGCCCAGATGTCGGCGCGCCGGTCCACGCATTGTCCGCGAGCCTGCTCCGGGCTCATGTAAGCTGCCGTGCCCAGAATCACGCCCGGTTGCGTGGAGCGCATGGTAAGCGTGGGAGAGGATATCGGATCGGCCGCCGTGGGTTCGCCCGAGACGGCCTTCGCCAGCCCGAAATCCAGCACCTTCACGCGGCCTTCGGGCGTGATCTTGATATTCGCGGGCTTGAGATCGCGGTGGATCACGCCGCGTTCGTGGGCATACTCGAGGGCTTCAGCGATCTGCCGCGCGAGGACGACGGCGTCTTCGAGCGGAATCCGCCCCTTGGCGATGCGCTCCGCTAAAGTTGGTCCTTCCACGAGTTCCATCACCAGCGCCCGCTCTTCGACTCCGTAGATCGCGGCGATATTGGGGTGGTTGAGGGAGGCCAGGACCTGAGCTTCACGTGTGAAACGGGCGAGCCGGTCGGGATTGGCGATAAATGCTTCGGGCAGGACTTTTATAGCTACGTCGCGGTTGAGCTTAGTGTCAGTGGCTCGCCAGACCTCACCCATGCCACCTTCACCTAACCTGGTCGTGATGCGGTAGTGCGCAATGGAGGGCTGCGGACCCATTGTGCGATTGCAGGCATCGTACCACTTTTCGGCCGAGTCGCGCGCACGCCGGTATTGGCCGCGCTTAGCTTCACGCGTAGTGCGCTAACGTTCGGTTTGCCGCTCCATCGTAAGTCAATCCGTAAACCGAGTCAGAGCCATCAATGCTCATTCGCAGGAGGCGCTGGATGACGCCGTGGCCCGCAGTTGTTCTCTTCCTATGCCGCCCTGTGTTAGCCGGGCGCATAGCGAAACAGGTACGGCCACCGGGATAAAAACGATTTTTTTAGGTTCTAACAGGTCGGATCAGGTGTAGAATCGCTGCAACCGGGGACCTTGGGGAGCAAATTGGGTGAAAGGACATAAGAAAATGAGAGCTCTGACTACGATGTGCGCGGTGTTCGCTATGGCTGTCACCGCTATGGCCGCTGATAATACGCTTGGCACGTGGAAATACAACACGGCGAAATCGAAGCCAGCCGCCGGCGTGTCGCCCATTGAGAGCCTGACAGTAACACGGGAGGCCACCAACGGGACAGTAACGATTTCGGCCAAAGGGGAAAGGAAGGACGGTTCGAAGATCGACACTGTAACTACCACGAAGTACGACGGCGCCGCGTCCTCCGTAACTGGTACCGGCCTCGCATGGGACTCGACCACCATAAAGCAGATCAATGCCAATACCCTGTCCGAGGAACGTTCCAAGCAGGGCGGGAAGTATCATAGCACCGTCCGTACTGTCGTATCCAAGGATGGAAAAACGATGACTGGGAGCACCAAGGGGACCGATGCCGAGGGCAAGCCTTTCACATCGGTAGCTGTTTTCGACAAACAGTAGTCGCCGGTCGGGCGTACTTTATACGAGAAGAACTGCAAACTCCGGGACAGGCGCTCGCCTCAGAATTAGCCTCCAGCTCTCGCGGGACAGGATAGCTATAGCTAACAATCTGGTCCGGACGGGAGGTCAGGCCGCCGAAGTTGCCGCTGAATTCTCCGCTTACAAATGGCCGGAATGCTAACGCGAGCTTCCGTTCGCCCAAAATAGCGCCACTCAGCTGAGTTGCCAAGGTTGTGGTGTAAGGTTCTGCCATGGAGAAGACGGAGCGAGCGGCGGGCGCGGCCTTCGAGACTGCGAGATTGGTACTTCGGGAGTGGCGGGAGGCGGACCGGGTTCCTTTCGCGAAAATGAACGCCGATCCGGAGGTCATGCGGTATTTTCCGTCGACGCTGACGGCCGAGGAGACGGATGCGGCGCTGGAGCGGATCCGGCTGCACTTCGAGCGGCATGGGTTTGGGCTCTGGGCCGCGGAGTTAAAAGAGACCTGTGAGTTCGCGGGATATATCGGGCTCTTTGTGCCTTCGTTCGAGGCGCATTTCACTCCCTGCGTGGAAATTGGATGGCGATTAGGGGCGCGATTCTGGAATCGCGGGCTGGCGACGGAGGGCGCGTCGGCGGTGCTGGCATTTGCGCACAGCGGGCTGAGGCTCGACGAGGTCGTTTCGTTTACGGCGGCGGAGAATGTCGCGTCGCGGCGCGTGATGGAGAAGATCGGGATGATCCGGGATCTGCGCGGGGACTTCGATCATCCGCGGATTCCTCAGGGACATCCGCTGTCTCGTCATGTGCTGTATCGTTCCCGTCGAGGCTGACTACTTCAGAAGTGTCCGCGCCTCGTCCCAGAGCTGGCGAACGATTTCACCGGCTGGGCCGGATCGCGCGAGTTTGGCAGACTGGCCGCACCACATCTGCATGCGCTCGGGGTCGCCGGTCTTCTGGGCGGTTTCGCGCATGCGGGCGGTGAGTCCGCGCTGGACGGGATAGGGCGCGGGGGGAGGGCCGTTCCGGGCGGCGCGGACGTAGTCGGTGGCGACGCTGCGGCCGGGACGACCGCTGAAGGCGCGGGTCAGGATGGTGTGGTGAGCTTCGGTGCGGGCGAGGCGGTCGGCGTAGGCGGGATGCGTTTTGGCTTCGGGCGCCCGGAGGAAGCCAGTCCCGATTGTGACAGCGCTCGCGCCCAGGATGAGAGCAGCGGCTACGCCACGGGCGTCGGCGATACCCCCGGCGGCGATTACCGGGACGCGAACCGCGTCGGCAATCTGCGGAAGGAGGGACATCAGACCGACCATCGTGGGCTCGGCGTCCTCCGCATCGAAGGCGCCGCGATGACCACCCGCCTCCATCCCTTGAGCGATGATGGCGTCGGCTCCTGCTTCCTGGGCGGCTTTGGCTTCCGCGACCGTTGTGGCGGTGGCAAACCAGAGGATGCGGCGGGCTTTCATTTCGGCTACGAAGCCAGCCGGGTAGAGGCCCATGATGGAAGAGATGACTTTCGGGCGCGCGTCGAGCATCGCCTGACATTGAGCGTCGAAATCCGGGAGATCGGCATCGCCTGCTTCGGCGGGAACGGGCGGGCCCCAGGCGGCGAGGAAGTCGCGCTGGCTCGATTCCAAAGCGTGGTCGCGTTTTGGCGGCGGACCGGGAATCCAGAGATTGAGTTGGAATTCGCCTGCGCTTTGGGCGCGGAATTCCTCGCACCAGACCGCGATCTGGGGCGGCTTCATCATGAGCGCTCCGCAGGCGCCGAGTCCTCCCGCATTGGATACGGCGATGGAGAGGGAGGGCGGACAGGCGCTGGCCATCGGGGCGAGATGAATCGGCAGACCGATTCCGAGGCGGTCCGCAAAAGCTTCGGCGCGAGCGCGTGGGGAGAGAGGCGCGCCTTCAGCCATGGAGCGTTATTGCTCTATCACCAAAACCGCGAAAGAACCGGGGAGCACCGGGCCTCTTCGGCCGCCTTGCGGCGCGGGTCCGAACTTGCCGGAGGCGAGATAGAGGTGGTGGTTGGTCGGGTCGAGGCCCATATTGCGCGAACCTTGCGGCGTCTGGACAGTCTGGACGACGTGGTATTGGTCCGGCGTGTCCTGATGGATCACCGTTAGAGTACCGTCGGCATTTGAGGCGAAGACGTTCGCGGAGCCGGGATCGTAGCCTGCTCCGTCAACGCCGGTTCCGATGGGGACGGTTGTAATAATGCGGCCGGCCTGATAGTCGGAGATCACCATGACGCCGCTGCGGCAGCCGCTGAAAAGGCGGTGACGGGCGGTGTCGATCGCCATGGACACCGGGTTTTTGCAGGGATCGGTGGGCCAGTGGCGCAGGACCTTCGCGGATTGGGTGTCGATTTCGACGACCTGGTCCGTATCGGTGAGATTCGCGTAGAGTTTGCCGTCATTGGCGGAGGCTCCGTATTCGGGCTTGCCGCCGAGCGGGATGTTGGTGACGAGCGTGCCTTTTCTGGCATCGATGACGGTTGAGGAATGGGCGTCTCCGTTGAGCGTGAAGACCCG
>Ga0126373_10003265_pt1 | contig 12103 bp, 6 predicted proteins | sample PanSoiMetPlot_11_FD_92545 | JGI IMG/M metagenome (GOLD analysis project Ga0126373, IMG submission 92545) | Tropical forest soil microbial communities from Panama - MetaG Plot_11 | ecosystem: Environmental > Terrestrial > Soil > Tropical forest > Bulk soil | place: Panama | collected 2016-02-17
CCTGCCAGACGCCTCCGCCCATGGTTGACGCCTCAGTAGGCAATGAATAGGGGAAAGCGACGCGCGTTTGCAACCCCGGCGCCCAATGAGGCCACTGGCCGAGAGAAATGGTTTCGCCGTTGATTTTCCGACTGACATAGGCGGACCAGCGATGGCCCACTTCATGGCCGAGGTGTCCTACGGCGTAGTAGTAAGGAAAGGGCTTGCCATCCGTGAACCCTCCACGAACGGGGACACCGACCTCCGGACAACGGCGGAAGGAATTGCGAGACGACATCGAATGGTTGGGGCGCGAGTGCGGCGCTTTTCTAGGGTTGTTCGCGAGGGAGAGGTCGCTGAGGTCTACCGAGCGGGGCCTCCTCAGGCGTCCGTCATCGTCTTTGCAAAGACGCTTGGTTGCATAAATTTCGTAACCAAATCCGGCCCCGGTCTCACTTACGTGCGATTCTCTTAGAATAGGGGCATCACTCGGATTGCCCTGATTGGCTATGGACGGCTAGTAGCTAGTGGTTGCGCAGCCTGGATATGGAAGTGCACTAACCAGAAGAAGCCAACCACCACGGTGTAGGCGTGGTTCGTCGCTACGGCCTGGCCGGTGAGAGTCCATCGGCGATGCGTTTCCAGCGCATGCTTCGCAAGATTTGGCGGTACAACCGGAGCTCGCTTTGTTTCAAAGCGCGGGCCATAACCGGTATATCAGCCAGCAAATGCTTGCTGCGCGAGTCAAACCATTCGCTCTGCTCGAGTTTGCCGGTCAGATAATTGCCGTGTTTCTGGCAGACCTGCTGAAAACCAGCCTGATCACCCAACAAAGCACAGGCTTCGGCCTGCCTGTGCACGAGGTATTTCGCGCAATGGTCGTGTGGGAGTCCGACCAAGGCGTCGCGACAAGCCGTGACCACCTCGCGCAAATGGTCGCGACGACGGGACGAGAAGCACATGATGTAATTTGCGACAGCCCACATGGGAACTCCGGTTCGGGATCGCCAACCGGCGAGAAGTTCGCGGGCGAATTTGTTTTTTTTAAGCCCAACAAGAGCCCGTGCGGTTTCCGACCAGGATTGAACATCGGCCTCCACCAGCGGCTTGTGCTTCGTCCAGTACCTGACGACAGCACGGTGGTAACCGAAATCGCAGAGATGACGCAAGAGGATCGTGCGATACGTTCCGTTTGTCCACACCGAGGAATCGACGAAGTCGAGCATCGCGAGGATTTCGCTAGCCCCGTGGTCCGGGAACCACGTGCGCCAGCGCGGCTGGAGCCGTTGTTTAAACGTGCCATAATGCACGAGAGCGTACGAGCACAACTGAGATAATGCCCGCGGTGTGGGACGCGAACCTTGTCGCAAGAGCTCACGCGCCTGCTCATAACCCTGGTGTTGCCACTTGGCAACCTTTGCGGCTCCCCAGGCGTAATCCACCGCCCACGAAGGATCTTCGCCGTCAGCAAAGAAAATCGTCAGTAAGGTGTGGATCGCTTCACCTTTGCGTTGTGGATCCTGCGCGAGCACTTCGACGAAGCGGGCGAGCACGAAGAGATTGTCCGGGTAGCGAGCGCGGGCGAGTTCGAGCACCTTGGCAGCCTCCGGCATCCGTTTGGCGGACCGAAGTGAGTCATAGCGTTGCAGGTGGACCGCTAGGTCTTCCGGAAAATCGTGCAGCAAGGCATTCCATTCAGAATCCAGTTCCGCGGGGGAAAGGCCGGCTTTCTCCAGCAGAACTAGACGTTGGCGACGGAACCGCATGTGCGTCTGAAGCTCGGCGGGAGTGGTGATGAAAATCGCGCGAGCATCGTCCCAAGCCTGATCCGCGACCAGCACGTCGTGCAAAACCATCCAGCCCCAGAGATAGGAAGGCACAGCTCGCAACAATGAGGCCAATTCATTGCGCGCTTCGTCCTTTTTGCCCTGTTGGTGGTGAATCCAAGCCAGACGACCGTTTGCCGGAGTGGGATCGCTGAGGCGTTCGCGCACGCCGAGCATCACTTGCTCGGCTTCGGCATAGCGGCGCTGCTCGACGAGAAAAATAGCAAGCCGATCGGCTGGTGCAAACAAACCCTGGTTCAGCGCGAGGCTGTGCCGCAGGCACTTTTCGATCTCGCCATGGGTGGCGAAGCGTCTTAAGTCGTTGAGGGTTGTGCCTAGGAGGAACCACAAGTAGGCGCCGCGAGGATACACACGAACGCCCTCGCGGGCGGCTTCGATGGCGTCCTCGGGTTGCCCGCAATCGAGCAGCAGCCTGATAGCTCGCTCCCGCCAGTGAACATGCCTAGGGAATCGCGACAGTCCATCGCGGACGACCGAATTGGCTTCCTTGAAACGCCGGGCATGAATGAGCATCTGCGCGCGGATGTCCCAGAGATCGGCATTTTGGGGATCGCGGTGGCTCGCGGATTCGAGCACCTGCAACGCTTTGTCAACCCGGCCACCCAGTTCATGAACGCGGGCTAATTGGATGTGCGCAGGAGAATCATCCGGATGACGGCGAACGAGCTCGGCTAGGACTTGCTCGGCTTCCTCGAACTTGCCCAGCTTTTGTAATGCATTCGCAAAAGAAGAGCGGAGTCCGATGTGATACGGATGGCGTTCTACGGCGGGCTGCAGAATTTCGAGCGCGCGCTCGGCGTCGGTGCGACCATGACCGTGCTCCAACAACAGATCGACCCTGGCTTCCAACACCTCTGGGTCATCGGGGCGAAGAGTTGCCCAGCGCGCAACGCTTTGCTCAGCCAGCGCGAAGCCAAACATTTCGGCAGCGCGCATGGCGTTGTAGCGAGCCGCGAACAAGCGGCCGGAGTACATTGGCAGGAGCCTCGAGATCTCCTCCCAGGCACGCTTTCGCTCCGGCGCCTCAAACCTGGCCAGGCAATTCAGCGCAGGCTCGTAGGCATAAAGGCTTTCCGGCTCCCGACGGATGGATGCGAGCCAGCCCTCGAGGGCTTCAGACCATTTGCCGGAAGCCTCAGACCACAGGGCTTGCGCCCGCAGGGTGGCCGGAGCTCCCGGTGAGATCCGCTGGCATTGTTGAAGAAACTTGTTGATGCGAATAGCCAGTCTGCCGCGCCGGCGATCATCCGCAGCTTGATATTCAGGGCAGCAGAAGAAGACCAATTCGCGCCAGGTCCAGCCGTCTTGGGGATTGCGCCTGGAGCGGCGAAGCAGGAGCGAGTATTTTCTGAACTGCGAAAGGGCCACGCGATCCAGCTGCTGGGAATAGAGTTGCTCGAATCCGTCATGGCCAGGATGGTCGGCCAGCCAGCGGGTGGCCAAATCCATTGCAGCAACTCCGCCATCCCGTTTGGCGATGAGCTGAAGTAAGTCCCCGCAAGCCTCGGTGGAAAGTGGCAATTCGCGCACGCAATCATTGGCGTGCTGAATGGATTGGTCGAGATCGCCGCGCATGCGATAGAAAGCAACCGCGGCCTTGTGAAACAAGGCTGAGTTTCCCGCCGTCTCCAACCGGCCCAACAGGTCCTCCGCGCGCTCCCATTGGCCCATGCGCGCGGCAAAGGGGACCACGAAGGCTAGCAATTCAGCAGATTCCGGGTAGCGATCGAGCGACTCTTCTGTCGCCCGCAACGCTTCTTGAGGGCGCCCCCACTGTTCGAGCGCGCCGATCCAAGTCGTCCATGGGGAGACGGCCCGCGAGGAAGAGCCAAAACGGCGGACACGCTCCTCGAGCCACTTCAAGCCTTCTTCGATGCGGCCGCAATTGCCGAGCGCGTCGCAATAAGCGCGAGCATAATGCTCCCAGGTATCAGCAAGACAAGCCGCGATACGATAAGCAAGCAGCGCTCCGCCGGTGTCCATCTCGCTTGATAAAAGGTCGCCAAGGACGTGCCAAGCGAACGCGCAGGTCTGTTCGCGTGCGAGTACGCGATGTAGCAATGCGAGCGCGATGTCCCGTGTCTCCGCGGACTGGCGCAAAAGGTCTGCGTATTCGGCTACGTAATTGCCAGGCGGATACAACCAGTTCTGCTGAGACTCGATTCCAGGGACTACGCCCCGGTCGACGACGGTAGCTAGGGTCTCGCGAGTAAGGGCGGTATTGCCAAGCGACCGGCACGCGGAAAGAATGCTGGCGCGAACAAAGGCGGAGTTCGGGAATGCCTTGAGCAAGTCCTGAAGATCACGCAAAGCTGTGCCTAGTTGCCCGTCGTGCGTCGCTTGCATGGCCACGAGCAACCGGGTAACGGGGTGCGAAGGGTAGCGCCTGGCGAAATCCTGAACGAGTTCGCGGGCGGCCGCGGGTCCGTGCAGGGTAACCATTTGATGGTGACGCTCGGTGGCCGCGATGGCTTCCGAATCAGCCTCCGGCAGCAGACGCTCGAGCATCGGCAATTGTGCGGGCGCAACTACGGCCATAGCTTTGGGGCCGAGAGGCGCTTCGCCGCGCCCGAGGTATTCTGAAAGATATTCGGAAGCGCGGAAGGCCTGCGGATCATGAACAATGAGAGTTCCAGCGGCTTCATCAATGCCCACAACAGCCACCGCATGGGCGCTCGTGTCACCCGCCAGCGTCATGATGAAAGCAATGCCGTTCTTAACTAGCCGCGCAGCAGTGTCCGGTGTGGCCGGAAAGTAGCGAACGCAAAACCCGCGGTTCTCAAGCCATGCGGCGGCGGCCCATTCTGGCGTTCCTCCGAAGGTAATCTCCGAGGCCATTACATCGGGATCTATGTGGGTTCCCATGGCTTCGAGTGCGGAAGCGACGCTCGTGGGCAGGCATGCGTCATGTTTTTGAATGCCACAACGGAACGGCAGACGGATGCGAAGTCCGCTAGGATTGGCATGAAGATTCTTCATAACCGCGCGATGGAACGGGGAGCGGGCTGCATAGGACCAGCGCTCCATGGCGTTGTGGTCGTCATCCTGTTGAGCGATGTCGAGCCAAACTCGGGCTACCACCGCGCGGGTTTCGCGGTCCGCCAGGGGCACCAGAGACGCGAGATTGCCGGCCAGGGCGCGCGCGCGACTCACGGTGCCCCGACGTTCACCGCCTTCCAAGGTTTCGGCGAGGGCGCAAAGATGCCAGCAGGCACCGGTCGCGACCTCGAAGGACTGGCAGCTCTCGGCGGCGGCGGATAATCGATCTGCGGCCTCCCTCACACGCCGCAAATTGAGGAGGCTCTGACCGAGGCTATGCGCGACGTATGGCGCTCCCGGGTTGATCTCCCAAGCGAGTTCGGCGGAGCGCAGGGCGTCATCCCAGCGATCTTCCAAACCGAATATGTCCGCTTGGCAGGAGAAAACCCAGCTATCGTTTGGCTTGTAAAAGGAGGCTCGCTCGATCGAGCGGTGGGCCGCGGTAAAGTCGCGAACGGAAGCCCAAACTAGGGCGAGCGAAGCCAGCCAATCGGCCTGGGTGCGGCTGTCAGCTCCGGGCAGCTCCGGGCTTGATTCCCACTCTCGTAGTTGCTCAAAGAGCTTTGCTCGGCGGCGGTGGACGTGTGACGCGAAATAACGAACGCGCGGCTCGGAAGGGTATCGGTTGAAAGCAGCGCGCAGGAGCCAACGCGAGAGACGGCGGCCGCCGAGGCGTGCGGCAAGTCTGCCGCCTAAAATCAACTCGTCACAGGAAAGATCCACTACGCGACGGGCAGGGCTCCAATAATCCGCACTCTGGTGGAAAGCCTCGAGGAACCGATTTGTGTCGTATAGACGCTGTAAGGCTGCGAATGAGGTCATGAATATAGGGTGCAGCGATTCCAAGCAACTAGACTGCATCCGAGCATTAAGAAGAAATTGTCACCACGCGACGGGAGTCGGCTGCGCTGATGCTTCGAGGCAATGCGCAGTCCTGGGCAGGGTACCCACTAGATATACGATACACAAACTCGAAGCTTCCTTGTAGAGGACCCCTTGCAATTCAGGAACACGCCAGGAAAGGATTGGAAATCACTCATAGCGGAGGGCCTCGACAGGATCGAGCCGGGCGGCTTTCCAGGCCGGATAAACTCCAAAGACCACGCCAATGAGCGCGCAAAGCGTGAGCGCCGTAACAACCCAAAACAAAGACAGCACCGCCGGAAAGTGCACGCCATAGCGAAGCAGCAGGCTGAGTCCGGAACCGAACAGCACTCCGACGACACCGCCGACGGCAGTCAAGGCCACCGCTTCGATCAGGAACTGGGCGAGAATATTGCTCCGCTTTGCGCCGATGGCCTTCCGCACGCCGATTTCCCGAGTCCGTTCCGTTACCGAAACCAGCATGATATTCATCACGCCGATGCCGCCTACGATCAGCCCGACGGAAGCAACCGCAAACATCAGCAGGAAGATTAGGCCGCTGATTCTGTTCCAAAGATCGAGAAAATAGTCGGATGTAAACAAAGCAAAGTCGTCGGGCTTGTTGTTGGCAAGCCGCCGCTTGCGACGCAACAGATCGCGAATTTCCTCGACCGCCTGGGTGACCTGCGCGGGATCGCTGGCTTTTGCAAAAATCACGTAATCCTTGTGATTGGGATAGAGCTTCCGCAAGGAAGTAACCGGCATGACCGCAATGTTGTCTTCGGGATTGGAGCCCCCGGAAATGCCCTGACGTCGTTTGTCCATCGCGCCAATCACCGTGAAGAGCTGACCATCGATAACAACTTCCTGGCCGGGGGCTTTGTCTGCGCCTTCCGGAAATAAGAGGTTTGCCGTGTCAAAACCAAGCAGCACGACGGGTGCGCGGTGCTCTGTATCCGTGTCGTTAAACTCGCGGCCGTGAATCACCTTCATGTCAAAGATTTGCGTGATCGAAGGCGAGTTGCCCTGGAGAATCACGTTCGTGGCGCGGTAAGCGCCCCGCCGCACGTTGGCGGTGCCCGAGCCAAACTGCGGCTGAAAAATCCGCATCGAGGGCGAAGCCGCGCCCACGTGCGGCAGCCGCGCCATGTCGTCCGCCCACTCCGGCTGCAGCTCTTTGCGCGTGAACCATTCGCTCGGAGGCCGCGACAGCGAGGCCCACGGAAACCGGTACGCAATGATGGTGTCCGAACCAAGTTCGCGAATGCCTCCGAGAACATTTTCGTTGAGGCCGTTGATGACCGAGCTAACCGTGATCACCGTGGAGATGCCGATGACGATTCCGAGTATGGTCAGCGCCGAACGCAGAGGATTCTTGCGCAGCGTATTGAGTGCGAGCAGCAGCTCTTCGCGGAACTTGAGTGCGCTTTCCTTGCGAATCGGCAAGGCCAGCGGCAGCGCCCTCGTTTGCGGTAGAGTTTTGCCGATTGTAGCCATGGAGTGGTGTCTATTCGGATCGCAGCGCTTCCACAGGGTCGAGCTTGGCAGCCTTGGACGCGGGATATGTGCCGAAGAAGAGTCCCACGCTCAGCGCGACCGCCAGGCCGCTCAGAACCGACCAAAGCCGAACGGCGCTCGGCAAGGGTGTCAGCCAGGAAACCATGCCTGCGACTACCACGCCGAGGAGCACGCCCAGCGCGCCGCCAATCACCGCAATGGTGGAAGATTCGATAAGAAACTGCCGCAGAATGTCGATCCGCCGCGCGCCGACGGCTTTGCGCATGCCGATCTCGCGCGTGCGCTCGGTCACGCTCACCAGCATGATGTTCATAATCACGATGCCCCCGACAACAAGCGAGATCGACGCGATCGCGATGGTGACCGCGAAAAACGAGCTGCTGATGTCCTTCCACAAGGACAGGAAAGAGTCACTCGTCTCAATCGCGAAATCGTCCTTGGCCTGGTAGGTCAAATGACGACGCCCGCGCATGATTTGGCGTACCTCGTCCACACTGGCCTGGATCCTGGCCGCCGAATCAGCGCGCACGGTTATGCGCAGAGAATTCTGCTGGTTGCCATACTCCTTGTTGTAAATGCTCAGCGGCAGGATGATCCAGTTGTCCAAGGAGTTTCCGAGAGCGGAACCTTCCTTCTTTCCGACGCCAATCACCTGGCAGGGGACATTGTTCCAGCGGACCTCTTTTCCCAGAGGATCGACATTCGGCAGGAGGTTCTCGACAACATCCATCCCAATCACGCAGACAGGAGCGACGCTGCTGAGGTCTGCTTCCGTGATATGCCGTCCGGCGACAAGATCCACGTCGTATAGCTCAGCCATTTGTGGGGTCCACGCGCGAAGATTGGTGTCTTTCAGGGAGTTCAGCCCGCTTTTGACTTCGACGCGGCCGCCAAGAGAAGCACCAATCTCCCTGCAGCTTTTGCACAGTTCGCGCACCGCCTGAAAATCATCGTAGGTGATGCGCTTACGCTTCTGGAATTCCAGCCAGTCATCGACGTTGGTGACGATGGAGGGCTGCTTGGACAACCCGAAGACGTCCGCTCCCAGCCGGAACACGCGCGTGGCAACGTACTGGTTCGCGCCGTTAATCAAGCTGACCACGGCTATGACCGCAGACACGCCAATAACCACGCCAACCAGGGTAAGGACACTGCGCAGCTTATGTGCCCAAAGACTCGAGGTAGAGATGGCCACCGCTTCGGAAAAGTTCATGGTCCTGCGTGACCGTAAGGTAGTAGCCGATCCCTGTGAACTGTTCTGAGCCTGAGCTCGCGTTGGTGTGCCTAGCATGGACCTCTGCGGGGACACGAATGCCCTTATCCTAACATACGCGCGGCGGAACACCGGAGTTACCGTGTACGGGCGTAAGACCCGATCCTGGCGGGATAGGAGCCCCCTAAAGCGGTGTCTTTTGTTGTCAATGATCGAAGAACCACCGGAACGGGCGGCGAAGTCAGACGGCGACCAGAACACGCCTTTCCCATAGCGTGCTGCCAAGTCAGGCCTCTCCTGCCGAAGCATTCTGCGGACACGCCTTTAAGCGAGTTCAAGATGAGGGAGACCGCGACCTTCGGTGTGTATTTGAACGAGGGCTGGGAAGGGTCGTCAGCCCTTGTTCTGACTTCGACGGAGACACGTCACCTTCGAGACCTACGGACTCTGGGTCAACCGACTCGGCTTCGCGATCCGGTGAGACGCTCGAAAGATTTTTTCGCGGCCCGGAAAAACTTACCGATGACACGCAAATCCTGCACAGACACCAAGCGGGAGACAAAAGAGTTCATTGATGGCGCGAGGACTTGCGAGCGTTGCGGCGCGGCAAGGGAATTGCTGCAGACCGCGCCAGCGCCAGGTTATCACCTGATAACTGACGGGGGTTCGCCGGAATGCCGACCCAAACTCCATCATGCCGGAAGTTAGGAATCATGTTCCAAGCAGTTCTACACCTCTGTTGGCTGAATTTACGTTCTCCCTCCACTGCCATTTCAATTGCGCCCCTCATCGAGGCCAACTCCCGGCTCGATCCAGCCGAAGCTGAGCGCGAGTTTTCGTGGGATGATCGGCTTGTGCGGTTTCATCTTGCGGTTGACCGCTGCTGCCGGGGGACTGCCAAACCGATCCCACTAAAAGAAGCATGGCGACAGTTTTCCGATGGATCGGCGTATGTGCGGAAGGCGATGGTCTGCATCGTTGTGGCCATATGGCAGCGACTAAAGGGCAAGATAACGGTAACGAACAGACGCGCTCATGAAAAATTGTCCACGAAAATTGGCGAATTGGCGATCCTTTGAATTACAGCCTCGCCCGCCGGGCGCGATCTGGGCCGTGAATTCGTCGGCGACCCCCGGAAAATCGACCACGACAGGAAACCGCTTAGTTGAATCGTGACGGGGGATCGTCGCGAGGCGCAACTTGTTTTGCGAGTGTGTCATTTGTGGCGTTGCGAAGAACTGATTGCAGTCGAAGAGATGAGCAGATAGGGTTTCGCCTTCTGCTCGGTAAACGGTGGCTGCAAAAATGTGTTCGACCGGAGGAAACAGTGCCGGAAGACAGGCAAAGACAAGTGTCACATCCTGGTGGTCATGGCTTGCTATAAGCGCGCCGCTCGAGCCACCAGGGCTCGGTCCCGCCCTTTTTCCTTGTGAGGCATCCTAGTCTACGAGGCTCTCGAAACGAGTCTATGAACCGCCGCGAACTGCTCAAACTCGGAACCAGCGCCGCCGCTGCCGAACTCACCGCGCTTGTTCTGAACGGCTGCGGCGCAGGCTCCGTCCCGAATCCCTCAGGCACTTCCTCCTGTTCCAAACTTTCCGATATCGAGCACATTATCATCTTCATTCAGGAAAATCGTTCCTTCGACCACTACTTCGGCAGCTACCGCGGGGTTCGTGGCTTCTCGGACAAAAGCTCCGCTTTCCAGCAACCAGATCCTTCCAACACCACCATCGCTCCCATCGGATCGCTTCTGCCCTTCCATCTCGACACTTCCACGACCAACGCCGCGTGCACCCACGACATTGCTCACGATTGGGTTCCCCAACACCAAAGCTGGGACATCGGCGCCATGGACGGTTTTGTCACTTCGCACATTCCCATCGACGCGAACGACGCGGTGCTCTCCATGGGCTATTACACTCGCGCCGATCTTCCCTTCTATTACGCCCTCGCCGACGCCTTCACCCTCTGCGACAACTATTTCTGTTCCGTCCTCGGCCCTACCGATCCCAATCGCCTGTACTCGATGGCCGCTTCTCTCGACCCCGCTGGCTCGAGCGGCGGCCCCATCCTGCAAACTCTCGTCACCAATCGCAGCGCCATTTACGGCCGCCTCACCTACACGACCATGCCCGAGCAGCTCCAGACCCGCGGCATTTCCTGGAAGGTCTACTCCACTCCCGATCAAACCATCGCCAACGGCATTCTCTCTGACAACGTCCTCTCCTATTTCAAGAATTTTCAGGATCCCGCTTCCGTCCTCCATCAAAACGCCTTTGGCCCTCAGTTTCCCACCGACTTCCTCGCCGACGTCGCCTCTGGAAATCTACCCCAAGTTTCCTGGCTGATTGGTTCGGTCGTAACTTCCGATCACCCGCCCGCGCCTTCCGTCTTCGGCGAAATTGTTCTCTCCTTGATTCTCGATGCACTATTTGCGAATTCCTCTTTGTGGGCCAAAACTCTTTTCCTCCTCACTTTTGACGAAAACGGCGGCTTCTTCGATCACGTTCCTCCGCCTACCGCTCCTCCCGGCACGCCCGGCGAATTCGTCACCGCACCCGCCGTTCCCGATCCCACGGTCATCGGCAATCCCGCAATTCCCGGTCCCATCGGCCTGGGCTTTCGCGTCCCGATGCTGCTCATTTCGCCTTTCACTCGCGGCGGTTTCATCTCCTCCGACACTTTCGATCACACTTCCATCCTACGCCTCCTCGAAACGCGCTTCGGCGCGGAAGTTCCCAACCTGAGTGCTTGGCGTCGCGGCGCCGTGGGTGACCTGACAACAGCTCTCAACCTCAAAGCAGCCGACACTTCCATCCCCACTCTGCCTTCGACCGCACCGCCAACCGCCAGCATCCTCACTCAATGCACGAACAATCTCGCCGGCTTCACTCCCTACGCCGTCCCTGTTCCCCAATCACCGCCCACCCAGGAACCCGGCTCCGCCCCCCGCCCCTCCGGCCCTTGCTGAGCTACCCCGTTTCTGCACGGGCGAGCTCCAGTCGTATTCTTCCGCACTGCCATCGTTGAACTTACTCGGGGGCGCGCTGAAAGATTAACGTTCGGCCCTGCTTGCCGCGAGACTCATTCTTGAGCAGGATCGTGCCTTCACGGACATCACCGTTAAAATGGATGCTCTTCGTGTGGCCATGTTCCGGGGCGCTGATATCGAAGGTGAGTTGATCGCCTTCGAGCTTCCCGTTCTGGATCTGTGCAGTCACATCGGGCGCGACGTCAATCGTGCCGACTACATGGTTGCCAGAAACCGTCAAATCCATTTTGAGGGTCACGCTTTGCCGACCCCTGTCCAGCGTGGTTGTCCATCGACCGCTGACATCTTGCCCTTGGGCCAAGGCGACAAGCGCCAACGCAAACATAGAGAAGGCAACCGCAGAGACTTTCAACATCCTTTTCATGTTCCTCCGATGGCGTGCCTCGATTCACAACCGAATCCCCTAGAAATCACGGCGCTCAACAAGAAGCATCGAAAGCCCGACCAGGCCGAGCGCAATGGAGAGAGTGACCCCGAGCGTCGCCCATGGGAGCGACCCACGGAGGAGAAACGTATGCTTGTCGAGCATGTCTTTTCCACACATGGTGTCGAAAATGTCGAAGTCATCCAGGGCGCGAATTGTCTTTA
>Ga0126373_10003267_pt1 | contig 12102 bp, 14 predicted proteins | sample PanSoiMetPlot_11_FD_92545 | JGI IMG/M metagenome (GOLD analysis project Ga0126373, IMG submission 92545) | Tropical forest soil microbial communities from Panama - MetaG Plot_11 | ecosystem: Environmental > Terrestrial > Soil > Tropical forest > Bulk soil | place: Panama | collected 2016-02-17
CAGGATCTCGGTTCCTATCAGGGCATGATGCTGTGCAACTCACGCGGCTGGGCGCCGGTCACCGAGGTGGACGACGTGTCGGTACCGCCTGCCGGCGCATTCACTGACGCGATTTCGACGGCGTACGACAAGTGCCCACTCGATCAGATCTAAGACCGGCCCCACGACGTTTCGGCGTGCGGGGCGAGATAGTACGCCGGCCGCCGTAGCTGCTGCGCATTTAGCTACCAGGAACCGCCAGGTGCACAGGACACGCAGCGTTGTAGTGCTTCAGGGTCAGCTTTCCTTGTGAATACGCCCACGAGCACGTGCAGAGGTTGGGTACGTGCTCGCAAGTTATGACTTCGGCAGGTACGCCGCTCCGGCGCTCCGAACGACCGGGCTGGTACGGCAGTGGCTGCCCGATGACGGTGAGGGACGGGCCCTCCGTTCTGACTTCCTGAACCACGCCGCCGGCTCGTGCCAGCCACTCCCTGGGCCGGCCATCTGGTGAGGACCGGGCAGGCGGGCGTCGCCTGAGGCGTACCTTGGCACCGGGGAGCTTGTCACTCGCCCGGACGTCCATGTCATACATCGTATTCGCTGGCCGTAGCCCATGATGGTCACGTTCTCCCAGCGCGCGGGAGCGGCAGCAGCCCACTCGCCGAGGAGCCGGTGCCGCACGTCTGTGACGTGTGCCTTGTCTCCGGGCACCACGAGATACCACCATATGTCTGATCCGCTCACTCCATGGGCTTGCCGCGGACTGTGCCGGTGTCGGGCCTTGCGGATCCTCTCTGGCGACATCGAGGAAGCGGTCGCCACCGCGCTGGACGGTGCGGGCAGCAAGAACCTCGAAATCCTCGGCGCCGATGTGGCCAGCCAGTGCCTGCAGCGGGGGCTCGTCGACGAGATCCTGGTGTTTGTGCTGCCGGTGCTGCTCGGCGACGGCATCCGCTTCTCGTCCCCGCGCCTTGCGAGGACAGACCTGGAACGGCTTAGTAGCACTCGGTCGGGTGACGCGACCATCCTCCGCTTCCGCGTCCGCAAGCAGTCCGACGGCTAGCGCCGGATCACCCTGCCGGGCGGCAACATGGTCACACCGATACCGCAAGATCTGCGCGTCCTCCCGCCGCCGCGTCAGCAGTTTGCGCTGCACCCCGATGTGCCGCAGGGCGAGGTGGGTGGTCGCCTGCGGTCAGCGCACCGGACGGTTGCTGGAACATCCTGATCAAGAGGTGCGTTGACAAACTGAGGACACGACATATCGTGTTGCTGCCGGGCATGCCCGGCCCTGGATGTGTGCCGGGCTAGCGAGGTGAGCGCAATGACTGATTGGCATGCGGAGAGGACGCGGGGCAGGTCGGCCAAGGCCGTGGTGGCCGTGACGCTGCTCGCACTGGTGCTGCTGGCAGCTCTGCCCGTGGCCTTGCTGGCCGCAGTGATCATGATGATTTTGGGACACATCGTCGTCGGGCTCGCGGTGTTCGGCGGCTCGGTGCTCGCCGCCGCCATGGCTGTCGCGCTCGCGGGCATTACCGGGATGCAGCAGCTGCGCAAGCTGCTCTCCAGGGCAAGTTTCAACGTCGTGCAACTGGATCACAGGCAGTACGCCGACAAGGTCGCAGAGCCGAACGGCAGCGACTACTCCGACGTGGTGCAACTGGACCGCAGCGAGTACACCGAAGTTCGCTGACCCGGCCCTCCTGCCCGCGATTCTCACGATGTCGATCGGGGCACGCGGCCGAGCAATGCGTCACCCACGACGACCCCGATCGCGAGGTACAGGGCCGCACCCGAGCCGACCCCGGCCACTAGTCCCACTATCTCGGCAGAGCCGCCGAGAGCGTAGATCAGGAAACCGGCAAGGCCGAGGACAGTCATCGCCGTCCCAAGCCAGTGGTAGAGCGGCATGCGCCAGATCCTGGCGAGTCCGAAGAAGTGCACGCCGACTATCAACGCCACCCATGCGACCGACACAGCCTTGCCGTGCAGGGCGCCATTGAGCACGGCCAGCCCACCGAACAGTGCAACCGCCTCTAAGGCAACGATCAGCCAGTAGCGCTGGTCGACAAAGCCGGACATCGGCGCCGGTCCCACAGATGATCCCCTGCGGACGGCGAGCACGAGTCCGACGACGAGCAGCGCGGCCACGAGCAAGCCGACTACGCGGATGACTAGGGGCCACGGAACCGGCACACCGCCACTATTGACGAGTACGAATACGGTGCCGAACGTTATGCCAACCGCTGCTCCGGACACGAATCCCGCGGATCGTTGTCTGCCCTTCGGCGTCGTCACGGGCTACACCGTATCGTTGCCCGTTCACGCGACGTCGGGGCTTTCTGCTGGCATGTAGGGCCATTCGCCGTGGCAGCATGGAAGGCATGACCGCCGTCTTCCTCCATGGTGTGCCTGAGACCCCGGCTGTTTGGCACGGCCTCTTGGCAGCGCTCGACCGTCCCGACACGGTGGCACTGTCGCTCCCCGGGTTCGATGGTGCCCGGCCGGCCGCTTTCGGAGCGACGATGGACGAATACGCCGTTTGGCTCGCGACGGAACTCGAGCGCCTCGGTGACCCGGTCGATCTCGTCGGGCACGATTGGGGCGGCGGGTTCGTGGTTCGACTGGTCTCGACCCGGCCCGAGCTGGTGCGTTCCTGGGTCACTGACGCCGCTGGTATCGGCGACCTCGAGTTCGAATGGCATGACTTCGCCAAAATCTGGCAGACACCGCAGGCAGGGGAAGACTTCTGGGACCAGCAGCTGGCGGCATCGACCGAGGAGCGGGCCGGTGTCTTCCAGATGTTCGGCGTGCCCGAAGAGCCAGCGCTCGACCTGGCATCGCGAATCAACCGCAGCATGGCTGATTGCATCCTCGATCTGTACCGCTCGGCCGTGGACGTCGGACGGCAGTGGGGGCCCGATTTCGCGGCCATCCCAGCCCCCGGATTGGTGATCATCCCGAGCGAGGACCCCTTCCTGAACCCCGCCTCGGCAACCAAGGCCGCCGCGCGGTCCGACGCCAAGACGGTCCATCTCGACGGGCTCGGGCACTGGTGGATGCTTCAGGACCCTGCCCGAGCGGCGACCGTCCTGCGCGAATTCTGGGCCACGGTTGCCTGACTCCGCACGCTCCGAAGCAGCTCGACCCTTGCGAAGGCCGCTTCGTCAGCGGCGAATGCCCTCATTCACTCCACCTCCGGAGCCTGGTCCATTGCGGCCATAGGAAAGAGCCGGTCCCGCAGAGCGGGTAGAGGACGGTTTCGGGGATCCGCGCCTGATTCATGTATCACGATGCCGGTGGCTTCCTCTGAATGCGTGTCTACAGGTTCAGTTCGCTGAGCAAACGGGGGAAAGGGGTTGTCAGATGGTGCTTTCGTGGCCGTTGGAGGAGGAAGGATCCGCCGGTGAGGACGTCAAGACCGTCCAGTACTTGGTTACGGCGCATGGCCATCCCACAGGAGTGGACGGTAACTTCGGCCCGCTGACGAAGGCCGCCGTGGAGGCCTTTCAGTCGTCGCGCAGGCTGGTCGTCGACGGGATCGTAGGGCCGCAGACCTGGCCCCAGCTGATCATCGAGGTGCAGCAAGGCAGCACCGGTGACGCCGTCGGCGCGGTTCAAAGTCAGATTCACAGCCGCGGCGACGGCGCTAACCAGGTCGCCATCGACGGCATCTTCGGCGTGGTCACGGATGGCGCGGTGCGGGCGTTTCAGACACTGCTCGGCCTGGCGGTTGACGGAATCGTCGGACCGCAGACCTGGATCCATCTGGTCAACGGCTACCTCGCTGCGCCAGAGGCGGACGCCGCGGGCATTGAGGTGTTCGGCGCCTGGGCGGACAGCAACCGCGATGAGGCAGCCAAGAACGCCACGCCCGCAGCGGTCAACGACCTCTTCGCCCAGACATTCTCACTCGCCGACGGCTGGACGCTCGAGGGCTTCCAAGGGGCCGCCGGAACCATTTTCGGAACATGGAAGCGATCCGATGGCCAGCTGTTGAGGATCGGCGTCCTCAACGCTGTCGAGGGCCCGTACTTCGCCGCCGACCAGGCTCAGTTCACCTGACCTAGCGGATTCACCTCAGGCCTCGCGCTCCAGAACTTCGAATCGGGCGCGGCGTTGTTCAGAAGTTTGCGGCGACCTGACCATGTCGTCACTCACTCTGCGTAGTAGCGATGTCGTGTGCTTGTCTCCTGTGCGGGAGATGCGTTCCTGGTCATGCCCATCGTGCGGACGCCGGTACACGTCGATCCGTGCCTTGTGAAAGGGGAAGGATCACACGGCCTCCCCGGATTGTGATTTGCGGCTACGCCGCCACTCTGGCGGCCAAGAGGCAAGTCCGGCTACCTCGTATCAAATTCACAACGCGCTCGGGAGATTACTGAGCGCACGCTTCCTCAGTTCTGAAGTCGTCAGGAGCGGGGTCGAACCGCCGACCTTCCGCTTTTCAGGAGCAGGGAACACAGTATCGGCGCGGTCACAATGGTCGTTTGGCGCCGCGCAGGATCCGGATCTTCGACGGGCGAACCCGTAGTACCGCGCGAGCGGTGCTGGCTCATAGCCAGCACGGCGCGTTGCGCTGAAGGACTCGCGGCAGCTCGTGGCGTGCATCAAGCGATCCGCGGCGCGGGCAGGCGCTCCGTCGCACAAGGCGCCGGATGCTGGAGGCCAACCTAGCGGTTGTTGTTTGTCTGCTGGTTGAGCAGTCGGCGCTCGCGCAGGTACTCGCGCAGCGGGTAGGTATCGCCGATGCCCCAGAATGACAGCGAGTTCTTGCCCGCCCCGAGCAACTGTTGCTGAATGGGTGTCAGCTCATGCCACCACGGGTGCTGCGGGGTAAGGATCCGGTCCTCATGCGGGGCGATCCAGCGGTAAGTCCAGCCGATGAACAGGCACCGGCGGGTGATGTCGGAGTAGTTGTCGGAGCGGCCGTGGTACAGGCGCCTGTCAAAGAGCAGGACGTCGCCTTTGCTGGCGCGGACCTCGATCGCGCCTGGAGGCTGCTCGAAGTCCGCGGTCCGACGCTCGGGGCGGTGCAGCCGGCTGGTTTTGTGCGAGCCGGGGATGCACAGAAAGTTGCCGCGGCCGGGCTCGGACAGGTCGGAGAGGTAGAAGGCCGTGCGGATGGACAGCAGCGGGCGCACCGGCTCGGTCTCGATCTCCAGGTTCTGCCTTCCGCCGTCTTGGTGCCAGCGCCAGGTCTTCCGCACGTCCCCTGGGATGCCGGGGTGGACGTCGATGTGATGGTGGTAGGCGTGAATGTTCCAGCCGAGGATGCCCCACACAAGCGGGAACACTGTCGGCAGCTCCAGCAGTTCGAGGAAGACCTTGTCCCGGTGCAGGAAGCCCATCAGGTGCATGCTGTCGTCTTCAGGGTCGAGCAATCCCTCAGCCTTCTGCTGCGCGTAAACCCGGTCCTGGGCATCGATCAGCCTCTCCAACAACTCGGGCGGGATCGCGTCGCGGATGGTGATGTAGCCGTCGCGGTCGAACTCAGCGCGCTGCTCAGCAGTGATCTGAATGCCGTCGTAAGGAACCAGCGGGATCTCGTCCGCCGCGGCCCCACAGGTCATAGTGGACATACAACGCAAACCCTTCTCGAGGAAACATCAATGCCGCGCATGGTTGAGCAGTCTGAGAAGCCACCTCAATCCGCGCCGTTAGCCAGCCTTCGGGGTGAACGGTGCCGGTGACGGCGTGGCGGCGCAGCTTGCGCGACGGTCCGGCCAGGTTTTGCTGACCGACAGCACGACTTCGCCGGGCGCCCACGGGTCGGCGTTGCTGACGAACCAGCTGGCTGGAGCCGACGCGCGGAGGACGTTCTGGCAGCGGACGTTCACCAGATACTGCGCCGCGGTGACGTGCCGCGCCGCGAGCATGGCCAGCACCTGCGCCACCGTCTTGCCGGCGAAGTTCAGGCCGTGCATCGCCTCGCCAGGCGCGTTCGCCGGCGCGGTCGTCTCATACCGCTCACCCGGTCGCGCCGCCCGGCCGAAGGTCAGTTGGGCGTACCCCTTGTAGCCGAGCGGCACCTCGACACCGACCGGGCAGGCGCTCCCGCCGCCGCCGCTGTCGCACCTGCCAACGGCGGTGATAGGCGTGATCGACGGGCCTGACTCGGTGAAGACCAGAGTGCCGACCAGCGACGGCGAGGCGGGCACGAGCGTGAGTGAGATGTCCAGTCCGTACCTGGCGAACTCGGCGCGGAACTGTTTCGCGTCGGCCAGCGGGTTGGTGACGATGACCCTGAGGTACCCGCCGTGCCTGGTGACCGACAACACCGCCGCGCGGGCGCTCGCCGGTCCGAAGCTGACCGGGCCGACCTTCTCGCCGGGTTTGCCAGCGGAGGTGACAACAAGCCCGGCCAGCGCAAGGGCGGCCGCCACGGGTATTCCGATGAGCAGCCTGTGCCTGGTCGAACGGCGTCCTGCGTAGCGGCCGGTGCCCGACCGGCCATCCGGCCAGACCGCTGCCCGCCCCGTCCCCGTGACGGGCGGCGAGTCGGTGATCTGCCTGGCCAGATCGGCAAGAGTGGCTGCGCCGGCAAGCGCCGCGGCCTCAGCGTCCGAGACCGGGCAGATGCGGGTGACCGGGTTCATGCGATGTCTCCGTTCACGACGTAAACGCGGGCCGGCGCCGGGCATGTCTCCTGCCGGTCAAGGCCAGCCAGCGCCCCGGCCAGCCTGCGGCGCGCCCGGTGCAGCCTGATCCGCGCCGCGTTGGGTGAGCAACCGAGGACCGCCGCGATCTGGCCAGGATCCAGGCCCTCCCACGCAACCAGCGACAGCAACTCGCGATCCGGCTCCGCCAGCCCCCGGAATGCTGCCGTGATATCCGCGAGTTCGCCTTCTTGCTCGGGCGGCTGATAACCGCTCAGGCCGGCACGCAGCCGGCCGGCCAGCGCCGCCCTCCTGCGCTCCCCTCGCCGGAAATTGGCGAGCGTGCGGCGGGCCGTGCCATACAGCCACAGACCCGCCTGCTGCCCTGTCGGGAGATCGTCCAAGCGCCGCCAAGCAGTCAGGAACGTCTCGGCGAACACATCCGCGGCGTCGTCGGTGCTCTCCGTGCGGCGCAGCAGGTAACCGAGTACCTGGCGGTTATGCGCGGCGTAGAGCTCATCAAATCGGCGCCGCCGATCGGCATGGACGGCATCAGGGAGTGCATCAGGCAGCGATGGCACGCGTACTCCTCTCGACGCCACATACATGTCCGGCAAACCCTGAGCATTTCTAGTTGAACCGCCCCGGCGAGTCCGGAGCCCGGAAACTCCGGGACGGTTCAACCAGGAGTCTTCGGTCGCCCAGCGGGACCCGGCCGAGAAGGTGTCCACATCGGACTCGAAGTCCTCACGCTTCACCCAGCCTGGCCATGATGCAGGGCATCGAGCTCGAACCGGGGTAGCCCCAGCAGCACCGACACCGCAACGGCGAGCGTCGTCTTCCCCGATCCGGAGATTCCCGAGATCAGTAACCTGTCCATCGCTTCCTTCTGAGCTCAGCCGTACAGATCAGACAGCCGGGTCCGCCGGCCAGGTCCGATCTAGCTGGCCTAGTTAGGGTGTTGCGGCCAGCTCTGCTTCTTCTTCGCTCTCATCGGCGGTGACCGGTGGCAGCACTCGGTCGAGTCGATGGGGGAACCACCAGTTCGCCCGTCCGAGGACGAGCATCAGGGCCGGGATTATCGCGCTCCGGATGATCACTGCGTCGATCAGCACGCCGGCGGCCAGGCCGACGCCGAATTCCTTGATCTCCTGGCTGGCGCCCATTACGAAGGAGATGAATACGACGATCATGATCAGTGCGGCAGAGGTTATGGTGCGGCCGGTTCCGGTAATTCCTTCTTTGACAGCGGACTTGTTATCCCCGGTTCGTTTCCATGCGCTCTGGATCCGGGTGAGCAGGAAGAGCTGGTAGTCCATGGATAGTCCGAAGACGACCGCGAACAGCATCGGCGGCATGAAGGATTCCACCGGCCCGGTCCTACTGACCCCGATCAGGCCGTCGGCCCAGCCCCACTGGAATACCGCGACCAGTACGCCGAACGCGGCCGCGATTGACAAGAAGTTCATGACCGCCGTGGTAAGCGGAATCACGATACTTCGGAATACGAGGGCGATGATAAGGACGGAGAAGGCGACGATGATGCCGATGAATAGCGGCAGTTTCGCGGAGATCGCGGCCGCGAAGTCCGCGAAGACGGCGGTGGTGCCGCCCACGTAAGCGCGCAGGCCCGATGCCCGTGCTGCCGCCGGGATCGTGCTGTCGCGCAGGTGGGCGAGTAGTGCCGCCGTCGCCGCGGACTGCGGTGCCGTCGCGGGGAACGCGGTGATGACCGCTACCTCCCCGTTGCCGTGGCTGGCGGGGATCAGTTCCGGCGGGGCCACGTGCGCGACACCGTGCTGGGCGGCGATGTCGGCGGCGAGCTGGTGCACCGCGGCGAGCTGGGCAGGCCCGTGTGCCACGGCGGCAATCGTCAGCGGCCCGTTGAACCCTGGCCCGAAGCCCCGCGCCAGCATGTCGTATGCCTGGCGGGTGGTGCTCGCAGCCGGGTCGCTGCCCTGGTCGGCTGATCCGAGCCTGAGAGACAGGAACGGCAGTGCTATGACGATCAGCACCACGAGGGCGCTGATCGCGGGCAGCGCCGGACGACGGGCGATGAGCGACGCCCATCGCTCCCATGAGCCGCTGCGGGCCGGCTGCGGGCCGGGCGCGCCGTCGCCGCTATCCCGGCTCGCCGCTGCTTGCCGGGTCAGCCTGGCCCGCTGACTGCGGGACAGTACCTTCGGGCCGAGGAATCCCAGCAGCGCGGGCAGCAGGGTGAGGGCGGCTGCCATGCTGAGCGCCACGCCGATGGCGGTCGCGATGGCCAGGCCGTTGAAGAAGTCCACCCCCAGGGTGAACATGCCGAGCACGGCGATGCAGACCACCATGCCGGCATACAGCACTGCCCGTCCCGACGTGGTCATCGCCGTGATGATGGAAGATTCCGGCTGCCGTCCGGCGCGGAGCTCCTGGCGGTGCCGGGAGACGACGAACAGCGCGTAGTCCACGCCGACGCCGAGCCCGACCAGTGCCATCAGCACGGCGGCGTCCGCGGGGATGCTCACAACCCGGGACAGCAGCTCGACCACGCCGACAGCCGTCGCTAGCGAGACGACCGCCGAGATGAGCGGCAGCACGGTCGCGAACAGCGAGCCGAACACCAGGGCAAGGACGATGGCTGCCGCGATGATCCCCAGGCCGGTGCCCCCGAGCGCCTGCGCTTCGGACTGCTCGGCAACCTGGCCCCCTACCGCGATGGCAAGCCCCGGGCGCTGGGCCGCTGTTGCCTCGCTCAGAAGCAGCTTGCCGTCAGTGGCGGATACATCGGAACTTTGCTGGTCGAAGGTGGCTGTCGCATAGGCGACCTGGCGGCCAGCCGCGACCTGGCCTGCGCCGGCCGCGGAGTACGGCGAAACGACCTGAGTCACATGCGGGATCCGGGCGACCTTGGCGAGCAGTGCCCCGACACCGGACCGCACGTCGGGAGACGTGACGAGTTCAGTGCCGGAAGTGCCTATGACGATCTGCTCGGTATCACCGGATACCTGAGGTGAAACAGATGTCAGCAGTCCGGCGGCGTTCGCTGACCCGCTAGCAGGCAGCGAGAATGTGTTAGAGAAATTGCTGCCGGCTATTCCCGCCAGGACGGTCGCAAGCGTTACTGCCAGCAGCCAGCCACCGACGACCAGGCGGCGGTGACGCACGCACCAGGTGGCCATAGAGCGCATGACAACTCCTTAACCGAGACTTTCAATGAGTGTTCTGGCCGGTGGTTCGGGCACGGACCCAGCCAACTGCCGCAGTTTGGTAAGCCACATTCAGAGCGGCTGAACAGGTTGTCCGCGGCCGGGTCCTGCTTCCCGGAGTGGCGACGGTCAGGCCCGCCGGGCGTAGAGGTAGCCGGTGAGCGGGGTTTTCGCCTGCTTGCCGCCCGCGCCTGCCAGGCCGAAGGCTTCCAGCAGCCCGGCGGCGCGTGCCCGCGCGCCGATGCGGGACAGGCCGGACAGCCGGCCGAGGAACACAAGGTTCTCGCGGCCCGTGAGGTCCTCGTCGACCGTGGCGGCCTGGCCGGCCAGCGAGATCTTGCGGCGCACTGCGGCTGCCTCGCGGACTACGTCGTGGCCGAGCACGCGGCGCGCCCGCCGTCAGGGCGCAGCAGCGTGGCGAGGATCTCGACGGTGGTGGTCTTGCCGGCCCCGTTCGGGCCGAGCAGCCCGTAGATGCTTCCCGCGGCCACCGTAAGGTCCAGGCCGCGAACCGCCTCGGTGGCGCCGAGCCGATTCCGCAGCCCCTCGGCCTCGATGGCAACCTGGTATGTTTTCTCTGACATGATTGTCAAGGGTAGTTAACTCTTACAAGGTTGTCAAGTATAAGGTGGGCTATGGCTGAAGCGCACGCCAGGAGGCGCAGGCAGCGCTCGGACGCCCGGCAGTCCATCACGGCGGTCCTGGACTCCGCGATCCAGGTACTCGCCGGGCGGCCGGACGCGTCCATGGACGAGATCGCCCGGGCCGCCGGAGTCAGCAGGCAGACCGTCTACGCGCACTTCCCGTCCCGCGACGCGCTGATCGACGCGGTCACCGAGCAGGCCGGCGCCGAGTTCACCAGCCTCCTCGACGGCCTGGACCTCGACCAGGCGCCGCCCGCCCAGGCGCTCATCCGGCTGCTGGACGCCGGCTGGCGGATCGCCGCCCGCTACCCGTTCCTGTGGCTGCAGCCCGCCGTCGACCCTGGCAAGGACACCGACCGGCACGCGCCGGTCCTGGACCGCATGCTGGACATCGTCCGGCGCGGCCAGGCCACCGGCGACTTCGACAACACGGTCCCGGCACAGTGGCTGCTGTCGGCCAGCCTGGCACTGGGCCGCGCCACCGAAGACGAGGTCAAGGCGGGCAGGATGACCATCGAGCAGGCCACCCAGGCGATGCACCAGGGCTTCCTGCGACTGCTCGGCGCGGTGCCCTGATCGGGGCTCCGGCCCGGAGCGTGCTGGACAAGGTGGCCGATTGCCTGCTATGCCGGGATCCCCCAGGCCGAGCGGCGGCCCAGGCCCTTGACGCGCCCCCGCTGCCCGCCATGACGAGTTGCTCAGTCGCCTGGCCGGGGAGGTTGGATCCGTCACGATTGCGCACCCGACGCAGTCGCCATCGACGGAGTGCCTTGGTTGCCAGCTCGCCCCGAAGGCGCGCGGGCGATGCGCCTGATGGACTGCGTGGTTAGTTCAGTCTGCCCGCAGGCCAAGCTCAATCTGGCTCCCGGCGGCCACCCTGACCGGCGGTGCCGGGCGCTGGGACGTGACAATCTGTGACCGCTCGACATGGCGGATAGGATCTTCAGGTGCAGGGCTTCCGCGCTTCCCTGGCACCACAGGCTGCAGTCCGAGGTTCCAGAGAATCTCCGCTGCCACGTCAAAGCGCATTCCGATAAGCAGCGGCAGGTCAATCTGCTCGGCTGCGGCGTCAGCGTCAGGCTTGCTGCCGCTGGCGCTGTTCACCTGGGCGCCACGGGCTCGAGCGCGGCGAGCGCTTGTGCTAGGGCGGAGGTGATGGCTGCTGTCCGTGCCGATGCGGGCGACCGTGGCACCGTGCCCAGGCTCCATCCGGCGGGGACGCCTTCACGAGTCCGCGAAATGTCGAGCAGGTACGGGGCCCAGCGAAACCGGATGAGGCGGCCGCCGATATTGCCTTCCGCAATGCTGATCTCAGCGGTCCCGGTGCGTTCCAGACCATCGGCTGTTGCGTGAAGCAGTTCCTGCTGCTCGGCGGCGATGCTGCCGATTCTGGCCAGCCGGTGGTCGGGCATCTCATGCATCCTTGTCTGGAACGACTTGTCGTCCGCGGCTGCCTGGCCCGCCTCAGTCTCGCTGGGGGCCCAGGCAGGGCACTGATGGCGACGAGCGGGAGGAATGCCGCGACGGCTTTCAGCGCGACGGCAGCCCAGACCGCGAACATGACCGCGGCGGTGCTGGTGCCTGCCAGGGACGCGCCCACGGTGGCGAGCAGCCAGCTGCCGCCTAGCGCCCAGTACAGGCTGATCGCGACGTAGGCCAGGCCGCAGGCGCATGCCGCCCACGCCGCGC
>Ga0126373_10003268_pt1 | contig 12099 bp, 10 predicted proteins | sample PanSoiMetPlot_11_FD_92545 | JGI IMG/M metagenome (GOLD analysis project Ga0126373, IMG submission 92545) | Tropical forest soil microbial communities from Panama - MetaG Plot_11 | ecosystem: Environmental > Terrestrial > Soil > Tropical forest > Bulk soil | place: Panama | collected 2016-02-17
TACCCGACTCTACCTCGCGGGACCTTCTCGTGAGGAGGTTGCGGCGCTATTTCACTCTACCCACTTGCAAGCAATCGCCCTTGAAGATGCGGTCGGCGCCGCATCTGCGCTCAAAATGTGCTATGCAGCCTGGAGCAAAGGGACGACAGCGTTGCTCGTTAGCATTCGAGCGCTTGCCCAATCTGAAGGCGTTGACGCCCATCTGCTTCAAGAATGGAGCCTATCCCAGCCCGGCCCGCTCCGGCAATCCGACATGGTGCCCGCGACCGCGAGGAAAGCATGGCGTTGGGTCGCCGAGATGGAAGAAATTGCAGCCAGTTTCGAAGCGGCTCAACTTCCTGGCGGATTTCACCATGCCGCAGCTGACATTTACCGTCGCCTGCTCGATTTTAAGGAGCACGCCGCGACGCCGCCTCTCGCTGCGGTAGTCGCCAAGTTGCAACAGAACGCGACAGTCAGCTCCGTGCTCGAAGCCGTGTCGTCGCACCGCCGCGGAGCCACGATCGATGGTCAACGCACCTTGAAATAAATACGCGAGCAGACGGAAAAGTCAGGCACCAGCTCTAAAAATCGGTCATCCCACGCGCGGCGTCTCGCCGCTCAGCACGGCTTGCATCCAGCTTCGGTCGATATTCTGCCCCGTCAAGACCACGGCCACGCGACGCATCACCATTCGCGAGCGCTCTTTGATGAGCGCCGCAAGGGTCGCAGCCCCCGCCCCTTCGGCACAGTTATGGGTGGCGACGAAAAGGAGGCGGATCGCCTCCGCGATCTCATCATCGGAGACCTCAATGACGCGTTCAACCCCCGCGCGAATGGCGGAGAGTGCCACCGCATCTGGTACTCGCACCGCTACGCCGTCAGCGAACGTTGCCGCGGTATTGGTGCAAATTGCCGATCCGGCGGCAAACGAACGACTGTAGGCGTTCGCCAGGGTGGAGACCACGCCTACGATCTTGGTCTTGAGGCCGAGTGCATCACGCGTGCCAATCACACCACAGATGCCCGAGCCGAGCCCAATCGGTACGTACACGGTATCGATGTTATCGACAGCGGTAAAAAGCTCATGGGCGTACGTTGCGACGCCCAGCACGAGATGGCGATCAAATGAAGGTGCGAACTCGAGGCTCCGCTCAGCCGCCAAGACAGCGGCGTGCTCCTTCGCCTCGTCATAGTCTCGACCATGTTCGACGAGTTCGGCGCCGAACGCGCGCATCGCCGCATTTTTCTCTGTTGAGTTTCCGTGAGGCACCACGATCGTCACTGACATGCCGGCCCTGCCACCCGCAAACGCGAGCGATTGGCCGTGGTTGCCACGTGTTGCGGTGACGATCCCCCCGATTTCTGGTCGTTCTCGCCGGAGGCGATCAATGTACACGATCCCGCCACGAACCTTGAACGCCCCAATGGGCGTGTGGTTCTCATGCTTGACCACAACCTCAGTCCCGATTCGCTCCCCCAGGACGGGCCACATATATTGTGGCGTTGGCAGCACGCTGGCGCGCACCAACGGCACGACTGCTTCAAGCTCGGCAAGTGTAAACATCGGATCTTTGCACCATCTGGCGACCTCACTCTCAATCCTGCCTGCCGTATGTCGGCACGAAACCGCGCTACTGCGCTTCCCCAAGCTATCAAGCCAACCGGTCGCGGCAGCATGGACCAGGGTCGCCAGTTGCGACCCTGCGGACCGTCGCGTGGCGGCTGCGACCAACGTTGCGCAGCCCCGACGCGGTCGTTCCGGCGGGCGACCGGGCGCGCCTCATAACGACGTCCACTGTGCACCCGCCTTGGAGGATGCCACTGCCGCCTCGATGAATGCCACCCCTCTGACGCCGTCGTCGATACTTGGGAACGTCACTGCTCCGTCAGGCGTTACGCCGGTACGAGACGCGCGAATCGCGTGGGCGATCTCCTGGTAGATGTTTGCGAAGCCCTCGAGATAGCCTTCCGGATGGCCGGGCGGAATACGCGTCACCCGGGTCGCCGCAGCCCGGGCCGCGGAACTACCACGCCCAATGATCTGTGTCGGCTGCCCAAGTGCCGACCAAGAAAGATAGTTTGGATTGACCTGATTCCATTCAAGTCCACCCTTCGCTCCGTAAACCCGAATTCTCAGCCCATTCTCGTTTCCCGGCGCGACTTGGCTTGACCAAAGCGCACCACGCGCACCGTTAGCGTAACGCAGCATTATTTGGGCGTTGTCATCGACGCGACGCCCCTCGACGAAGGTAGTCAGTTCGGCGCACAGCTCCTTGACCGGAATGGCAACGATAAAATCCGCAAGGTTGTATGCGTGCGTTCCGATGTCGCCGACGCATCCACCCGCCCCCGCCTGGGCTGGATCGGTCCGCCACTCGGCCTGTTTTTGTCCGGTGGCCTCGATCCGCTCAGTAAGCCAATCTTGTGGGTACTCGGCTTGTATGATCCTTATGTCGCCAAGTTCACCCGTTTGCACCATCTCTCTGGCTTGACGCACCATCGGATAGCCGGTGTAATTGTATGTTATGGCGAAAATACAGCCTGATCGCTGTACCGCGGCCTTAAGGTTCAACGCATTCTGCAGCGTCGTGGTCAACGGTTTGTCGCAAATCACATGGACACCGCTTTCAATGAAGGCGAGCGCAGCACCCAAATGCTCGCTGTTCGGGGTAACGATCGAAACGACCTCGACGCCATCTTCTCGCTGCGCCTCCTTTCGTGCCATCTCGTGATAATCGGCGTAGGTGCGAGCTGGATCAAGTCCGATTGCCAACCCAGAACGCATCGCCTTTTCGGACGTGGACGACAGCGCGCCCGCGACCAGCACGTACTCATCATCAAGGCGCGACGCAATCCGGTGCACCGCCCCAATGAAGGCGCCCTCTCCGCCCCCGACCATGCCAAGCCGGATGCGACCGTTCGGCGCCTGCTTTCGTCCTGCGAGCGTCATGATTTCTGACCCGATTTGCGGCTAGTGTCGATGCCTCCGTCTACTAGACCAAGCATGCGCCTGATCAGTACCTCGTCTGATCCGCCACCTGCAAATTCGTCAAAAGCCTTTTCGGTCACGCGAATCAGATGGCTCTTAATAAATTCAGCACCTTCGCGTGCGCCATCCTCGGATTGTTTGAGACAGCATTCCCACTCGAGCACCGCCCAGCTGTCATAGCCATATTGCGCCATCTTAGAGAAGATGCCACCGAAATCCACTTGTCCGTCGCCGAGCGAGCGGAAGCGGCCGGCGCGCGTCAACCACGGTTGATACCCAGAATAGACTCCCTGTCGCCCGGTGGGATTGAACTCCGCGTCCTTCACATGAAACGCTTTAATTCGTTCATGGTAAATGTCGATGAAGGCCAGATAGTCGAGCTGCTGCAGAACAAAGTGCGACGGATCATAGTTGATGCCGACCCGTTTATGGCCGCCGATGATGTCGACAAACATTTCGAACGTCGCTCCATCAAAAAGATCCTCACCGGGATGGATCTCATAGCACAGGTCGCAACCGGCATCGTCATAAGCGTCAAGGATTGGTTTCCAGCGCCTCGCCAGTTCGGCAAAAGCTGTCTCGACAAGACCGGGAGGGCGTGGTGGCCAGGGATAAGTGAATGGCCAAGCGAGCGCCCCGGAGAAGGTGACGCTGGCCCTAAGTCCGAGATGCCTTGAGGCCCTCGCGGCCATGAGCAATTGCTCGACCGCCCAAGCCTGTCGTTCCCTTGGTTTTCCGTGAACAGCGGCGGGTGCGAAAGCGTCGAAGGCGGTATCAAAGGCTGGATGCACTGCCACCAGTTGGCCTTGCAAATGCGTTGAAAGCTCGGTCACTTGCACACCGTATTGCTTGGCAACGCCCGCGACCTCGTCGCAATACGTCTTGGACGACGCGGCCTTCGCAAGATCGAAGAGGCGAGCATCCCAGGTCGGGACCTGAACGCCTAAATATCCAAGGTCTGCGGCCCATCGGCAAATTGTATCCCAAGAATTGAATGGTGCGGCATCGCCGGCAAATTGCGCAAGAAAAATTGCTGGTCCCTTGACTGTCGTAGCCATATTGGCATCCTCGCAGCTTTGCTAGGCACCGCTACAATCGAGTGCGTTGACATTTCCAAAGCCTGCGGCGTAGCCGTAAGCCTCCAGCGGCACTTCACCGGCACCACGATCAAAAGGTAATCCGATGAATAGACTGCGTCGTCGTGCGCTCTAGCTCGCCCCAGTAGTTCCCACCTCACTGTCCCGACCTGGAAGTTCATCGGCGGCTACGTTCGACGACAAATTTCGCTCTTGCCGCCGTTACGACACCCTTCTGCGTCGCCGCCTCGTCAATTGTTCCTTGTATTTCTTGTATTTCTTGTATTTCTTGTATTTCTTGTATTTCTTGTATTTCTTGCACGTACACGATCCGTTTTCTACACCAGTCGACGATACTTTGTCGCAAAGCCTGACGGCGCGCAAGTGACCCCCTCGCGTCCAAGCTTTTATAAACCGCCCGTTTACACCAAGTGTTATTGAAACCAACCGCTGCCATTCAAGTGTTGCCTCTATTGATCCTACCGGTCGTGCACTGATGCATGACGAATTGCAGCGGGGCGGGTTTGTCGCCACACCCGATCATACAGAGACGTCGGTGCACCGTGGAGCTCGCTGAAAATCTCGCGCCTTTGGCGGCTAGATCTTCGGCATTGCGGACAGGCCAGAAGCAGACGCGTCTGATGCTTCAGTCGACCGAAAGAGTCCGCCGCTAAGGCCACGTTGCGCCAGCAAGGCTTCGGTCGTCGGCTTGCGTCCACGGAAGGCAGCGTAGAGCTCCATGGCATCTCGCGAATCCCCAGACGAATATATCGTTTTGAGGCGAGCCGCCAACGTGGCGTCGAACGGATTGCCTGCATCTCGAAAGCTCTGGTAGCCATCGGCCTCAAGCCTCTCAGCCCACAGGTAGGCGTAGTATGCGGCAGCATAGTCACTGCCAGCAAAAAGGTGCTGAAAATGTCCCGGACGGTGTCGAATCGCAATTTCCGCGGGCATTCCAATCGCCGCCAGCGCGGTGTGCTCGAATTCCTCCACGTCCATCGTTGCCGGTGTTGGGTGTCTGTGGAGTTCGATGTCTAAAATCGCGGCTGCTGTGTACTCGACGGTCGCAAAACCTTGATTGAACGTTCGAGACGCAAGTAAGCGCCGAAGCAGCGTTTCCGGAATGGCTTCATCGGTCTGATAGTGACGTGCGTATTTGCGCAAATTCTCCGGTTCATACATCCAATGTTCGAAGATTTGAGACGGGAATTCCACAAAATCTTGACGTACGGCCGTCCCCGATTGCGTTGGGTACCGAACGCAGCTGAGCAACCCATGGAGCGCATGCCCGAATTCGTGGAACAGTGTCCGCGCGTCGTCGAAGCTCAGCAGCGTCGGTGCTCCTTTGGAAAAATTATTGTTGTTGACGACGATAGGGGAGACCGAATCCGCGAAAGACTCCTGTACTCGAAAGCTGCTCATCCACGCCCCCGAGCGCTTACCGGGGCGGGCAAAATTGTCCTGCAAGAATAGGCCGACGTGGCGACCGTCTTGATCTTGGACCTCGTAGGCTCGCACGTCCGGATGGTAGACGGATAAGTCGGCGCGCTCAGTGAAGCTCACGCCAAACAACCGGGATGCTGTCTCGAAGGCCGCGCTGACAATGTTACTTAGAACGAAATATTGCTTCACTTCAGCGGCATCAATATCGTAGATCAATCGCTTGGTTTTTTCCGCATAGTAGCGCCAATCCCAGGGTTCGAGATCGGCGTTCATACCCTCGGCGCGTGCCAGATGTCGCAACTGCGCACGTTCGACGGAGACCTGGAGTTTGCCTGCGTCCCACACCTGGCGCAATAGCTCGTCAACCGCCTCAACATTCCTAGCCATAGAGTCGGCGAGTTTAAAGGCCGCGTAGTTATCGTAGCCCAATAGCGCGGCCTGTTCGGCCCGTAGCATCAGGATTTCGCGTATCAGTGGTCTGTTGTCGTTTGGCCCGGCCTGGTCCCCGCGTCGGCTCCAAGCGTCGAACGCGATTTGCCTAAGGTCCCGTCGCGCCGAGAAGGTCAGGAACGGCTCGATGACGGAACGCGCCAGTGTAATGACGTATCGTCCTTCGAGCCCGCGCTCCCTGCCTATGTGGAACGCCGCGGTACGAAGAAAGTTCGGCAATCCGTCGAGATCGCGCTCCCCAAGGACCAACTTCCACTCGTTCTCATCGTGCAGGACATTTTGTCCGAACAAAGTGTGAAGGGTCGCCAGCCGTTCGGAAATCGCCGACATGCGCTGCTTCTGTTCAACTGACAATAGGGCACCACTACGCACAAAGTCGAGGTATCGACGTTCGAGAAGTCTCAGCTGGTCCGCCTCCAGAGGCAGCCGGGCGCGTCGAGCGTATAGTTCCGCGATCCGCTCGAAGAGCCGGACATTGTGGGCAATTCGCATTTGGTGTTGGGCAAGTTTTGGCGCCCAATTCCGCGCAATCGCCTCAAGCGCATCGCTCGTACAGCTCGCATTAAGGTTGAAGAAGACCTTTTCGACCCGCTCAAGCAAGCGTCCGCTGCATTCCATCGCTTCCACTGTGTTGCCGAAGGTGGGTGTCTCCCGTAAGGTGGAGATCAAGCTGATCTCTTCCCACTCCTCCAACATTCCTCGCTCGAATGCCGGCGGAAAATGCTCGGGACGAATGCAACTGAACGGAGGGAGCCCGAAGGGGGTCGTCCAGGTGTCAAAGAACGGATTGTCGATCATTGCCGCTCAATACCTTCTTACAGTGCGAATTCGCCAATGCTAGTGATAGTGGCCTTAAAAATAAACTCGCTCAAGGGTGAGCGACGCGCGCGACGCATGCAATCTTACCCTTCGTCGCTAACGGCGACTAACCGCAGCGCTCGTTACGTAGCCTCCCCTCAAGTGCGTATCTTGGTTGATCAACGCCGCTGCATTGCCGATAAGGGCTATAAACGATGCAAAGCCACGATACCTCGGCACAAGGAAGCGGTCGCTGCTAGGCGACATTGCCTGTCGTGGATTTTCTGCCGGGCGTCTAGCGATTGGATCTTGATACCCCCCTCGCCGCGTCGTGGAAACGGGAGGACTCGTGATGGCCATCGGTGAAGACATCGGCCAGGACGTCACACCCGGGGAGATTTTAGCGGGACCCAGACTCGATCGCTTGCGGATTTCCGGTTTTCACAAGCGCATCTTCTGGCTGATCGGCGCTGGGATGTTTTTTGACGGCTACGATCTCTACGTCGGCACCAACGTACTGGGTGCAACACTGGCGAGCGGATTTTCGACGCTTGCACAGAACGCACAATTTGTGTCGATGACGTTCGTGGGCATGACTATTGGAGCGCTCGCGGCGGGCTTCCTGGGCGACGCCTTCGGCCGCCGCTTCACTTATCAGGTCAATCTTCTGGTCTTTGGCCTTGCCTCCCTCGCAGCCGTGCTTGCACCGACCATGTCCTGGCTTGTTGCAGCACGTTTCGTCATGGGACTCGGGTTGGGTGCCGAGATCGTGGTCGGCTATTCGACGCTAACCGAATTCGTACCACCTATCTCACGAGGCCGGTGGCTCTCCTTCATGACATTGGTGGTAGTGTCTGGACTGCCAGCAACAACACTCCTAGGTTCAATAATCATTCCTACCTTTGGTTGGCGACCCGTTTTCCTGATTGCCGGTATTGGGGCTCTCGTCGTTTGGTACCTACGGAAATCTATGCCGGAGTCGCCGCGTTGGTTGGAATCAAAGCACCGCTTTGCTGAAGCTGAGGAACTTTTGACAATGATCGAGGGCGAATCCGCAAGCCTTAGTCTGCCACCTGTTCCCAAGGAAGCAACCACTATGGTCAATAGTCTAGACGCCCTCGATCTGTTCGGAGCAACGCTGCTACCACGGCTGCTGGTTGGTTCGATCGGGCTCATTGTCATCAACACGCTGATCTTTGGCTTTGTGACTTGGTTGCCGACTTTTTTCGTTCACCAAGGCCTTACTTTGACGCGATCTTTCTCATACACTTTGATGATCTCTTTGGCTGCACCAATTGGCTGCGTGATCGGTGCGTTTGTGGCGGATCGAATTGGTCGGCGCCCAACCATCATCGGGGCCTCTCTACTGGCGATTGTGTTTGGTGCGCTTTACCGAACATGATGCAGCCATCGCTTCTCGTTGCGACCGGGTTCTGCCTGCTGTTGGCCATTTATGTGCTCGTTGCGCTGCTTTATGGAGTCTATACACCCGAATTATTTCCCACTGCGTTGCGACTGCGTGCCAATGGCATTTGCAACATGCTTGGGCGGGGCGCGACGATCGTCTCGCCGTTCATCGTCGTCACGCTGTTTACAGCCTATGGCGTAGCCGGAGTGACTAGCTTTATGATCGGTCTCCTCATCGTGTTGATTGCCGCCATTTGGGGCTGGGGCGTCGAACCGGCGGGACTTGCGCTAGAGAACATTGGGTCCGCTCAGCCGAAGTCGGATCTCACCAAGGTCAAATCCTTGGCGTCAAAAGCGCGATGATCTGAAGCAACGGATATACGCTCAGGCGCGCTCGGCGAACCGGCGGAAGAGTGTAGGCTCTGAGCCAACTTTTCTCGCCAAGCAGTGCGCATACCCCGCCACGCGGCGTGCCTTAGCCTCCATCGAGATGCAATGTCAGCGGCGGTCGACGTCGCGACGTCAGGCCCTGCCGGCCGCTTCAATGGGTCACGGGGCCATGGCGCACAAAACCCAATCGGCAGCCCCCCTGTGAGGCTACCTGTGAATGTCGAGTGTGGCGGCGTTCGGGTCGAAACGTCACGCTTCTAATGTCGTCGGGCCTGGACCAAGAACGCCGCAATGGTCTGCTCTCCCAACTCCTTGCATGCCTCCAACCGATGCAAACCTTCCACAAGAACAAAGCGCTCGCCATCCTGTCGTACGAGGATCGGACTTTGCAATCCGACCTCCAAAATGCTTTCGGCGATTTTACGCACGGTCGCCGGATTGAGCGTCGTTCGACGCTTAACGGGAACGTAAATGTCGGCTATTGCGAAGGTCTGGCGCTTCAACATTTGAGTTCCTGCGAAGCTGGGGCATCCCTCACCTTGGATGTCGATATTGCGATAAACCTTAACAGAATAGCATGTTTAAAGTCCTTGTGCGACCGATCACCCTTTTAGCGTATAGAACCTGTCCACAGACACGCATACGCACTCGCACGGTTCACCGCCGTGAGCCCGTGTGTCGCCTAAGTCTCATTGCGGCACGCCGCAAAACCCGTCCCGATGATCCCCGCACGGTGACAGCTGAAGATCCGCTGACCGGCGCGACGTTCAAAGCCTTTTTCGCAGATTTCCCGGCAACCAACCCTTCGCATTTCATGTTCTTCGGGCCCCGAACCGCCGTGCCATGCCGACGCGGTCTGCCGACCGAGCTGCCTCGCACAGCCGCGCGCCCGTAAATGTTGACGAATGTGCCCATGTCCAGTTTCAATCGTCTAGATGAGCCCCTTGACCACGCATTCCCATCGTCTGCGCTACGCTTTCCGACACTACTGCCCCAGCGGGACCCATGCACGATGCCCGAACTGCTCAACGTCCGGTTCAACCCCCACGACACCGTCACTGCCACTGTCTACCCTGCGACCGCACAAGATCAGGCGAAGATCACGTTGATCCTTGCGCACGGCGCTGGCGCCGGGCAGGCAAGTGAATTCATGGTACGTTTCGCAGAAGGACTTTCGGACCGTGGTATTGAGACAATTACTTTCAACTTTTACTATAAAGAAATCGGTCGCAAAATTCCTGATCAAAACAATAAATTGGAACTTTGCTATCGCGCCGTGATCGATACGGTCCTGGAGACGAAGAAAATCCCCAAGGATCGACTAGCGATAGGTGGGAAGTCTATGGGTGGACGAATCGCATCCCAGCTTGCCGCTGACGGGAGCACTGAACTTTTGGGATTGGTGTTTCTTGGCTACCCGCTGCATCCCCCCAGCAAACCGGAACAGCTGCGTGCCGCGCATTTGGCGCATATCAAGGCTCCGATGCTATTCGTTCAAGGTTCGCGCGACGCATTTGGCACGCCCGATGAGTTGCGGCCGATTATTGATGCCATCGCGACCCGCACTGACCTTTATGTGGTCGATCGCGCCGATCACTCTTTCAAAGTTCCGAAAAGCACGCGCCTGACACAAAGCGATCTGTACACGGCGATTCTTGATCACATCGCGCTTTGGCTTCGCCAGACCGCTGCGGCGATTTGAAAGAATACGCAGTTTGCGCGCGTACGCTCGCGCGCTCGTCGCCAGGCTATCGAAGCGCGTGATCGATGTCGCTCCTCCATTTGTCCGCGACCTCACGTCCGCGATGATCCGATCGCAACCCGTCGCTGCGAGCGCCTATCGCAAATCGATTTTTGTGCTTCGCGCCAAAGCCGCCATGACCCTCCACGACGTTCTCGTCTAGTCGTCGAGCTGTCCGCCAGACGTTAGGAGAATCTGTGGTCAAAGACCTGCCACGACTTTACGAACTGCGGGATTTTGTTGCCGCGCTTGTATCCGCAGTCGTCACTCGCCGCAACCGCTCCGGCTCGACCGCAATGGATGTGCCAGCACGTTCTTGCTGCAGAAGCATGACACACCGCGAATCGCGCTGGCCCCAACCGCGGGCCAACGCTTCGGTCATCTCTTCAAGTGCTAGATTGCAAAGCCGCATTGGCACGCCGCTCTCTCGCCCGAGTGCAGTTGCAAGCGCGACGTCCTTATGCGCCAAATTTAGGGCAAAAGCCGCGGGTTCGTACTTCCCAGGTAGAAAATGATCAATCAGGCCGTCATAGGTGCGACGTCGTCCGGCAGCACCCTGGCGGATGGCTTCGAAAAGGACGAGCGGATCGACCCCCGCCTTCACGCCGAGAGTAAAAACCTCGGCCAGCACTACATTCAGTGCGTAAGTCGAGCAATTGTGCACCAGCTTCGCCACAGTACCCTGACCGATAGACCCAATATACCTTACCTGGTCGCCGATCGCATCTAACAGCGACTTGTACCGCTCGAATATTTCTCGCTCGCCACCCACCCACAGCGCAAGCTGTCGAGTCTGTGCTCCCCTCGGTCCACCGCTGACCGGCGCATCCAGCATGTGCGCACCTTTGTCGGAAAACGCAGAATGAATCTTTTGCACCGTCGATCGCGCATTTGTTGACAGATCGAAATACACGGTGTTCTGGCGAATACCGGCGAGGAGACCATCTGGCCCGAAGGTCACCGCTTCGACCTCACTCGGACCAGGCAGAGACGTGAAAATAACCTCGCAAGCTGCCGCCACTTCCCGTGGCGTTTGTGCCCAGCTCGATCCCTTCGCAATCAGCGGCTCAGCGCGCGCGCGCCGCAAATCGTTTACAACCAGCCGATAGCCCGCCGATTGCAAATTCGCCGCCATGTGGTAACCCATAGTTCCAAGTCCGATGAATCCAATTTCCATAGGCGTATCCACCCTGTTGTTATGATCGCTATTCCACGTCCAACTGGCGCCCTTGACAATAGCCCTGATCGAAAGCCCATCCAGTGTATCTCATTGGATCGTATCGAATTTGAGGTTGGCTAGCCGGAACGCGAAATTATCGGTTTCTGCAACCGACGCGCTCCCCTCGCAACGAATGGGCGCGCTCGACGTTCAGCATCGTTCGTCGACGGCCCTTCGCGCCAAAACGCATCGTCAATCGCATCGGTGCAAGATGCCTTAGACCATGATCTGCGAGGCTCGCCAGCCTAGCATGCAAAACTCCGGACGCACACCCAGGACGTCCGATGCGATCTCTCCTCACTCCCGACTCCGGCATGCCGACATTTACAGTTTGCCACTATATTTGCTATCGATGCGTGGCCATTGATGCGTGAGCCAATCGACAACTGACCTCGCGTTAACGATCGAATCGTCACCACGAACGCCAAAACGGTGTGGGCGGTGCTGCGCCGGATTATCCGATCCGATCTCGCTGCGGCCCCTCGCGCACCCGGCCCCAAACGGAGGGAGACCATGTTGGCAAAGCCATTGGGATTTATCGGCGTTGGACGGATGGGCTCGCTTATGGCCGGCCGGCTCCTGGAAGCCGGTCACGCGCTCTCAA
>Ga0126373_10003269_pt1 | contig 12099 bp, 7 predicted proteins | sample PanSoiMetPlot_11_FD_92545 | JGI IMG/M metagenome (GOLD analysis project Ga0126373, IMG submission 92545) | Tropical forest soil microbial communities from Panama - MetaG Plot_11 | ecosystem: Environmental > Terrestrial > Soil > Tropical forest > Bulk soil | place: Panama | collected 2016-02-17
CTCGGACCGGAATCTTGCGCTCATCCTGCGCGCCTCGCTGTTCAGCTTCGGCGCACTTCTCGTCAGCCAGACGCGGTTCTTGCTGACCGTCCGGCCATTGCTAATGTTTGCGCCACTGATCGCGTTCACCGTTGTCTATTACTTGATATCGCTCTGCGTCAACTTTGGTACCCACGGTTTCGATAGCAAGCTTCACCGCGACATAGTGAAGTCGTGGCGACCTAACGGGTACCCACGTCTCGACGTATTCCTGCCAATTTGCGGCGAGCCGCTGCCGATCCTCCGCAATACGTGGACGTATGTTCAGCAACTAGCTGAGCACTATCCAGGGCGCGTCACTCCGTACGTTCTGGACGACGGGATGAGCCAGGCAGCTTGCGACCTGGCGATGAGCTTTGGATTCAGGTACCTGGTCCGGCCGAATCGAGGCTATTACAAGAAGGCAGGCAATCTTCGCCATGCCTTCAGCGAATCCTCGGGCGAGTTCATTCTCATCCTCGATGCGGACTTCGCCCCCCGGCCCGACCTACCGACCGAGATGTTGCCCTACTTCGACCTCGATCCCACCTTGGGCATTGTTCAGTCGCCGCAGTACTTCCGAACGCACGCGAGACAGTCTTGGACAGAGCGTGGCGCGGGCGCGGTCCAGGAGCTCTTCTACCGGCTCGTTCAGGTCTCCCGTAACCGGCACCGCGGGGCAATCTGCGTTGGCTCGTGCGCCATCTACCGGCGTGAAGCCCTGAAGTCCAATGGCGGTACCACGCTGATAGAGCATTCCGAGGACGTGCACACCGGCTTCGACCTGCGTCGGGCCGGCTGGGGTCTCCAGTACCTCCCGATACCACTTGCGACAGGCCTGTGCCCTGCCGATCCGGATTCGTTCTTGACTCAGCAGTACCGGTGGTGCGCCGGATCGATGTCTCTGCTCGCATCCCGGAAGTTCTGGAGCGCGCGAATGCCCTGGCGGACCCGCTTCTGTTACTTCTCTGGCTTCTGCTACTACGTGCACACCGCCTTGTTCACGTTCGTGGTGCCCGCGATCCCGCTGACAATGCTGATTTTCTTGCCAGATCGCGTCCGGCTCATCAACTACGTCTCCATCGCTCCATCGATCATCTACAACCTGGTCGTCTTCCCCGGCTGGCACCGGTGCAACTTCGGCCCATCGGCATTCATGGCGAAAGCACTCTATGGGTGGGCTCATCTGTACTGCCTGTTCGACATCTGCCGCGGCAAGCCCATGGGCTGGCAAGCCACCGGGGCCGGAACGCGCAAGGCCGGTATACGCCGGATTTGGGTCGGCATCGCGCTTTGGAATGCCACGACCAGTGTCGCCTGGGTCCTGCTCGCGCTCTGGCGCATGACGCAGTATGGCTTCGGCAACTACATAGTGATGGTCTTCACCGGCCTGTTCGCCACTCTCATCACTGCGATGATGCTTGCTTCGCGACGCAACTACCAACGCACCGGCGCGAAAGCATTGACTGGATGAGACGGAGAATCCTGCCGTTGGCAGTTAATGCGGTCGGCTGCATTGCCGTGGCGTCGATTGCCACGGCCGCTGCACTTCACTTTGAGCACAAAAATGGCGCAATACCGTCGCCCTTCCATGAAACCGCGCCGCCGTCACCGCTCACCTACCTAGGGGTCTACGAGCCGAGCTCGCCCCACTCGTATTCTGGCGTCGAGCGTTTCAGCCAGCTCGTCGGCTTCCGCCCGAACATCGCGCTGTACTACGGCAGCTGGTTCGAACCATTTCAGCTTGGCTTCGCCAGGGAGGCCGAAGCCCACCATGCCATTCCGATGGTGCAAGTCGAGCCGAGCAATTTTGCGTTGGGTGCCATCGCGAGCGGCAATTCTGATGCGTATATCCGCACCTACGCGCGGATGGTACGGTCGTTTGGCCGACCGGTCATTATCTCGTTCGGTCATGAGATGAATGCCGACTGGTACGGCTGGGGCTACCATCACACGAGTCCACGCGTGTTCATCGCGGCGTGGCGGCACATTTACCAGGTGTTCGCTCAGCAACGAGCCGATAACGTCAAATGGCTCTGGACAGTTAACGTCGTTGGCGGGCCCAACGTCAGCAGTGTTCAAGAATGGTGGCCCGGTGCCGCGTATGTCACCTGGGTCGGAATCGACGGCCACTATTTCACGCCGTCGATCAGATTCGCCAGCCTCTTCGGTTCCACGCTCGGTCAAGTGCGCCAAATCACTGGCGATCCCGTACTTATCTCCGAGGCAGGCATTGCGCCTTTCGTCAACACGGACCGGATCGCCGATCTGTTCTTCGGCGCTGAGGTCCATGACTTGCTGGGGGTGGTGTGGTTCGATGTAGCAGGGCATAACCTTCGGATCGAAGGGAATCCTAAGGCCATCGCGGAGTTCAGGCTCGCGCTCGGCGCATATGTGACGCACGCCAAGAAGCGCAGCCCGACCGACACCAATACATCGGCGAGCGTAACTAGCCTGGGCTACCGTGACACGGGCTGAAACGGATGACTCTGTGTCATTCTAGCGCGATAAAACTTAACCGGGATGAGAGCTATCCAGGCTCGACAAAGCAGAAATCACCCCGCTGTCGACCCTATTTGCCAGGGTCGGATGAGTCCTGCCACGCCGAATGCGGATAGTGTTTGGCGCCCGCCGATTGATAAGGCATCATCGGCCGCGGGAGGGAACAAACTATGAGTCAAAGCGGGGGACGGCCAAGTCGGGTACCGACAATAGGCCACCATCAAGTGTCGGGCCGGAGTTTCTGGTCCGCCGCCATCGCGGTCACTGCCGCGCTAGCGCTGCTACCCGTACTTACAGTCAGAGTGCCGGGTGCTCGCGCCGACGAGATAACCGTCTCGCAAAACCAGCTGCGAACGGGCTGGGATTCTGCGGAGCCAGCGCTGACCCCAGCCGCCGTCAGTGGGGGGCAATTCGGCGAACTCTTCTCGACTGCCGTTAATGGTGAGGTCTACGCCCAGCCACTAGTCGTCGGCTCATCCGTATTCGTGGTCACCGAGAACGACTGGGTGTACTCACTCAACAGAACGACAGGCGCAGTGAACTGGTCGCTGTCGCTCGGGACACCATGGGCGGTCAGCAGTTTCTGTACCGACCTGACCCCCAACATCGGAGTGACCTCGACACCCGTGTACGACCCGTCCACCGGGGCGATCTACCTGGTCGCCATGACGATCGTGAACTCCACGCCGACTTACTCGATGTACGGCATTAACGCACAGACCGGCGTGATCGCCGAGCAAGTGCCGATCGGGGGCAGCCCGACCAACGACCCGAGCATTACCTTCAATGCCGCGCAGCAGTACCAGCGGCCCGGGTTGCTCGAGATGAACGGCTGGGTGTACGCCGGGTTCGGCTCACATTGCGACGGCTCACCCTGGGACGGCTACGTCGTCGGCGTGAATGTGGCTACGCAGGCGACGACAATGTGGTCCGACGAAGCCGGCGTCACCGACACCGGAGCAGGCATCTGGGATGGCGGCAGCGGCCTGATGTCCGACGGGCCGGGCCGGATCTTCCTGGTCACCGGGAACGGGGTCTCCCCGGCTCCTGGCCCCGGCAATGCGCCGCCAGGTCAGCTGGCGGAATCCGTTGTCCGGCTGGGCGTGCAGCCCGATGGTTCACTCGTGGCACAGGACTTCTTCAGCCCCAAGAACGCTCCGACCCTCGACGCTCAAGACCTCGACTTCGGCTCGGGAGGGGCGGTCGGTCTGCCATTCGGGACCACGGCCCACAGCCACCTGATGGTTTCGGTCGGCAAGTACGGCCGGATCTACCTGCTCGACCGCGACAACCTCGGCGGGCGCGAGCAGGGTTCTGGGGGCAGCGATGCCTCGCTCCGCATCATCTGCTGCTTCGGCGGCGAGTGGGGGCACCCCGCAGATTTTGCGGACACGCCGCTCCTGACGACCGCCAATGCTGCCACGTCTCACGATTTCCTCTACACCGTGCTCAACACCGACCGCCTACGCGAAATGCGATGGGGTGTCGACAGTACAGGTCTTCCGAACTTGCACACGGTCGCGCTGAGCTCGAATGTGTTCGCTTACACCTCTGGGTCCCCTGTCGTGACGTCCAACGGGACCGATCCGACGTCGGCGATCGTCTGGACTGAGGGCGTCACCAAGTCGACCGGCCTCGGGGGGACCCTCTACGCGTTCAGTGCCGTGCCGCCGACCACGTGCACCTCCGGGACGCCGTGCACGCTCACGCCGTTGTGGTCGGCTCCGATCGGGACAGGGAGCAAGTTCATCAACCTGGCGACCGACTCAGGCGATGTCTACGTCGGAACCAGGGACGGCAACGTGTATGGATTTGGCATCACGACGGCCGCGCCGCTGGCGGGAACTGCACCGGCCGCGTTCGGCCAGACCTCCGTTGGGGCCAGCGCCAGCAAGCTGGTCACTGTGACTGCGGAGAAGCCCCTCACGGTCACGGCCGTGTCAAGCTCGGGTGCCACCACCGACGAGTTCACCGTCGGCCAGGTAACCGAAACGAGGCGTGGTCACACCGGCCCGGTCAGCTTCCCGGTGGCCCTGGGCAAGGGCGACACGCTGCACGCTCCCGTTACGTTCAGCCCGACAGCACCTGGCGGTGTATCGGGAGCAGTGACGTTCAGTACCCAGCTGGCGCACCTGCCAGCCATCAACGTTCCCCTTTCGGGGAATGGGGTGCAACCGGGTCTGTCCGCGACGCCGAACTCAGTTCCGTTCGCATTGGCCCCTGACCAGGGCCTCACGCTGGTCCCTGTGGGACTTTCCCTACCGAGGATTGTCCAGATCACCAACAGCGGCACCACGCCAGAGAAGGTGATCTCAGTCACGCCGCCCACGGCCCCGTTCTCGGCCAGCGGGCTGCCGAAACGCGGCACCGTTATCAAGCCGGGCCAGTCAATCGCCGTGCAGGTGTTCTACTCGCCGCGCGACGCCACCACTGCGACAGGATCCTTCACGATCACGGGGAACAACGGGACGAGCGCCGTCGTCAGCCTGTCTGGCAGCGGTACACCGGCCGTCAGTCAGTTCACCACGTCAAGTGGCACGATCAACTTCGGAAATGTTCACGTCGGCAAGAAGGTGACCGCGGCAGTTGCTGTCACCAACACCGGCAACCAGCCCGCGGTGATGGCGACGGTGAGGAAGCCGACTGAACCGTTCGGAGTGCCTTTCGCGGTCGCGAAGGGGTTGCCCGTCAACCCGAGCTATGAGCTGGTGATCACCCTGACCTTTACCCCAAAGAAGGCCGGAGCCAAGTCTGATTTCTACGAGCTCACCTACCACGACAATCTCGGCACCCACCACGTGAAGATTCATCTGGTGGGGAACGGAGTCGGCTAGGCGAAAGCTTGCTAAGGCCCGGGCGTGCTCACGCCAGTGCCTAGCGGCCCGCCTGGCCCTGCGGCCAGGATGGCCCGCCGGCGAACTATCGCCGGCGGGCCATCTGGCGGCAACTAGGAAGAAACCCAGGACTTCGCCAGCGCCGACTTCATGGCGGCCTGCGCAGCCGGAGTGGTGTCGATCTTCTTGGTGCTATTGAACTCCGACCACACGAAGCCCACCGCGTGCGGCGTATGCGCCAGCAGGCTGACGAAGTTCGTTATCCAGGCCGCCTTGTTGACGGGGAAGGAACTGCTGCCTTCGACGCATCCCACTTCGCCGATGATGATCGGCTTGCCGGAGAAGGTATTGAGCTGAGCCAGCGAGCCGCCGAAGATCTGGCTGGGCGTCATGCTGGAGCTGCTGTATTGCGGACCGTTGTATCCGTCGACGCCGACGAAATTCGTGTAGGAATTGCCGGGATACCATGAGGAAAGGCTGTGCCCCTCTTTATTTGGGCTCCAGAACCAGTACACGTTAGTGGCCTTCGCGGCCGCGAATATGTCGTGCACGTGCTTCCAGGCCGCGACGTACTGCGCCGGAGAGTTCCCGTTCACGTGGTCACCCCAGGGATACCAGCTGCCGTTCATCTCGTGCGCGAAGCGCAGGACCACCGGCTGACCGAATGCCTTCGCCGCGGCCGCGACAGACTTGATGTAACTGTCGTACTTGCCGGCCGCGATGCTTAGCAGCGGGAAGGTGTCGTGCGATGCGCTGCATCCCTCGACGAACGAGCACGGCATCCACGTGATTTCAGGGACCGCTCCACCGGCCGACGCGGACGTCAAGCGGGAGGAGAACGTCGCCGCGCTGGTCTTGAAGTCGACGAACAGGTTAATGATGTTGAGCTCGTGGCCTAGCTGTGCGGCCTCGGTCTGCTCGGCAGGGATGGTCGAGATGCTCTCGGGCGACAAGCCGAATATGTGAGCGCTGGTTTGGCCGGCCAATGATTGCATGAGCAGCTGCTGGCTGGTCAGGGTAGATGCATGAACCGATCCGGCGGCGCCGATGACTGCCACCGCACCCATCAGCTGAACAACGAGAGCACGCAGAATCCAGTGTGACCAGAGTGTCATGTTCCTCCTAAGTCCGTCGATGAGAACTTAGAGCCTCATCGTCCGGTTTAGATCGCATTGGAGGTTACACGAGACCGCTCTGATTAGTTGTGGTTCAGCCAACTTTCAGATGGTTTAGAACTGGCTCTCGATACGGCAGTCAGATCGCGCCACGGCAGGGTGGGCCTACTCGGCGATCTGTTAGCCAGGGGTGTCAGGTCCGTTCAGTCGACGCGCCGACGCCCGAATTTCAGTTCGAACGCGTTCCCCTGGCTACCCGCCGCCACCCGGAGCCCCATCAGCAGCCCGGTCAGGCAGCTGATGGGGCCCCGACGCCAATTAGGCGTGTTGCACGAACCGGTAGGTGAGGAAGGCGAGGTTGTCGCCGACCTTCCGAGAATCGACCAGCCGCATGGGCTTGCTGGCACCCGTCTCGCCAAACAGGCGGTCGCCATCTCCGAGTACGACGGGGAAGATCATCAGCCGCAACTCGTCCACCAGGTCGTGCTCTATCAGCGTGCGCCCGAGCTGGTAACTCGCGTAGATCAGGATTTCACCGCTGATCTCCTGCTTCAGCTTCGAGACCTCGCTGACCACGTCGCCGCTCAGGACCGTCGCGTTAGACCATTTCGCCGCGGTTAGCGTGGCGGACACCACGAACTTGGGCATGCTGTTCAGCTTGTCCGCCCACTCCCCGGTCCGGGACAGCCACCGGGCCGCGAACCACTCGTCGCTGCGCCGCCCCAGCAGGAGAGCCTCGGCACCCAGTGCCTCGTCGGTCTCGATCCGGGTCCACTCCTCGAGGTCCTTGCCTCCGAACTGGCCGAACCAGCCGCCGAGCTTGTAGCCCTCCCGGCCGTCTGGGTCCTGGACGACTCCATCGAGCGAGCTATTGGTAGTGATAATGATCTTTCCCATGTCGGGTTCTCCCTCGGTCGCCGTTTGAGCTATCGCTGATGTAGACACGGCCGCACCGGGAATTGGTCGGCTGCCGACCGCCCAGTTCGCCCGTTGGCCGGTGTCGCAGCCGCTCACCATCTAGCGCAGGAGGGGTCCGTGGGGTGGTGGCATGATGAGCCACGATGAGCGAGCACGAAGCCGGCAAGTGGATCTCGAGCGACGACCAAATCGCCGTCGAGCTGCTTCTGGCAGTTCGCGCCGGCGACGTCGATGTGATCGCGAGACTGCTCAGCAATGATCCGCGGCTGGCATCGGCCAGGATTGGCAGCCATGCGGGCGGCAGCGGGACGGTCTTGCATCTGCCGACCGACTGGCCAGGCTACTTTCCCAACGGCCCCCAGATCGTCAAGCTCTTGATCGACGCGGGCGCAGACCCCAACGCGCGGACGACCAGCAGGGGCAGCGCGGAGTCCCGGCCGGGTGACGAGACTCCGCTGCACTACGCGGCCAGCAGCGACGACGTCGACGTAGCCGAAGCCCTGATCGACGGCGGAGCGGATATCGAAGCGCGTGATGGCTCGATCGGCACTCCGCTCGCTAACGCTGTTGGCTACGGCTGCTGGCACGTCGCCCGTTTGCTGGTGGCGCGCGGCGCCAAGGTGGACACGGCCTGGCACGCCGCCGCGCTGGGCATGCTTGACCGACTCGATGCGATCCTCGGAGCGGACCCGTCACCGGATACTGTCTCGCAGGCGTTCTGGCATGCTTGCAGCGCTGGGCAGCGTCGGGCAGCCGAGTACCTGCTGGGACGGGGTGCAGATCTCAACTGGGAGCCGGACTACGCGCACGGCACACCACTCGACGCTGCCAGCGGGCACAGCACAAGGCAGGAGAACGTGATCTCCTGGCTCCGTGAGCTAGGAGCCGGTAGCGCCAGCTCCGATTGACCTCATGCGCGAGCTGCAGCTAGGTAGCGCGTCCGGCCGGCCGACAGCGGCGCCGATGGCCCCGTTACCTCAGGGATAACTCGAAGCGACGGTATTTTGGCGGTCTCGCGCAAGCGGTCAACATATGGCTATATCGTTCGCGTGATCGGGGAAACTGCCAGGGCAACCTGGAACGCGGGAGGGTCAGCCGGTGTCTGATGCCGGGCAGGAACGTGATGAGCCGGGTCGGCCTAGCCGGTCATGGCTCCGCCGCATCGGCAAGCGACGCTGGCTCTGGCTGTCGATCTTCGGTGTATCCCTTGGGCTCTTCCTCATCCGATTTCTGATCCCGGTTCCGGTGGGACAGGCGGACAACCGTGACGGTCCGCGGCTCATGTGCGGCGCCCTCGGCCTTAAGCCGGTAGTCCCGCACCGCCATTCGCCGTACTACGGCTATGCCTATTTCCAGTACGCGCCCGGGCACTGCGGCCGCTCGCCGTACGTGACCTCAGAACTCGCTCCCTTGCTTGTGGCCAGGGTGCTGACGCCAGTGCTCGGGCTGCGCGGCACCCTCAACCTGGTCGCGCTCGGGGTGATTATGTGCGTGATCGCCTCGGTCGCTATTGCGAGCCTGGCAACCGGTCTGCGAATCAGGCCGTGGGCTCAGGTGCTGGTCGCGGCCGCCATCTGGCTGATCGTCGCCGACTCGACATTCTTCGACGTGTTCGCCAGCCCCTACAGCGAGCCCGCTGCGATCGTCGGCGTGGTGCTCGTTGCTGCCGGCGTGCTGTACCTGGGCCGGGATCAGCGCGCGAGCCTGCGCGGCATCGCCATGGCCGGGATTGGCGGAGTTCTCGTCGTACTGGCCAAGGAGCAGTACGTACTCCTGGCGGTGCCGATCTGCCTGACGCTTGTCCTGGCGAGCAGGAGCTCGGACGGCGGCCGTGGATTGCAGAGGTTCCGGACGCGCCAGGCCACGGCGGCGGTCGTGGTCGCCGGATTGCTGGCCGTTTTGGCCGCGGCCTATCAGGTGTGGAACGCGCACAGTCCATACGGCGTTCGGACCCAGCCCATGCGTGCCGTGGACACGATCTTCGAGCACATAGTCAAGCAAGACGACACAACCAAGGCCGCCGACCTGCGCGCGCTCGGGCTGCCGGTGAGCTGGTCGAAGTACGCCGGAACCTTCTACTGGGGTCCCCGTTCAGTTCGCACGGATCCGCTGTACCACCGCTATGAGCCGAAGCTCACCGACAGCCACATGGCGCTTTACTTCCTGACGCATCCGGGCAAGATCATCAGTGTCGGGAACCAGGCTGCGACCGAGGGCCTGCGCGTTCACTACACGTATATCGGCGACTACTCTCTGAATGCAGCTAAGCCGGTCGGCGCCACTGACTCCCGTGAGCTCGTGTTCAGCTGGGTCGCGCAGCGCCTCCCCCCGCACTACGGCCTGTTGTGGCTGGTCCTGCTGTGGCTGAGCACGGCCTCGGTCGCGCTGATCGCGCTTCGTCGCAGGCGCCTGCCGTGGCACCGAGACTGCGCGGTTGCCGTGCTGTGCATGACCGGATGTGCGGCGGTGGGATTCATCCCGCCCGCCTATTTCGACGGGATAGAAAGCGCCAGGCACATGGCTGTCATCAATCTATGTCTCGGCTTGGCGTTCACACTGAGCGCGGCGCTCGCTGCCTCGATGATCGCCAACGGCGCCAAGCGAGTTCCGCGGCGATCCGCAGCCGAATCCGCTGAATCGTCGCCCGAGCTAGCGACGAACCGTTAAGCCAGCCAGCCAACCCGACCGGCCCTCATCAGGGAAGCCTGCGGGCGAACCAGCGGAACCGGAACGGGCCGCGCAAGCCGAGTCGCAACTCGGCGGTGACTCTCCGAACCTGGGCCAGGACCATCCGGAAATCGCCGTCGTCCAGGAAGTACGCGACAATCGCAAAGGCGATCACGGCACAGCCAGATGCCAGCGCGCCCACGATCGCGTACATGAGCTTGTGGCTAACCGGGAGCGCGAGGCTCACAGCCACGCCAACCACGGTCCCGGCGACTCCCGCGGCGAGCCCCGCGAGCGTCGCCCGGCCGACCCCCTGTACTGCCGCCTTGCCTCGGATCCGGCGGGTAACTATCACGAGCGGAATCGCCGCCGCGATCGAGCCAATCGTGGTGCCAAGCGCCAGCGCCGCCACGACCAGCCGAGGGGGAGCCAACTCGGCGAGCGCCACCTCCGCAATGAGCACGAGCAGCCCGTGGCCAGCGAGCGCGAAGCCGGCGACCTTGAGCCGCCCGAGGGCTAGCAGCGCCCTCGTGAGGTTCGCTATGACACCGACTCCGACCAGACCGGGAGCGAACAAGATGAAGCTCAAGATCAACTGTGTTACCTGACCCGGTTCCTTTGCCAGGACGTGGGCCGCCGGCACGGTGACCGCCGCGATCACCGCCATGCCAAGGCAGGACGCCAGCACGACGGCTCGCGTGGAGCCCGCGCAGGTCCGGTCGAATTCTGACCCGTCCCGCGCCGACAGCACCGGGAACGTGCTGACCACAATGGACAGCGCCAGGATCGCGTTGAGGGAGTTGAACACCTGAGACGCGTAGCCGATGATCACCAGCGCCCCAGTCGCGCCGCGGCCGTTGGCAAGCGCAATCACCGCGATGCTGGAGATCTCCTGGACAACCATCTCGGCCAGGCCGACGATCACCAGGCCGCTGGCCCGGCGCGCAATTCCCGGCGGGAAGCGCAGGGTTGGCCGGAGCCGGAGGCGAAGCCGCCAGGCGGGCACCAGCCCGACGACCACGAGAGCAGCGACTCCCAGCGTGGTCCCGATCGCGAGGATCATCTCCGCCGATGCCGGCAGCCGACCGAGCGGCAGGCCCTTGCCCACCGGCGCGAACACGAGGAACGAGGCGATCAGCACCAGGCTAGAAACGAGCGGCGCCAGGGCGTATCCAGCGAATCGCCGGTGGGCCTGAAGAAGGCCGAACAGCACCACCGAAAGGCCGTAGAGCACGGCCTGCGGCGCGAAGACACGCAGCATGGTGGCCGTGGTCGCGACCATATCGGCGTGCCCGCAGTGCGCACTCGGATTACTCGGGTTGAGCAACGCTGCGATAGGCCCGGCACCCACGCCCACGATCAGGCTCAGCGGGACGAGGATGACGAGGGTCCAGGTCAGGAGCGCCGACGCGGTGCGGCTGACCTCTGCTTTCGCTACCGGATCGGTCGGTGACCGCTCGGCCGAGCGAGCCAGTACCGGCACCATCACGCTGGCCATGGCGCCACCAAGGACGAGCTCATAGACCAGGTTGGGCACCTGATTGGCAGTGGTATACGCCGTGCCTAGGCACGTCGCGCCGACGGCCTGAGAGAACACAAGCGTGCGCGCTAGGCCGAGAATGCGGGCCAGTATGGTCAGGCCCGCGATAACGCCAGCGCCGCAGGCGATGCCAACGGCGGGCGAGTGGCTGGTCTCCTTTTCGATGACTGAGCGCAACTCAGTCATGCGTCACCGCTCACGCTAGTCCGCACGCGCTGTCCCAGATCTCCCATGCTCGTGTGGTTGCCGGTAACACTAGAGCATCGAGCGGGCGTTCAGATGGATGTTATGTCCGACTTCAAATGCAAAATCTTCAATCCGAGGCGGGAACGGGGCCGCCTGGCCTCATCGCCATCGGGAGGTCCGCCGCTACGGAGCGTCACCGCGACCGGACAGCGGACTCACGGAGTTGACCGCCGGGAAGAAGCAGCTTCCTGCAGCGTCCAGCCCGCACCCAGGTACAGGTGTACACGCCAAGCACCGAGCCGGTAGCGTGCCCGAGAAA
>Ga0126373_10003270_pt1 | contig 12098 bp, 7 predicted proteins | sample PanSoiMetPlot_11_FD_92545 | JGI IMG/M metagenome (GOLD analysis project Ga0126373, IMG submission 92545) | Tropical forest soil microbial communities from Panama - MetaG Plot_11 | ecosystem: Environmental > Terrestrial > Soil > Tropical forest > Bulk soil | place: Panama | collected 2016-02-17
CTGGCTGGGTCCGTTGTAACCGAAAAGATCATCGATGCCGCCGTCCACTTCTACGGCGATTTGTTTTTCCAAGACGAGCTCGCGGTAAAGTCTTCCCGCTCTTCCGCCGTGCAATGCCTGGTCGAGCAACGCCATGGCGCACCAATCCGCGGTGCGCCGCTTCGGGAGCAGGTAACCGATGGCGATGGCGGGCAGTGTGCCGAATTTTTCGTCGACGTGGCCGCGCCGCTCTTCGGTTTGTTCCGGCTCACTAGGATCGGCGAAGACCGGTGGAGATCCCGCAGGAATGCTGGCAAAATGCTTTTCGGCGAGGGCCAAGCCTTCCGCAGCTTTGACATCACCAAGAATCAGAAGCACGGCGTTGTTGGGCACATAATACGTTTTGAAAAAAGCCTGGACGTCTCCGAGGTGTGCGGCGTCGAGGTCCGCGAAATCCCCGTAGAAATTGTGGGCGTTGGCCCAATTGCGAAAGGCCACGGGAGGCATGTCGAGCCAGGGAAACCCGCCATAGGGCTCGTTCATGACGTTGACGCGGACTTCTTCCTTTACCACGTCGCGCTGGTTTTTCAAGTTTTCATCATCCACTTTTAGCGCGCGCATGCGGTCCGCCTCGAGCCAAAGCACGCGTTCCAGCGCGTTCGAGGGAACGGCCTCGTAATAATTGGTTACGTCGTAGCTGGTCGAGCCGTTCAGCACGCCGCCGCTGGAGTTGATCAGCTTGATGTGTTGCATTTTGGGGGCATTCGCGGAACCCTGGAACATCATATGTTCGAAAAGGTGCGCGAAGCCGCTGCGCCCTCGTGGTTCGAGGCGGAAACCGATCTTGTAGTACACGCCTACGGTGACGACCGGCGCCGTGGAATCCGGCGCAACGACCACGTCGAGACCGTTGGCTAATTTTCTGTGTTCTACGGCAATGTGCAGTCGATTCACCCGTATCCCCCTCGAACCTTGACCTTTGTTTTTATTGCACCAGAGATTTTTTCCAATTGCGCAGCGGTGCTGGCAGGGTGCTGGGCGAGCACGCGGGCGGCAAGACGATTAAGACTTTCATAGGCTTGTGCGATCCCCTCCTGCGCATCGCGCAACGCCGACAGGTGCGCTTCTACAATCTTGTAATCTCCTCTTGCCAGCGGCCCTGTCCATGCCGCGCGCGGGCCCACCCGCTCGAAATTCTCCAGAACCTGCCGCGTCAGGGCTAAAAGCGCCCGGGCCGCTTCGTTGCGTTTCATCCCGAGCGAGATGAGCAACCGCGTCGCCGCTTCCACGAGGGCCAGGACATGGCCCGAAGCGAGCGCCGCGGCGGCGTGGTACAAAATCTTCCTGTCTCCTCGAATCTCGACCGGTGTTCCGCCCAGCGCTCGGGCGATTTGCCTGGCGGTGCGTACGGCGACGACGTCTCCCTCTACGGCAAACACTTTTCCTTCCAGATCCGGCACGCCGACCCCGCTGAAGGTCTGCAAAGGGTGCATGCTGCCGACGGACGCTCCACACTCTTTCGCCGGCGCGAGTGCCCGTGAATCGAGCGCGCCGCTGGTGTGCAGGACTATTTTGCCGCACAATTCTTCCCCGACCATGCGAGCGAGCTCGCGAGCCACGAACGCAATCGCGTCATCAGGCGTGGCAATCAGAATGACGTCTGACCCAAAAACGTGACGGGTCAAAGTTCCGTGCGGTTTTCCAGCTCCGATGAATCGCACGGCGCGCCGGGCGGCAGGTTCGCTCCGGCTGACGACGACGCCGATCTTCCAGTCTAATTCGCGCAAGCGGCGCCCCAGCGCGCGCCCGACGCGCCCGGCCCCAAGGATGGCCAGGGTCTTTTCCATACCGTGCTAGGATAACCTGAGGGTAAGGTCTGGACCAATCTCCATGCATTTCCTTGGAATCGCGCTGTTTGGAGGGATCGCGCTATTTTGGCTCACCTATGGCCTCCGCGTTGCCTACGGAGCCATACGCCTTCCCTGGGTCAGAGATTTCCCACCCGCGCCGGATGCGGCGTGCCCGCGAATCTCCGTTCTTTTCAGCGCCAGAGACGAAGAGGAAAAGTTGCCGGCTGCGCTTAGAACACTCATGGAAATTGATTATCCGGACTTCGAAGTGGTCGCCGTTGACGACCGCTCGCGGGATCGCACGGGAGAAATTCTCGATGCGTTTGCGGCCGCTTATCCACGGCTCCGCGTGGTGCACGTAGACCGGCTTCCCGAAGGCTGGCTGGGCAAGCCGCATGGACTCGTGAAAGCCTACGACGCTTCGTCGGGCGAGTGGCTGCTGTTCACCGACGCGGATGTGCGCTTCAAGCCCGATGTCTTGCGCCGCGCGATTTCACTCGAGAAAATCAACAACCTGGATCATCTGACCCTGTTGGGCGACGTCGAGATGGTGGGATTCTGGGAGACCGTGCTTGTCACTTTCTTTGGGATCGGCTTTCATCTGGGAACCGATCCATCGCAAGCCGCCAATCCGCGATCTTTCCGCTACGTCGGAGTCGGGGCATTTCAATTAGTGCGTCGTTCGGCCTACGAAGCAAGCGGAACGCACCGGCGGCTGGCGATGGAGGTGGTCGACGACATGAAGCTGGGGAAAATCGTGAAACAAGCCGGCTTTCGTTCCGGTTGCGCGGTGGCGCAGAACCTTGTAGCGGTGCGCTGGCAGACGGGACTAGGCAATCTGGTCCGCGGAGTGACCAAGAACTTTTTTGCGGGAGCAGGCTACGACCTGAGGCTCGTGGCCTTCGAAGCGGCAGTGTTACTGATGATGGATGTTCTGCCGTTTGTCGGCGTGTTTTTCGGGCATGGGTGGATTTTCGGGTGCAGCGTGATTGCCGTTGCGATTGCTCTGAGTTTCCACGCCGGTGTGGCCTGGGTGATGCGCGTGTCGCCGCTTTACGCGCTGACCCATCCGCTGGGAGCGCTACTGTTCTGTTACATGCTGCTACGATCGACGGTGGTGACGCTGTGGCAGGGTGGGATCGTGTGGCGAGATACGTTTTATCCGCTGGACGATCTGAAACGAGGAGTGGTGTAGCTTGCCGGACGATCGATCGAATATCGAACCAGGCGCACGCCGTCTTTCTCAAACTCGCATTCCAGGTTGAGACCGAGTTTTTCCATGATTCGAATGGAAGCGGTATTCGCCGGCCTGGCTATGGAGATAATGCGATCTACACCCGAGCGTTCAAACGCATCCCGCAGGGCCAGGCGGGCCGCTTCGGTCGCGAGGCCACACCCCCAATACCGGCGCGCGAGCCACCACCCTATCTCTGGCTCGCGGGCGTCGCCCCAGAATCCCGCGCCGCAGAAGCCGATCAGTTCCTGGCTGGGTTTCAATAGCAGTTTCCATCGGCAGAAGCCACGCTCGAAAAAGAGTTCCACCTGACGGTTCACAAACAACTGGATGCGCTCGTCGGTCCAGGGCACCCCGCCCGTGATGTAACGCATGACTTCCACGTCGGTAGCGATCGGACGTAAAGCGATCCAGTCCGAGGATTGCCAGGTACTGAGGACCAGCCGATCGGTCTCCAGAATCATGACGATGTTGTGCGGCACGAGTCCGACGGCATGGCCGGCTAGGACTCGGTCATTCGCGAACTCTGTTCGACCGCATCGGGACCCGAGTCCGATTGGCGAGAAAAGAGTCCAGCCATGTCCTTTTGCTTGAGGGAACGGATGCGGTCGCGGAGTTGCGCGGCGCGCTCGAATTCGAATTTCTTGGCGGCTTCGCGCATTTGCTTTTCGAGCTGTTGGAGCAATTGCGCGAGTTGTTGCTCGTTTTTGATTCCTGCCGCGGCGGCATCGAGAGTGGTGTCGTCGACGGGCACGGAGACGTAATCGGCTTCGACGATGCGCGCCAGCTCCATGTCCACGGACTTCACGATGGACATAGGGGTGATGTTGTTTTCTTTGTTGAAAGCCATTTGCTTGGCGCGGCGGCGGTTGGTCTCGTCGATAGCGTGGTTCATCGACTCCGTGCGGCGGTCGGCATAAAGAATGGCGCGGCCTTCGATGTGGCGCGCGCAGCGGCCGATGGTTTGGATAAGCGAAGTGGCGCTGCGAAGATAGCCCTCTTTATCGGCGTCGAGAATCGCGACAAGAGAAACCTCGGGCAAGTCCAAACCTTCGCGCAGCAGGTTGATTCCGATGAGCACGTCAAATTCGCCGCGGCGCAAATCGCGAAGAATCTTGATGCGATCGAGCGTTTCGACTTCCGAATGCAAGTAACGGCAGCGAACGCCGACTTCGGTGAAATATTCGGAGAGGTCTTCGGCCATGCGCTTGGTCAGGGTGGTGACCAGCACGCGCTCGTTTCTCTCGGCGCGAACACGAATTTCTTCGAGCAGGTCGTCCACCTGGCCTTTCACCGGGCGGATTTCCACTTCGGGATCCACAAGCCCGGTGGGGCGAATCACTTGTTCGACGACCACGCCACCGGCACGGGTGAGTTCGTAAGGACCGGGTGTCGCAGAGACATAGATGACCTGGTTCATGCGGTGCTCGAATTCCTCGAAGGTCAGCGGGCGGTTGTCCAGCGCGGAGGGCATGCGAAAGCCGTAATCGACCAACGTCTGTTTGCGCGAACGGTCGCCATGGAACATGCCGCGCACCTGCGGAACGGTCTGGTGGGATTCGTCAATGAACATCAGATAGTCCTGGGGCACGTAATCGAGCAGGGTGGGGGGAGCCTCGCCGGGCAAGCGGCCGCTGAGATGGCGCGAATAGTTTTCGATTCCGTGGCAGTAGCCGATGGTGCGCATCATTTCGATGTCGAAGAGAGTGCGCTGCGCGACACGCTGAGCTTCAACAAATTTTCCCTGCTTCTCGAGCTCTTTCTTCCACCACTCGAGTTCTTCTTGAATGCCCACGATGGCGCGGTCACGCTGGTCCTGCGGCATGACGTAATGGGTTTTTGGATAGATGGGGACGCGTGACAAGTCTTCGTTGCCGGCGCGGACTTCACCGGTGAGCGGATCGATCTGACGGAGCGTGTCGATCTGGTCGCCCCACATTTCGATGCGATAGCCCTGATCCTCGTAAGTGGGATAGATCTCGATCATGTCGCCGCGAACGCGGAAAGTGCCGCGGCGCAGGTCTTCGCCGCGCTCATATTGAATGTCGACGAGGCGGCGGAGGAGAGCTTCGCGCGAAGTCTGGTGGCCTTTTTCGAGCATGACCAGCATGCCATAGTAGGCTTCCGGCGAACCGAGGCCGTAGATGCAGGAGACCGAAGCGACAATGACGACGTCGCGGCGCTCGAACAGCGACCGCGTGGCGCTCATGCGCAGCTTGTCAAGCTCATCGTTGATGGTTGCTTCTTTGTCGATGTAAAGATCAGCGGACGGAACGTAGGCTTCGGGCTGGTAATAATCGTAGTAGCTGACGAAATATTCGACGGCGTTTTCCGGGAAAAACGCTTTGAACTCGTGATAAAGCTGTGCCGCCAGCGTTTTGTTGTGGGCCAGAACTAGCGCCGGGCGGTCGGACTGCTCAATGACCTTGGCCATCGTAAAGGTCTTGCCGGAACCGGTGACACCGAGAAGTACTTGATGCTTGTCTCCGGATTCGACGCCGGAGAAAAGCTGGTCGATGGCGGCAGGCTGATCGCCGCGAGGCTGGTAGTTGCTTTGCAGCTTGAATTTCATCGAAAGGATCTCCTGCCGGTTTGCCAGGCATGGCAGAAACTTTCATTATACGCTGCCATGCAAGCCCGGGAATTTTGCGAGGGCAGGGTGGTTTAGTGCTGAGGCGGTCCCTGAGCCTCGGTGAGCAGCAAGACTTCGAGATCACTCTTGGCGTCAACGTTGTAATGCACCCCGTTGGAGCCGTCGGCTTTGGCGACGGCAACGTCCATCTGCTGGGTGGCGTCCTCGGTGGCGCGCACGACAAGCCCGGTCGAGAGCGAGATGTAGGTGATCAGTTCGTTCGAGCCTTTGGCCGTGCCCATGGTCTTCAGTTCGTGGAGCTTGAAGTCTTCGGGCGTGGCGTCTTTGGGAGAAGATTTTTGCACCAGCTTGGCGATGGTGAGCAGCACGGCGCAATTGTCCGTCGGACCGCTCGAGAAAGTGGCTTCTCCGGTGCTGGACAGCTCGGCGGGACTGCAGGGCTCGTTGCGGATGTAAGAAGAATCGCGCGTCCAGCCGAGCGCGGCGATCGGAGAAGCGGCCAGCTCGGGTTGTTCGATTTTCCATTTATCGCCGATTTTTGCGCGTGAGGAAGGAATTGCCCAAGCCACGGCAAACCGCGCCAGCCACTCTTGCCAGACCAGTTGTTGCTCGGGACTGAGACTGTCGAGGCCGATGACTCTTTCCGCAAGTCCTGCGGGTGAAATGGTGAATTCGACGGGATTCCCTTTTGGCGACAGGGGCGCCGCCGCAGACTTGGAACTATCACCGGCAGGCTCTGCCGCCGGGACGCCAAAATTATCGTTGAGGAATTGGCCCCGAGCGTCAACCGCGAATCTATCGCCGGCTGGCTGCAAGCGCAAAACCTCAATACGTAGCAAACCGTGGGCGTCGGTCTCGGAAGCCGTCGGAGCCAGAGGAACCGCGACACGACTCTCCGTCTTGACGTTTTTCGAGCTTCGGTAGCGGATGAGATAGGTGAGAGTTTGTCCGGCGTGCAGCCTGGGAAGGAGACTGGCACGCTGGTCACGCGAGGGCGCGGAAGAAGCTGCAGAAAGCAGCAGGCTCGTGAAAAGAAGAAGAATGCGCTTCATCGGATTGGACCGTACGACCGAGGATACCGCGAAAAGGCCTGCGCCGAGCCTCGGTTGAAAAACAAATTCTACTTTTCCGCAGCCCTCAAGCGGCGATCGAAGAAATCGCTCGCGGCGTGGTACGCGGCCAGCCAGCTGCGGCTCAGAAGGAAATCATGAATTTCGTCCGGAAAGATGAGCTCTTCAATTTCGACACCTTTCTCGCGCAGACGCGCGGTAAGATCAACGGTTTGCGTGAAATAGACGTTCCGGTCATCGTCACCGTGAATGAACAAGACCGGAGAGTTCCAGGTGTTCACCGCGGCGACCGGGGAAGAGTCGTGCCCTAATTTGGTGAGCTCCGCAGGGATATTCTTTCCTGCCCAGTTGTCGGTGGGCCAATCATGCACGCCGTGGAAGTCCACACCAGCGGCAAAGAGGTCGGAGTTGCGGCCCAGGCCAAGCGCGGTGAGGTAACCACCGTAGCTTCCTCCCCACAGGCCGATGCGCTTGGGATCGACGTCAGGCCGGTTTTGCAAGAATTTCCCAGCAGCGACGACGTCCTGGTATTCACTTGCGCCACGAGCGGCGCGGCCGGGCGCTTCGCGGAAGGCGCGGCCATAACCGATGCCGCTCCGATAGTTCAGCGCGAGAACGATATAGCCGCGGCCGGCGAGATACTGATTCATGGCGTAGGAATTCGAGTAATAGAACATGTAGTGCCAGCCGAGAAGCATCTGGCGAACCGGTCCGCCGTGAAGAAAAATCAGTGCGGGGCACTTTTCGCGGGATTTCAGACCGGCTGGGACAAAAAGTTGGCCGTGCAGCTCGACGCCATTGGTGGATTTGAAGATGACCTGCTGAGGGCTGACAAGACGGTCCGAGGGAAAGTCTGTCGGCCAGGTGTCTTGGGCAAGTGCCGTGGACGAGTGGCTGGTTGTTAGTGTAGTAGCGAAGGGCCTGGCAGGACTGGTGGCTTGCGAACCGAGGTAAGTCAGGGTCCGGCCATCGTTGAGGGCGACCGGGCTCCACTCGATTCCGTTCCCGGAGGTAAGTTGCTGAGGGCTGCCACCGGCCATGGCTACGCTCCAAATATGGCGACGATCGACATCGCCGCAATTGGAGTTGAATAGAACCACCTTTTGGTCGGGAGTGAAGGACCACTGCTCCACTTCACAATTGCCGGGCGTGAGCAGCCTCGGCGCGCCGCCGTCGGCCGAGAGCGCGTACAGATGCTGCCAGCCATCTTCTTCCGAGGCCATCAACAATTGATCGTTGGCAGCCCAGTTCAGCACACCGCCGCCGGTTTCTTCGGCCATGTGGGGGAACGAACCCTGCGGGGTTCGGCTGCTATGCCATATTTGTTTCGCTGAGCAGGTATCGGCGTCGGCAACCCAGATGGCCCAGGGGTTTGGTTTATCCGGGGCAATGAAAACGCCTTGCGGTGCGTCGCGCTCCTGAGCCGGTCGGCGGACAAAGGCGATGCGTTTACCGTCGAGCGACCAGACAAAGTTGCTGTCGAAATCCACCGTCGGCGCAAGGAAAGAAATGGATTTCGTCGCCACATCGTACAGGGCGATAAAGCTGTGATCGTCTCGGGCAGTGACGAAGGCGAGTTTGCCGCCATCCGGCGACCAGTGCGGATCAGAATTGTGCCCGCGCACGACAAGCTGCTGCGGCTTCTCCGAACCCTCGAGTGGCGCGAGCCAGATTTGCCCGTCTTTCTCGTAAGCAATCATTCCGCGCGAAGAAGCGTCGGGCGAGTGGCCCGCGTCGATGCGCTTCGGCTCGCCGCCCTCCCAGGCCACCGTCCAGACGGCTTGTTCCGCACCTGCGGGATTGCTGGTGGGATTGGGCACCTGTCCCGCTGAGTTCTTCTCGCCCCCGCGGACATACAAGAACACATTTCCACCGGAGGAAAAACTCAGATCAGAAAGTTCCTGGCCGTCGTCCTGGTTGTATTTTGTGAGCTGCCGAGCGGGAAATCCTGGCGCTTCGGTAACCCAGACATTTCGTCTGCCCTGCTGATCAAAAACCCAGGCCACGCGATTGCTACCCTTCGCCGCCGTCAAGTCCGATGGAAAGGGCGCACTCAGGATCTGTTCGAGCGAAAACGGCTTCTGCGCTCTGGTACTCGCGCAAAAGGCAAAAGCAACCAGGGCCACCGCCAGGGCAGAACGCTTCATTCCTATCCTCCTTTTAGTCCGACTGACTCCCGCAAACGCCAACGAAAAGCGAGTAGGCAAAAAGATCAATTTACGACCTGGGGTGCTGGAGTATTCTCTACCGTCAAACGGAGCTCATCGAGGGGCCCGGAGATTTTCAGGACATGTCTTTTTGCGGAAGCCTTTTTTGGCTTTGCTCTCGAGGGCTCGCGGGACTGCATGGACACACTCAAGTCCGCGTCCGACCCAAAACTCAGCGTACCTTGCACGGAAGTTTGCTCAAGAGCCGCATTCAGTTCGAGCCATTGCAAGACGATACCGCGATTGCGGATCAGAAAGGCGCATTCGCCGGCGGGCCATCGGGAGGTCCCCGAGTGGGCAGCGCCGTCTGCAATGCTGGCCGGCAAATCGAAGCCCTTGAGCTCAACTTGCTTCAGATTCACCAAACCGCTCCCGTCCAGATTCAGGAGCAATTCTTCGCGCCCAACCCCTGCGGTCTTCAATTGCAGGTTTCCGGAAGCGGCGCCGCTCAAGCGGTCCGTCAGCCGCTCCGTTCCCGGCAGTTTCGCAAGATTGACGTGTTCGAGGTCGGCTCTGATTTCATAGCTCGGGCGTGGCAAGAAGCTGGCATTGATTTTTGCCCGGACCCGGCCACCCGCCCATTCGGCCTCGGAGTTCCGCACGTCCAGCTTCAAATCCCGCAGCGAGCCCTGGGCCACAACATTCTCCAGTTTCAGCTTTTCAACGGTCAAGCGAGCGATGCGCAGGCGTCCCTCGGCGTCGACGCGCCGCACCAGTTCGCTCGCCGGTGTTGCGGGAGTAACTTCTCCCAAAAAGGAATGCAGCAACCGCTCGAGCCAGTTCGGCCGCGAGCGTGGCCCCACCCAGCGATCCAGCTCAGCGGCATTCAAGTGGTCCACGTTCAGATCGAATCTCCAATTCGGGGCGGTATCTTCATCGGCTTTAGGCTCTTCTTCGATCTCTCCCGCCCAATTCCCGCCGAAGCCTGCGACTCTCAGCAGACGTGCCGCGCGCCGTCCTTGGTTCCAGCCCAAGCTCGCTTCCGCTAGACTCAGTGGCTGGTTCAGACCCGCAACGGTCAAAGATCCTTCGTTTACCGTCACTGACCCATTCCAGCGCCCGTGGAATGGCTGCTTCCAGGCCCACTGGCTCACCACGCTGGCCTCACCGGTAAGTTCCCATCCGTGATTAACCCGTCGGCCCAGGGAAGTCGCAACCTTCAGAAAATCTTCGACCCTGGAAACGTTTCCCTCGATGCTGATGCCTCCGGAGTCCGTCTTCAAATCCTGAGTAAACGTCAGCTCCGCGGCATTTTCGATCGCCGGCGCGCGGCGCCGCTTCGGCGCGATGATTTCGCGAGGATCACCGCCGAGTGCGACAGGCACGGGGCCGATCGTAATGCGCGACCGCTCGCGGCCGCCGTCGACGCGACCGATGCGGAGGGGCTCGACAAATCCCGGAATCTTAACCGTACCACCGTTGCTCGCGAGGGCCGCAGATTCGATCGACAGCGGCCAGCCATGCAGAATCATGCCCCCGGTAAAGTATTGGTCGGCACTGACACCTTCGGCGACGTCGGGATGGAAGGCGCGATACCAGGCCAGCAAGTCCGAAGCCTGAACGCCCATCGAGTCCAGGCGCAACTCCATGGGGGTTGCGCTTTCCGCGGCGTAGCGGAGCTTTCCGCGCAGATTCGAGCGTAATCCTTCGACCGCGAATTGATCGGCAATGAAAGTCCCTGCTCCGACGTTCCATCGCCCGCCGGCGTCCACAAGCAGGCCGGGATTGTCGGCCCGCTCGGTCAGATCCCAGCGGTGAATTCGCCCCGCGCGTGCCTGGACGGAATAGGTCCAATCGCCCGGGCCGTCGTCAGCAGACGCAGTGCTCTTCGCCGTGGCCCCCAAAGTAAACAGACCACGGACGCCGTAATCCTGGCCGTGGAGAAGGCGGAAGACATCGGCGAGAGAGGCCTCGCCCCAACGCAAGGTGATTTCCGCAGGCTGTAAGCGTGTGGAGGTCCCGGCCAGGTCCCCGTGCACGCGAATGATTCCGGTCGATTGCAGGAGAACGCCGCTGCGCCACGGCTGGGCTTCGAGTTGAAGTTCCCAGCGGCCAGGAGAGATTTGTTCGACGCTGCCGGAAACTCCATTGAAGGCGAAAGGAAGTTTCTCTTCTTGATTCTTGAAATCGATGCGCCCTTCGTCAAATTCGATCTTTTGAAGGTGATTCACCGGAGGGACCGGGGAGGGCGGCCCATAAATGGACGGTCCTTGCGAGGAAGGGTTCTTCGCCCGAGGAAGCCAGCGCTCGAGGTTCCATCGACCTTCAAAGTTGCGCACCAAAATGAGGCTTGGCCTGCTGAAAGACAAGGTGCCAAATTCAAAATGGCCGCCGAGCAGGTCCGTCCATCGCAGGCCAGCGCTCAGATGCTCGGCGCGAAGGAAATACTCGTAGCCGAATGCGGGGTCTTCGCCCACGGTCACTCCGTCGGCGTAGAGTTGCGGACTTGGAAAAATGCGAGCATGGAAACTGCTCACCTCAACGGGCCGTCCGAAGGCCCGTTCGAGATGTGCGGTGAGGTAGGTATGCACGCGGTGCGACCGCACCAGGAAGGAGACGGCCACCTGCAAGGCAACAACCGCCAACACGGCGGCCAGGCCGACCTTCCACCATTTTCTCAGCTTGCCCATGCCCTTCGGAAGTTTAAGGAACTCTAGCCCAAAAAGGTACTCGGCACCACGGCAAAAGCTCGTCCGTCGCTAATGTACGGTATGAAGCATGCGGCTCCATCGGGTGCGCGAAGGCAGGTGCGCGAGCGTATCGAACACCCCTTCCAGCCTCGACCAAAACGTGCTTTCCCCGCTGTAATCGCTGCTCTTCGCTTCGACCGACCAATAGATCAAGAAAGGCCGCCCCATAATGGCGTTGCGGTCCACAAAACCCCAGAAGCGGCTGTCCCAGCTCTGATCGCGATTATCCCCCATGGCGAAGTACTTCCCTGGCGGCACGACAATTTCGCCGCCCTTCACAAAATTCCTCATTTCCTGCGCCCATTCTGGCTGAAGTTGTGAAGCAATCATCTGGGTTGGGGGCGGGGGAAAATTGTAGTTCAGCGGATCATAGCGGGCCGAAGGATCGTGGACGACGTAAGGCTCGTTAAGCATCTTGCCGTTGACGTACACGGCCTGATCCACGACCTTCACACGGTCTCCCGGTAAGCCAATC
>Ga0126373_10003271_pt1 | contig 12096 bp, 6 predicted proteins | sample PanSoiMetPlot_11_FD_92545 | JGI IMG/M metagenome (GOLD analysis project Ga0126373, IMG submission 92545) | Tropical forest soil microbial communities from Panama - MetaG Plot_11 | ecosystem: Environmental > Terrestrial > Soil > Tropical forest > Bulk soil | place: Panama | collected 2016-02-17
GCAGCTAGCCCCCTGGCAGTCTCGGTCCCACCGGCTTTGCCGATGTCGTAAACGTCCAGGAGTTTGTCGCTGAGATCGGCCAGTTTAATGTTGTTCTCATGCACCAGGGAAGCGTCCCCGCGCTCGCTGGCTACGATTTGTTCGTTAGCCAGTTTATCGAACTCGTTCTGTAACTCGATCTGCCGGTGGAGGAGGAGCGCGTCATCCTTGTCGGTGAACGCAAAGGGTTTCTCCTTAAACCTGTTAATGATGACATCGGCAGGGTGCGGTTGCCGGTTGTCAACGCTCTGCTGGATGTCGGACATGGCATCGTCCCATACGGGTCCGAAAGCGCGGCGGGAATTCGCCATCGCCGGAGACAGCCCACGCTCGGCGCGTTCCTGATCTACTTTTGAATTACGGAGAGAAGTGTAGTTCTCCGGACTACTCGATAACGTCGGGGTAGTGACCGGCGTCGGGGGAGTTGGCGGGGTTGGGGGTGGTTCGGTCCTCGGCGATGGAGCGGAGGAAACCTCGGAAGATGGCGAGGTTATGCCTGTCGTCGGCTCGCTGGGCTTCAGGGTCGTGGTCAATCCAGTCCCAGGACTCACTGTAGTCGGTGAGATGATAGGGGTGGTCCCCTGCCGTGTTCTGAGTGCTTTGCGCCATGATGAATCAAACTTACCAGCGGCGTGTTCCTTATCAAGGGAATCCTTGACCTCTGCGGCTACCCCGATCCCTTCATTCTCGGCGGTTTGAATCCTGGGCGTCCTCGGCACCTCGATCTGGACTGGCTTCCCTTTGTCATCAAAAGTGTGCAGCCGTTTGTGGATGATGTCGCCGACGGCATACAACCCAGGCATGTGCGTTTGATAGGTAAACGGATCGACCTTCACCATCCCGCGTTCGTCCAGGACTTCCTTGGGATAAGCTTCGGTGTTGGGAAGCTGTTCCTGGAACACGGCGATTGATTTCACGTTCGGCAATTTGTGTCCCATCGCTGTCGTTAGGCCGGTCAGGTTGCCGTCCTTGTCGGTGTGAAGCTCGCCTTTCTTGGTCTTATCCCTGTTCCAGGTAACAAAGTCGTTAGGTATGAACTCGATTTTCTTATCCTGTTTCACCCTGATCAGCGGGTCACCGCTTCCTTCCATCTGCGGTCCTCGGCCTACGATGTAAACCTTCTTGATGTTTGGGTTGGCGGAAGCTGTCAGTGCGCCTTGCAAACTGGAATTGGCACTCCCAAGGAACGCGATCTCGCCGTGTTTAGCGGCAGCGGACTGGATCGCCGCTGAACTGTTCCCGTTGTACACCTGCTTGATCGGCGTCCAGTCCCCTGGGTGCGTTGGATCGGGCCTACCCAGTTCTGGATAAACTTTTGGACGACGCCCTTCCGCGCCAACGACTTTGTGGAACCGGTATTGTCGCCCCAGGGTATCGGTCAGGACCCAGCGGTTGATAGAGGGGTCCCATTCCGTGGACTTGATCTTGACCCCTGTGCGGATATCCACCCCAGCGGTCTTGGCCAGTTCCCATTTATTCTTCCAACGTTCCCGTCCGGTCTGGGCTGTGGAATCGCCGCTGGCGTTGAAAATTTCCCCTGAAACCTTGGAAGCTCCACCCAATTCGGGCAGGTTCTCAAACATCACCACATCGCCATTGCCGGATTCGTATGCGGCATGAGTTGCAGCAGCCAGGCCACCAGCACCACCTCCCAGGACTGCGACCTCACGATCTTCGCCGGACTCGTCCATGAGTTTGTGCTGCTTATCGTACAGGTCCCAAATCTTGCGCATGATCGGTCCCGATTCTTTGCGCCTGACTTTTTCGGGAGCGTTCTGCAAAACCAGGAGCGATTTTTTGAGCGCACCGGTTTCCTGTCCTATCCGGACCAAATCCGGAACGATATCGGGTTTTGGTTCAAGTGGAGCGGGATGTTCTATGGGAAGCCTGTGTTCGCCAACCGGTTGCTCGCGCCTCGGGGTGGGTTGCCCCAGGGGCGCGTCAGGATCGTATATCCGTTGCCGTTGCGACACCCCAGCGGCAGCGGTCCGGACTCTTCCTGGTTTAACACCAGCGGCGTGGATACCGGCAGCGGGAAGAAAATTGGCTCCCATGCCAATCATGTGTTGACCTACCAAGCCAGAGTCGCCGGCCTGGTACGCGGCTTTGAGAGCGTTCCACTGTTGCGGGGTACCAACCAGTCCCTGACCCAGGAACGTGCCGGAGACAACGTTGGAAAGCGTCTTTGTGACCTTGGCCGCTTTAGCCGCTTCCAAGCCTCCCTTGACCATCAAGGCTTCTCCTTCTCCGGTAAGAGACAGAGCGATATTGGGAAGAGTCCCAGATTCACTCACTAGCCCCGCTGTTCCCTGCAACGCTCCAGCCTCAAATTTTAAGGCTTCCTTGTATTTGCCTTCCGGCAGATGACCGGCGGCTTTTTCCACCCCTTTCGCGTACCAATACATGGGGTTAGCTTCCACCGGAGGATGCCAATCCCTGATGGCCGATTCCACCGGTTGCATCCAGGCTGGGCTGGGCTTAGTGAGCATCTTGCCGGTGGGAGTTTGTTTGAATCCTTCAATGCCCTGTTGCACACCTGCGATCGCAGCTTTCGCTTCCTCGATTGGTCCCCTTAGTTTGGCCGCGTATTCTTCGCCGGTAGCAAACCGAATCCCTGTTGATGGAGCGGCTACGGCTTTCTCTGTCTCTTTAGTGGGCGACACCGGAGGATGCGCGGCTACCAGCCGATCAAAAGGATTCTGCGACTGGAGCAGTTGATCGAACGGATTAGGGCCTTGTTCCAGGCTGGTGTCATGTGGGACAGGACCAACGGAATACTCTTGCTCTGGCTGTTGATCCTGGCTTTGAGGGGGGGCTGAACCAGCGGAGCCTAGCGGGACCCCTGGACGAACAGCTATATGTTCCGGAGGTGCCGGTCCAAACTGGGACACCACATCCAGAAGCCGGTCATAAGGATTATCCTCCTCATGTTCAACTGCCGCTTCTCCAAGTGTTCGGAGTCCAGTATCAGCAAGGTGAAGTCTTGGCATCTCACGGATTTTCGTAGGGACCTACCGGTGACATCCCCAGTTGTTCCCTGGCTGCTCTGCGGTGTTCTTCAGTGACACGAGGATCGTTGATGGACTCCGGTGACAACGCCGCCCTGGCAATAGCGTTTAGCTGCGCCTGGGTAGTAACCCTGGCTGATGGTTGCGGCAGGTTGCGTCCCTCTTCCAGGTTATCCTGGATATCTCTTCGCCGATCCTGCCAGTCTTGGATGGTCTGTTTTCGGACCGATTTACGCGGCAAAATTTTAATCTGCCCCTGGTGATCCATTTGTGTGCCGATGTAATAAACCTGATCGGGTTTTTCGTGGGACTGATGCCAGCCTGGGCGCGTCTGGGACTCTTTCCAAGCTTTATTATCTTTTTGCCGATCGGGATCATGGATCAACTGCTCCTCGTTAAAGGACTCCATCCGCTTCATGCTTTCGTCCTGGTCCTTGTCGGTGTAACCCAGATAACCGTGGACATCGTGGGTCAGATCGATTTCCCGTTGCTTGTGGACCTTGGCAGTTGAATCGCGCAGTTCTTTTAGGAACCGTTCCTGTTGCAACGTTCGGGTTGCTTCCCTGTTCTGTTCCAGGAGCGCGTTGTTGTCGATCAGGTTCTGGGTCCGTAAGTTTTGGTCCTCCAACCGTCCCCGCTCAATGAGAAGCTGTTGGTCCTTGAACAGGTTCTGGTTTTCCATCCGTCCAGCCATCAGATCGTACCTGCGGTCTTTGTCCTCCATGTCGTAGTTGAACTTCTGCCATTGCAAAGTTTCCCTGATCTGGGCTTCGTGCAGCAGCCGCTGATAATTCTGGATTTTGGCGTTGATCGTTGACATGGCTATCAGGGCGTTCATCCCCCTTTGCGCGGGATCGGGACTGGGATAATCCACCCCCGCCATCCGCGCCTGTGGCCTAACGATCTGGAAAGGAGCCGCTCCCGCTCCGCCAAACGCTGGTGCTCCAAATCCGTCAGCCATATTTATCCTCCATAGGGTGAGAGGTTGAATTGCGTCGGTGCGCCCCCAAAGGGGTTAGGCGAGATACCTTCCGCGCCGGTCCCCAGGGAAGGCATCTGGATCGATCCACCGTACGGATCGAAACCGGTGAGGGACGGGTCCTCAGCCGATCCCGAGAACGGGCCATAAATGTCCTGATAAATGTTGGTGGAAGCCGGAGCCTGTGGTTGCGCGAACATGTTCTGTGGGAAGGCGTATCCCGCACCGCCACCTGTCGCCATCTGCGAAATCAACTGCTGCAAGCCACTTGGCATTGGGAAATTCATCGGTGCGCCTCCTCCAAGATTCAGGTTACCCATTCCCGCCAAAGCGTTCATAAAACTCGCGTCCAATCCTGGGATTCCCGTGGTTGAATACGGTGGGATGAATTGGCCACCACCGGCTTGACCGCCACCCTGGAAACGCTGGGTAGGCACCACCCCGCCTCGCTGTCCGCCGAACGAAACCGTTCCAGTATCTGTCCCACTAAGTCCGCCCTGGTCGAATTGTCCGAAGCTGGAAAAACTGCTGGGGCTTCCTCCTCCACCGCCCATTCCGTGACCGACATATGCGCCCACCAGGTTCATCAATGTCCCAGCAATCCCAGCCGCAGCGGGGTCCGGAGCAGCAGCTACATTGTATCTTTCCTGCTGGACCAGTTGTTTCATTATGTTGTTAGCCCAGGTGAGTTGCGCTTGTTGTTGTGGGCTGATCATAAAAGCCGCCGGATTAAGCTCGGTGGCCATGGCCATCTGCTGAAAGCGTTGCGCGGCGTTACCGGCCTGTCCCGCGAGTTGCGCTCCCTGGTTGATCAGGTTCAGACTCGTTAGACCAAGGTCACGCGCCTGAAGCTGGTGCATACCGCTTTCTCCGCCACTAGCCAGGAGACTCTGGAACGCACCGCTCCTGTACACCTGGTCCTGGACATCCTGCGGGATTTGGCCCTGGAGCAGTGGACTCGCCGCCTGATACATCTGGTCGGTGGTCATCCCGCCTTCCTTCAGGATGTCGGCGTAATTGGGGATCAGGTTCTCGATCCCGCTAAGGAGGAAATCCTGGTAAAGGGTCCCCAGTTGCGAGAACTCTGGGAACGCAGCGATGTTTTCGTTGATCGCTTTTAGCTGTTCCGCTCCGTAATCGACCTTCTTAAATGGAGCAACCTGTGGCTTGCTCCCGTGAATCATTGCTGGAATATCAAAAGCCATTACAAAGTTCCTCCACACCCTACATCGCCGAGACTGAATCCGTAGGTCTGAACCCTCAGTTGATGCTGCACTCCACCCAGGTATTCGCGCAGTTCTTTGTCCAGGACTTCCACAGCTTTTTTCTCGTTCTGAAGTGCGGTTTGTTCAAGGGCCTGGGCTTCCTGAAACTTCAACTGTTTCCGCATATACGCAGCGTCATGCTCGTCTTTCACCGCAATGAACATCAGCCTCAGTGCCTCGTAGTTTTTGATCTGCATCTGGTCCACAGTCTGTTTGCCAACCCAACGCAGCTTGCAGATCGTGGAAAGGATGTCGGCGTTGAGTTGGTCGGCAACCAGTTTGTACTTGCGCCTTTTGGTGCCATCGGACGGGAAGTACTGTTCCCCGCGATCGATTAAGACCCTGTGAACAGAAAGCTTGGCCGGTCCGTTCTTCATGTACTCGATGAAGGTCGAACGGATATCCAGCGGCTCAGAGTTGCTCATCTCCACGGCAAGGACGGTCTGGACGCTGGGCGGGAAATAGACGTAACCACCCTGGACGTAGGCATCAACCTTGGTCAGGGTCCCCTTGTAAAGGCCCTTCTCAAAAAGCCGCCTCTCAGCAATCGTAAGAAGGTACCCAATGGAATCGAACCCATGCCAAACTACCCCTGGCACTTCTCTGGCGAGGAGGGCAGCGGTATTAGCAAACGATTCCGGTGGCGTATTGGCGATCACCAGGTCAAAAGCGTTCAGTCGGTAAGAGTGCTGCATCGGATCAAGCATGTGTTTCTTGGCTTCCGCTTGCAGTAGCTCCAGGCTCATCTGCTGATACTTCTGTCCTCCTTCCGGATCGTTGTTCTCAAAGCGTTCAATGGAAATGATCATCCTCTTCAACGCTTCAACGTTCTGGACAATCAGGTAATCGGAGTTTTGCGTGATCGGCTGGTATCGCTTCGCGCCTGTTACGCGCACAATGGCATTTGGTTGCAGCCCAGGGTAATTGTACTGGCGACGGAGAATGGTGGGATCAACCGGATCGGGAACCAGTCCCTGGTCCACTAACACCAGCCCACGGTATTCATCAGGCTCCAAGTAAGCATAAGGATTTACGATGTTGTAAAACCCTTCCAGGATATTGGTTTGACCGGACCAGGAGCCGTTTATAATCTGGTGTTCTATCACGTTCTCCAGTTGCGGAGGAAGCAGGAGGAGAGTGCCAGCGGCTTGGATGTCGTAGGTGGCGTAACCGCCTACCGGAATCATGTTGTCCAGGATGATCTTGGTAGCTTCATTGGTTCGCACCATCACCCTGGGATCATCGAACGTGATCCCGTTGTCGCACACCTGGCAGAGAATTTCGGACACGCTCCCAAAGGTCGTTCCACCAGGTCCGCCAAAAGAAGGAGTCGCCATTTTAATACCCCACGAAAGCCGCAAACCCCATGGCCACCCAAAGCGGATAGTTGTTTACCTCGGCAGGAGTGACCGCAGAAACCGGAGGAATGAGAGTTACATCCTGGTTGCTGCCGGACCCGTAAAGATTGCCACCGGCAGTCGGAGTGTTCCCGTTTGCGCTCCACGCTCTTACCTGCAAGCCGCTATAGCCTGTGCTGGGAATCTGGTTTAAAGCCAGTGTCACCCCCGCGTTCCCATCGTTAGTGGCGAATGTGCCGTCCTCCTTTTGCCCGTACCAGCGTCCACCGGAATACGGCTGCTGGCCACCGGTAGCGTTCATGTGACCTGCCATGATAAAGTGGTCAGAGAGATCGATGGTGTTGTTCTTTCCATTGCACAACGCCCAGCCATCCCAGTCGCTGCCAACTTTTCCAAGTCCGGTGGTGTCAAAATCCGCGCCTGGATTTCCCTGGTACATCCGCACTTCGCCAACGAGTCCGGAATACACCCTGCGCCAGATGTTGTTAGGCGAACCGAACCAGACAAAGAACCCGAGTGGCTTTCCGTTTGCGTCCTGTTTAAGCCAGATTTTGTCTCGGTCGTTTACGCCAGGTGTTCCGGCCTGGGCCAAGACAGTGGTCCCGAGACTTCCCCCAGTGCCAGTCACAGACACCGGCAACGCCAGGGCGTTAAGCCGTGTAATCAGATTTGAAAAAGTAAGCGGTGCATCCGAACTGGATGGACTGCCAAAATGCGCTGTTACGGTAGGGACTGCCATTTAGCTTGAAGGAGGTTGAGTGGCGATAAATCGTTCCACCGTCTTTTGTGCGTGGACCCGAAGCTGATCGATCTGGATGTGACCGCTCCCGTTAAGCTTCAACTGGAACCGATACCCGCGCCGAAGGTTTCGGTTGGTGTTCACGAAATCTCCCTGGTATTGCGGTTTACCCAGGCTCAGTCTAGGAGAAAACCCAGGAGTGGCGGTCGGCACACCCCCAGGAGTTATGGACCCAGGAAATCCAGCCAGTCCGAATTTCCCGCTGAAGTTGCGCCAGGGAATCCAGGTGGGATAATTGTCCGGCAGGTAAGCAACCGAGATCGGGTTGTCCACGTTTGAAATGTCCGAGAGCCAGAGATCGGTATCGTAAAGCTCAGTTTCACTGAACACACTGGAGCCGCCTCCGCTTTTCGCAAAGTCAAAGGACCTGGTTTCAAGTTCCCATGGGATGGGGATATCATCGTGATCCTGGGTATCAGCGAGAGAAATTTCAAAGATCACGTTCTTATCGATGTCCAAGTGCTTCCCGAAAATGAAAGCGCGTTTCTCGTTGTTAAAAGTGCCGGTCACAACCTGGTAAAACTTAGCATCGGGATGTGTCCAGGCACCGTCCCAGGCAGGTTTATTACGTGTCCCAAACGCTGAGAGGATATCAAAATCGCAGACCACCATCCGGTTGAAACACGGTTGCCCGAAACCGGTGATGGGCGTTATCCCAGGTGCGCTGGTCACCTGGAAATTCCATTCCGGTTCAGCCAACCCGATCAATCGGTTGTCGAAATAGATCGAGCTAACAAAACTGAGTAACTCAGGGGTATCCTGGTCAACGTATTTCCGGATGTTAGTGGAAAGCGGGATGTGTGCCCAACCAGTAGATTCGCTCCTTGCCTGGCGATAGGTGCGCCATCCGTCATCGGCCCTGAACCATAGGTCCTCGTTGACTGCCGTGATGCTCTTGTCCCCGCGCAATCCCGTGGACAAAAGTGCCAGTTGCTCAAAGGTCGAGAACTGCCACTGGTCCCTGGGTTGATCCAAAAAGAAGGAAGCGGCCCCGCGCTCAGCGAACACAAGGAGTGGACCGCTTCCTGTGGACGTATCTAGCTGTGGAAAGAACGTTATCCCAGTGATTTTCCCCATCTCAAAGGGCAGCGCGGCGTCGAATCCTTCCGCCAGGAAAGTTGTCTCTGTGAACAGGATCACCGAATCCCCAGGGTCTTGCAGGTCGCCATGGCTCCCGTACAAATCCCCGAACCGAACTCGCTGATTATTTGGCAGGACCACGCACAAACGCCCAAGGCCATAGGTCATCATCGTTCCAACCGGAACCTCTGGGCCTGTGCCATCGATGGCTCCGCCACCTGTGCTGGTCTGGCTATACCTGGCAGCGACACCATCGTACAAGACCGGTGCGCTGATCCCGTCCTGGGCGATGAACCATTTGTCGGCTTGCACCATCCAGCCGTAGGGATACTGCGCTGTCATCCTCTGAGGGAGCGGTATTTCATCGATCACTTTTTGAGGTGCAACTTGAGTGATCGTAATATTGGCAATGGAACTGGTGCCTCCAGCACCGTAAGCCATGTACACGGCTTGGCTGCTAATGATCTGAACAATGGTGTTCCCTGGTGGCATACCGTCCCCAGTCAAACTCGCGCCAAGATCGGCTGTGGTGAACTGCGCGGTAAGAGAAGTGAGAGTGGTAATTCCGATGGTGGTATGTCCATCTGTGATGCTCCTGTAAGAGGAGTGCTGTGGACCTGCCGGAGTTGGAAAAAACTGGAACAATCGCCCACTGATCATGAACATGATCCGCTCATCACCACCAGGAGGAGCATAATACCTGGCGCACTGGAACGCTCCGAAATCGAAAATGACACTCGCTTGTTCAGGAGGAAAAACCGTTGACCCAAGGTCGTTCCCGAGTTGGTCGTAGGAATGGGTGGGGTTGCTGATCAGTTCGCTCCCGCCGATCAACCGGATGCCTGGACGGGTCTTTGGTTTCCCTCCCCTAAATACCATGTTCTCGGCACTGGCAACCTGGTTGCCCTCGATCAGGTTCGGTGCGCGACCGGAATCCACGCCTCCTTCCAGCGTGGCGAATCCGTCAAAGATTCGGTTTGGATCAACGACTCCGCTCGGGCTTGGCAATTAGGCAACCTCCAAATCAGGGGTAGGAACTCCCCTGGGGGAATGGCGACCACCACCACCCCCCAGGGCGCGAACAATTTCGGGTTTGAAATATTTCTCCGCTCCAGGCTGGATCGAAACAAAGTGCGCTAGCTCCGGAGGGATCACGATTTCACCCTCGCGCATTGCGTATTTACCGGCCACCATCCCGTTGTTATCAAGGATCGGGCCGCTCAGATTGTCCGGAGGCAGCGCAGGGTCCTGTACAAAGCCGCCTTCCTGGAAAGTCCTCATCATCCCGAAATTTCCAATCCCAGGGTCAACTCTCCCCTGGGGTTCCTGCGGCTGCATACCTGCCGCTGCGGGGTAATGACCCATGGGAGGAGGGACCTGGGGTATCTGCTCCTGGGCCTGTCTCCGGCCAAATATATCCGGCGGCTGATGTTCCCTGGTGGTTTCACCGGCTACCCCGCCTGTTTGAAACTCAGGACCACTGTAATCGCCCCAGAAATACGAATAATCTTTTGGCTTCTTCCATCTTGGGGGCCGGTGAGCATGAACCTGGGTTGGAGTCGAAGTTTCAGGAGGAGTCAGATGCGTCTTTTTAAAATCGTGCTGGGATTGCAACAACTGAATCTGTTTCGATTCCATTTCGTTATGGAGCTTCATTTCCTTCAGCCGTTGTTCATGAACCGCATTAAACATCGCAACCGCTGACATCGCACCCATGTTACCTGGACCAACTTCCCCGCCGGTCTGGTACTCATCCTGGTATCCGATCACGCCGCCTGTCTGCTGACCGATAACAGGCGCGATACCACCCCAGTTCACGTTGTAATTAAGAGGATCGACGGGAATCGCATATGGATACCCCTGGGGATCAAACCTGGTAGCGGGGTCCAGCCAGTCGGTAGGCTGTGGCAGTCCTTCAAAAGGTCCTCCTGGACCATAGTAATCCCGTGGTGAATAGGTTTCAGGTCCTCTTTCCCCTGGTGGAGTCACATCCCTGATGCCACCTGGCAAACGAATTTCAGGCGACACCGCAACAGGACCACCGTATGGATCGTATGTTGGACCCGACATCGGAGTGAATCTTGTTGATGGACCCCATTGCTCTGGGGTAGCGAATCGTTCTGCGCCTCTTCCTCTTACCATAAATTTTCCTCCTAGAAGTACTCTGTCACCCTGATTAACCCGTTTGCTCCTGGGTATCCTTGTGCTGCTGCTGAACTTGGACCCACAAAATTCCCTGCACCTCCGCCACCAGGGAACCCTCCGCTCCCGCCACCTCCACCAGCCGCTGCACTACCACCGTATGAAGTAAGACCGTAAGCGGTAAAAGCATAGGAACCATCCATTTTAACGTCACCCACTCCATTGGCAGAAGCTCCACCCGCCCCGCCAACTCCACTTGAATTAGGCTGTGTTCCAGCCGCGCCAACCTGTCCACCAGTTCCGCCCTTGGCGGTACAGACACTGGGAGAATCAAACGTGGTATCACCTCCAGAGTTTCCGGTTCCATTAACAACCCCAAGTCCACCGGCCCCTACCGCAATGGTGTAAGAACCTTTGAGCGAAGTCAGGTACACCGCCGAGAACGCGCCACCTCCGCCACCTCCGCCACAAGCAACTTGACCTGCGCCTGTGGCCGGAGTTCCGCCAGCCGCTGCGCCACCCCCCCAGCACTCAACAAACAAAGCACGAACAGCCGCTGTGGGAGTGTAAGTTGTCGTTCCCTGGAAGAAATGTTTTACAGTCGCAACGTGTGGCAACGCACCGCTGTACCCGCTAAATCCGCTCGGTCCCGAGAATCCGGACTGCGATGAGTAGCCGCTGAATCCAGAGGTTGACGAGTAACCGCTAAACCCGCTGTAACCAGATGCCCCTGGGCTAGCCGCACTGAAACCGGAGTAACCCGAAAAGCCGCTCGTTCCAGATCGACCCGCGCCGAGTTCAAATACGTTGACCGTTACATCCTGAATTCTGGCGTTGCCTCCACCAATGTTGGCCAGGGAAACGTCGATCCAGTAAGCGGTGCCGATCGTCATTCCAGAAATGATCCCGCTAACAGCAAACGGACTACGCTGGCTCGCCGTGGATGGCGTGATGGGATCGTACTTGACCAGTTGCCCTAGAGTGGTCCCTACCAGTGCCGCGCCGTTTGCCGGTGCCGCTCCGGTCCCGTAACGAATCTGGACCTGACCACCGTTTGGCGCGGTGTCATTGGAGATGTCGCCAGTGATGACCACCTCGGCCACCCCAGAAGCGATCGGGGTAAAGGCAGCGGCTAGTCCCATCATGACGCCAGTGGACGAACCGGTCTGCCCAGGATCAACGGGATTAGAGTAAGAGGTCGCTCCCAGGCCCATGAACCCGCTTTGTCCCGAGTAGCCGCTGAAACCCGATACACCACCAGGGCCGCTGAATCCGCTCTGGGACGAGAACCCGCTGTAACCGCTGAACCCACTAGCTCCAGGACTAGCTGCCGAATAACCAGAGAACCCGCTTTGACCAGCCGGACCCGAGTACCCGCTAAACCCGCTCGCTGAGAACGATCCTCCCTGTCCAGAATACCCCGAGA